>Ga0307374_10014591_pt1 | contig 10684 bp, 9 predicted proteins | sample OX3MG_FD_202532 | JGI IMG/M metagenome (GOLD analysis project Ga0307374, IMG submission 202532) | Soil microbial communities from Risofladan, Vaasa, Finland - OX-3 | ecosystem: Environmental > Terrestrial > Soil > Coastal area > Acid sulfate soil | place: Finland: Risofladan, Vaasa | collected... | reverse complement strand
ACCGATGGCGCTGGCCTTGTATTTCGTCCAAGCTTTGGTGGCGTCCTCGGCCGCCAGGATCGACTGGCCGAGGGCGGTGTTGCGCGCCGTCCCCGTGCTGGCCGCGGCCTCCTGCACGTTTGCCTCTCCAGCCATGTCGGCCGTCAGGACATCTTGGAGATGAGCACGGGGGACACCGATGGCCGGTACGTGGGCCACGGAGTGCTCGGTGCTGCTCACCGCGGCGACCAGAAGGGTTCCCGCGATAGCCAGGAACACCAAAGCGGCAACCGTGCCGAAGCCGACCTGCGCGCCGCGGGTCGCGCCGCCGGGTCGCGGCCGTTACCGTCATGCCTCGAGTCTCTGCTTCCGCCGCCGGGCTGCCAAGGGGACAACGGCTCCACTTGGAAGCGGCCGTGCTGATGCAAACGCACCATGATCTGGTCGCCGTGGCCGGCGACGGCTCTGGTACTGCCGGGGCCCTCCTGGATCTGGCGGCGAGGCGGCAGTTGTGGCTACATTGTCGGCGCAACCGACTGGCCAGCGAAGTCCGGTGAGAGTCCGGCGCTGTCCCGCAACTGACGATCCTCCCGAACGGAGGACGAGCCAGGTCGCCTGGCCAGTTGGTGGCGACCACAGCCGCCGAGGAACGCGCCGGTCGTCGACGGGGCCTTCCCTGTCGTCGAGCACCAGGTACCTCGACTTGACAGGAGGAACACCGTGAAACGCTTCATTGCCCTTCTTGCCGCCCTCGGCGCCGTTCTTTCGGCATGCGCATCCACCCCGGTGGCCAGCACTGTTACCGCCCCTGCGTCGAGCTTCCCGGCCACCTTGACCGCCTCCAATGGCGCTGTGACCATCCACGCCCGGCCCCGCCGCATCATGTCGCTGTCGGCATCGGCCACCTCCATGCTCTACGACATCGGTGCCGGCCGCCAGGTGGTCGCTGTGGACAAGTACTCGACTGATCCTCCCAACGCGCCCCGCACGAACTTGACCGGTTATGAGACCGGCCCCGAGAGCTTCGTTCCTTTCCACCCCGACCTGGTCGTGCTGGCTTTTGACGAGTCGGGCAACCTCACGTCACAGCTCGCCGCCCTGGGCATCGCCGTGCTGCTGCTCCCCCCGGCCACCTCGGTCAATGGCACGTACGCCCAGATCTTGCTGCTGGGTAGGGCCACGGGCCACGAGACAGGTGCGGCCGCCGAGAATGTCTCCATCAAGGCCAAGCTCGCAGCCGTCGTGAGCTCGGTCGGCTCGCGTGCACGAGGGCTTACGTACTACCAAGAGCTCGACCCCACGCTCTATACGGCGACCTCGCGCACCTTCATCGGCAGCCTGTATGGGCTCCTGGGCATGGTGAACGTGGCTGATCGGGCCGGGACGAGCGGAGACCAATACCCGCAGCTCTCCACCGAGTTCCTCATCAAGGCCAATCCCGACGACGTCTTCCTGGCCGACGACAATTGCTGCGGCCAGAGCGCGGCGTCGTTTGCGGCGCGACCCGGTTTCGGAGTTCTGCATGCCGTGACGACCCACCACGTCTTCGCCCTCCCCGACGCCCTGGTTTCCCAATGGGGCCCACGGATCGTCATCTTCCTCCAGGATGTGGCTCGCGATCTGCTGGGTGCCAGCCACACCTAGGCCCCCCATGTTCACGCCATGGGCGTGGCGGGCACCATGCCGTGTGACGGAGCGGGGTAGTAGCGGGTGTCGTGACTGTTCGGGTCAGCCGCTCAGCGCGGCCAAGGCCGGCACGACATGCTCGGCTACTCCGGCGGTGAAGCTGATGGGGTCTCCGCTCGGCATGAGGCCCACCATCCCCACCCCCAATGCCGCGTAAGCGGCCATGTCGGCCACGAACTTCTCGGTGTCGTCGAGCGGGTTGGCCATGGCCAAGATCGTCTTGTCGATGGTGGCCGGGTCGCGACCTTCGCGCTCGCAGTGCCCAGCCAGGACCTCGAGCTTGCGGCCCACCTCCTCAGGAGACACGGCGAAGAGGTTGCAGGCGTCCGCGTAGCGAGCCACCAGGCGCAAGGTCTTGCGTTCGCCGCTGCCGCCGACCAGCACCCGTGGTCGCGGTGAGCTGATCGGCGCCGGCCGACAGATGGTCTCGGCCAGCTGGTAGTGACGCCCGGCGAAGGGGCCCTCGTCCTCGCTCCACATCTGCAGGCAGATCTGCAACGTCTCCTCGAGGCGCTCGAAGCGCTCCGACACCGGGGGTAAGGGGACGCCCAGGCCCAGGTGCTCGCGCTCGTACCAAGCCGCCCCGATGCCGAGCTGGGCCCGCCCACCGCTGAGCACGTCCAAGGTGGCCACGATCTTGGCCAGCAGGCCAGGGTGGCGGTAGGTGACCCCGGTGCACAGGAGGCCGAGAGTCATGGACTTTGTCTGGCCGGCCAGGAAGCCGAGGGACGTGTAGCCCTCGAGCATGGGGTCCTGGGCGCTCGCCATCATCTCCATCTGGAACCAGTGGTCCATCAAGGTGAACGTCGAGACACCGCCCTCCTCGGCCAGTCGAGCGGTGGTGGCCAGCGTCTGGGCCAGGTTGTCCGGCGCCCCGGGGAGCGTGAAGTTCACGAAGTGGATGCCGACGCGCACAAGGGCTCCTCTCACGAGCTGCGACCCGGGTCCCCACCGTGGCACAGGCCCGGGCACGGAGCAATCGGCGAGTGGAGCCCTTGTTACTGAGCCGGCCCCGATCCGAGGGTCACGGATGTCGTCTGGGCTTGGCCTGATGGATCGAAGTAGTCGATGGTGACGGTCGCCCCGGGCTTCTGGGCCAGCATGACCGTGGTGAGGTCCTGGGCCGAAGCCACCGCGTTGCTGCCGACAGCGGTGATGACGTCACCGGCGGCTAGTTGGGACTGCGAGGCAGGGCCTCCGCTCACCACGTCGACGATCTCCGCCCCGGATGTGGTCGTCCCGCCGCCCCCGCCGAAGCCCCCTTGGCTGGCGCCGGGGGATTGCACAGCGACGCCGAGAAAGGCGGTTGGCCCGACGTGGATCGTGCTCGAGGCGGAGCCCGCTTCGATCTGACGAGCGATGGAGACCGCTTCGTTGATGGGGATGGCGAATCCCTGGTTACCCGAGTTCTGGAACTGGTAGCCCGCTGATGCGGCAGTGTCCATGGCGACCACCTTGCCGGCCGTGTCGACCAATGGCCCACCCGAATCGCCCGACACGATGCCGGCGTTGGTCTCGATGAGACCGGTGAGCTGTTCGGAGCTGCCGTCGGCCTCGTCGCTGGCCGTGATCGATTGTCCCAGGGCGGTTACGGTGCCACCGGCGTAGCTGGGTGTGCCACCGGTCCCTCCGGCGTTGCCCAGAGCCACCACGCCTTCGCCGACGTTCACGGCAGACGAGTTGCCGACCTTCACAGTCTGCAGCCCTGATGCGCCGACGAGCTGCAGCACGGCGACGTCATGCGACCGGTCGTAACCGACGACGGTGGCGTTGTAGGTCTTCCCGGTGCCGACATCGGTGACGCTGATCTTGTTGGCTCCCTCTACCACGTGGTTATTGGTCAGCACCTCACCGGTGCTGGTCAGCACCATCCCGGTGCCGGCCCCCTCCACGCCGAGCGCGCTGATCTCGGTGTTCACGTCCACGAGTCCCGGGTCCACGTTTCGGGCGATGCTGGCCGCGTCCTGGGGCCCCCCCGCCGCTGTGGAGCCACTGGCCGGCCCCGAGGTTCCGCCGGGGACGATCGACGGAGAGATGCCGATCCCCGAGTTGGACGTCGATGGGCTGCCCCACACGACATGGCCAACCACCCCGCCTGCCGCCGCCACCGCGAAGACGCCGGCGGCTACGGCCAGCGCCACCAGAGCCCGGCCCGGTGCGCGGCGCTGTGGTGCGGGCGCCGGCCACGACCACCCGTGGACCCCATACGGCGGGGGCCCATAGGGCGGCTGTCCGAACGGCGGTTGACCTCCGAAGGGGTGTGCCCCATACGGCGGGGGCCCGTATGACGGGGACCCGCCCGCAGGCAGCGCGCTGCCGTGGATGCCACCCGGCTCTTCGCTCTCGGGCCCGTGCTCGGTGACCTCGTCCATCGTTCCCTCTCCTTCGGACAACTCCGACGACACCTTGACCGTCGGAGCTTGCCCCACCCTGAGGGCAACCTTGGCGTCCGCTGTGAGGTGAGTGGCGCCTGGGCCGTGCCGGCGCCGGGCGTGGAGCCGGCGCCGGCCGAGCGTGGTCTAGGAGGTCAGCTCCTCGAGCAGCGCCGTAGGGGCCGTGTCGACCACGGCCAGAATGGCTTCGGCCAGCGCCCGAGCCGAGGGGGCGTCGAGTTCCAGCGCCACCCGTGCCGCCGGCCCGAGGCTCGGATTACGCACGTCGATGTTGAGGGTGTGGCCGGCCGGGGCGTGGATCGGGTGGTCCAAATAGACCGAAGCGTCGGTGACGCGGAACCAGCCCGACGCCCCCTTGCCGCTGCCGCGCACGGGGACCAGTTCGGTGCGATAGGTGCACATGTCGTCCTCCTACGAAGCCAGGTACCGGCCGAAGAAGTCCCAGATCTTCTCCCAGCCGTCCATGGCGGCCTCGGCACGGTAGCTCGGGCGGTCGACCGAGAAGAACGCGTGGCCAGCGCCGTCGTAGGAGTGGAACTCGAAAGTCTTGCCGTGCTCGGTCAGCAGCTTCTCGAGCTCGGCTACCTCCTCCGGCGTCGGGAATTTGTCGTCCGCTCCGAAGAGCCCGAGCATTGGGCACCCCACGTCCATCACCAACGGGCGAAGGGACTTGGCCGCTACCGGCAAGCCCTCGGGCGGGTCGGACAGGACGAAGGCGCCGTAGCAGTCGACGGCCGCGTCCAACGGGAGTCGGGCAGCAGACAGGAATGCCTGGCGGCCGCCCGAGCAGTAGCCGATCACCCCGATCTTGCCATTGGCTCCGGGTAGCGCCTTCATGAGGTCCATCGCCCCCCCGACGTCGCCGACGAGGCGCTCGTCGGGCACGCCACCAGCGGCCCGAGCCACGGCGGCGGCGTCATCGGGACTGGCCCCGGGGGCTTCTCGGCTGTACAGGTTGGGACAGAGGGCGAAGTAGCCGTTGGCGGCGAAGCGCCGGGTGATCTCCTTGGTCTCCTCGTCGTACCCCGGCATGTGGTGGATCACCACCACCCCGGCCGCCGCCGGCCGCCCGTCACCGATGGGCTGGGCCAGGTAGCCCTCGATCTCGTCTCCTCCGTGACCCGTCATGCGGATGGTCTCGGCACGCATGGCGTCTGTCATCGAAATCTCCTCTCTTGCACAGCGGCCCGTCCGGCGGTGCTTCCCGGGGACCTTGCTCCCCGCAGAGCGCCACTCGCAAGCCGGGCCGGCGAGCCGGGGCCCGGGGCGGCATCCGCGGCAGGCCCCGGGTCAGGTGGGATTCTGGTTCCATGTCCCAGCTCTTCACCCACGTGCCTCACCCCAGGGTGGCCGAGCGCAAGGCGGAGGGGCCGACCAAAACGGCCGACCAGCTCCCCACCGGGTCGCCGGCCAGCCGGTTCAACACCTGGCTGGCCGTGAAGATCACCAACGCCGTGGGCAGCATGTGGTGTGCCTACATCTTTGGCCTCATCGCCCTGATCGGCCTACCCCCGGCGCTCAAGCCGGGCGGTGAAGGAATTATCGCCTGGATCGCCCAGACCTTCCTGCAACTGGTCTTGCTGAGCGTCATCATCGTGGGGCAGAACATCCAGAGCTCGGCGGCCGACAAGCGCTCGGAAGCCACCTACCAGGACGCCGACGCTGTCCTCCACGAGGCCGAGCAGATCCAGAAGCACCTCGAGGCCCAGGACGCCGCCATCGAGAAGATCGCCGCCGACCTCCTAGCCCTGCACCCGAAGAGCTGACCCCTTACTGCACTTCCAGGGCCAGCTTGGCCGGATCGGGCCAACGGACCCGGCCGGCCCAGCCCAGGCGTTCGAACAGCTTGATGAGCACCGCCGACGGGTCGGGTTGATGGGGAAGCGCCCCGTGGCGGGCCAGCGCCGGGTGGGCGTGGTGCAGGTTGTGCCATGACTCACCGAAGGAGATCAGGGCCAACGGTGCCAGGTTGCGGCTGTGGTCAGGCGTGTTGAAGGGACGGCGCCCGACCAGATGACACAGCGAGTTCACGCTCCAGGTGACGTGGTGCAGCACGGCCATGCGCACGAGCCCGGCCCACACCAGTGCCGTCACAGCCCCGCCGAGGGTCCCCGACAAGGCGTATCCGAGGCCAAAGGGTAGGCCTAGCGACACGAGGGCCCACAGCGGGAACAGGCGGCTGATGCGCACCAGGTCCTTGTCCGCCGCGCAGTCGGGGGCGAATCGCTGGACCGAGGTGGCGTCAGCCAGGAACAGCCACCCCACATGGGCCCACAGAAAGCCGCGCACGACGCCCCAGGTTTGGCCGTCGTAGCGGTGCGGCGAGTGCGGGTCGCCGGGCCCGTCGCTGTTGATGTGGTGCCGGCGGTGATTGGCCACCCAGTCAACGGCCGATCCCTCCACCGCCAGCGATCCGGCCACGGTGAGGCCGATCTTGAGCATGCGGGTGGCTCGGAAGCTGCGGTGTGTGAGCAGCCGGTGGAATCCCACCGAGATGCCGTAACCGGTCACCAAATAGAAGATGACGGCCATGACGAGGTCGCTCACGTGCACGGCAGGGGCACGACCAAGGCCAGCGCCACCAGTGGGCCGACCACCAGTGCGCTCGTGATCACGAACTGTCGAACCGACGGCAGGCTCGTCACAGTGGCCGGGTCAGGGCCCGGGGAGGGTGCCGGTGACGGCGCAGGGGGCAGTGTGGTCAGGCTGGGCATCGGGTTCCTTCCGGCGGCTTAAGGACGACCGGCAGGGACCGAGCCGGGCAGCGACGTTGACCTCCATCGTAGCCCGGGTGCCGCCCTTGGATACCGCGCCGTCGGCTTCGACGACCTAGCCGGCCGGGCCGTCCGGGCCGGGGGTCAGCCAGGAGCGTCCGCCTTGGAGGTAGTTGCCCTGGGGCGCCGCTTCGGGCCGCCGGCCACCGCGACGGGGGTAGCGGGATCAAGTCCGGCCGCCGCCAGCAGCTCGTCGAGCGCGTCGGGCACGTAGGTGGCGATGTCGCGCACGCCGGGGACGGTCTCGGCGCACGCCATGAGGCCCCAATTGAGCACCCCGCGGTAGCTCATCACGGTCACATTGAGACCGGCTCCGTCCATCACCGGCCCGAGGGGGAAGCCGGCGTGCAGCTCGGCTCCGCCGAGATAGAGCGGGAAGTCGGGACCGGGCACGTTCGAGATGACCAGGCTGTGGATGGGCCGGTGGTGGTCGGCCAGCTTGAGGCGCGAGTAGGCGCGGGCGGCGGCCGAGAAGACGTTGGGGGTGGCGTGCTCGGCCCAGTCGAGCAGCACGTCGGCCCCGAGGGCCTTGTGCTCCTCCTTGGCACCCTTCGTGCTGTCGCGGATGGTGAGCAGGCGCTTCACGGGGTCCTCGATGTGGCAGGGGAGCCCGACGAACATGGCCGAAACCTTGTTCGAGCCGGTGCGGGAGTGGGCCGGGGATTCCACCGACACCGAAACTGGCACCGTCGCAACCAGCGCTTCGTCGGGTAGCTCGTCTCCGTCGGCCAGGTACCGGCGCAGCGCCCCCGTGCAGATGGCCAGCACCACATCGTTCACGGTTGTGCCCAGCGCGTTCTTGACGCGTTTCACGTCATCGAGCGAGATGGTCGAGAACGCCACCCGTCGATGGGCGGTAATGGCCGAGTTGAGCGACGTCCGCGGGGTGGTGAGGGGGAGCGCGGCATGCCCGCTCGTGCCCGACCGGACCTTGCGCACACCGAGGACAGCCCTGCCCGTCTTCCACGCCAGCCGGGTGATGCGGATCGGCTCGGTGAGTCGGGCGGCCATCGCCTGGGCCACCAGCATCACGTCGGAGGGGAGCTTGGCTTCGGCCGGCGCCAAAGCCGGCGCCGTGTCGTGGTGCGCCGGCCTCGCCTCGAGGTCGAAGAGCTGTCCGAGCAGCTCGGCGCCCGACACGCCGTCGATGGTCGAGTGGTGGATCTTGGTGACCACGGCGATGTTGCCGTCGGACAGCCCCTCGACGATGTACATCTCCCACAAAGGACGCGATCGGTCGAGCTGCCGGCTGCACACGTCCCCCACGAAGTCGGCCAGCTCGGCCATGCCGCCCGGCGTGGGCAGGGCGGCGCGGCGCATGTGGTAGTCGATGTCGAAGTGCGGGTCCTCGACCCAGTAGGGATGGCCCAGCCGGAAGGGCACCTCGGCCAGGCGGCGGCGGAAGATGGGGGCTTTGACCAACCGGCTGCTCACCAGGTGCCGGACCTTGTCGAAGGAGTAGCCGCCGGGTACCGTCGAGGGGTCGAAGACAGCCGCCATCGACACGTGCATATGCAGGTTCGGCGTCTCGAGGTAGAGGAAGGTGGCGTCCAGACCGCTCAGTCGTTCCATGGGGCCTCGTCTCGCGTAGCGATGTGCGCATCATCGCACCCTCGGCCAGGATGGTGCCATGGCCTGGGCCTGGACCTACCTGGGGATGAGCCTGCTCGGGGCCGTGCTGGTCCTGAACGCCTTCCGCCCCATGCGCCACGGCCTGTTCGTGGTGCCGAGCTTCTTTGCCGGTTGGTACACCGCCGAGATGCCCGTCTGGCACATCGTGTGGCAGGCGGCAGCCACGGTTGTATTCGGCTACCTGGGCGCATTCCGGACCTGGCCCGGCCGGGTGGGATTGGCCGTGGCGGTGGCCTCGTGGGTCGGCCTCGGCGCGCTCGCCACCATCGCCAACGGTTCGCAGCGTGTCCTCACCGCCGCCGAGCTCGAGGTCCCGCTGCCGCCGGTGGAGGGCCTCGACCTTCCCCGCCATGGGCGCGACACCATGTGGCGGTTCCCCCGGCTCGTCTACCCGCTGCCGCGGCCGGCTCGCTCCATGGCGACCACCCGCGACATCGACTACTGGGGGGACGGGCGGCGCACCCACCGCCTCGACGTCATCCGCCGCCGCCACGACCCGCCCCAGGGGGCCCCGGTCTTCGTCTACATCCACGGGGGGGCCTGGATGATCGGCGACAAGCGGGAGCAGGGCTACCCGCTTCTCTACGAGCTGGCCCGGCGCGGCTGGGTCAGCGTGACCATCAACTACCGCTTGAGCCCCAAGGCCACCTGGCCCGACCACATCGTGGACTGCAAGCGGGCTATCGCCTGGGTCCGAGAGCACATCGCCGAGTACGGCGGTGACCCACACTTCATCGCCGTGTCGGGAGGATCGGCCGGTGGGCACCTGGCTGCGCTGGTGGGGCTCACGGCCGGCGACCGGGACTTCCAACCCGGCTTCGAAGACGCCGACACCTCGGTGGATGCCTGCGTGCCCATCTACGGCCAGTACGACATGACCGTCCATGGCGGGGGCACGACGCTGCGCGACCGCGGCGAGCTGCAGATGTTCGAGCGGCGCATCTTCAAGACCACCTACCGCGACCACCCTGAAGTGTTCGAGGCCGCCTCACCGCTGTACCGGGTGAGGGCCGACGCGCCGCCGTTCTTCGTCATCCACGGCCGCAACGACACCCTCATCCCGGTGGCCGAGGCGCGGCTCTTCACCGAGAAGCTCCGGGCCACGTCGGCATCACCGGTGCTCTACGCCGAGCTCCCCTATACACAGCATGCCTTCGACGTCCTCCCGTCGGTGCGCAGCGCTCACACCGTGGCGGCCGTGGTGCGCTTCTTGGAGGGTGTGCGTCACCACCTGTTGCGCCCGGCTCCCTCCTCCTGACCAGGCGGCCCAGGCGGCCTCCGCCAACCACGTCACCTTCAGCGGATCGTCTTCATTCGTTTCCCCGGTGAAGACTGCGGGCACCCAGGGCAATGACAACAACCGCACCAGCGACGGTGAGCCATCCCCAGAGGTTGCCGAGATCAACCAGCGGGCTGTGGCCACTGCCGATCGGGACCTTCACTAGCAGCGTGGCTCGCGCGCCTTGCGGGGTAATGGCGCTCTCCAGGATGCGTCCGTACGGGTCGATGATGGCCGAACCGTAGGAGAACTCGCCTTTCACGATGGTTAGGCGATTCTCGATCGCCCTGAAGACGTACACGCCGAGGTGCTTGGTGGAGTCGCCCCTCGGGTCCTGCGACGGCACGGCCAGGATCTGGGCGCCATGGATGGCCGCACTGCGGGCCGTGTCGGTGTAGTCGCCGTCGAAGCAGATCATCGTGGCCAGTCGGCCAAAGGGCGTCTGGTACACCGGCATCGTCCCTGCGTCGACACTTTGCTGATCCGCGGCGAACATCAGCGCCGGGTGCTGTTTGCCGTAGGTGCCGAGGTACCGCCCCGAGGGCGAGATCACGGTGGCATCGTTGTACTGGCCTCGAGCGGTCACATAGCGGTACCCGACGACGAGGTAGACGTGGGTTTCTCGAGCAAGTGCCGACAACTCGGCGCCGACCCGGTCGTGATGCGGAGGAGCACTCACGGTCCCCTCCTGCCAGACCACGAGCCTTGCTCCCTCCGAAGCGGCCAAGTGGGTCTGGGCAAAGTCCCGGCTCAGGTCCTCGGTCAGGTCCCGGCTCGAGTTCATGCCCCCGGGCCCTGGCAAACCGGGCTGGACGGCGGCCACCGTCACAGTCGGAGGGTCAGCGTGGAACATGATGAGGCTTGCACACACCCACGCAGTGACGGCCACGGCACAGAAGATCGCCGACACCGTCGTCACCCGTGTGGAGATCAGCCGGACC
>Ga0307374_10014589_pt1 | contig 10684 bp, 8 predicted proteins | sample OX3MG_FD_202532 | JGI IMG/M metagenome (GOLD analysis project Ga0307374, IMG submission 202532) | Soil microbial communities from Risofladan, Vaasa, Finland - OX-3 | ecosystem: Environmental > Terrestrial > Soil > Coastal area > Acid sulfate soil | place: Finland: Risofladan, Vaasa | collected... | reverse complement strand
ATCCGGCGCTGGCTGCCCAGGTACGGCGGGGATTGGGCGTGCCTTCCTCATTCAGTGCCTCGCAGATTGGCGCTCCGGCCTTCGTCACCGCCGCGCTCGGGCACGATGTGCCGCAAGTACTCTCGCTGCCGGTGTCCAGCCCATCAGGGGATACGATCCGGCACATCGTGCTGACTCATGTGCGGATTGACGACGATAAGCCCGGAGGCTGGTCGGTAGGCGAGATCGCGGCCGCGCGCGGCGGGGTGCCGCTTTTGTTGCTGCCGGCAGGCGAGTCAGGTCAACCGGAAGTAGCACCGTCCCTGGACCGCGTGCCGGCTCCCGGCGAGACGCTCGTCCTCGCCACGGCGCCTTAATTCTTCGACCGCGGTCGGCCAAACGCTACCACCCGACCACAGCCGGGGGACCGCCGGCACTCTCCTACCGGTGCTTGTAGCGCGCCTGGCGGAGCACCTTGGCCCGCTTCTTCCCGTTGGGCATCCCACATTGGTCCAGGGCGACGGCCACCGCCTCCATATCGTAGGCGACTCGATGGGGCACCGCATGCCAGCCCATCTCGTCGTGGTAGATTTCCGCCCAGGCGGCCCGATGATCGCCATCCCGCGGAAAGCCGGCACTGGCCACGTCCACCAGGAGCAACTGCCCGAGGCGCCGCTGGTAGGCGATATGGAGATGGCCGAAGACCAGGACGCCCGCCTGGACGCCGGCAAGCCGTTCCTCCAGCGCGCGCGCGTCCTCGTCGGGATGGATGTGATCTTCCAGATTATCCGGGTTGGCATGCACCATCAAGATGCCTCCAGCCGGGCCAGGCAGATGGTACTGGCGCGGCAGAGCGCGGAGATAGGCGAGCCCATCGGGTCCGATCCGCATCGCCGTCCAGGCGCTACTCGCCCGTTCAGCCTCGCTCATGCCGGCCAGTTCAGGCGCGTCCGGCCCGGCGGTAAGGTAGAAATCCGTGTTTCCCATGACCACGGGGCAGTTCAAGGCCCGGATGGCGGCCAGGGTTTCCGCCGGCTGAGGACCACCCTCGACCAGATCACCCGCCATCAGCACATGGTCGAATGGCCCCTTCCGGGCCATGTCCTCCAGGACGGCATCAAGAGCGGGCAGGTTGCCGTGCGTATCGGAAAAGGCCGCTACCCTTAGGTTCATTCGCTTTCCTCCGGCTCGTCCTCTCCGTTCAGGCAGGCATACAATTTGCCCCGGAGGCCGGTATCATCTTGCTCGTCCCACCACTGGGTAAAACCAGTGTACCGCGTGTGTCGTTCTTCCAGCTTCTTGCCCAGCACCACGAGGATGCCCAGTCGGGGATCGGCTCCCTCGGGCGGAATCAGCGCCGCGCGGAGGGTAGACCGGCGCGTATCGGCGTTCATCGGTGTCCCGGCCAGGGCCGTCAACTGATCGAACTGGCGGCCGGCCAGGGCGATGCCCTGGCTCCGCGCGAGTTCCACCAGCACGTCGCAATCATGGATCTGGCCAATCTTATCTTGAATGGCCTTGATGTCGGTGATTCGTTGCTCGATCTCCGATCCGAAGCAAACCCGAAAGATCTCCAGGCAATAGCGGAGATGTTTGGCTTCGATCCGCATCTGGTGCAGCTCCTTATCGCGCGTCTCGTCGTGTATGGTAGGTGCGTATCCATAGAGATCGGCGAGGCGGGCGATGGCTTGCCGGCGAGCGTGGGCTTGAAGGGTGCCGCCATGGTCACGCGGGTTGCGGGCGAGCGAGAGCACGCGATGACGGAAGCCGCGCTCGCGAAGCTCATCCAGCACCTTGAGCATGGCGGGCCGCGCCTTCGCCCGTTCCCCTTCCAGATGAGCGATCAGCAATTCGATCCCGGCATATTCCTCCGGCGTTGCCTTGGCTGCCAGACGCCGGGCTTCCGCCATCAGCACGTCAAGATCGCGCACCACTCCCAGTCCGTGGGTGAGCGCCCTGGCCATTTTTTCCACTGGCCGGTACTCCGAGCGAGGAAAGCAGTCCCGAAACGCTTCCAGAGCGGCTCGCAATCTGCGCGAGGCCACGCGCATATCGTGGAGCGGTTCGCTTTCGGTGCCGGCGCGCGTCCCTCCCTCGTTGTCCGCCACGGCGGCCAATCGATCCTGAATAACCGGCAAGGCGGCGTCGCTGAAAGGCATGCGCGGATAGAGCTCATCAATAGCGCTACTCACCAGCGTCGGATCCTCTCACTCGTCGCGCGGCGCCAAACCCGTCCTTAATAGATGAGCCCCTGGCAAATCTACGTGGCTCCGCTTCTCCCATCGTCGGTCATGGCCACCGAAGCCGGGAGCGCCGCATGCGAGTTGCGATGAACCTTGCGAGTCTTGACCACCGGGATCGGAGCGGTCACGCTTTTGGCTCTCGATCGGGAACTCCTTCGAGTCACCGCCGGCGGGGCCGGTGTCTCGCGCTCTCCCTCGTAGGGGCGGTCGGGAGCGGTCACGGGCTCGGCGGGCGCTGGGGCGGCCTCGGCAATGGGCGGGATCTCGGGCGCGGTTCCGGCACCGAGCGCGTCCAGCCGGGCCGTGCGTTTGGCCAGCTTATTTTCCGCTTTGGCCAGGCGGTCACGTAACCTGGCGACCTTAAGTTCTAGCTTCTCGCGCGCCGCGGCCAATCTGGCTACTTGTTTCTTCTGGCGATCACCGGGATCCTTGTCCTTGGCCGGCCGCGCGGCGGTCCCGTTTTTCAAGGTTCTACTCCCTTGGCCTCGCGGTGAAGCATCACCGTGGGTGCAGTATAGCATCCTGGCCCGTAACCCTCCAGGATCCCCACCAATCCGTATTCCCCCCAGGTGAAATCAGGGACTCCCTGGTCCGTTAACGAGAGAGGGGCCGAATCCGGGGAAATTGTCTCGCCCCGTCCGTGAATGGCCATAGGCTGGAGGGGCAAGCCTATGCTAGGATGTGCAAGGTGGCGCGCGGCATGCGCGAGACAACCCAGGAGGGGCAAGCACGCATGAGCAGGGTGAACACGACGGGACAGAAGGTGGTTGTGCGGTGGTCCGAGCCTCAGCCGGCGGGGCGGGGCCGGCGGCTGCCGTGGGTGTCGCTGGTCCTCGTGGTGATCCTGGGCGCCCTGGCGCTCTTCCTCACGCGCTGGGAGGCAGGGATGGCGGCGGCAGTCTATCCCGGCGTCCGGGTGGGTGGCGTGGATGTTGGCGGTCTGTCCCTTCCCGCCGCCAAGCAGCGGTTGGCGCCGCTGGTCGAGGCCGCCATGCACCGTAGCCTGACCGTGATCGCCGGTTCGCGCCGCTGGACCATGACCCCGCGGGCTCTGGGTTTGCGCTTGGATGTTGATGCCAAGCTGCGCCAGGCGTTCGCTCTGGGACGCGAGCCAGGCACCCTGGATCGCTACAGCACCCAACTTACTCTGATTACGCAAGGACGTGATCTTTCCCTGGTCGGCAACTATGACAGCGGGCTGCTGGCCGCCTTCGTGCAGCGGGCGGCCCTCGCCATCTATCAGGCGCCGCGAGCAGCGGCGGTGAGCCTGGCCGACGCGCGGGCGACCCTGAGCGCGCATGCCCAGGACGGTCAGATGCTCGACCAACCGGGGGCAACCAAACTCCTGGCGGCCGCCCTGGCCGATTCGAGCCAGTCGGTGGTCCATCTACCGGTGAGACTCTTGCCGCCGCCAGTCAGCGAGGCCGAGGGCGAACGGGAATTGGGCGTGTTGGAAACCTTACTGAAGAACACGCGGATCACCATGCGCTTTGGCGGCCAGGCATGGCAAATGGGGCCGCGCTCGATCGCCCCTTTGATTTCGCTCACTACCGTGGTGGCGCCGGGCGGCGCCTCGACCTACCAGCATAGCGTGAATCAGCCGGTGCTTGCCGCCTATGTAGACCGCCTGGCCGCGCATGTGGATCAGCAAGTCCGTGACGCCTCCGTGATGGTCCGCGCTGGGAGGGTGCGGGTGCTGGGTGCCCGAAGCGGCTATCATCTAGATCGCCATACCACCAGCCAACTGATAGCCCAGGCGATTCTGGCGGGCGGTTCCCAGACCATCACCCTGCCGGTCGGCGTATCCGCCCCCAGCGCGAGTACTGGGGCCGCCCAGCAAGCGGCCCAGGAGGCGGGGGCCCTGATCCGTCGCCCCGTGGCCCTGACCTACGGCGCTGGTCGCCAGGTACTGAGCTCGGTGGAGCTGGGCTCGCTCCTTACCTTCACCCCCTACGTGGATCCGGTTTCCGGGCCCCGCCTGATTGTGGGGATCGACCAGACTCGGCTGGCCACTCTCGTGGCGCCCGCCGCCGCCGCCGTGGACCAAACACCGGTGGACGCGCGATTTGTCACCGCCGGAGCCCACGTCAGCGTGATCCCTTCGCGAGCGGGAGCTCAGCTTGATCTGCCCGCCCTTGCCGCCGCGCTCGCCGCGCGCGGGGGCGCCTCGGATGTCGCGGTTCCGATCCGCCCAATCCAGGCACATCTCACCACCAGCGCCGCCAACGCGATGGGCATTCACGATCTCCTGATCGCCCACAGCACCTACTTCCGTGGGTCCAGTCAGGCGCGCCTGACCAACATCAACGCCGCCGTGCATCACCTGGATGGGCAACTGATCGCCCCCGGCGCTGTCTATTCCTTCGATCAGCGGATCGGCGACATCACCGCTCAGGGCGGCTACGTGGAAGGGATCGATATCATCGACAATCAGGACGTGCCGGGAATCGGCGGCGGGGTATGCCAGGTCGCGGTGACTCTCTTTCAAGCGGCGGTTTATAGCGGGATGCCGATCGTGGAGCGGGTGGCGCATGCCAACATCGTCTCCTACTACAATCCGGTGGGCATGGATGCCACGGTCTACGTATCGGCCAACGGCCCGGATGTGAAGTTCCAGAACAACACCGGCCATTGGGTGCTGGTCAACTTCACCGAGAATCTGGCGAACTACACCCTGACCGCCCGCTTCTATGGTACCGACCCTCATTTCCGCGTGGTGATCCGCGGCCCCTTCTCCACCGATCAGCCCAACGGCGACGTGGACGCGGTCTTCTACCGCACCGTCTATGACAGTGCCGGCAAGGTGCTGCTGGACGCTCATTTCACTAGTCACTACGTCCCGGTCGGCGCGGCGCTCTAGACTGTCCTACCCGACTTTCGCGGCCCGGTGGCGGCCGCGTTCGACTAGCCACCAGATGGGCTAGCCGTTTGATGCCTCTTTCTGATCGCGGATTCCTCGTGTAGGGTGGGGAGTGCGCGGGCGACGGCCTGTCGCCTCTGCCAGCCAGTACGGTAGACGTGCCGCGCCGCGAAAGTAGTGATCATGTCGAGTGCCGTGGAAGCCCGACCCGCACCCGCTCGGACCCGTCCAACCCTGATCCCCCCCTGTGTCCAGACGGTAGAGGACACGGGACTCGATCCCAGCTTCATCGCCGATCTGATCCTCAAGATCTGCTATTACCGCGGCACGATCAGTGGCGGCGACATCGCCAAGGCATTGCGTCTCCCGTTCGCCGGCGTGGTCGAAGGGCTGATTGAGTCGCTCAAGCCGGGTCGATTCATCGAGGTGCAGGGTTCAACCGGCCTCCAGAACAACACCTATCGCTATATGCTGTCCGAAAAAGGCCACCATAAGGTTCAAGAACTGCTGGAACGCTCGAACTACGCGGGCGCCTGCCCGGTCACTCTGGACGATTATACGTACATGGTGAGCAGGCAGCGGGTGCGCGACGCCAAGGTGACGCGGGCCGTGGTGGAGGAGCGGTTCAGCCAGATGGTCCTGGCGCCCCAGGTATTGGAACAACTGGGCCCCGCGATCAATTCCGGCGAATCAATCTTCGTCTTCGGCGCCCCCGGTAACGGGAAGACGACGATCGCCGAGATTGCCACGAGTTGCCTGGGCGGCGATGTCTATATCCCCTACGCGCTCTACATCGAGGGTGAGATCATCCGCGTGTTCGACGACTCGCTGCACCAGCCAGTGGAGGACGAGGACGGGCGTAGCGTGGACCAGCGTTGGGTGCGCTGCACGCGACCCACGGTGATCGCGGGCGGCGAACTGACCTTGCAGGCGCTTGACCTTACCTACTCGCGGGAAAGCAAAACCTACGAGGCGCCGCTGCAAATGAAAGCGAACTGCGGCATGCTGCTGATCGACGACTTTGGCCGCCAGCAATGTTCCCCCACCGCGCTGCTGAACCGCTGGATTGTGCCGTTGGAGAAACATGTCGATTACCTCAACCTGGTGACGGGAATCAAGATTCGTGTCCCCTTCGAGGAATTGATCATCTTCTCCACCAATCTTTCGCCCAAGGATCTGGTGGACGATGCGTTCTTGCGCCGGCTCCAGTATAAGATCGAGGTGCTGCCGCCCTCGCAGGGCCAATTCAAGGAAATCTTCCGCCGGGTGGCCGGGGCCAGGAATCTTGAGTGGAACGAGGAGGCATTCGCCTACCTTCTGCGCGAGCATTACCAGCGCGCGGGACGCGAACCGCAAGCCTGCCATCCGCGGGATCTGATCAACCATATGCTGAGCATCTCTCGCTACTACGACGTGGCGCCCCGGATGACTCAGCCCATGATTGACCACGCGGTTCGCAGCTACTTCGTCCGGCTCTCCGGCATGTGACCTTATCGTCATCCCCTTGGTTTCGGCCCCAACGCCCATGCTATAGTGGATCCACTCGACGCTCATCGGATGAACGAGAGGATCCATCGTGGCAGCGGATGCTCGGACTCTCCTGGCCGCCCGCCAGATCAACTGGGGCCAATCGGCCCAGACTCGCACCCCCGATCCAGTTGCCGCCGCGGCCCTGATCGATCGGCTGGGAATCGCCACGCTCTACCCAGTCTCGCCCGAACTGCCCGATCTCTTGCATGCCTATACGGGAGATCCCTCCACCACCACCGATTCACACTGGGATAGTCCAACTGGTCACATCTATGCCTGGCGCTGGGAATTAGGGCGCCAGGAAGCGGCGTTCTACACGGCGATCGTTCGTGGCCGCCCCACTCTGGTCGCCTGGTCCTTGCTGCCGTCCGTGCTCCGCCTGCGGGCCGATCTCCGCGGTTCCGAGCACCTATACGCATCCGGGCTGCTCTCGGAGGGCGCCGCCCGGATCGCGCGTGCCCTCGACAGCGCGGGCGGGGTGTTGGGGACCAGTGAACTGCGGCAGGCCGCCGGTTTCCCTACCGGCAAGGAGCAGCGAGCGGCCTTCCTCAAGGCGGTGGCCGAGTTGGACGCCCGCCTCCTCCTGGCCAAGGTCTTCTCGCCGGACGACGAGGATATGCGCCATGCCCTGGTGGCTACCCGTTATCCGGAGGCGCTCGCCACCGCCCGTGACTTGGATCCCGCGGCGGCCATGGACGCGCTTCTGGTGGCCTACTTACCCAGCGCGGTATTCGCCCTGCCCGGCCCGCTAGCCAAGCATCTTGGCCTGGAGGCAGGCGCTCTCCGCGCCGGCCTGGATCGCCTGGTGGCGGCGGGAGTCGCGGAGAGCGCCGCCGTAACCGGATTGGGAGAGTGCACCATCTGGCGGTAGAACGGGCGCGTTAGGGAGCGGCGTGCTGCTCCGCGATCAACTCGTCCACGAACTGGCGGGCCGTGCGGCAGGAGCGCCCATTGTGCCAGAGGGCCCACTGGATCGCCCGTCGTCGCAACTCGCCGGCGGATAGGGCAATCCCGTGCGTCTGGGCCAGCCCCAGAGCCACCCGGACATAGCGCTCCTGGTCCGGAGCAGGGAAGGTGACGAGCAAGCCAAAGCGGTCGGCCAGGGAGAGCTTCTCCTCCATGGTGTCGCGTGGACGCACCTCACCGTTTTGCTCCTGGTCGCGGTCGCTGAACCGTTCCTTGATCAGATGGCGGCGGTTAGTGGTGACGTAGAGCACGACATTGGTCGGCCATGCCTCCACCGTGCCTTCCAGGGCCGCCTTGAGCGCCTTGTATTGCACCTCATGCTCCTCGAAGGATAGGTCATCCACGAACAGGACGAAGCGCTGGGGCAGTTCGCGCAAGGTGGCCAGCACCCGGCTCAGATCGGCCAGGTCGTCGCGAGGCAACTCCACCAGCCGCAGCCCCCGTCCGCCGTAGGCATGCACCAGCGCCTTGACCGTGGACGACTTCCCGGTGCCCCGCTCGCCATAAAGAAGTACATGGTGGGCGGGGAGGCCGGTGACGAAGCGCTCGGTATTGCGGAGTAGCGGCTCGCGCTCGCTATCGTAGGCGATCAGCTCCTCCAGGCGAATCGGGTCGAGGTGGGTGATCCCTTCCAGGCAGCCCTCTCGGGCCGACCACCGGGCGGCCTGGACGCGAGCGAACAGGCCCAGTCCATGCGTGCGCCAGTGGGCGGCCAGTTCCTCGGCCATTGCCCCCCAATCCAGGGCCAGGCTCAAGCGCCTGACAATGGCGGTTCGTGGCCCGTGATCGGCGGCGGGCGTCGACACGGCCCGCCATGAGGCGAGGGCATCGCTCAACTCCTCGCCGATCAGGGTTCCGGCGGCCTCGCGGATCGCGTCCGCGTCCAGGGAATAGAGCCACTGCAGGCCGCGGAGATCGCGGCGGGCCTGATCGAGCACCGAGGGAGCCACCGCCGCCACGCCGCCCGCCGCGGCCGCGCGACTGAAGGGGTTCTGATCATCCACGACCCGCCACAGCAGGTGCGACTGCCAGGCGTCCGCCGCCTCTACAGCCGGCCCGCCCTCGGCGGCCAGGAGGGCGAACACCCGTGCGTAGGCGCGGGCAACCACGCTGCCGCGAGGGACCGAGGCGCCCGCGTCGGGGCGGTGGTCCAGACAATCAAGCAGGAAACTCATGGCCTCGCCCACCGGGTCGGCCAGGACACCGTCCAGGAGGGTGATGGCGGTGGCCCGCCGCCTCGCCGTCCGCAGTTGCTTGCCCCGGAGCGACTCCAGGGAAAGATCGGGGGAACCGGTCATAGGGAATAGATCTCGCCATATTTGCGGTGGAGATAGCGCAGATAGGGCTGGGGACTGAGCGCCGATCCGGTGGCGCGCTGGAGCAGATCGGCGGGGATGAATTTTCTTCCATGCTGGTGAATGTTGGTATTGAGCCAGCGCAGGAGGGTGCCGAACTCGCCTCGCTCGATTTGCTGGGCAAGATCGGGGTGGGCCTGGTGAGCCGCTTCCCAGAGCTGGGCCGCGATGATATTCCCCAGCGCGTAGCCCTGGAAACCGCCAAGACCAGAGGTCCAGTGAATATCTTGCAGGATCCCTTCCGTGTCGTTGGGCGGCGTAATGCCCAGGTATTCCCGCACCTTCTCGTTCCAGGCGGCGGGAGCATCCTTGACGGCGAGCTTCCCATCGAGCAGGGCGATCTCCAGTTCGAAGCGGAACATGATATGCAAGCAGTAGGTCACCTCGTCCGCCTCGACTCGAATCAAGGACGGGCACACTTTGTTGATTGCTCGGTAGAAGTGGGGCATCTCCACGTCGTCGAGACTGTTGGGAAAGGCCGCTTGCAGGGTGGGATAGAAGAATCGCCAGAACGGCATCCCCCGGCCCACGAAGTTTTCCCACAGACGCGATTGGCTCTCGTGCATCCCGGAGGATACGCCGCCGGTGAGCGGGGTCTGGGCCAGCGCGGGCGAGATCCCCTGTTCGTACATCCCATGCCCCGCCTCATGCATGGTGCCCATCAAGGCCATGTTGAGAAATTGGCTATCGTAGCGGGTGGTAATGCGAACATCATCTCGGTTGAAGGCGGTCTCGAACGGATGGGTAGTCCGGTCGAGCCGGCCGCGGTTGAAGTCGTAGCCGAAGCGCGCGACCACTTCGCGGCCAATCCGCTCCTGCGTCGCCTCGTCATAGTGGCGATGGAGCACGGCGTCGTCCACGCTGTCCGCCTGGGGGGTGATTTTCCCAACGATGTCCACCAGCCGCGGGCGCAGTTCGTCGAAGACGGCTCGCACCACGTTGGTGGTCATCCCCGGTTCCGTGTAGTCCACCAGGGCATCGAAGGGTTGTTCGGGGTAGCCGACATGTTCACACAGACGACGATTGAGATCCACGGTCTTCTCGATCCAGGGGGCGAAGGCCAGGTAATCGTTCCGTCGTCTCGCCTCGCGCCACACGCTTTCGGCCAGCACCGAGGTGCGGGCGATCTCCACTACCAGGGAGTCCGGCACCTTCACCTCACGGTCGTAGTCCCGCTGGGCTACTCGGACCAGCGATGCGTCATCACTGGCGGGATCCAGGCCCGCCGCGTGATCCTGGGCCGCTTTGAGCAGGTCGCCGGTTCGCCGGCTGGTCAGGCGTTCGTGCGCCAGTTTGGCGAGTACGGCCAGATCCTCGGCTCGTCCTGCCGAGCCGCCAGGGGGCATGTAGGTATTCTGATCCCATCCCAGGACGGCCATCGCGTTGTTGATGGCGCCGATCTCGGCAAAGGTCATTTTCAACTGGTCCAGGGCGTCATTGCTTCCGGACATGGCGGACGTCTTCCTTCCATTCGGCGGCATACCGCGATCCTCGGCCTGGGGCCGCGCGCTTCGTTTGGCCGGGATGGATCGCTCACGTCGAGGTGTTACCCTTGAAAGTATAGCCAACGAGTCATCAAGCTGGACGATCTTCCCTCGCATGGCCTATGCTCACCAGAGAAATATTGGGCAGTAAGGAGATCTCGGATGGATTTGGGGATCGGCGGCAAGACAGCCCTGGTCTGCGGGGCCAGCAAGGGAATCGGGCGGGCCGCTGCCCTGGCTCTGGGACGCGAGGGCGCGCGGCTGGTG
>Ga0307374_10014586_pt1 | contig 10685 bp, 17 predicted proteins | sample OX3MG_FD_202532 | JGI IMG/M metagenome (GOLD analysis project Ga0307374, IMG submission 202532) | Soil microbial communities from Risofladan, Vaasa, Finland - OX-3 | ecosystem: Environmental > Terrestrial > Soil > Coastal area > Acid sulfate soil | place: Finland: Risofladan, Vaasa | collected... | reverse complement strand
GCCCGTCATCGCGAAGCCCCGCTGAGTCCGCGGCAGCGGCGCTTGCTCGAGATGGCGCTGCAGCCGAACGATCCCGAGGAAGGGTGGCTCACCGCAAAGCGGACTGCGCGACAGACCAACCGGGTGCGCCTGCAGAAAGACGAGCCCCTGCGGCTCATCCGCCCCATAGGCTGGAGCTAATAGAGGTGACCACACTATGGGTCCGATCGCCCGATAGCCAAACAATATCCCGTAAACCAGGCAATCAACATGGCTACCATTCAGGTTCGATACATCGTAGGGGACGTCGACGCCGCGATCGCGTTTTATTGCCGCCAGCTCGGCGGCAAACAAATCCTGCTCGAAGATCCTTCCGGGAACCCGATCGAGTTGTTCCAGCCCACGGCTCCGGCGGCGTGAAGAAGCTGATGAAAGGCGTCCCGCTGTCTGGCGCCACGGTTTGCTTATCGTGCGTGGTGTTCTGTCCCCTTTTCGGACGTCATCGCTCACTTGATCACGCACCTGGGAGTCATCAATGGCTGCGGCAGATCAGCTCCAAGAGCACATGGCCCAGGCCAGCATTCACCTTCAAGCAATCCAGGACATTCTAAGCCCAGACGGGCGAGTAGCTCGTGTCCGCTTTCCGCGCGGATACTCAAACCCGGTTAGGGATCGCATTGGCCGCCTTGGCTGGATTGATGACAATGCGCTACGGCGCAATCTTTGCTACCACCCGATGTTTTCAACGGTGAGCTTTTCGGCTTTGTTGTCGTAGCGGGTGACTGAGAAGCCTGCAGGCTGAAGGCCGCGCACGCCAGGCGCTCGACGGCGCAGCGGGCGCAGAACCGGCAGCCGCCGGAGGTTGCGGGCCCGCGCGCAGCCGTTCCTTTTACTGGCGGGCCGCGTTGGATAGCGATGATCACTACGTTTACGCCATAGCCCTACGATAGGGTTGAAGCCCGGACATCCGGAAGACGACTGTCGTGTAGACCCTGTCATCATCACAGGGTGGCGGTGAGATTGTCGATCCGGGACAAAAACCTCTCCAGTATCGGTGACGCGTTGGCCTTGTGATAGCCGACCGCGACATCGATCGTCGCTGCCTCGCCTCTAAGGGGCCGGCTCACCACCGACCAGGGCAGGAAATGCCGGGCCGAGGCGGGCAATAAGGCAACGCCGCGTGTCGATGCGACGAGCGAGACCGCCATCGCATAATTATCGATTTCATAGGACGGCGTCAGCTCGATCCCGTGTTTGGTGAAATAATCGGCGATGGCGGCACGCAGCACGCGCGGCACAGTCGAGATGCCGATGTAAATCTCACCGATGAAATGCCTGACATCAACGGTCTTGTCGTGCGCGAGCCTGTGGTCACTCGGCAATATCGCAACCAGCGGTTCTTTCGCGATGATCTTGATTTCGATGTCGGGAATCCGTTCGGCACGCAGAAAGGCAATATCGAGCTTGCCCTGCACGAGTTCGTTGGCGAGCGTCGCCGAATGATCGCTTGAAACCCTGATCTCGATGCTGGCGAGTTCGTCGCGCAGCAGGCTGGTGGCGCGGGGAAGCCAGTCGACTTCCTGGCCGGTGAGGTGGGCCGCGACTATGCTCTCGGCATTCAGGCGCTGAAGCATCTGGCCGGGCCGAACGACATTGCCGATGTGGTAGCGTTCCTCGCCTCCGACCAGGCGCGCTGGATCAGCGGCGATACCGTGCACGTCGATGGAGGCTCGAAGCTGTGAGCATGTCCGCCAGCAAGGGAGCCGCGGCAATAGGCATCTCCGCAAAGCCGTTTCGCCGTATCGTCACCGGGCACAGGAACGGCAAATCGACGATCGTGCGCGATACCGCACTGCCTCCTTACGCCTTTCAGAATATTCCGGGCTTCGAGCAGACCTATGTCTGGGCGACCGATGGCGCCGGGGAAGCCGATCCCGCGCGGATCGATGCCACCATGCCGGAGTCGGCGCTGCCGACGCCGGGCGGATCGCTGGTGCAGGTGGTGACCTTTCCGCCGCGAAGCCGGCGCAGCGAAAGCGCCGCCGACCCTGCCGCCATCGCCCGGGAATATCAGGCGCGGTTGCCGGGCCTTGCCGACACGTTCGAGCATGACGGCTCGGAAATGCATGCCACGCCGACTACCGATTATGCGCTGCTTCTCGACGGCGAACTGTCCCTCGAACTGGATGACGGCGAAACAGTCCATCTGTCGGCGGGCGACCTCGTCGTTCAGCAGGGAACGCGGCACGGCTGGCGCAATACGAGCGAACGGCCGGCCACCATCATGTTCGTCATGCTCGGCACAGGCCAGTGAACAGGAGAAACGCCATGTCCCGCAGCGTGCGCATCCATGAATTCGGCGGCCCCGAAGTTCTGAAGATCGAGGACGTGACCGTGCCCGAACCGGGCGCAGGCGAGGTGCGGCTGCGCATCCGCGCCATCGGCCTCAACCGCACCGAGGCGACGCTGCGCAGCGGCCGCTCGGCCGTGAAGCCGCCATTACCCACGCAGATCGGGTTCGAGGCCGCTGGCGAGATCGAGGCGTTGGGACCGGAGGTCGAAGATTTCGCCATCGGCGACAGAGTGGCGGTGATTCCAGCCTACGGCGCCGCCGTCTATGGTTTTTACGGTGAGGTGTCGCTGGCGCCGGCGCGTTCGCTGGTCGCCGTTCCGCCGACCGTCGCCTGGGAAGACGCCGCCGCGACATGGGCCGCCTTCGCCACCGCATGGGCCGGGCTGATCGATATCGGTCGGCTTTGCGCCGGACAGACCGTGGTGATTTCCGCTGCCTCCAGCAGCGTCGGCTTGGCGGCGATCCAGATCGCACGCAAGATCGGTGCGGCGCCCGTGGCGCTGACGCGCACCGCCGCCAAGGCAGAGGAACTTCGCGCACACGGTGCGGCCCATGTCATCGCCACCGCCGAACAGGATCTGGTCGCCGAAGTCAGGCGCATCACGGACGGCAAAGGTGCATCCTTGATCTTCGATTCCGTCGCGGGCCCGGATTTCGGCCGCTGCGTGGAAGCCGCCGCACCGGGCAGCATTCTAATCGTCTATGGCATGAACGGAGGCGCAGAAGCGCGGTTTCCCGTGATGCCGCTCTTAGGCCGTAACCTCACCATCCGCGGTTTGGGGCTGACATCGATTACCACGGACGACGCCAAGCTGAAGGCGCTCAAGGACTTCGTCGTTCCCGGCCTGGCATCGGGCGATTTCAAGCCGACCATCGCCAAGGTCTTCCCGTTTGACGACATCGTGCAGGCGCACCGCTACCTGGAGGCCGGCCGGCAGATCGGAAAGATCGTCGTGCGCGTCTGAGAGGAACGTCCCATTATTGTGAGAACGGAGCGAAAAACGAACAGGGCAACCGCAGAGGCGAACAAGGCATTGGTGCTCGAAGCCTTCGACACGCTGTTCAACAAGCGTGACTATAAAGCGGCCGAGAAATTCTGGTCGCCGAACTACATCCAGCAAAGCGCGCATATCAAACCAGGCCGCGAGGGTCTGTTCGCACTCATCAAGAGCCAGCCGGCAAACTTGCGCTATGAGCACGGACTAATCCTGGCCGAGAACGACTATGTCATCGTTCACGGCCGCTTTTCCGGTACGGTGCGCATCGCGGACGGCAAGCTCGCCGAGCACTGGGATGTGCTGCAGGACGAGGCCACAGAACGCGATTCCGTCAGCGGCCTGCCGATGTTCGGCGACCGTTTCCCAGGCTGACATCCCTCCCGACCGACAGAAGGACAAACGCCATGAAACTCTCGGGCAACACCATCTTCATCACCGGCAGCAGCTCCGGCATCGGTCGCGCGCTGGCGGAAGCGTTCCACGCGCGCGGCAACAAGGTGATCGTCTCGGGCCGCCGGCGCGGCAATCTCGATACCAACGTCGCGGCCAATCCGGGCATGGCCGCGATCGAACTGGACATCGCCGATCCCGCCAGCATCGACCGCGCCGCGGCCCGTCTGGTCGTGGAATTTCCTGACCTCAACGTCCTCATCAACAATGCCGGCATCATGCTGCCGGACGGCGCCGCGGGCCAGATCGACGACACACTCATGGTCGATACCATCACCACAAACCTGATCGGCCCGATCCGCATGACATCGGCGCTCATCGCGCATCCGCATATCGAAGAAGTCACGTTGTGCGGTGATCGCTGATGCCAGGGTCATTCTCGAACGCCTGCTTTCCCTTCGCGGTCCAGAGCGCCCGTGCGTGTTCACCCTGCTCGCTTTTGAGCATGTCGGCCATCCAGAGCATCGCGCCGTAGATCATGGCGCGCTCGTCGCCGGTGAGGTCCACGATCCCAGCTTTGACGACGAGGCCGCCGAGTTCGATCACATGCCGTGTGCGCTTGCGACGTTCGACCTGCCAAGTGCGCATGTCATGCCGGGCGCGAGCCGCCTGATGCCGGTTGCGCACTGTCCGGTTGCGATTGAGCGCCGCCAGTGTGGCGTTCAACTGCCGATGCAGTTCGGCGCGACCGGCCTTGAAAGAACGCGACCCCGCGTTTCGCCCATGCCTCCCTCTTTCCAGCGTCCTTGGTTTCGGCCAGCACGATCAGCGCGCCTGCCAGTTCGTCGGGACTGAGTGCGTCGGCTCCGGTCGAGATGACCAGTTCGCCAAGCTGCTGCACCTTGCGGGCTTTCAGGTCTCGAGTCTTGTCTTCGAGCGATTTCAGTTCCGCATCGAGGTCTCGTGGCTTGCGCATCGTCGTCTCCATAAGCTGTCGATGGAGCGATGATAGTTGAGCGCCTGCCCCAACGCTGTAAGGTTGCCGGGACGGGCTGAAACGGCGCGAGCAGTCCCGAGAAATTAGTTTCGAGGGCGCGCTTATACGTCGTTCCGACGTGCGCTTCGCCGTGCTGATGATCTGGTCGCGATGGCGATCTATCATCTTCACGTCAAGATCATCGGCCGCAAGGCCGGGCGCAGCGCCGTCGCGGCGTCCGCCTATCGTTCCGCTTCGCGGCTGCACGACGAGCGCCTCAACCGCGACCATGACTTCACCAACAAGTCGGGCGTCGTCCATTCCGAGATCCTCCTGCCCGAAGGCGCGCCCGAACGCTTCTCGGATCGCGAACGCCTTTGGAATGACGTTGAGACGTTCGAGAAGCGCAAGGACGCGCAGCTATCGCGCGAGGTAGAGTTTTCGATTCCGCGCGAGATGAACCGGCAGCAGGGCATCGAGCTTGCCCGCGATTTTGTGCAATCCGAGTTTGTCGATCGCGGCATGATCGCCGACCTTAATCTCCATTGGGACAGGGGCGCGGACGGCCAGCCCAAGCCCCACGCCCATGTCATGCTCACCATGCGCGAGGTGAACGAACAGGGGTTCGGCGCAAAAGTCCGCGACTGGAACCGCACCGAGCTTGTCGAGCAATGGCGTGAGCGATGGGCGGATCATGTCAACACGCGGCTGGCCGAACTCGACATAGACGCCCGCATCGACCACCGATCCCTTGAGGCGCAGGGCATCGAGCTTGAGCCGCAGGACAAGATCGGCCCCGCCGCGCAGCGCATGGACGAGCGCGGGCTTGGTGTCGTCGTCGGCTATGCCGGCACCGGCAAGAGCGCCATGCTGGGCGTGGCGCGGGAAGCATGGGAGAGGGCAAGGCTGAACGTGCGCGGCGCGGCTCTGTCCGGCATCGCCGCCGAGGGGCTGGAAAACGGCTCCGGCATCGCCTCACGCACCACGAACGGCATGGCGGCATCGAGATCACCGAGGTTCGCCGGCAGCGCATCGACTGGCAACAGGACGCCACGCGCCAGCTTGCCACCGGCCGCACGGATGAGGCGATCCGGGCCTACGCCGATCATGGACATGTCGATGCCGCCGAAACCCGCGAGCAGGCGCGCGGCGACATGCTCGATCGCTGGGAGCGGGAGCGGCAGGCGAACCCCGACGATACGCGCGTCATGCTCACCCACACCAACGATGAGGTGCGTGAGCTCAACGAGGCCGCCCGCGACCGGATGCGCGCGGTCGGGGAGCTTGGCGATGACGTTCGGGTAAAGGCCGAGCGGGGAACCCGCGCCTTCGCCAGCGGCGACCGCATCATGTTCCTGCAAAACGAGCGCGGCCTTGGCGTGAAGAACGGCACGCTCGGAACCGTCGAGCAGGTCAGCGCCCAGAGCATGATCGTGCACACCGATGATGGCCGCGATGTCGCGTTCGACCTGAAGGACTACAACAAGATCGACCACGGATTTGCCGCCACCATCCACAAGGCGCAGGGCATGACGGTGGACCGCGCCCATGTGCTGGCGACGCCCGGCATGGACGCCCACGGCAGCTACGTCGCCCTGTCGCGTCACCGCGACGGCATGGAGCTGCATTACGGCCGAGACGACTTCGCCGGTCAGGACAAACTCATCAACAGTCGAAATCGGCGTTGAAATCCGCCCTCCAATGGATTACATGTAGTCATATATGGCTACATATGTGAGGACGCAACATGCTGACCATCAACCTCAGAGACGCCAAGGCTGGATTTTCCAGCCTGGTCGATGAAGCCGTCAAAGGGGAGATCGTGACCATCACCCGTCATGGCAAGCCCGTTGCGGCCCTGGTTTCGGTCGAGGCGGCGGAGATCGCGCGCAAGGCGCTGACGCGCAAACGGGCGGGCCTTGTCAGCTATCTCAGGACGTTCCCAGGCGGAGAGTTCCCGCGCAACCGCAAACCATCGCGGGATGTCGAGCTTTGAGCGGCTTCCTTCTCGACACCAACGTCGTTTCCATGCTCGCGCCGTCGAAGGCGGAAGCATCCGCAGGCTTCCTCACCTGGCTGGACCGCATGGACACCGATGGACGGCTATTTCTGTCGGTCGTCTCCATCCATGAGATCGAGAAGGGAATCGCGCTCCTCGACCACATGGGGGCGACGACGAAAGCCGCGAGCCTGAAAGCATGGCTCAGTGGTCTCGTCTCCACATACGATGACAAGATCATTGGCTTCGACGCGCAGGCCGCCGCAATCGGCGGGCGGCTGGAGGCGAAGGCGCTTGCGGCCGGTCACGACCCCGGCATGGCCGATGCCGTGATCGCCGGTATCGCCGCAGCGCATGAACTCATCGTTGTCACCCGCAACACGAAGCATTTCCTGCCGTTCGGCGTCGCCGTGTTGTCGCCTGACGAGGCGGCTGCACAAGGAGGCCCGGCATGACCGCTTCCACAATCCCTCTGCGCGCCGCCCTTTATCTGCGGGTTTCGACGGCGCGGCAGGCCGAGCATGATGTTTCGATCCCCGACCAGAAGCGGCAGGGCGAAGCCTATTGCGCCTCGCGCGGCTATACGCCTGAAACGCCTCTACGACGCCATTGAGGCGGGTGTCGCGGACATCGACGACCCAGCTCTGCAAAGACCGCATCGACGGTCTGAAGGCCATCCGCGATCAGGCAAAAGCCGATGCCGAGCGCGCCCAAGCCATGCTCGACAACTCCGGCTCCAAGGCGATCACCCCGCAGATGGTCCGCACCTTCGCCAGGACCGCCCGCCAGCGCATCCGTCTCGAAGGCGGCGGCTATCGCCGCGACCACCTGCGCGCGCTCGCTCAGCGTGTCGAGGTGGCGGACGGCGAGGTTCGGATCATGGGATCGAAGACCCGGCTACTTCAGGCGCTCACCGCGAAAAACGGCGTAAACTCAGTGCCCACTCAGGGACTGAAGTGGCGGAGAGGGTGGGATTCGAACCCACGAGCCCCGTGAAGGGCTGCCGGTTTTCAAGACCGGTGCATTCAACCGCTCTGCCACCTCTCCGCGAGCGGGAAGATTCGGATTATAGAGGGATGACGGCCGGTGTCCCGCGCGGCGGCGCACTCGGCGCGCGATCACCCGCCTCAGCTGAGCTGTGCCAGCAGTCCCGGATCCAGCAGTGCAGTGAGCGCCCCGCCGATCACGAGCTGCTTGGCCGCCTCGATGTCGGGGGCAAAATAGCGGTCGGCCGAATAGCCGGCCACGCGCGCGCGCACCAGGCGCAGCGCCGTCTCGAGCGGACGCGAGCTCCTCAGCGGCCGATGCAGCTCCAGCCCCTGGCAGGCCGCGAGCAGTTCGATCCCCACCACCGTGGCCGCGTTCTCAGCCATCTCCAGCAGGCGCCGGGCGCCATGCGCGGACATCGAACCGATCTCCGCAATCGCCAGCGCCAGCTGGTCGGCCGCCAACGCCACCGGCTCGCCGTGAAAATTACCGCCGGAGAGCACCTCGCCTTCGTGTTCGAATACCAGCGGGTTGTCAGTGACAGCGCTGGCCTCGAGCCGCGCAGGTGCGAGGCCCGGATGCGGCTGCCCGCGAGCAGCGAGCGCAGGGTACGCGCGACGTGGCGCTGTCCGCGCTGGCGGCGCAACCGATGGATCCGGTCATCGAACGGCACATCGCTGCCCTTGAGCGCATCGACCGAGATGGCGCCGGCCACCAGCGCGGCCGCGAACACGTCCTCGATCGCAAACAGACCGGTGAGCGCCAGCGCCGTGGACACCTGGGTGCCATTGAGCAACGCCAGGCCTTCCTTGGCCGCGAGTTTCAACGGCGCCAAGCCGATACGCTCGAGCGCGCGCCGAGCGGGCATCGCGCGGCCTTCGTGGCGGACCTCGCCAACACCGATCAATGCTGCGGCCAGATGCGCCAGCGGCGCCAGATCGCCCGAGGCTCCGACCGAACCCTTGGCGGGAATGCACGGATAGGTATCGGTCTCGAGCAGCCGCTGCAGCGCCTGGATCGTCGTCGGCCGGACCCCGGAATACCCCTGCGCAAGACTGGCGATCTTGAGCACCAGCACCAGGCGGACCACGGCGTCCGGCAGCAGCGCTCCGGTGCCGGCAGCATGCGACAGCACCAGATTGCGCTGCAGATGCTCGAGCTCGCCGCTTGGAATGAGCGTCTGCGCGAGCGATCCAAAGCCGGTATTGACCCCATAGACCGTCTGGCCCCCCGCCACCACGCGCTCGATCGTCCACGCCGCGCGCCGCACCCGTGCCGTCTGCGCACGGCCGAGGGTGACACTGCAGCGCCGGCGCGCCACGGCGCGCAGTGTCGGCAGGTCCAGATCTCGACCGGCGAGCACCAGGCGCATACGGGGTGCCGTTGCAGCAGCCGTCACGGTCAGTGCGCCCCAGCGCCGAGCTTGCCGATGCGAGCTGTCCTATGCACGCGGCCACCTTCCAGCACTCGATCAGTGCACCGATGATACGGGAGAAATGTATCTGTGGATTGCGCACTCCGCCTGGCTATGTTCGCTCGCGCCCCGCCGGCTACATGGTGGCGAGCAGCACCGCGATATTGACCGTCGCAAAGTTGGAATAGGTGTCGGACACCGCGTAGGGCAGGATGATCTGGTCGTTGTGGCGAATGGCGCCGCAGGTGTAGACGACATTCGGTACGTAACCCTCCCGCTCGGACAATTGCGGACTGAGCAGCGGATCGGGGGAGCGGGCCAGAACTCTTGATGGATCGGCCTTGTCCAGCAGCACCGCGCCGATCGAGTACTTCCTGACCGGCCCCACGCCGTGTGTCAGCAACAACCAACCTTCGTCGAGCTCTATCGGCGATCCGCAGTTGCCGATCTGCACGAATTCCCACGGATATTCGGGCCTGAGAAAGGTAACGCCTTCGCCCCAGCAGTACAGGTCCTCGGAATAGATGAGGTACAGGTTCTCGTTATCCTGCCGGCCGATCATCGCGTATCTGCCGTTGATCTTGCGGGGAAAGAGGGCCATGCCCTTGTTGCGCGCCGCTGTACCCTTCAGGGGGGTCAACCGAAAAGAGATAAAATCGCGGGTTTCGATCAATTCCGAGCGGATCGCCTTGCCGCTGTAGGCCGTGTAGGTGGCGTAGAACGTCCTGCGCCCGTCGTCGTCAAACTCGACGAAACGGGCATCCTCGATGCCGTTGGATTGCGCTTCGCTGATCGGAAAGATCACCCGGCCGCTGATATCCTCATCCGCCTCGAACACGACTTCGAGGCAGTCCTCGGGCGCACCGAGCGGGGGCTGCCGCAAGCGCGGCAGGGACGCCAGGCGCGCGGCGTGATCAACGGTCACACTGCCGTCGGCCGCTATGAGTCCGGAGCGGAATGTCAGGGAGGACACATGGCCTTCGCCGACAGCACGCAAGCTCAGGATGAAGCGTTGCTCGCCGCTGCACGCGCCCGCCTGATCAGGGTGGGCGATGATGCTCGGATTGAACAGCGCAGCCGCCTCGAAGGAATACTCGTGCAGGAAGTACGCGCCTACGAGTTGACGCTGGACCTTGGTAAGGACCCAGTGAGGTGAGAACGCGCCTTCCATGACGTCGGCCCGTGCCTCAAAGGTCGCCAGCAGGTTGCGGTGGCGGCCCTGGAAGTTTTCCAGCACCTCGGTCAATAGGCGCTGCGCGCTCGTCAGGTCGAGTGCCATGACTCGATCGATGATGCGCGTGGCACGCGCTATATCCGTGGGGTTGAGGCCGCGCGGCTCGGTGGCAAGCCTGAACGGGCGCACGACCACCCTGGTCGGATCGGGGCGCAGGGATAGGGCCTGGCGACGTAGAAACGTGGTCTGCGACAAAGATCCTCCGCTCGGTGGAGTGGCTGCGCGGGATGTGGCTGCGCGGGATGTGGCTGCGCGGTTCGATCAGGCGCTGGCGGCCAGACCCGCCAGGACGCGCGTGCGTTCACCTTCGGGGCGGGCGAGCTGGCGCATTTCCGCAAGACTGAGCAGGTAGGAG
>Ga0307374_10014582_pt1 | contig 10686 bp, 7 predicted proteins | sample OX3MG_FD_202532 | JGI IMG/M metagenome (GOLD analysis project Ga0307374, IMG submission 202532) | Soil microbial communities from Risofladan, Vaasa, Finland - OX-3 | ecosystem: Environmental > Terrestrial > Soil > Coastal area > Acid sulfate soil | place: Finland: Risofladan, Vaasa | collected... | reverse complement strand
TTTCGCCGGCCCAGTCCTCGGCGCGCCCAGACAATCCCTGGCACTGGACATCCGGGCGCAGCCCGCCGTGGTACCAGGCGTGGCCGATGGTCTTGCCGGTGGACTCGTTGCCGGCGCCGATCATGACGAAAAGGAAGCCAACGACCTGCGCGTCGGTAAGCGTGATGCCACGGATCTCAGCCCGCATCATGATCGAGGTCAGGTCGTCCCCGGGATGCCGGCGCAATTCCTCGACCAGGCCGACGAGATAGTTGGCCAGGCGGTAGGCGGCCGCGACCGCGTTGGGACCGCGCTCGTCGGATCCGTCCGCCCGGTGGTTCATCTGCTCGATGTCCGCGCGGACCAGGTCCCAGTCCTCGGCCGGTACGCCGAGCAGGTCGCAGAGCACGTCGTTGGGCAGCGCGGCGGCATAGTCGGCGGCGAAGTCGAAGCGGCGCTGGCCGCGCAGCAGTTCCAGCCGGGCGCGCGCGAGCTCGCGCACTCGCGGCTCCATGGCCGCTATTCGGCGGGGCGTGAACACACTCGAGACGGCGCCTCGGTAGGCGCCGTGTTCCGGCGGGTCCATCGCCAGGAACAGGCTGGTCTTCGGAGCGTGCGGGCCCCACAGCTCGGGCTCGAGCGAGATGCCGTTGCGGCTGGAGTATCGAGCGGGATTGCGTAGCGCCGCTTGCACGTCGGCGTGCCGGGACAGCGCCCAGAAATCCCGTCTCTCGTTGAAGTAGACCGGCGCATGCTTGCGCAGCCACGCGTAGACCGGATACGGATCCTCGTGGATCCGGTAGTCGAACGGGTCGTAGACGACCGTTTCCGAGGGTCTGCGCTGGACTGTCGAGGTGGCTCGATCCATCGGTGTCTCCCTCCGCGCGTCAGGCGGTCGAGGGGACGCTACGCCGCCAGTGACGGCGCTCATGTCACCTCTTTGTGGCTCTCGGGTGCTCACGCCAGATCCCGGCCGATTGCCTCGATCACCACGCGCTCGGTGTCCGGGTCGAAGAAATGCCCGCACCCGAGCGCGTCCAGGTCGAAGCGCGCGGACGTCTCATCGCTCCATCCGCTCATCTGCGCCGGCGCGGCCTCGTCGTCAGCAACGCCGGCAAACGCGCGGATCGGGACGGCCAGCGGCACCGCCGGGCGGAAGCCATGGGTGCTGAGCACGGTGAGGTCGGCGCGCAGGGTGGGCAGCAGCGCCGCGACCAGTTCCGGTTCAGCGAGAACCTCGGCCGGCGTGCCGCCCATCTCGCGGATGTAGCCCTCCAGGCCGTCCGCTCGCCCTTCCCACCGCCAGCTCCCGTTGTCACGCCGGGGCGCCGGGCTGGCCGCGACGTACAGCGCCTGGGGCATCGGCATCGCACGCTCACGCAGAGCGTGCGCGAGTGCCCAGGCCACTCTCGCGCCCATACTGGCGCCGTAACAGGCGAAGGGCCGGCGCAGAACGGGCTCGAGCACGCTGATCAGGTCGTCGACCAGGGGCGCCATCCGCTCGTACGGAGACTCGAGGAAGCGGTCCGCCCGCCCGGGCAGCTGCACAGCGACCGGCTCGACATGCTGTGGCAGCATCCGTGACCAATGCCGGAATATCCCGGCGCTGCCGCCTGCGTAGGGAAAGCACAACAGCTGGATACCGGACTGCGCTGGCCGGCCGAATCGCTTCAGCCACACCCGCTCCCGATCGGACGCCAATTGCCCTTTCATGCCCGGTCTCCGAGGTCGCGGCACATCAGGCCGACCAGATCCGGCGGCGCTTCGATGAAGCGGTGGTGGCGACCTGGAAGCAGCACGAAGGACGACTCGCCGCATGACGTCCATCCGCTCATCGTCGAGAACGGGATCTCGTGGTCCTCGGTCCAGCCGATGGCGGTGATGGGACACGGCAGGCGGAACGGATCCGCCACTGCGTACCGCTTGTTCGTCTCGACATCGGCGCGGAGCACTTCAAGGTAGAGCTCGATCAGCTCGGCGGAGGGATTGCCGCCCTGCTCGCGGATCAGCTGTCCCAGCTCTGCCGCCAGCTCGGTGTCGCTCATCGACAGGAACCGGCCGGCCGGACCGTCCTGCGGCGCCACCTCGGACGAGACGAACAGCCGCGCCGGCGCCGGTCCGCCGGACCGGATCAGTTCCGCGGACACCTCGTAAGCGGCCAGCGCCGAGCCGCAGTGGCCGAAGAAGCCGAACGGGACGTCGAGATGCGCTCCGAGCCCGACCGCCATCAGCTTCGCCAATTCCTGGTAGCTCTCGAAATTGGGCTCGGCGAACCGTGTCTCGTGGCCGGGCAGCTCGACTGGCAGGAACTCCACCCCGCCGTGCCGGCGCGGCCACCGCCGGTACATGCTCGCGCCGCAGCCCGAATAGGGGATCAGGAAGATCCGGCCGGCCGCGGTAGCCGAGGGCTCGTGCGGCAGCCACCTGTTCCGCTGGTTTGACCGGTTGCGCATCGCAGGCCTTCAGGGGAGTCGGCGGGACGCTCTGCGGGCGGCACTGCTCACCGGCTGCGCGGTGATCGGCAGGTGCTTGTACCCGGAAATGAAGTTGGAATGCAGCCGCGCGGGCTCGCCGGCGGGCGCGAAGCTGGTGAACCGCGAGAGCAGTTCGTTGAACAGCGACCGCAGCGTGACGCGGGCGACCGCGTGGCCGACGCAGTAATGCGGGCCGATGCCGAAGGCGAGGTGCTTGTTGGGCTTGCGGCGCAGATCGAAGGTCTCGGCGTCGGGGAAGGCCCGGCAGTCGCGGTTCGCCGCGCCGAGCCAGACAACGACCGCCTGGCCGGCCTTGATGCTCGTGCCACGGACTTCGGCGTCCCGCACCGCATAGCGCATGAAGTGGCTCACCGGTGAGCCCAGGCGCAGCGCCTCCTCGACCGCCGTCGGCGTGAGCGCCAGGTTGGCTGCCCACCGGTCGAGCAGGCCGTCACCGATGTGCTCGCTCATCAGGTAGTTGGGCGAGTGCGGAGTGGTGACGACGGCGCCGAGCAGCACGCTGTAGCAGTTGGACATCACCTCGCCCGGCGACATCGTGCGGCCGTCCACCTCGGTAGTGATGAGCACACTGACAAGGTCGTCGCCCAGGTTGCGGCGCCGCTGGTGGTAGATGTCCTGGAAGTAGGCGAAGAGCTCGCGGTGCGCCTGGTCGAGGGTAGCCCGGGCGCCGCCCTCAGTGCAGTACTCCGGGTCCTCAGCAGCGATCGACGAGTTAAGCAGGTGGGCCAGTCGCGGCCAGTCGGCCCGCGGCAGGCCCATCGACTCCCCGCCTACCGCCACCGGCAGGGCCAGCATCGCCGCCGCGAAGTCGAAAGGGCCGCCGTCGGCCAGTGGTTCGATGACCTCGCGCACCAGCCGGGTGATCAGTTCCTGCTGCTGCTCAGCCGCCTTGCTAGCAAGAGCCTTCTGCAGCCGGGCTCGCATGATCGTGTGCCGCGGCGGGTCGGTCGCGGCGATCTGCCGGCCGCCGGCCGGATCCTCGACCCCGAGGATGTTGAGCAGGGTGCCGCGCTCCGACGTGAACGTCTGCGTGTCGCGCAGTACGCGGTCGGCGTCGTCATACCGCACCACCGACCAGAAGCCGTCGCGCTCGTTGACCTGCGTCCACTCAAGATGGTCGGCTGCGCGCATCTGATCCCAGATCAAGCGGAACTCGACGTCGGTGTAGAGCAGCGGGTCCGCCAGGTTCTGTGCGACCGCGCTCACCGGACATCCGGGCGCCGGCGCGCCGGCCAGGCAAGCAGACGCGGGACCCTCGGCGGCGCTAGTCGACTGCTGCATCCGCGTTCTCCTCTCTGACCATGGCGCCGGACAGCCCGCTGTCGTGACCGCGAAGCTCCTCCGCGAGGTCGGCGATGGTCGGGCGCAAGTAGAGCGCCCGGGCAGGCAGGTCCACGTCGAACTCGTGCTGCAGCGCGACAAGCAGTTCGGCGGCGAGCAGCGAGTGACCGCCCAGGTCGAAGAAGTTGTCCTGGACGCCGATCGGCTCGACGCTCAGCGCATCGCTCCAGATGGCCGCCAGGCGCTGCTCGACCTGATCGTCTGGCTCGACGTAGTCGTTCCAGACATTGCGCGGAATCTTCTCAGCGGGCAGCGACAAGCGGTCGACCTTGCCGTTGGGGTTGAGCGGGATGTCGGCCCGCACGATGATCGCCCAGGGCACCAGGTGCGGGGGCATCGTCCCCTGCAGCTTCTCCCGCAGCGATGTGCCGAAGGCGGCCCAGCGCTCCGGCTCCATCCCTCCCACCGCGACGTACGCGATCAGCCGCGTGTCACCGGCGCCATCGGCACGGGTGACTACCGCCGCCTGCTCGATGGCTGGATGGCGGAGCAGCTCGATCTCCACGGCGTTCGGCTCGACGCGATAGCCGCGAATCTTCACCTGCCGGTCGGCCCGGCCGAACAAGTCCAGCGTCCCGTCGTCTGACCAGCGCGCCAGGTCGCCGGTGCGGTACATGCGGCTGCCCGGCGGGGCCACCGGGTCGGGATCGGCCACGAACTTCTCGGCGGTCGCGCCAGGGCGGTTCAGGTAGCCAAGGGCGACGCCGTGCCCGCCGACCCACAGTTCGCCGGTCTCGCCGGGCGCGATGCGCCCGAGGTTGTCGTCGAGGACGACGGCGGTGCTGCCGTCGATGGGCACGCCGATCGGTACCCGCGGCGCGTTGCCGGCCGCCCGAGTGGTCCAGCAGGTACTGAACGTGGTGTTCTCGGTGGGCCCGTAGCCGTTGGTGAAGATGAGGTCCGGGTAGGCGGACATGACCCGTCGCACGTGTGCGGGGGACAGCACATCACCGCCGGCGAGCAGGTGCCGGATGCCGGCCAGGCCATCCAGGTGGTGCGCGACGATCTTGTGGAACAGCCCGGTGGTCAGCCACAGCACCGTGACGCTCTCGGCGCGGATCAGGTCGGCGAGCTCGGCGAAGTCCAGGTCGGCGCGTAGCGGCGGGCCCATGGCCAGGCGGAGTCCCCGCACCAGCGGCATCCAGATCTCGAACGTGGAGACGTCGAAGCCGACCCGCGTGAGCTGGAAGAAGACGTCGTCGCTGTGCAGATCTATCCACGAAGGGTTGTCGATGAGCCGGAAGATGGCCCGGTGCGAGACGACGACGCCCTTGGGTTCGCCGGTCGATCCGGAGGTGTAGCACACGTAGGCGGGCGTGTCCGGACTGATCTCCGGGAGGGGGCCTCCTGGCGCGGGCTGGCCTGTTCGGTCAGTCACGCTCAGCACGTTCGTGATGCCCTCGGCCGTGTCGCGCGTGCTGCCGTCGACCACGGCGTAGCGGGCGGTGGCGTCGGACAGGATGCGCGCACGCTGCTCGGCCGGCTCCGCCGGGTCGAGGTAGAGGTACGCGCCGCCTGTCTTGAGGATGGCCGTCAGCGCCACGATGAGTTCGATCGACCGCTCCAGCACCACAGCGACGATGTCTCCGCCGCCGACGCCCGCGATACGCAGCCTGTGAGCGAGTCCGTTCGACTGGCTGTCGAGTTCCCGATAGGTCACGGCGCGACCACCGTGGCTGACCGCGGTGGCGTCGGGCGTGCGCGCAACCTGCTCCGTGAACAGCTCAGGTATGCACCGCGACGTATCCATCACGTCCCTCCGTGACCTTGCGCCTTCATCAGCAAACTACCTGGGCAGCCGACGGTCGGAATGTCGCCTGAACGCACGACAAGACCTCGCGCGCTGGGTGGCATCAGCAAACCTTGTGGACCCAGCCGAAGGGGTCGGGCCGCTGACCGTGCTGGATGCCGAGTAGCTCGTCGCGGAGGCGCAGCGTGATCGGCCCGGCTCTGCCGTCGCCCACGATCCACCCGCCGGACCTGGCCTTCACGGCGCCCACCGGCGCGATCACCGCTGCGGTGCCGCACGCAAAGGCCTCGGTCAGCTCGCCCGCGGCACATTCCTGGCGCCACTGGGCGGTCGAGATCCGGCCTTCTACCGCGTCAATGCCGACCTGAGGTGCCAGCGTGAGAAGCGAGTCGCGGGTGACGCCGGGCAGCAGGGTGCCGGTCAGTCCGGGCGTCATGATGCGCGGGGAGCCGCCGGGCGCGGATACGAAGAACATGTTCATTCCGCCCGCCTCCTCGACCCAGCTGCGCTCTGCGCAGTCCAGCCAGACCACCTGATCGCAACCCTGCTCGGTGGCCTGCAACCCGGCCGCGAACGCCGCCCCGTAGTTCCCGCCTGCCTTGGCGAAGCCGGTACCTCCAGGTGCAGCCCGCGTGTACTCCTCGGCGAGCCACAGGGTCAGCGGCTTCGGCTCACCGCCACCGAAGTACGCCGTCGCCGGCGAGGCGATCACGGCAAACAGATAGCTGTTCGAGGGGCGGGTGAAGCAGCCGAGCCCCGCCTCAGTGGCGACCATGAACGGCCGCAGGTACAAGCTGCTGCCCGCTCCGGCTGGTACCCAGTCGCGATCCTGGGTGACGAGAAGCACGAGGGCATGGACGAAGGTCTCCTCCGGCAGCTGGGGCATCGCCATCCGCCGCGCCGAACTGTTGAACCTGGCCGCGTTCACTTCCGGCCGGAACAGCGCGATGGACCCCCCTTCCTGCCGGTACGCCTTGGTGCCCTCGAACACCTCCTGGCCGTAGTGGAAGACGGCCGCAGCAGGAGCAAGGCTCAGCGGCCTGTATGGCTCGAGGCGGCCACCGTGCCAGCCACTGCCGGCGGACCAGCGCAGCGTGATCATGTGATCAGCGAAGACCTGGCCGAACCCGGGCTCAGCCAGGAGCGACTCGCGCTGCCGCTCGGGAGTCGGCTGCTTGACCGGGCTGATCTCGAACTCGATCACCGAAAAGCCTCCTCATCCAGTGAACCGGTGCCCAGCCCGACGGGTATCGCACCTAGCTGTCCCCGGCGGCGCTGCCGCCGGGGACCGGACTGCGTACAGCCACGATCCGCAGCTCGGCGGTGTAGCGTGCGCCGCGGGCATCTTCCAGCCACAGCCGGTCGATATCGGGCAGCATCTCTGTGATGGTGACCTCGCGCTGGCCAGCCTCCGCCGAACGCCTGATCGACTTGGCGAGCAGGTTGACCAACGTGAGGCTCCTGAAGTCGATCGCCATCGGCTTCAGCTCCACCGGCACCCGGAAGAAGCCCCGCTCGGGCAGGCCGTGCGCGGCCCGCCACTGCCGCGCCCGCGCGTAGCGATCCCGCTCGTCCCTGGCGAAGGCCCAGTCCGCCCCGGTGGCCGGGAAGGTCCACGCCTCCCGGCTGAGTACCATGCGGTCGATGGTGACGCGCGGACGGTGGCGCGTGCCGCCGCCGATCGGCTGGAAGCGCTGGGCGATCAGCGCGGAGAGCGGCTCTCCCAGCACCTCAAGGAAGCCGTACTCGCGACCGCCGTCGCGATGCCTGACGATGAGTCCGTCTGCCCGGCGCTGGACCACCAGGTCGAGCATGGGAACGACGACGGCGCCCGCGGGCGGCGCGAACGACTCCTCGCCGATGCACACGTACTGGTAACTCGGCAGCATCATCTCCGTGGCCCACGACACCCGGGAGGTGGCCGCCTGTGCGTCCCGCCGCGGAATGACGATGATCCGCCGGTCGAGGTGACTGGCGGCCGACGCGGCCGGCAGCCGATCGCTCGCCGGGTGCTGACAGACGAAGATCCGACCCTCAAGAGTGTTGGCGGCGCAGTGCACTTCGCCCAGGATCACGTCCAGGTCGCCCCGCCCCAGCGCGGCCGCATTGTCAGCGGCCAGCATGACGTCGGGCGAATGCCATCCGGCGCCGCTCCACCGCGGCGGTCCGGTGGCGAACGCCGCGACCGCCCGCTCCGCGATGGCGCTCGCCGCCACCTGGTGCCGGCGGGTGGACTCGAGTGCCTCAAGCGGGAGACCGAGTACTTCGCGCCACCGCTGCTGGAATTCGGCCATGACGCCGCTGATGAGCGGCGAGTCGTCGCTCGTCGTGCCGAGCAGCCCAAGCTCGGGCAGCACGCCGATGGCCAGCTGCAGCAACGGCATCGCCTGCCGGCCCGAGCGGGCAAGCTCCCGGTCGAGCAGTTCCAGCGCCATGGCCTCGCATCGTTCACCGACGGCGTTCGCGAACCACACCGCGCTGTCCAGCACCAGTCCGAGCGGCGCGGCCAGCTGGTCGGTTACCCGGCGCCCCAGGCGGACATCGACATCGCGGACGGTGTCCTCGTAGACGAGGGTTCGCCCCGCGTAGGCGCGACCGGCTCGGCGTGCGGCTCCGCGGCCGGTGATTCGCTCGAAAGTGGCGGCGAGCGTCTGGCTGGCGTGTGCGAGCCGGCCGGGCTGGCCGGCCGCCGCAGCGACCGCGTCTCGCGCGCTGACCAGCTCGGAGAGCGTCGCGGCCGCCCTGGCTCGCGCTGCCGGATCGCCGATCGTGTCGATCAGCGCCGCCAGCTCTCGTTCCGGCCAGGCGGACAGCGCCACGCTCAGGTCGATCTGCACCGCTCCGAGCTCGCGCAGCCGTAGCAGCGTCTTCACCCGCGCCGCCTCCACCGGGTCGCCGACGATATCGCGCACGGTGCGGCGACCATCGCACTGACGGAGCATGCGCACCTCGGCGGCCGAGAGGGTCGCGGGCTTGCGGAATGGCAGCCGCATCGTCCACCCCGTCAGCGATGCGGACCGCACCATCCGCGGTCGCAGCCATGGCCAGACCTCGGGGCGTTCTGCAATGACCTCTGCTATGCCGTCGATAGCCCAGTTCTCGAAGTAGGTGGTGCGTCGTGATAGCAGGTTCGCTCCGGGTGCTGCCGACAGGCCCGTGTCTTCCGGCCCGATCCGCGCCCAGCCAACCGGCCCGCAGAAGCCGACGGTGTCGTTCTTGAGGCAGTAGCGCTGCAGGTAGCTGGCGATGGTGAGCTCGTGGGCGCGACCCCGCGCGTTCCGGGCCTCGCCGGACGCCGCCTTGTCCACGCAGTCACGGATCAGCCCCGGATTCTGCCAGGTCACCGCCTCGCGGAACCGGCTCTCGGTGGCGGCCCGCTGAATGGCGGCGCTCAACCGGCCGACCGCGGCGGTGTAGACCGTCGCGTACTGCTCGCGGGTTGCCGGCCTGCGCTCATCGACGGCATCTGCCGCGGCCGCGAGCTCATCGTCGCAGATCTCGAGGATCCACTCCGCCGGGAACCCGGCGCCGCGCAGGGCGGCGTCACGCCACAGCATCCAGCCGGTGCGGCCGAGAGGCACGTGGTGATCCGTCGCGGCCATCGTGGTCAGGTTGGCCAGATCATTCATACCAGTCCCAATTGCATCTCCCACGTACGCGCTGCGGGGCGCCACCACAGCCGTTCCGGTCGCCGAGAACACTACGTACGCCGGGGAATCGTGCACCTGTCCCCTCTACCGGGGACCGATGCGAGGCGGCCGATGCCTCCTAGACTTCCGTAACGCAGTTCGGCGCACGCCGCGATGTCTGCGGTCAGCGGGAGGGAGAGCGATGCATAACCTGGTGCTGACGCCCGAGGAGAACGCCGAGTTCGTCCCGCTGCTCACCGAGCTCGCCAAGGCCTACGACACGATTGAGGATCCTGAGCTGATCCGCCGGGTGCCGGTGCTCGCTCGCTCGCTGCCCGCTCGCCTGCTGGAGTTCCTCGCGGACTTCCGCATCGGTGAGCCGTCGGCCCTGTGCATGGTTCGCGGCCTTAGCGTGGACCCTGACGAGCTCGGACCCACCCCGACCCACTGGCGCTGCAGCCAGTTCGGCTCACCCGCCCTCCGGCAGGAGATCTTCTTCCTGCTGTGCGCGTCCATGCTCGGTGACGTGTTCGGCTGGTCGACCCAGCAGGATGGCCGCATCATGCACGATGTCCTTCCGATCAAGGGACACGAGCACTATGAGATCGGGTCCAACAGCCTGCAGCATCTGTCCTGGCACACGGAAGACGCGTTCCACCCGTGCCGCGGAGACTACGTGGCGCTGATGTGCCTGAAGAACCCCGACCTGGTGGCTACGGTGGCGTGCGACGCGGCGGACCTGGACTGGTCCGCAGTGGATGCCGAGGCGCTGTTCGAACCGGAGTTCACCCAGATGCCCGACAACTCGCACCAGCCGCAGAACGCCGCGCAGACCACCGGCGACCCGACGGTCGACCGGCTCCGTGCGCGCAGCTTCGCGCTCATCCAGTCGTGGAACGACGACCCGGTGAAGCGGCCGGTACTGTCCGGCGACCCCCGTTCCCCGTACATGGCGCTCGATCCGTACCACATGAAGACTGACGGCTGGCCGGACCGGTCGTTGCGGGCCTTCGAGAGCTTGTGCGCTCAGATCGAGGCGAGCATGCGGGAGGTTATCCTGCGGCCCGGCGACTGCTTGTTCATCGATAACTTCCGGGCCGTGCACGGGCGGAACTCGTTCCGCCCGCGCTACGACGGCTCGGACCGATGGCTCAAGCGGCTGAACATCACTCGCAACCTGCGCGGGTCACGCGCCTGGCGGACCAGGGCCGACGATCGCATCATCTACTGACCCTCCGCACCTCAAGCTCCAGCCGCCCGGAGGCGGCCGGCGAAATCCACGACCTGGTGACGGTCGAGATTGCTGATGCTGACGCGCATCGTACCGCGGTCGTCGGGCTGGAATGCCGTGCCCGGTATGAGCAGCATGTCCTGCTTGATCACCAGCTCCCGGATGACGTCGTCGGTGGAGCGGCCGGCGAACGGGTGCCGGATCCAGCCGAAGAAGCCGCCGCAGGAGAGCAACTCGAAACCGCCGGGCTGGCCGGCCATC
>Ga0307374_10014580_pt1 | contig 10687 bp, 6 predicted proteins | sample OX3MG_FD_202532 | JGI IMG/M metagenome (GOLD analysis project Ga0307374, IMG submission 202532) | Soil microbial communities from Risofladan, Vaasa, Finland - OX-3 | ecosystem: Environmental > Terrestrial > Soil > Coastal area > Acid sulfate soil | place: Finland: Risofladan, Vaasa | collected... | reverse complement strand
CCGCCGACCGCCCACTTGCCGCTCGAGTACGTCGGTCCATTGCCGTTGCAGGCAACCCCGGCGTAGCCGACCTTCGATCCGTGGGCCTTGAGATTGAGCCGCGTCACCACACTCGGCACGAGCCCAGAAGCGGCCGAACCGGTGTCGACCGCAAGTTGCTCTGTGTGGCGGGCGACCGTCACCGATGCCGCCACGGTGATCCTCTCTGGGGTCTCGAAGACCCGTAGGGGGGCGCTCACCTCTGCGCTGCTGGCTTTGAGGAGACCGGCCGGAGGAACGGCGCTCGCCTCTCCGAGGACATAGGTGTTTGCGGCAGGAGCCGTCGCCTCGCTTCGGAGGAGGAGCAAGTGGCCGGAGTGGTAGTCGACGCGTATGGCTCCGAATCGAGCGAGCACGTCGGAACCGACCATGCCTTTCGGAGCGCGGGCGAGCCCGGCCTTCGGAACGTCGCCAACGGCGAGCGACTGTGCGGCGGGGACAGCCCGGCCATCGACCATGACCCCACGGCGGCAGTCGGCGCGGCTGTGGCACAGGCGACGCCTCGGACCGGAACGCTCTGACTCCGCTCGAGGCGAAGCGATCTGGCGAGCGACGGAGAGATCACCGACGAGCCGGAGCCGGTGGAGACCAGAAAGGGATACGGACCCTTTCCATCGATGCGCACCGACACCGTTGGCAGCTTCCCATTCGAGGACCTCACCACTTTGAGCTCGAGGACCAGCACGGCCGCCCCCGCGACTGAGCGCGCGGCACACCCTCCCTTGACGAGCGCAGAGGCTCCGGCCATCGGACCGTCCCCCGTGACGGCTCGCCCGAAGAGCATGCCAGCGCACGCCAGCGCTGCAGCCAGAGGGACACATGCCGCGAGGGCGTCTTCTCGCCGCGAAAAAGCGAAGAGCTCTCTGCCTCATCCCTGACCCCATCCCATACGGTACCGCCCGGGTGCTGCCGATCGTGGTCGGTCGCACCCGGGCGGGACGTCCCCTTACCGGCTTGCCGTCTTGATCCGCCGCCGCCGGAGCGTCTCGCCGAGGGCCGCGAGCGCGAGCCCCGCGCCGAGGACGATGAGCTCGAACAACCCGGAACCGGACCGGGGCTCACCGGTGTGCGGTGTCGTGCTCCCAGGGATCGGCGGTGTCGTGCTCCCAGGGGTCGGCGGTGTCGTGCTCCCAGGGGTCGGCGGTGTCGACTGCGCCGGCTTGCTTGTCTTGGCGACCACGACGACTGTGACGCCGTTGGTTGTGCAGGTGGCGCCCGAGCATGTGGGCGTGCCCTGGTTCGGAAAGACCGCCACGTTCGTGACCTTCTGGCCGTTCGTGTCGCTCGCGCTCACGATCACCTCGAAGCTCACCGAGAGCGAGTTCACGGCGCCGGGCTGGACGACGATGCCGGTCCACGTCGCGGTCCCTGTGGCTTCCGAGACGCTGCAGCCCAAGGGCACCGCCGCAGCTGGCGGAGCCCGCGACGTACGTGGTCCCTGCGGGCACCGTGTCGGTGATGGTCACCGGTGTGGTGGCCGCGGTCCCCGAGTCGGTGAGCGTGAGGGTGTAGGTGACCCTGGTGAGCGGCGGCACGAGCGAACCGGCCGTCGGTGTCGAGGTATTCACCACGTTCAGCACGACGACGGAATTGGTGACCGTCGACGAGCAGTGTGTCGTGCACGGCCCTGTCGTGATCGTCGCCGAGTTCACGACGGTGGTCGCGTCTGTCTTGTTCACGACGGCGTCGAAGGCGACCTTTGCCGAGTCACCTCGCGCCAGGGAGAGCGTGAGCACGAGCGTCGTGCCTGTGACCTTGACGGTGCAGGAATCGCCGGTCGCCACTGTCTTGCAGGTGGGCGTCCCCGACAGCGTCACGTTGGACGGCAGCGCGTCCTTGACCGTCGCCGTCCCCGACGCCGTCCCAACGTTCTTCACGAGCAGCGTGTACCCGATCGTGGACCCCGGCACGACCGGCTTGCCGGCCCCGGGCGTGTCGGACTTTGTGACCGTGAAGCTCGGGAAGGTCGGTGTCCCCGGTGTGGACGGCGGGGGGGGCGGCGTCACCGGGTTACTGACGGTGTTCGTTTTGCACGACGACGTGAGGCAGCCCGGCCCCGAGTAGGTCCCGTGGTCAGTTCCATGTGCCCGAGAGCGACACGACGACACCTGTCGGATGCGTGGTCGTTGTCTCGGTCAGTGTCCCGTGGATCGCGCTCGGTGTCGCGGCGTTCGCGTCGCCAGCGGGCTCGTCGCGACGATGGCCACGACCGAGCCGCCGATCACCACCCACGATGCGAGGAAGAGCCGCACGACGCGTGAAAGACGGCCGCGTCCCCGTTCGCCGGATGTTGCGAGCTTTGCCGCCTCAGGTATTTCCCAGATCCTCCACCCGAGGTCCGTGGCCCGGTTCCGCACCTGTCCCCAGTGGTCGAGCGTCCGGTCGCAGCCCACATGCCGCCTTGAGCACGTCGCCAATCGAAGGATTCTTGTTGGGAGCGATCAAGCCGCCATCAGGCGACCATCAAGACTCGGCTAACGTTACACTCACTCTGCAATCATGTACGGGCCCGAAGGTTTGCGCAGGTGAGGCGTCCACGAGCGTCGCCGCCTCGCCAATCGCCTTCCCGTGCCCGAGTCTCGACCACAAGTCGAGACTCGAGGGTTCGCCGTCGCAACACGCGGGAGCAGAACGGGACCAAGGTCCCTTGCTCAACTCGACGGGCCTTGGGTAGTCTTTCCACGAATCGGTGCTGCAGCACTGGCGCCGACGAAAGGGCAAACCCACCGCGAGGTGGGGACGCAAAGTCACGGGACTCACCGAGTCAGCCGGACTGCCGAATCGGGCGCCGTGCAACGGCACAAGCCTCATCGGCGGCTCCCGGTCCCTCTGTGAGTGGGGACACAAAGGGGATGGACCGAGATGGGGATCGGGCCTCGCAATTGGGATGGGTGTCGCGCGCGCGCCGGGGGGGTCGCCCTCGGCGCAGCCGCGGCAGCGTTGGTCTTCGCCGGTGGCGCAGTGCCGCTGCCACACGCGGTGAGCAGGGGACCGGGGAACGCGGCGGCCCGCGACCGTGCAGCGATCGGATTGGTGAGCCACACCACAATCCCGCAGCACAGCACGGCCTCGGGCCTGGCCGGGCCCGCCGGTGCAGGCCAGCAGAACCAGCCGACGTCTTCTGCGACGCTCGACGCGGCCGTCGTCGGAGTGGCGGCCGACGCCAGCGGAGGCGGCTACTGGGAGGTGGCCGCCGACGGCAGCCTGTTCGCGGCCGGGAACGCCGCGTTCGACGGGTCCATGCACGGAAAGCCACTGACCGCTCGCGTGGTCGGGGTCGCCGCGGATCCTGCGACCGGTGGCTACTGGGAGGTCGCCTCGGACGGCGGGATCTTCAGCTTCGGGGCTCCCTATTACGGCTCGATGGGGGGCCATCCGCTCCGTGCGCCGATCATCGGGATGGCCGCGACGCCCGACGGGAAGGGCTACTGGGAGGTCGCCTCGGACGGCGGGATCTTCAGCTTCGGCGACGCCCGGTTCGCCGGCTCGATGGGGGGCCATTCGCTCCGTGCGCCGATCGTCGGGATGGCCGCGACGCCCGACGGGAATGGCTACTGGGAGGTCGCCTCCGACGGCGGGATCTTCAGCTTCGGCGACGCCCGGTTCGCCGGCTCGATGGGGGGCCATTCGCTCCGTGCGCCGATCGTCGGGATGGCCGCGACGCCCGACGGGAAGGGCTACTGGGAGGTCGCCTCCGACGGCGGGATCTTCAGCTTCGGAGCCCGGTTCTTCGGGGCCATGGCGGCCACACCCGTCGGCTCGGCGTTCGTCGGGCTCGCCGCGACACCACAGGGAAAGGGCTACTGGGAGGTCGCCGCCAACGGGGCGGTCTACTCTCTCGGTGGCGCGCAGTACGCGGGGAGGGCGAAGGTCTCACTCCCCGCCCACCCCGCCACGACGCCCACGGCCCCGTCCGCTCCTCCGTCTGCGCCGGCAACGACCGGCGCGGCCCCGGTCCGCGGGTACGTGCCGCCGTCCAACCCGCCGGCGAACATCTTGCCGAGCCCGTCGTACACGTTCGAGTCGGGGACGACCTACAGTTCGGCGTCCACCCTCGCGTGCTGGCAGAGCGGGACCTCCACGTGGGCGCCGCAGCCCGGCTCTGCGCAGTGCCTCTCGTCCGAGGTGGCGGCGACCGACAACGCCCGAGCACGTGAGGGGCTCGCGCCGATCAGCCTGCCGTCCAACTTCTCCTCGCTCACGCCCGCAGAGCAGCTCTTCGTGCTGACCGACATCGAGCGCGTGAGCCGCGGCGAGCAACCCGTGGCAGGGCTCTCGTCGCTCGTCAGCTCCTACGCGCAGCAGGGAACGGCGACCAACACCGACCCGACCTTCAACTTCGCGGCGATCCCTTCGTCCGACTGGTGGGGGTCGAACGTCGTGAGCGGCGCGCTCAACGCGCTCGACGCCAACTACACATGGATGTACGACGACGGCTACGGCGGCTACAACGTCGACTGCACCTCACCCGGCGCGAGCGGGTGCTGGGGGCACCGCGACAACGTGCTCACCTCCAACTACGGGGGCACGCTCGTCATGGGCGCAGGCGACGTCGCGCAGTCGACCGGGCTCCAGTGCCTGAGCGAGCTCTTCGTGGTCGTGCAGAACCCCGGCGACCTGCCGCCGCTCTATTACACCTGGGCGCAGGCCGTCGCGGCGGGCGCAGCAGCCTGAGCCCGCAAGCTCACCGGCCGGCTGGCCACCAGCGCTCCCCCAAAGCCTGGCGGCCGGCCGGTCGGGACCAAATCATCCGTTGCGACTAGACGCTCAGGTCCTGCTGCATCGCAGTGATGACCGGCCGGCTCACCGCGAGCCCCCCTCCGAGGATCGTGAGGGCGCCAATGGTCTTTGCGTGTGTCCGGTCGATGCCGGTGCGTCCGGCGAGCTTCAAGAATGTGGCGAGGGGCGTCCCGACCGCCGTCGGGGACTCGGTGAGGAGGAGGGGCCGTGAGGTGCCGGGGGGACCTGTGGCCGTGTTGTGAGGGTTGTCGAGGACCGCACCGGCGATGCCGTCGGTGTAGCCGTTGCCCCTCGTCACCATGATCCGGTGCCCCGGTGTCCACCCGAGGCCGCTCGAGGAGCCGGCGGCCTCGAAGTCGGCGAGCTGGGTCGCCGTCTCGGTGTAGCTCTTGCCGGCCACCCGCACGACCGTCACCCCGGTCCTTGCGACGAGGGCCTGCTCGACGGCGTTCGTGACGGCGAGCGGGCCGCCCATGAGGATCACCTGGCGGATGCCGAGCTTCTGGATGGCTGCGACCGCTGTTGTCGAGAGGGTGGTCGCCGGGGTGAGGAGGAGCGGGAGCTTGGTGCGGTAGGAGATGACGCTTGCGGCCTGGGCGTCTTGGAACTCGGTCCCGTCGGCGAGGATCGCGGTCGGAAGCGAGCCCGAAGGAGCGCCCGAGCCGGTGCCCGCGGTGTCGTTGTAGCTCCCGGTCCCCCCTGTGGCGTTCGTGCCCGCATACGCGCCGGGGAACGAGACGCTCGCGCCCGTCCCCACGAACTCGGCGATCGCCTCGGCCGTGCCGTACTGGGTGGCGCCGGAGAGGCGGTGGACGGTGAGGGTCCCCGACGGGCTCACCCCGCCGCACTGGTAGGCGGGGAGCTTCGCGATGGCCGCTGCGACTGTCGCGGTGATGGCGAGGGTCCCGCCCACGACGTAGACGGTCGAGATGCCCTCGTCTTTGAGGGCGGCCTCGGTCGCCGGGGCGAGCACGGTCGTCGGCGTGAGCAGGGTGCCCGTTGTGAAGTGCTGGGCGAGGTACTGGCTCGAGAGGGCGTCTTGGAAGGTCGATGTCGTCGCCACGACCGCCACACGAGACGTCGGGCACGCCTTCTTTTGGTAGGGGAAGGCCCTCGTGAACTCGGCGCCCGACGTGGCGTCTGCTGTGGTGCCGTAGACCTGGGTCGCAGGCGGCAGCGTCGCCCCGCCGGGGATGATTGTTGTGAGGAGTGTTGTGCTCGATGTGAACTGGAGCTCGTAGGCGCCGGCGTCACAGCTTGTTGTGTGCTGTGTGGCGGGTCGGTCCCCGGGCCGTGGCGCGCCGCGCTCGTCGGTCGTGACTGTCCTGCAGATCCCGCTCGGCACCTCGTTGATCGCCGGGCTTGTCCGCCCGATCGAGAGCGTCTCGGGTGCTGTCGAGTACCTGCCTGTTGTGGTGTTCGCCCTGAGCGTCGTTGTGAGTGTGAGCGCTGTCGCGCTCACCGAGGTGACGCTTGTGGCGAACACTGTGCAGCCTGTCGATGTGGCCGTCACGACGTCGAAGGCACCGGAAATGGGTGTCCCTGTTCCGCTGACGCACGACGATCCGTCGAAGATGGAAGCTATGACGGTCGTGTTGGGTGCCCCTGTGTCGGTGAAGATCGCCCCGCCGGGTGTCCCCGTGTCGTTCGAGAAGGTGACGAACCTCGCGGTGAGTGTGCCGTCGTTCTCGATCGCGCCGCCACCTGTGCTTGTGTTTGTCACAAAGTCGTTGGCGAAGGTGACGTTTGTGAAGGTGGCCACGCCTGTGTTGTCGATGGCGCCACCTTCTGTGGATGTCACCGAGTCTGTCGCAAAGGTGGTGTCGGTGACCTTGAGTGTGCCGAATGTGTATGGGGAGTCGTTCGCGACCGCCCCTCCCTCGTATGGGGCGCTGTCGTTCGTGAAGGTGTCCCCTGTGAGCGTGAGCGAGCCTGCTGAGTTGTAGGCGCCGCCGCCTGTACGTGTGGCCGTGTCTGTCGAGACGGTGACGTCGGTCAGCGTGACCGAGCCTGTCGCGTTGTAGACACCGCCACCGACTGTGGCTGTGCTCGCCGAGATGGAGCCGCCCGTCATGGTCAGCGAGCCCGGTAGACCCAGTGGTGGCTTCAGCGTGCCGTGCGACCGGCCGGAGTTGCCGGATTGCGACGAGCGGGTGCCCGCACAAAAGTTGCAGCCATAAGCGTTGAAGATGCCGCCACCTTCATACGCGGTGTCGTTCACGAAACTGACCCCTGTGAGGGTCACCGAGGCTCTTGTGCTGTAGAGGCCACCGCCGGATGTTGCGGCAGCGTCGTTGGAGAAGTTGTCGTCGACCAGCGAGGCGTTGCTTGTGAATCCAATGCTCACTCCGCCGCCCCCACATTCGGCTGTGTCTGTGGAGAAGACGTCGTCCTCGAGGGAGATTGTCGAACCGGGGTACGAGGCGACGCCGCCGCCGAGGCAAGTGTTGGCCACGCCGCCGGTGATCGAGAGCCCGTTGATGGCGATCACGCCCGCGGAGACGAGGAACACGCTGCCTGTCCTGTGGGCGTCGACGGTGGTTGTTGTCGCGCCTGTCTTGCCCACGATGGTGAGCGACGCGAGTGTCGGCGCTGTGATTGTGATCTTGTGCTCTGCGTATGTCCCCGGTCCCACTGTGATGGTGACCGCTGTTGTCGCGCCGTACGCGGTTTCGGCCCGTGTGACGGCCGTCTGGATGGACCCGCACGGAGTCGAGCTTGTGCACACCGTCCCCGAGCCGGTCGCCGTGACGTACAGCTTCACGTTCGTGACCGCGCCCGCGGTCCCCTCCATCGTGACCACGCCCGCGCTGAGGGTGCCGATGACGAGGGCGGATGCGCACACCGCACGAGCCCGGCGCCGGGCAGGCCGGCCCGTCATCCGTCGACTCCGCCCCGCCAACGCCGTCCCGACCACGCCCAGGCCGCGCCGTCCGGCCGGCCGCGCTCCGCTCTCACCCATCAGGCTCCTCCTCCGTCGCACCCGGAACCCTACCTAATTGCCTGCACCCGAGTGTGAACCGCAACGGCGCTTGGGCGCAGGCTGACTGGCGGGACCACGCCGCCCTCGGCTGGGGGGCCGGCGGAGGGGAGAACGCCGGTGGCGGCGATCGGAAGGCCGCCGGCGCTCCCCCGCTGCCTACTGCGCGGCGGCCCTCTTCTGGCGCCGGCGCAGCACCTCGCCCAGGACCAGGAGCCCGAGCCCGGTGAGGAGCGCTACCAGGTCGAGCCAGTCCGAGCCGGCGAACGGCTCGCCGGTGTGCGGTGTCGTGGCGCCGGGGACCGTCGAGACGCCCGGCGGTGTGGAGCTCGATGCCGCGCTCGACTTGGCGTTCACCTCCACGGTCACCGTGTTGGTGGAGCATGTGGTCGTCGTGCACCCCGGGGTCCCCTGGTTGTTGAAGGTGACCGAGTTGCTGATCGTCTGGGCTGTGGTGTCGGTCTTGTTCACGACCGCCTCGAAGCTGACCGAGACAGCGTTGGACGCCCCGGGCTGGACGACGATGCCCGACCAGGTCACCGTCCCTGTCGCCTCGGTGACGCTGCACCCCGGCGCTCCTCCACAGGTGGCGGAGCCCGGGACGTACGTCATCCCGCCCGGCACCTGGTCGCTGAGGGTCTCGGGTGTGGTCGCCGCGGTCCCAGAATCGGTGAGCGTGAGCGTGTAGGTGACCTTCGTTGTCAGGGGGACGACGGAGCCGCCCACGGGCACCGAGCTCTTCACCACGCTCAGGACCACGACCGGGTTTGTGACCGTCGAGGAGCACTGCGTCGTTGTGCAGGCGCCGTCGGTGATGGTGGCGGTGTTCGTCACCGTCGTGGTGTCCGTCGAGCTCACGACGGCATCGAACGTGGCCTTGGCGGAGTCCCCGCTCGCCAGTGTGACCGACATCACGAGCTTCGAGCCTGTCACCTTCACGGCGCACGTGTCCGGCGAGGTCACTGTCGTGCAGGTGGGGGGCCCCGAGAGCGTCACGTTCGACGGCAGCGGGTCTGTGACCGTGGCCGAGCCGGTCGCGGTGCCCGTGTTCTTCACGACGACCGAGTAGTCGATGGTCGCCCCGGGCACGACCGACTTCCCCGAACCCGGGGTGTCCGACTTTGTCACCGTGAAATTCGCGCCCGGCGGAGGCGAGGGCGTCGACGGCGGTGTTGTCGACACCGAGACGGTGGTCGAGGCGATCGCCGACGATGTTGTGAATGTGCCTGTGTGCGTGCCTGTGGACGGGTAGGCGACCTCGAAGTAGTGCCTGCCTGTGGACAAGCCGCTCACGCCGGTCGAGGCCTTGGCGACGAATGTCGCCGATGTCGTTGTCGTCAGCGTGACTGTCGCAACAAGCGACTTGGACGTGCACGAGGCTGTCGTGCAGGCGTAGAAGACGACGTGGTGGACCGGGGCGGCGGACGGCCCGTAGGGGTCGGCGACGGGATTGCCCGGGGAGATGGTCGCCTTGAGCGTGCGGTTGCGCCCGGAGCCCGAGATGGACAGGCTGGCGCTCGTCGAGTCGGTATAGGTCGCCTGCCCCGTGTAGGCGAAGTGGAAGGTCCCGTTCTCGCAGTTCCCCTGTGTCGTCGACGGTGTTGTGAGGAGCTTGATCGTCGCGTCGACGGTGTGTGTGGACCCCGCCGCCACCACGTATGTGTGCGGGAGTGTCGTCGGGGATGTGATCCAGGAGATCTTGCACGCCGGGGTGTCGTGGTTCGACGGTGTGGCAGTGAAGGATGTGACCAGCATCGACAGCGACTTCACGTCGATGTCGACCGAGAGCGGGTCGTGCACGGTGACCGCGAGGCAGCGTGTCACACCCGGCGCGAGCGTCGCTCCGGGTGTGGCCGTGCATGTCGACGCGAAGACCTCGCTCGAGATGGAGAAGTTCTTGACCGCGCTCAAGGCGAAGGCGGGCTGCGCGGCGACGATGAGCCCCGAGACCGTGAAGGAGAACGCGGCGACGAGGAGGGTGACCCCCGCCGTCGTGAACGCCCTTCGCACCATTTCCAACCGGTTCGCCCTCATCTCGTCCCCTCTGCCTCGAGCCGGCCGGGAGCACCGGGCGCGGCGACGGCCGCTTCCCGGAGCACATCACGGACCTCGTTCAAGAGCCGCACGAGAAAGGTGCGGTCGTCGTCGGTGAGCGGGTCGTCGCCCCATCCCTCGAAGAGCGTCGCCTGGTCTCGCAGGTGCCCGAGCTGGGCCGAGCCGTGCATATCGGCGAAGGAGGCGGCGAGGCGGAAGAAGACAGGCCAGTTCTCGTGGACCTGCTCGGGGAGCGCCACCCCGTCCAAGAGCGCCGTCGCGCAGCGGGCGAGATGACGCAGCTCGTCCTTCGGGAGGCGCGCGTGCGGGTCGTCATCGCGCCCGGTGGCGGGACGGGAGTCGAGGGAGGAGCGGTCGTCGATCATCGTCGGCTCACGGTGCCGTCGGGGGGTCGAAGGCGAGGGTCGCCCACGCCCATGTCGCCGCCGTCCCTGTCTGGTTCCAGACAGGCTGTGTCGAGGCGCTCCCTGTGGTGGCGACGAACTGGTCGGCGGCGCCGAGCGCGTCACCCGCTGCTGTATGCCCGGCACTGCTCGTGACGGCGGTCGACTTGGACCCGCGGAAGGTGAACCCGTTCGGCGTCGAGACCGAGAGCGACCGGTCCCCCATCGTCATCGCCAGGGAGATCACGACCGCTGTCGCGTGGCTCGTCGTGACGTTTGTCGAAGAGGAGATCGTGAGTGTCGACGACGCCGACGCGTAGCCGCAGGTGCCGTCGACGTGTGTATGTGCGCCGCACCTGTCGGCGGTCGCACTGGCAAGGGTGCCTGTGACCGAGTAGGCGACCACCCACGCGGCGGCGCTCGGATTCTTGTCGTTCGGGGTGACCGAGACCGACGTTGTGCTTGTGGTGTGCTGCCGCCAGAACACGTC
>Ga0307374_10014578_pt1 | contig 10687 bp, 9 predicted proteins | sample OX3MG_FD_202532 | JGI IMG/M metagenome (GOLD analysis project Ga0307374, IMG submission 202532) | Soil microbial communities from Risofladan, Vaasa, Finland - OX-3 | ecosystem: Environmental > Terrestrial > Soil > Coastal area > Acid sulfate soil | place: Finland: Risofladan, Vaasa | collected... | reverse complement strand
CCCCGGGCAGTGGCCGACGCTGTCCGGGGCCTGACCGACCTGCGGGAAGTGCGGGCGATCGTCTCAAGCGTGGTGCAGCGAGGGATCTGCCCAATTTTGCGCCTGGCCGAGGAACTGGCCGACGGGCCGGTTCAGGGGTCGGCACGGTTGCGGCAGGTGCTGGCCGAGGTCGCCGATGGTGTCAGGTCAGTGGCAGAGGCCGACTTGCGGGATCTGATCGCCTGGGCCGGGCTGCCGGTGCCGCTGTATAACCCGCGCCTGTTCAGCGGCGCGACCTTCATCGCGGTGCCGGACTGCTGGTGGCCGGACGCGGGTGTGGTGGCCGAGGTGGACTCACGGGAATGGCACCTGCTGCCACAGGACTGGGAGCACACCGTGGCCCGGCACACGCTGATGAGTTCGCACGGGATCGTCGTCCTGCACTTCACCCCAGGGCAAATACGTATAAAACGCAATGATGTGGTGATCGCCATCCGGAACGCGCTGACGGCTGGGCGTAACCGGCCGCCACTGCCGATACGGACACTGCCCGCCCGGTGAGTGGCGGGCGTCCGGCCGGGCGCTGGACTGCGCTGCCCGGCCGCTTCGGAGCGGTGTGCCAGAAGGTGTGCCAGAGCAGTCTGTGTCAGAGCAGTCTGTGTCAGAGCAGTCTGTGTCAGAGCAGTCTGCGGAGGCGGAAGAGGTCGAGCACGCTGGCCTCGATCTTCAGGCGGCCGCTGAGCCAGGCCCGCGCGAAGCTGCCCGGGTCCTCGGCGATGGCCAGCAGGTCCTCGCTCTTGGTGGTGAACCTGACCTGGGCCTGGCCGCTCGAGCCGTTGGCAAGGGTGACCGGGGCGACGCCGTCGGGCCCGAGCCGGGTCACGAATGTCACGCCGAGGTCGTCCACCTTGCAGCTGATCTCGCGTTCCACGAGGTGGGTAGCGCGGTCAGCAGGATCCATGTTCAGGATCCGGCCTGTGAGGCTTTCGAGCGCCTTGCGGCAGTCCTCAGCACTTGCCATGAAACACCTCGCTTCCCCTGTGCCCATTGCCCAATTTTAGACATCCCTTCCACCGCCATGGTGTCAGACCGATACCTGTCCTCGCCGGTCACGCGCCTGGACCGGGGTAGCTGGCCACTGAACGGCGCCGGTCTGTCTGTCCCGCAACAGGCTGCCACGGCCATGTGTTGCGCCGTCCTGCCCCTGAGGGACGGTAGCGTTTCCTGCAGAAGGCAGCGGCGCCGGGGGCGGCCATCGGAGGCCGAACGACGTGAGGAGAGCACCGTGACGGAGCCGGAACCGAGTACGGGCGGCCCGGGCCTGCCCGAGCCGGCCGGCCCACAGCCCGCCGGCCCACAGCCCACCACGGGTGATGCGCGGGTGGACGAGGCCGTCGCCCGGCTGGGCGACCTGGCCGGGCTGCCGGCCGCCGAGCACCCGCCGGTCTTCGAGCATGTGCATCAGCGGCTCGCCGAGGCACTCGGGGACCTGGACGTGCGGGATCGGCCAGCACCGGAAGACAGCCCGGGCCGGCCAGGTATCTGAACGGCCCGGGACAGCGGATGGGCGCCCGCAGACGGCTCGACGCCGAACTGGTCCGGCGAGGGCTGGCCCGTTCCCGTGAGCAGGCGGCGAGCCTGGTCGCCGATGGTCGCGTACTGGTGGCGGGCCAGGCCGCCGGCAAGCCAGCCACCCAGGTGGCGGCCGAAGACCCGATCCTGGTCCGGGCGGCCGGGCGCGGCGGGGAGTTCGCGTCCCGCGGCGGCACGAAACTGGCCGGGGCACTGGCGGCCTTCCCGGAGCTGCGGGTCGCCGGCCGCAGATGCCTGGACGCCGGGGCTTCCACCGGTGGTTTCACCGACGTCCTGCTCCGCGCCGGTGCGGCGCATGTGGTCGCGGTGGATGTCGGTTACGGCCAGCTGGCCTGGGCGCTGCGGACCGATGGGCGGGTCACGGTGCTGGACCGGGTGAATGTGCGCCAGCTCACGCCCGAGCAGGTGGCCCCGGCGCCCGGCCTGGTGACCGCCGACCTGTCCTTCATCTCGCTGACGCTGGTGCTGCCCGCGCTGGTGGCGTGCGCAGGCCCCGATGCCGATTTCCTGCTGTTGGTCAAGCCGCAGTTCGAGGTCGGCAAGGGCCGGGTGGGGTCCGGCGGCGTGGTCCGGGACCCGCAGCTGAGGGCCGGGGCCGTCGGGTCGGTGGCCGCGGCCGCCGCCACGCTGGGCCTCGGCGTGGCCGGTGTGGCCGCCAGCCCGCTGCCCGGCCCGGCCGGCAACGTGGAATATTTCCTCTGGCTGACCCGGGACGCGCCGGCGCTCGATCACAGCCGCCTGGAGCAGGTCGTCGCGGAGGGACCGCAGTGAACGTCAAGCGCACCGTGCTGGTGATCGCCCATGTCGGGCGGCCAGCCGCCCTGCGCAGCGCCCGGCTGGTGGTGGACCGGCTCACCGCCGCTGGGGTCGCCGTGCGCATCCTCGGGCCGGAAGCGGCCAACCTTCGCTGCGCCGGGGCGGATGTGGTGCCGGCCACCCCGGAAGCGGCCCGGGACGCCGAGATGGTGATCGTCCTCGGTGGCGACGGCACGCTGCTGCGGGCAGCCGAGATGGCGCGGCCCGCCGGTGCGCCCCTGCTCGGCGTCAATCTCGGCCACGTCGGCTTCCTCGCCGAGGCTGAGCCGGACGACCTGGCCGGCGCGGTGGACCAGGTGGTGGAGCACCAGTACACGGTCGAGGAGCGGATGACGGTCGACGTGACGGTCCGCCAGGACGGGTTGGTTACCGCTACCACCTGGGCGCTTAACGAGGCAAGCGTGGAGAAGGTCGCCCGGGAGCGGATGATCGAGGTGGTGACCGAGATCGACGGCCGCCCGCTCTCGCGGTGGGCATGCGACGGCGTGGTCTGCGCGACCCCGACCGGGTCGACCGCGTACGCGTTCTCGGCCGGCGGCCCGATCGTCTGGCCGGAGGTGGAGGCCCTGCTGCTGGTGCCGATCAGCGCCCACGCGCTGTTCGCGGGGGCGATGGTGGTCTCCCCGCGGTCGGTGCTCGCGGTGGAGGTGATCGGTGTGTCGGGCGGCGAGTTCCGCCAGCGGGTCGGCGGCCAAACCGAGACGGCGGCGGGCGTTCTGTGGTGCGATGGGCGGCGTAGCGTCGATCTGCCACCCGGGGCGCGGCTCGAGGTGCGCCGGGGTGCCGAGCCGGTGCTTCTGGCCCGGCTGGGCGGTGGGGAACAGGCTGGCGGGGCACGGTTCACCGACCGGCTGGTCGCCAAGTTCGGCCTGCCTGTGACGGGCTGGCGCGGGCGCCCGGCCACCCGGCGGCGGCCGGCGGCCGGGCGAGAGGAGGACGCCGGTGCTTGAGGAAGTCCGCATCACCGCCCTTGGCGTTATCGAGGACGCCGTCCTGGAGCTCTCCCGGGGGTTCACCGTCGTCACCGGCGAGACCGGGGCGGGCAAGACCATGGTGGTGACCGGTCTCGGGCTGATGTTCGGGGGCCGGGCCGACCCGGCCCGGGTGCGCCCCGGCGCGGAACGGGCCACGGTCGAGGGCAGGCTCCGTGTCGACGCCGATGGCCGGGTGGCCCAGCAGGTGATGGAGGCGGGCGGGGAACTCGACGACGACGGCGGAGTGCTGATCGTCAGCCGGTCCGTGTCGGCCGAAGGCCGGTCCCGGGCCTTCGCCGGCGGCCGGTCGGTGCCGGTCTCGCTGCTCACCTACCTGGCCGACGACCTGGTTGCCGTGCACGGCCAGGCCGACCACCAGCAGCTGCTGCGCCCGGGTAGGCAGCGGCAGGCGCTGGACCGGTTCGCCGGGCCCGCGCTGCACGCCGTCCTGACCGACTACCAGCGCGCCTACCAGCGTCATCGCGAGGTCCGGGCCGAGCTCGACGAGCTGACCGGGCTGGCGAGGCAGCGGGCGGCCGAGGCGGAGGAGCTGCGCCGCGGGCTGGCCGACATCGAGCGGGCCGAGCCGGCCGAAGGCGAGGACGCCCTGCTGCTGGCCGAGGACGACCGGCTCGCCCACGCCGACGCCCTGCACGCGGCCGCGACCACCGCACATGAGGCGCTGCTCGGCGACCCGTCCAGCGGGTCGTTCCAGGCCGCGGACGCGGTCAGCCTGATGGCCGGGGCACGGCAGGCACTGGAGGCTGTGGCCGGCTACGACCCGGCGCTGGCCGGGCTGGCGGGGCGGCTGTCCGAGGCCGCCTACCTGGTCTCCGACGTCGCTGCCGAGCTGGCCTCCTACGTGCAGTCAGTGGACTCCGACCCGGCCCGGCTGGCCGCTGTGCAGGAACGCCGCGCCGAGCTGAGCCGGCTGATCCGTGCCTATGGCGGGCTTGCCGCCGCGCCTGCGCCTGCGGCCGGCCCGGAGGCTGGCGCCGAGGCCGGGCCGGACGCCGGCCCGGCGGTGCCGGGCCTGTCCGGGGTGCTGGCCTGGGCCAGCCAGGCCGGGAAGCGGCTTGCCGAGCTGGACGGCGACGACGGCCGGGTCAGCGGCCTGGCCGCGCAGGAAGCCGAGCTGGCCGGGACCGTCCGCGAGCTGGCCGGGCGGCTGACGGAGCTGCGGCGGGCAGCGGCGCAGGAGTTCGCCACCGACGTCACCGCTGAGCTCACCGCCCTCGCCATGCCGCATGCGCGGCTGACCGTGGCGATCACCGAGGCCAGCGAGCTCGGCCCGCACGGCGCGGACGAGGTCGAGATCCGGCTGGCGGCGCACCCGGGCGCCCCCTCGCTGCCGCTGAGCAAGGGCGCCTCGGGCGGTGAGCTGTCCCGCGTGATGCTGGCGATCGAGGTTGTGTTCGCCGGCGCCGACCCGGTGCCCACGTTCGTGTTCGACGAGGTGGATGCCGGGGTGGGCGGCAAGGCCGCGGTGGAGATCGGGCGGCGCCTGGCCCGTCTGGCCCGCCTCGCCCAGGTCATCGTCGTCACCCACCTGCCGCAGGTGGCCGCGTTCGCCGACACCCATCTGGTGGTGGAGAAGTCGGGCGACGGCTCGGTCACCCGCAGCGGTGTCACCCGGCTGGACGGGGCGGGCCGGGTCACCGAGCTGTCGCGGATGCTGGCGGGCCTGGAGGACTCGGAGTTCGGCCGCGCGCACGCGGGAGAGCTGCTCGCGGCGGCCGCGGCGGAACGGGCCGAGGCGCAGACGGCCGGGGCGGGCCGGCCGGGCCGGTCCTGACCACGGTGTCCCCGGCCCGTGGCCGGGCCGCTGGGGGTTCCTCCCGCGCTGGCGCTAGCTGCGGTAACGGCTGGCCCGGGATGATCTGTGTGGCAACGAGCGCGCTGGCGGTCTGGCAGGATAGCTGACAATGGCCCAGTTCCTCAAGCTCCCCGTGAAGCACCGGATCAGGCTCGACGACCTGCCCGGTGTGGTCGGGGTGGCCCGGCTGGACCAGCGCACCAAGAACCTCACCAAGCGGCTGTGCCCCGGCGAGATCGCCATCATCGATCATGTGGATCTGGACCGGATCAGCGCTGACGCCCTCATCCGGCGCCAGGTCGCTGCGGTGGTGAACGCGGCCGCCAGTATCAGCGGCCGGTATCCCAACCACGGGCCGGCGCTGCTGGTGAAGGCCGGTATCCCGCTCGTCGACGACGCAGGCCCGGATGTCTTCGCCCGCGTCACCGAGGGAATGATCGTCCGGCTGCACGGTGAGACCCTGTACGCGGGGGACGAGGTCGTCGCCAAAGGCCGGCTGCAGACCACCGAGTCGGTCGCGGCGGCGATGGCCGAGGCCAAGGCCGGGATCGCCGACCAGCTGCAGGCGTTCGTCGCCAACACGCTGGACTTCATGACCCGCGAGGGCGAGCTGCTCATCGACGGGATCATCGCGCCCGAACTGCGCACCCGGATCGAGGACCGGCACGTGCTGGTCGTGGTCAGGGGCTACCACCACCGCGAGGACCTGGCCGCGCTGCGCTCCTATATCCGGGAGTTCAAGCCGCTGATGATCGGTGTGGATGGCGGCGCCGACGCCCTGCTCGAGGCCGGGTACCGGCCGAACTTGATCGTCGGCGACATGGACTCGGTGTCGGATCACGGGCTGCTCTGCGGTGCCGAACTGGTGGTGCACGCCTACCCGGACGGCCAGGCGCCAGGGCTGGCCCGGGTGCAGCGGCTCGGCCTGCCGTCGGTGATCCTCCCGGGGCCGGGAACCAGTGAGGACATCGCCCTGCTGATGGCCGACGAGAAGGGGGCGTCCCTGATCGTCGCCGTCGGCACCCACAACACTCTGGACGAGTTCCTCGACAAGGGCAGGTCGGGCTACTCCAGCACGTTCCTGACCCGGCTGCGGGTCGGCGGGAAGCTGGTGGACGCCAAGGGTGTGAGCCGGCTGTACCGGCCGCGGGTCTCCGGCTGGGCGCTGCTCGTGCTCGTGCTGGCCGCTTCTGCCACTATCCTCGTGGCGATGGCTGTGTCACCCGCCGGGCGGATCCTCCTTCGCTATCTCAGCGCCCAGTGGGATGCGGCCAGGTACTGGCTGGCCGGCTTCCTCTAAATCGTTAGATCCGATGATCGATTTCCGCTATCACCTGGTTTCCATCGTGGCGGTCTTCCTGGCCCTGGGCCTGGGGATCGTGCTGGGCGCGACGGCGCTCCAGCCGTCCACGGTCGGGGTGCTGGACAAGACCTCGCAGCAGGAATACCAGCAGATCATCGGGCTGCGGGCGCGTGTGAGCCAGCTTGAGCAGCAGGTCGGCAGCAACGACCAGTTCGCGCAGGCGTCCGCCCCCCTGCTGCTGCACCAGCTGCTGGCGGGCCAGCGGGTGGTGCTGGTGGACGGCCCCGGTGCCTCCGGCCAGGTCATCGCCGGGGTCAGCCAGGCGCTGACCGAAGCCGGAGCCACCATCAGCGGCCAGGTTCAGCTCCAGGCCAGGTTCTTCGACGCCAGTTCCGCCACCCAGGAGCAACTGGGCCTGCTGGCGCAGCGCCTCGCGACACCGGGGACGACCCTCACCGGCACGCCGGTCGCCCAGGCGAGCGAGGTCGTGGCGAGTGCCATCCTGACCAGGGACGGTCCCGGGCAGCCGGTGGCGGGGCAGCGGGACAGCGCCAGCGCGGCGCAGCTGAACGGATTCGGCGCCGGAGGTTTCCTGAACATCGCCGGCCACCCCAACGCCCGTGCCACGCTTGCTGTCGTGGTGATCCCGGCGACCCCGCAGTCCACGAGCGGCTCCAACCCGGTCAGCCAGGGGCTGGTCACGCTGGCCCAGGAGCTGGATCAGGCCGGCCAGGGCACCGTCGTGGCCGGGACTTCGCAGGGATCGGGCCTGGGCAGCGCCATCAACGTCATGCGGGCGCAAGGCCGCGCGGGTCACCTGTCCAGCGTGGACGATGCTGACTACACGATCGGGCAGATCGTGGTGGTCCAGGCCCTCTATGAGCAGCTGCGCGGGATCAGCGGCAGCTACGGCGCCGCCTCCACTACGGCGGGCCCCAGCCCGGCGCCTACCCCGTCGGCCTCGCCCACGGCCAGCTTGCGGGCTGCGACCGGCCACCGCCACCCGCACGCTGCCAGGACCGCGGCCAAGGCGGGCAGATCATGAGCCGCCGCCGGGGGCATCTGGCCCGGGCCGCCGGTGCCGCGGCAGCGGCCGGCCTGGCCGCGGGCACGGCCCGCGCCGCCTACGGCGCGCTGCGCCGCCGGCCGCCGGGCGGGGAGGCCGTCTGGTCCCGGACCAACCACCGCGGCGAGCCGGTCACGCTGCTGGAAGGCCCGGCCGTGGCGCTCGGCGCGGCGGTGGCAGCCGCACTGGCCCCGGGTCTGCCACCACGGACCAGGGCCGCGCTGGTGGCGGCCGCGGCCGGGGCGGCCGCGTTCGGTGGCTATGACGATCTGGCCGGCAGCGGTGACCGGCGCGGTTTCCGCGGCCACCTGGGCGCCCTGGCCAGGGGTGAGGTAACCACCGGCGCGGTGAAGATCGGCGGGATCGGCGCGACCGGGCTGGTGGCGGCGGCACTGGCCGGCGGGCCGGCCGCCGATGTGATCATCAACGCCGGGCTCACCGCGGGCGCCGCCAACCTGCTCAACCTGTTCGATCTGCGCCCGGGCCGTGCCATCAAGGTGGCCCTGGCGGGCGGCGCGCTGCTGGCGGCGGCCGGGCGGGACGGCGGGCACCGCGGCCGGGCGCCGGGAGCGGTGGCGGCCGGCCCGATCGGCGCGGCGCTGGCCCTGCTCCCCGAGGATCTGGGGGAGCGGGCCATGCTCGGCGACGCGGGCGCGAACGCCCTCGGTGCCATGCTCGGCGCGGGTGCGGCCGCGAGCCTGCCCCGGCCCGCCAGGGCCGGCCTGCTGGCCGCGATCGTGGGCCTGACCGCGGCCAGCGAGGTGGTCAGCTTCACCGCGGTGATCGAGCGGACACCGGCGCTGCGCCGGCTGGACATGCTCGGCCGGCGGCCGGCGGCCGGCAAGCCCGGCGGCGGGAGCTCGCCCGGGAGCGGTGGCTCACCCGGGAGCGGTGGCTCACCCGGGAGCGGTGGCTCACCCGGGGGCGGTGGCTCGCCCGGGGGCGGTGGCTCATCCGGGGGCGGTGGCCGGCCGGTCCGGCTGGTCTGGCCCGCCCCCCCAGCGGACTCCGCCGAGCAGCCTGCCGCCGACGCCATCTCGCCGTGACCGGCCCTCCGGCCACGGCGACCGAACCGGGGCCGCTGCGGCAGGCGGGCCGGGGGATCGGGCGGGCGGCCCTGCTCATTGGGGGGATCACGGTCGTCGCCCGGGCCATCGGGTTCGGCCGCCAGCTGGTCTTCGCGCACACCATCGGCAGCCACTGCCTGGGCACCGCGTACGCCACCGCCAACCAGGTGCCGAACATCGTCTACGACATCGTCCTCGGCGGCGCCCTCACCAGTGCGGTGATACCGGTCATGGCCGGCGTGGCCGCCCGCCGGGCCGAACCCGCCGCGGCCGGCCCGGTGCCGGTGGCCAGGCAGCGGGGCGCCACGGGCGGCACCAGCGCCAGCCCGGCCAGCGATGGCAGCACGGCAGGCAGAGCAGGCACAGCAGGAATGGCGGGCACGGCGGACGCGGCCCAGGCCGACGCCGAAACCAGCCAGACGGCCTCCGCGCTGCTGACGTGGACGGTGCTCCTGCTCGCCCCGGTCAGCCTGGTCCTGGTCCTGGTCGCCGGCCCGGTCACCTCGCTGCTCCTGGCCGGCAGCCCCGGATGCCAGCAGGGCGCCATGCAGAGCCTCAGCACCCGGATGCTGGCGGTCTTCGCCCCGCAGATACTGCTCTACGGCCTGGCGGTGGTCCTGTACGGGATCTTGCAGGCGCACCGCCGTTTCACCGCGCCAGCGCTCGCGCCGGTGGTGTCCAGCCTGGTGGTGATGGCCGCCTACCTGGCCTTCGTGCCGCTCGGGGCCGGCTCCCGGCAGGACGTGGCCACGCTGCCGCTGCCCGCCGAACTGGTGCTGTCGGTCGGCACGACCGCCGGGGTGGCGGCGCTCACCATCACCGCGCTGGTGCCCGCCCTTCGGCTGCGGCTGCGGCTGCGCCCGGTGCTGCGGTTCCCGGCTGGCGTGGCGCGGCGGGTGCGTGGCCTGGCGGCGGTGGGGGTGGCCGTCGTGATCGCCCAGGACATCTCCCTGGCCGTGGTGATCGTGCTGGCCAACGGCCATGGCGGCGGGGGCGCGCTGGTGCTCTACAACTATGGCTGGCAGATGTTCTTCGTCCCGTACGCGGTGCTGGCGGTCCCCATCGCGACCAGTGCGTTCCCGGTGCTGTCCGCCAGGGAGGGCGGCGCCTTCGACCAGACCGCCGCCTCCTCCACCCGGGCGGTGATGCTCGTCTCCTGGCTCGGTGCGGCCCTGCTGGCCGGGGCTGCCATCCCGGCGTCCCGGCTGTTCGCGCCGTCCGGGCCGGTCCAGGCCAGGGAGCTGGCCATTGCCTTCGCCGCGTTCGCACCCGGGCTGGTCGGCTACGGCCTGGCCGCGAACCTGTCCCGGGTGCTGTTCGCCTATCAGCGCAGCCGGGTAGCCGCGATCGCCCTGGTGGCCGGCTGGCTGCTGGTGATCGTGACCGATCTGGCCGCCGTGCCGGCCGTCCCGCACCGCTGGGTGGTGCCGGTGCTGGCGATGGGCAACACCGTCGGCCTGACCGTGGCCGGGATCGCGCTGCTGGCCGCGGTCCGGGCGGCCCGGGGGCCGGCTGCCCTGGCCGGGTCGGGGCGGGCGGCGCTGGCTGGGCTGGCAGGGGCACTGGCCGGAGCGGCGGCTGGCACCGGGGTGTCGGCCGGGCTGCCGGTGGCCGGGTTCTTCCCGAACGCAGGCGTCGCGGTGCTGGCCTGCGCTGCGGCGGCTGCTGCGTTCGGCGCCATCGTGCTGGTGGGGGACGGCGGGGAACTGCGGGTGCTGGCCGCGCGGGCGCGGGCGCGGATCGCGCGGTGAGCGGCCCGCAGCCGGGGCGGGCCGGGATGCGGGTCGCCTACGTGGTGGGGACCGTGGGCGGCGGTACCGGTGAGCACCTGGCGATGCTGGCGCGCGGCTGTGCGGGCCGTGGCGCGACGGTGACCGTGTACGGCCCGGCGCAGACCGGGCGGCGGCTCTTCCCCGGGCCCAGGCCGGCCGGCGTCACCGTGGTCCCGGTCGAGATCGCTGACCGGCCGCGGCCAGCCCGCGACGCCGCGGCCGTGCTGCGGCTGCGGCGGCTGCTCAGCCGCGCCACCCCGGACGTGGTGCACGCCCATGGGCTGCGCGCCGGGGCGTTCGC
>Ga0307374_10014576_pt1 | contig 10688 bp, 8 predicted proteins | sample OX3MG_FD_202532 | JGI IMG/M metagenome (GOLD analysis project Ga0307374, IMG submission 202532) | Soil microbial communities from Risofladan, Vaasa, Finland - OX-3 | ecosystem: Environmental > Terrestrial > Soil > Coastal area > Acid sulfate soil | place: Finland: Risofladan, Vaasa | collected... | reverse complement strand
CAAGGGAACCTGTTCAACTAGTACGGCTGGGGTGGCTATCTGATCTATAATCTCTATCCACGGCGACGGGTCTTCATCGACGGGCGCGCAGACGTGTACGGCGATGCGTTCGGCGAGCGCTACGACCAGGTGGTCACGCTGAGCCCCACCTGGAAGACGATTCTCGACGCGGACGACATCCGCCTGGTGCTGGTGCCACGGACCAGCCCGTTGGCGGTCGCGCTGGGCAGCGATCCGGGCTGGCACGAGGTCTATTCCGATCAACTGGCCGGGCTCTTCGCCCGCCAGCAATCGTAGGCACGAGATGACCGTACTGGGGCTGGCCTCGCTGGATGCCCGGCGACAAGGAAGGACCGACTGGGCCCTGGTCCTGCTGGCCGCTGCTGGCCTGGTGATGGGAGCGTTGTTCGCGGGATTCACCGTCCTGTACGTCAACGTGCCGAAGGGCTACAATGTGATCTTCGGACTGAGCCTCGACTCCGCTCCACTCTTTCGCAGCGTCTACCGGTACCCGACCATCTCCGTGGACGCTCATAGCTTTTCTGTCTTCGCGGGCGGTACGCTGCTGCTGCTGTGGGTCGTGTATCTCTCGGCATCGCTCGTCCTTGGGGCCGGGCAGATCACCGCGACGCGCTCGAGCGCCGTGGCCGTCATCGCCGGTTTCGCGGTCCTGTTTGACGTCGGGCTCGCGCTAGCGATGCCACCGGTGCTGTCCGCGGACGTCTACCACTACGCTCTGTTTGGGCGCATGGTCGCGCTGTACCACCTGAACCCGTACGTGACGAGCGATCTCGCGATCAAGAGCGATCCGCTCTGGCAGTTCGCGTTCTGGAAGGATGTCACCACGCACTACGGTCCGGTTTGGACCCTCGTCTCCGCGGGCCTCGCCTGGCTCACCGCTCAGAGTGTGATGTCGACCGTGCTCGCATTCAAGGGTGTCGCGGCCGCGTTCAATCTGGCCAACTGTGTCCTCGTCTTTCTGCTGGCGCGCCGACTGGGAAGCGGCGATGGTGCTCGGTCGCTGCTGCTCTATGCCTGGAATCCCCTGGTCCTGATCGAGACCACGGGCAGCGGCCACAACGAAGCGGCGATGATGACGTTTGCCCTGCTCGGGACTCTGCTGCTAATCCGCGGCCGCGTGGCGCTTGGCGCGATCGCGTTGACGCTCTCAATTCTCGTCACCTATCTGACCGCACTGCTCGCCTTCTTCGTGGCGACCTCCGTTGTCGCAGCGTCGAAGACGCGGCGACAGGGAGTGGCGACGGCAACGCGCATGGTCGTCGTCGGCGGACTGGTTGCTGCCGCTTTGTACGTGCCCTTCTGGGCCGGTTTGACCACGTTCGATCGACTGGTGAGCGTCGGCTCGCCGTTCAAGACGCCGGTGCGCGTCGGGCTGCGCGAGTTGGTAGCGCGACTCATCGTGGGGAGCGGCAGCCTGGACACGGCACGAGCGGCCGCCGAACCGCTCGTCGTGGCTGGTCTGCACGTTGTATTCCTGCTCCTGGTGCTCTTCCTCACGCGGAGGCTCATCGTGGAGCGCCCAACGACGTCCCTGCTCCGGTGGTCGAGGGTTCTGGAGCAGTGGGGCATTGCCAGCCTGGTGTACGTGACACTCATCTATGGATGGGACCTGCCATTCTATCTGATCTTACCGATGGCGACGGTATTTGTCGGCCCATTTTCGCGCACGAATGACCGCCTGAACGCGGCCTGTACTGGCCTCGGAATCGCCATGATGCTCGAGTACGTCATTCTACGCCCGGTGTAGACCGTGGATTTGATCTGGGTTGCGTTTGCAAACATTCGTCGCTGCCTTGAAAGGCAGGCGAAGGGACGCAGGGACTGAAGTCCCGGGACCCGTCGCCGCGCCGGCCTAGCTTCAACTGCGCGTTCCGAGGAGGACTTCTGGCATTGTCGCTCGACACCAACCGTGACCAGCACGCGGTGGGAAAACTCTTGAGTTCTCCGTCGCGTCGTGCAAGAACACTTCGCGCGATTCTTGGTGCGTGCGCGGTCGGGCTTGGCTTGCTCGTGCTGCGTCGATCGCTCGGTACTCTGGTTTCGCCGTACGTGTATTCCAAGGACTTTCTCGGAGATTACTTGGTGGCGCGGGCCGTCGTGGGCGGCGCGGACCCATACGCGCCGGTCGCGGTGCTGGCAACACGCTACCTGGGCGATCTACCAGCCCTGCCGGGAGCAATCTTTCCCCACCCGACCCAGCATCCCCCGATCGTCGGCATGATGCTAGCCCCGCTCACGATTGTCGGCTACCCGTTGGCCGCTACGGCATGGTTTGCTCTCGAGCTGGGCTGTCTGATCGGCTCAGTCTATCTGCTCGGCGCGATCGGCGGACGCAGACCGGCGTGGCTCGCAACGTTGGCGATCGCGGCGGGGGCATTCGCGTGGTATCCGATCACGGTCGAGGTTGAATACGGCCAATTAGTGCTCTTATCACTCCTCCTTCTATGCTCAGCCCGTCTCGCGTGGCTGTCGGGGCGCTCGTCCGTGAGCGGAGGGCTGGTTGGGTTGGCCGTTCTGATCAAGCCAGTTCCGTGGCCGCTGATATTGTTGTTCGCCCTGCGGCGGGACTGGCGTGCTTTCGTGGTGTCAAGCGGCACGGTTGTGCTCGGCTATGGAATTTCGGCTGTCGCGGTAGGATACAGCCATTTCCTTTCATACTTCACGAAGGTGAATCCACCCGTGACTTACGCCTACCGAGGCGACGCCGCAAATCAATCGCTCTGGACGGTCGGCTGGCGGGTCTTCGAAGGCACGCAGCCCGCGGCGTTCGGGGATCTGGCGCGCGGTGGGTTTGCTGCTTCGCCGGTGATAACGTCCCTGCCGGCCGCTCTGATCGTCTCACCCGCCGTGCCGGTCCTGGCGCTGCTGGGCGCATGCCTGGTGGCCCGAAGCCGACTCAGCCTGGACGCATCACTGGGCCTGATGATCTGCGTCAGCGTGCTCGTCAGCCCGATCTCCTTTGGGTACGATCTCGCCCTTTGCGCCATCCCCATCGTCCAGGTGATCGACTGGCTGGCGGCGCACGGCTACCCGGCCCGGCAGACCAACGCCGCGCTCCTCGTCGCCACGCTGCTGATCGTTCCTGATTCATCCTGGGGTCAACTTGCTTTCGTGCTCGGCAGCCTCGGCAACCACGCTGGCCAATCAGGCGCGATCGCATTCGCGCCTGCCCTGCTCTCCCTTGGACCGGCGGTAGCCGTCGGCGCGTTGGCACTGCTGGTGGTGTGGGTCGCAGGGCCAGAAAGAACGGGGCGCCCGGATCTCGGGGCAGTTGCGATTCCACGGAATGGGGACGTCAGCGCGTTCTCGGCGGACGATACCGTGCCGGGCCGAGTCGTCCCCCGGGACCGAGGTTAGCCATGGGCCTGCTGCCATCGACGGCACCGGCGCTGGTCGGCCAGACTCGTCATCCGTTCAGCCGCTGGTTCCTGTCGCAATCGCCAGTTGCCCGAACAGCCCGGCTGCTGATCGTGTCGCTGGCGATGGTGCTTGGATTGGCATCGCTGAGCCTCTCGCCGCAGAGCCTGTCGCCGCCGGCGGTGTACCGTATCGACTTCGTCCAGGACTACGTGATGGCCCGCGCTATCGCCGATGGAACGAATCCCTATCTCCCAACGGGCGATCTGGTAGAGCGCTACCTGGGAATCAATCCAGGAAGTCACTTTCCTCACCCCACGCCGCATCCGCCGACCGCCGGTCTCTTGCTCTTGCCGCTCACGCTCGTCGGCTATACCACGGCGGCGGCGATCTGGTTCGGCTGCGAGCTGGCTTTCCTGGTCGCCTCGGTCTATCTGGTGGCCAGGGCGGAGGGAGCACGCGTGTCTCCCTGGGCCCTCCTTGCCACGGTGAGCGCGCTGTTTGCCTGGTATCCCGTCTCTGAAGATCTGGGCAGCGGGCAGTTGATGGTGCTGCTGCTGGTCTGCCTGACCGGCGCGCGGCTGGCGTTGCGATCGAAGCGATCGGCGCTGGGGGGCGCGCTCGTCGGGCTGGCGATCCTGGCCAAGCCGGTCCCGTGGCCGGTGCTGCTGCTGTTTGCGATTCGGCGCGAGTGGCGGGCGCTGGTCTCGGCCCTGGCGACGATCGGGCTCGGCTACGCCGCCGCCGGACTGGTGATCGGGATCGATCGCCTGTTTTTCTACCTGACCCGGGTGCTGCCGACGGTGACGGATGGCTATCGCGCCATCGCGCGCAATCTGTCGCTCTGGACGGTCGGCTGGCGCGTGTTCGACGGCACCCGGCAGACGGTGTTCGGGGGAACGGTCCTGCCGGCGATCGCCGCGCCGCCGCTGTTCAAGCTCACGGTCGCGGCGGGCATCGTCTCGGCGGCGCTGCCTCTAGCGTTGCTCGTCGCCGCCTGCGTCGTCGTCGGGAAGCTGGATCGCCTGGATGCGGGCCTGGGCGTGATGATCTGCGTCAGCATTCTGGTCAGTCCGACCGCCTGGAGCAACTATCTGGTCCTGGCGGTCATTCCGGCCGCGCAGGTGATTGCCTGGCTGAATTCTCACGACTTCCCCAAGTGGGAGACGAACGTCGCCATTCTCGTCGGTATGGCGCTCTTCGTTCCGCTCTTTGTCTGGGCAATTCTCGCGTTTGCGATCGCCGGCGAGCCGCCGCCGCCGAGTTTGATCGGGTCTCTGCCGTTCGTGCCCGCGCTTTTGACACTGGCGCCGAGTGCGGCCACGACGGGGCTAGCGTACCTGATGGTCCGCCTGGCCTCATCACGCGCGGCGTGTCTTCAAGTAAACTCTGATGGTGGTCTCCGGTAGTGTTCACCGGTTTCCTCGGGTAACTCCCACTCGCGACGCGATTCGGACAAGGTGGGAGTAATGTCATTGGTGGTGGACCTGCCGCGGGCCAGGCACGGGCTCGGCCGCGGGTGCTGTTAGCCGGTGATGTTGATGAAGCTGCTTACGATTGAGCGGACGTTGCAGAGGATGGCGAGGTTGACGCTTTGGCGCATCTGGTACGTGAGATGGTATCGCGTCGGTCTGGCGCTGGTGAAGCTGGGACTGCTCGTCGGTGGATTCGTTGGCGCGTACCTCGCGGCGTCCTACCTGTTCTCCCCAGACATTCAATACAAGGATTTCCGGCAGGAATACACCATGGCCCGCGCGATTCTGGCCGGTGTGGACCCCTACCAGCCGACGTACATTCTCACGGAGAAGTTCGCGGGCTTTGGAGCAGACCAGCCGGTGCGCGCGCCGGCTTATCATCCGCCGACCGATGGCTTTGTCTTCCTCCCGTTCGGCGCGCTGGATTACTTCACGGCAGCACGAGTCTGGTTTTGCCTGGAGTGCGCGATTTTTCTCCCGACGATCGTGCTACTCCTGCGGGTCGCTGGCGTGAAACGGGGCGGCTGGTCACTGGCGGGTATCTCCATCATGGCCCTCGCTTGGGGTCCGTTCTATACCGAGCTGGCGCTGGGGCAAGTCATGTTGCCCGTGCTCTTGCTCCTTTTGCTCTCGCGGTTCGCTCTCAAGGACGGTCATCAGTGGCGGGCCGGGTTCTATCTCGGAGCGTCGTTGCTGATCAAGCCCCTGCTGTGGCCCGTGGTTTTCCTTTTTGTCGTGCAGCGCCGCTGGCGTGCCGCCGCGACGTCGAGTGCCGTCGTCGCGGCCGGGTACGCGGTGGCAACCGTGGTGCTTGGACCGGTCCGAGTTCTATCGTACTTTACCGAGATCGGTCCCACGGGACCGCGCCTGTACGGAGACTGGTCGACCAATTTCTCCGCGTGGACGATTGGGTGGCGGGTTTTTCACGGAACGGGGCTGGAGACGCCGAGCTCTGGCATTCGCGCGGCGCCGCTGCTTGCATCGCCAGCGGCGGCCGGACTCGTCTCCGCGGCGCTACCAGCGATTCTGCTCGTTCTTTGCCTCTGGGGCGTTCGAGGGAGCCGCGACCTCGACCGGTCGCTCGCCGTCGTCGTGTGTGTTTCGCTGCTGATTAGCCCTTTCGCCTGGGTATTCGATCTGGTCGTGGTCTCGTTTGCTGTCGCCGTCGCGGTGGGCTGGCTCCGGGAGAATCGCTTTCCCCCTGCGATCACGGTTGCTACCGCCATCGTCGCGGCTGCTCTCCTCCCATCCTTCACCATCTGGGAAGGAGCGCTGCTTCCGCTCCTGGTTCATCCGGTACCGGCTGACCCAAAGGCAGTCCTTCCCTTCATCGCGGTTCTACCGGCCTTCATTCCCACGCTCGCGGTCGCCCTGCTCGTGCTGACCATCTGGTTCATGAGGACGGAAAAGTCATCGGCATCGAATGCCCCTCCGGCGACCGGAGGTGCTGCTCAGTGAGGACCTTGACCCAGGTCGGCTGCGAACGGGATCACGCGCTCATGGGCGATTGCTTACACTGCAACTCTGATCAGGAGGAATCCAGGTGCGATCGCGCCCACTTCTGGTAACAGCCGTGCTCGTGGGCGTTTTCGCGCGATTGGCGCTCGCTTCGACGGTCCCCGGCAACTTTGACCAGGCCAGCTACCAGGTCGTCGCCTCGATCCTGGACCACGGCGGCAACGTCTACGCCGAAACGGCACGCTACAACTATGGGCCTATCTGGATGTACGTTATTTGGGCGTTGTCCCACGTCTCCACGTGGACCGGGATCAGGTTCGACGTGATGACACGCGCCGCGCTGACGCTGGTGGATCTGACCGATTCGCTGGTCATCGCAGCGATTGCCGCCCGCGCCGGCTTCGATCGGACGCGCGCCTTCCTTGCCTTCTTTCTGAACCCAGTATCGATTCTCCTCACCGGTATGCACGGCCAGTTTGAGGATCTGGCTGCTCTTCCTTTGCTCGTGGTTATTTGGCTGAGCTTACGCCCGCAGCCTGCCTGGAAGGGGTGGCCGTCGTTGCTGTGCTCACTCGCCCTGATCACGAAGCACATCATGATCTTCTCGACCTGGATGCTGCTTGCCTGGGTTTTTGTCCCGGTGCGCCGCGCCGCGCTGTACTTTGTTCTCGCCTGCCTTGCGTTCATCGCAAGCTTTGCGCCCTTCCTGCCAACAGGCGGCCCCGGCATTATGCAGCACGTCGTCTTTTACGGCGGAATCCACGGTCTGTACGGTCTTGGTCACTTCGCTCCCGAGGTCACGTTTCCCCTCTTTTTGGTCGTTATGCTCGCATTGCCCGAGTTAGCGACGCGCTGGCACATGCCACTCGTGGCACGGATGGAGCTCGCAGCCGTCGCGCTCGTCGCGCTTATACCCGGCTTCGGTGAGCAGTACTTCATCTTACCCATCCTTTTTGCCAGCGCGCGCCGATCCCGCTGGTTCGCAGTGTACACAGTCGCGGCGACGGTGGCAGTCGTGGATTTCCAGCTCGATCTGACGTTTCACGTATTGGCCCCGTCACTGCTGCTTCTGAATGCGGTCTGGATCCTCAACCTTTGGTGGCTGGCCCACATCGTCCTGTCCCACATAACGCGATGTTCCAACGCCCCCCAGGTTGTCGGCAATCCTGGCGCACTGTTAGGGGGAACAAGCGCGTGCGACGTCGGCCCAGGTCAGACCCGCTCAGAGTTGGTACCACGGGCCGAACACATCTGCGACGAGGTGACGCAGGACCAGGGCCACCCAGAAAGCGAGGATGCCAGCCGAGAGATAGCGCCTAGGCGCCTGCTCAGCCCCAACGATGATCAGGGCTCCCAACACGTAGAACTCGGTTAGCGCGCGTGAAAAGGCCGCGTCAAAAGTCCAGACGAGAGCGGTCAAAGATAGGGCGAGTGATCCGTAGAGCAGCCAGGAAAGCTTGATGCCACTCTGCGCGCCGGTCGAGCGAAATGAGAAGACAACGGAGCTCGCAAAGGCGACGACCAGGACCGGTTGCGAGATATAATCCCCGAGCCGCGCCCCGATCCACAGGATCAAGGCTGTGTCCAGGCCTTGGAGCGGCAGGCCGACGTTGCCGTCTCCTGCGAGCACCGGCGCCTGGCCCCAGGTGTGGAGGAGAAGCATCTGCCACGCCACGTAGGCGCCCACCGGGATTAGCATGACGTGCCAGTTACGTCGACGTCCTTTTCCTTCTCGCTCGCCGAGAAGATCTGCGACCACGACTCCGGCGCTTCCGGTGACGCCGGGCACACTGATCAGAGCAACAACGCTGACGACCATGCGCTTCATCCGGGTGATGGCCGGAAGCGGCGGGCCACGCCCCTGGTGGCGGCCGCCGTCGATGCAGGCGCGTCGGGACTCGTTGGCCGCACCCGGAGCCGCCCATCCAGGAGGTGGTCGATCAGCAGCAGGCCGGCAATCGGCCAGTGGACGATGGGCACGGCAACGCCGATCACCATCAGGCCGGCGGCCAGCTTCCCCGGTAAGTGGAGCGGACGCCAGACAAAAACCGGTAGCAACAGGAGCAGGTAGCCGTCCCAGGAGACAGGGGAGATGAGCAGCGTCAGGATCAAGGCGCCCTCACTCACACGCAGAAGGTCACCCCGGATCCGCCTCAGCCACACCAGCCAGCCAAAACACAGTAGCACGGCAAGTGCCAGGCCGATCGCATCGCCCCACTCGGGGTGCCCCAGATAGAGGCCGATGCTGAAGACCGACTGCCCGGCGGCCCAGGGTGCGTACGGATAGGCGACAAGAGCGTGCAGCCACTCTTGGTAGACAATGAGTCCATACCAGGCAATCGGGAGAGCGGTCAGCGCGAGCGCGACAGCCAGGGATAGCGCCGCGGGTGCGACCTCTCCGACCAGCAAGAGGGAGAATGGCCACAGCGCAAAGTTTGGCTTGAGCGCGATGAGCAAGCCCAGCGGAAGAGCGGCCATGAGGCGGCGCTCACGCTTCAGCAGGGTCCAGGATGCCACCGCGGCCACCGCCAGGACTGGGTAGACCTGCTCGCCGAGCGTCAGCCAGAATGGGCTGATGGCCAGCACCCAGGCGCTGACGAGCAGCCGGTCGGAACGCGGGTGCTCCCGTATCAGGAGAGCAACCGCGGCGAGATAGACCACGAGCGAGATGACCCACCAGACGAGCTGGGCCGCCGGCGGGTCCAGGAGCGACAGCACCACGTCGAGAGGCAACGACAGCGGGGGGTTCGCATTGGGCCACGGCACCGGCTGGCCGGCGACCAGCGCTCGCGGCGGCATCGGATAGGCGCCGTAAGGGTCGAGTCCGGCTCGCAGGGCCCTTCCACTCTCGATGAAGCCGCCGAGATCGACCAGTGGCCGAAGCCCGGGCAGCGAGAAGTAGATGCCGAAGGCAGCCACGCAGAAAAGGCCGACGATCGCAGCGATGCGAGACCCGCGATGGCTCACGAGACCAACTCCGCTTCACGGTGCCACGAGGTTGCACAGGACGGGACCGCGAGAGCACCGGATAAAAAGTTCAGTAGCAATACAGACTGTTCCCCGCGCGAACCAGTACCGCGTTATCCAACCGATCGTCACGGGTGGTACAATGGGCCAAAGTACGTTGTGGTGATGTGCCTCAGCACGATGACCAGCCAGATAGCCACCATGCCGGCGAGCATCGTCCGCCGCGGACGCTCCTTGGACCCGATGACGATCAGGGCGCCGAGCACATACCATTCCGATAGCGCGCGCAGAAAGCTTACGTCATAGTTCCAGACGTCACCGGTGAGAAGTACAGCGAGCGACCCGTAAAGGACCCACGACAGCCGCACGCCCTGTACTGCACGTGTGGCGCCGAGTGAGAAGGCGACGGCGATCGAGAAGGCGAGGACCAGGACCACCTGGGAGACGTAGGTCCCAATCTTCTCCGTGAGAAACTGGACCACGGCGCCGGACAAGCCTTGAAGTGGCAGTCCAAGATTATGATTGCCTGCCAAAACCGGCACCTGGCCCCAGACGTGAAACAGGAATAGCTGCCCCAGTAGATAGACAACTACCGGGATGAGAAGGACGCGCCAGCCGTGTCGTCGTGTCTCTGTCCGCCATTCGAGCAGGACACCTGCGATCACGACGCCAACCACGACGAGCAGCGCTGGCTCCTTCGTCAACACGGCCAGCGTCAAGGCAAGGGCGGCGGCGAGGTGCTTGCCGCGTTGCAGCAGCAGCAGGCCAGACAGGATCAGGCAGCACTCCAGGATCTCGGAGAGGTCGAGCGACAGCGACCAGAAGAAGCCGGGGTACAGCGCGACGAGAATGCCCCAGAGGGCGTTTCGTCGGAGCGATCGCGCGTAGCTGCCCGCGAGCCAGCCGATCGCGCACAAAGCCGCGAAGTTGACCGCGATCATCAGGCTCGGCACCAGGGCTGGCCGTCCGCCCAGCGATAACGCCCAGACGATCAGCGGGTAGACGATCCGCTGCTGACGGTACGCGGGCAGGTCCAGCGTGATCCCGAAATCGGCTGCTCTGGATGTGAATGGGTCGAGAGCGAGGCGATAGAAAAACTGACCATCGTAGCCGATGTAGTCTCTCTGCACGTGCAGGCTCGGCGGCACGAGGGCCGGGTTGACGTAGACGTCGCCCGCCCAGACGAAGGCCGATAGGTCGTAGCCGTTGGCGGCGAGGCGCGTCCAGATGAAGAGAGCGTAGACCACGCCGACGATCGCGAGGCTGGCCCAGGCGGAATCCAGGCGGCGCGGGACTTTGCTGAGCAGCGGCGACGGGATCCGTCGGCGTCGCGGGACCGTCTTGTTGGCGATGAAAGTGTCGATCGGTGCCTCCTCCGGGCGACGATTGGCCCGATGCGCTACGGTCTGT
>Ga0307374_10014574_pt1 | contig 10690 bp, 13 predicted proteins | sample OX3MG_FD_202532 | JGI IMG/M metagenome (GOLD analysis project Ga0307374, IMG submission 202532) | Soil microbial communities from Risofladan, Vaasa, Finland - OX-3 | ecosystem: Environmental > Terrestrial > Soil > Coastal area > Acid sulfate soil | place: Finland: Risofladan, Vaasa | collected... | reverse complement strand
TCGGCGACAACGCGACGCTGTCCGAGGGCGAGAAGCAGCGGCTGACGATCGCGCGCGCCATCCTGCGCGCCGCGCCAATTCTCATTCTCGACGAGCCGACTTCGGCGCTCGACGTCGAGACCGAGGCAATGGTAATGGACGGCATCAATCGGCTGACCGCGGGGCGCACGACCTTCATCATCGCCCATCGGCTCTCGACGGTGCGCAGCGCCGATCTCATCCTGGTGCTACGCGATGGCAAGATCGCCGAGAGCGGCAGCTTCGCCGAATTGCTGCGCGCGGGCGGCGTGTTCGCGGCGCTCTACAACACCCAATTCGTCGACAGCCCCAAGCCCGAGATCCGGCTCGCGACCTCGGTCCAGCCGTCATAGACCATCCGTAGCGCGACGAAGGTCACGATCGCGAGCCCGAACCACGCGATCCAGCGATGACGCGCGATCAGCCGGGCGGTCAGCTCCGACGCCACGCCCATCAATGCGACCGACAGCGTAAGGCCGCCGGCCATCACCCAAAGATGGCCGCGCGCCGTACCGGCAACCGCGAGGACGTTGTCGAGCGACATCGAAAGATCGGCCAGCACGATGCGCAGCAGCGCTTGACCGAAGCCGGCAGGCGCGGACGCAACGGAAGGCGCGCTGCCATGCGGCCCGGCGAGATCGCGATAGAGCTTCCACGCGACCCAGAGCAGCAAAATGCCGCCGGCGAGGGTCAAGCCGATGACCGCCAGCAATTGCAAGGCGATGCTGGCGAGGGCGATCCGCAGCGCGGTCGCGATCGCGATCCCCCACAAGATCGCGCGCCGCCGCTGGCGCTGCTCGAGATGGGCGGCCGCCATGCCGACCACGACCGCGTTGTCGCCCGCCAGAACCACATCGATGATGACGACCGACAGGAACGCGCCCAGCGCCCCGAGCTCGCCCCCCGGGCTCAGGATCGCGGGCATAGGAAGTTCCGCCGTGGCGTCATGCACAAGCCTCCGCTTCAGTCATAGGGCAGGACCGCTCGCGATGGCAGAGCGCAGGCCGCGGCCATGATTTGTTAACCCTTTCTCGCCACACTCGGGCACTGCCAAGGGGAGTATCTGGATGGCGTTCCGCCGCGATTCGACGCAGCCTCTCGACACCATCGGCGGCGATAATACCGAAACCGCCGCCGCTCCAGGCGAGATCGGTCTTGCGCCAGCACGCGATCCGGTCGCGGTCGCCGCGTGGCCAAGCGATGACGCCGCGTTGCTTGCGGAGATGCTGCGCTGTCATGGCTTGACCGAGGCACTGGTCGAGCGTCTGGTGGGTTTCGCGACCGCGCCCAATCACGTCAAGCGGCCGGTCGATCGCCTGGCGATCGCGCTCGGCGCACAATTCAATTTCCTCTCGCTCGACGAAGTCTGGCGGACCCCGATTCTGCTGTGCGGACTTCCCGGCGCAGGCACGAGCACGCTCGCCGCCAAGCTGGTCGCGCGCTTCGACGATAGCGAAGTGCTGGTCGTCAGCGTCGGCGCGCACGGTGCCGACCAGGCCATGCATCTCGCCGAATGCCTCGAAGTGCTCGATCTGCCGCTGACCGTCGCCGCCGATGCGGCGGCGCTGAGCCGTGCCGTCGCGAGCGCCAAGGGACGGAAAATCGTCATCGACGCCAGCGGCCAATCGCCGCTCGACCAATCCCGGATCGAGGAATTCGCGCGCGCTGCCGGCGCCACGGGCCTGCTCGTGGCGTCGGCCGAAACCGATGCCGGCGATCTGGCTGCCGCCGCCGAGGCGGCAAGCGCGATCGGCATCGCTCGCATGATCGTCACCCATCTCGATGCCGCGCGCTATCTGGGCGGGGTCTTGACCGCCGCCGACAGCGCCAAGCTGGCGCTGGTATGCGCCAGCGTGACGCCGCATTTCGGCTTCGGGCTCCGGGCGCTGACTCCCGAAAACCTTTCGCGCCGACTGATGGCGGCCGCCCTTCACGCCGAGCGCTGGCGCGTCACCCCGCTTTGATCGCGCGCCGTTAGAGCATTGTCCGGCGAAGTGTGCAGCGGTTCGCCGCAGACAATGCGACAAAATCAAAAAATCGAGAGCGCGATCCGATTCTATCCGATCGGATCGCGCTCTAGTTTTTGCAGCTTCGATAATTGCCGCGCTGGGCCGCGGCCTGCTCGGAGACGTAGCGCTCGAAATCGTCCTTGTCGAACCCGCCCGCCTTGGTGAGGAAATCGGCCGAGTGCGTGCACAGCGCGGCGATCGGCTCCTTGCCGACGCTCAATGCGGTCTTGTTGGCGAGCGACGTGATGAAGCGATCGAAGGCGCTGTCGGCGCCGCGCGCGCTGCTGCGACGGAAATACCCGATCATCTTCTGTTGATACGCCGCCAGCGTGCTGGCATTGCGGTGGGTGAATTGGGTGTATGAGGTACTGCCGCAGGAATCGCTCAATACCATCAACTGGGTCTGGAACCGCACCGCCTGGTCGGCCTCGATTTCGTCGGCGCGGTAACATGTGGCGGCTTGAGCCACGGAAATACTACCAGCTAGAATCACGGCGATAACGCCGGCTTTCATCACATGCATTGTCCTTAGCCTGGGGGAAGTGCGGCCGCAGCCATTTTTTGACGGCGGCGGCGCCGGTGCAAACGATGAGCGAAATGTCCGGCGATCAGCAAGAGCGCGAAGATGATCAGCATCGCCTCGCTGAAACGCTCGGCGATCTCGCCGAGGAAGCGTCCGAAAGTATGCCCGCAGAGATAGCCGGCACCCACGAAAATCGCGGCCCATAGCCCGGCCGCGATGAAATTGAAGATCATGAACCGCCGCCAATTGACGCGGCTGATCCCCAAAGCGAAGGACGAAAAATTGCGGATACCGTAAATAAAGCGGAACGTGAGAATGAAGCCGGCGTCGAAACGCCGGACCCAGACCAAGGCGCGGTCGACGCGTTCTTGCCAGACCGGCTGGCGCGCCAGCAAGCCGACGCCGAAATGTCGGCCGATCCAGAAATAGGTCTGGTCGCCGGCAAAGCTGCCGAGCCACGCCGCGGCCATCACCAGCGGCCACGCCAGCAATCCTTGCGACGCGGCAAAGCCCGCGAACAGAACGAAGGTTTCGCCCTCGAAGAAGGTCCACGCGAACGCGATCAGATAAGACCACGTCCCGTGCTCGAGGATGAAGCGATGGACATTCATTAGCGCGTTTCTCTGCCCCCCCGGTTGGGGCGTAATCCTATTCTCAATCGGGTGCCTAGGCGAGCGAAGATTGGCGGCGAGAAGCGCGCCGGTCAAGCCGCGTGCGGCGCAATAAAACCGCGCGATACCACGCCGCACGCGGGCATTTCCCATCGCTCGCCGCGGCCCACCCTGCTAGGTTGGCTCATCTCGGCTTGACGAAATCGGGCGCGGCCTATGAGCAAGCTTCCCTTGTCACGCTTCAAGGTGATCGATCTGACGCGCGTGCGCGCCGGGCCGACCTGCGTGCGCCAGCTCGCCGATTGGGGCGCCGATTGCATCAAAGTCGAGAACCCGGAAGATGACGGCTTTGCCGGCGAGCGCCACGGATCGGATTTCCAAAACCTGCACCGCAACAAGCGCAGCATCGCGATCGATCTGAAAAAGCCCGATGGCGTCGCGATCCTCAAAGCGCTGGTCGCGGGCGCCGACGTGCTGGTCGAGAATTATCGGCCCGACGTCAAGTTTCGCCTCGGCATCGATTACTAGACGCTGAAACCCGTCAGCCCGCGCCTCGTCTATGCCAGCATTTCGGGCTTCGGCCAGGACGGACCCTATCGCAACCGGCCCGGCTTCGATCCGATAGCGCAAGGCATGGGCGGCCTCATGGCGATCACCGGCCTGCCCGGCCAGGGGCCGGTGCGCGCGGGCATCCCGATCGCCGATCTCTGCGCCGGCATCTTCGCCGCGCAGGGTATCTTGATCGCATTGCTGGAACGCGAGGAATCGGGCGAGGGCCAGTGGGTTCATTCCTCGCTGCTGACGGCAATGATCGCGATGCTCGATTTCCAAGGCGCGCGCTGGACGATGTCGCGCGACGTGCCGGGCCAGGAAGGCAACAACCACCCGACCAACATCCCGGCCGCGGTCTATCGCACCCAGGACGGCCACATCAATATCGCGGCATCGAGCAATCCGATCTACGCGAAGCTGTGCCAGGCGCTCGGCGCGCCCGAGATGGCAACCGATCCACGCTTTGCCAATTTCAAAGTGCGGCGCCAGAACCGCGATGCACTCAACGACCTGATCGACGCGCGTACCGCCGCCAAAACCTCGGCCGAATGGGTCGAGCTTATGAACGAGGCCGGCGTGCCGTGCGGGCCGATCTACCGGATGAACGAGGTGTTCGCCGATCCGCAGGTGAAGCATCTGAAGATGGTGCAGAGTGTCGAGCATCCGACGCTCGGCCCGATCGATCTCATCGGCCAGCCGATGTTCCTCTCGCGCACGCCGTCGTCGCTCCGCAGTGCGACGCCCGAGCGCGGCGAGCATACCGACGCGATCTTGCAAGACCTCGGCTACGATGCGGCGACGATCGCCAAGCTGCGCGACGCAAAGGTGGTGGCGTAGGTCACCCTTCGAGACGCCTCGCCGCCAAGCGTCGGGCCTCATCAGGACGAGGCCTCTCAATTACCGCTCGCCCTGAGGAGCGTGCGATCGGACGCGGCTCGAAGGGTCAGTGGCCGGACGCCGCGACGCCCACGCCGATCGGGCAGCTCACGCCGGTGCCGCCGAGGCCGCAATAGCCGCCGGGATTCTTGGCGAGATATTGCTGGTGATAATCCTCGGCATAATAGAACGGCTGGCCTTCCTTGATCTCGGTCGTGATCGCGGCGTGGCCGCTCGTCGTCAGCGCGGCCTCGTAAGCCTGGCGCGATGCTTCCGCCGCCTGCTTCTGCGCCGGCGTCGAGCAATAGATCGCCGAGCGGTATTGCGTGCCGGCGTCGTTGCCCTGGCGCATGCCTTGGGTCGGATCGTGGCTTTCCCAGAAATTCTTCAGGATCGCCTCGAAGCCGGTCGCCTTCGGATCGTAGACCACGAGCACGACCTCGGTGTGGCCGGTGCGGCCCGAGCAGACTTCCTCGTAGCTCGGGTTCAGCGTGTGGCCGCCGGCATAGCCGACCGCGGTCGTGTAGACGCCCGGCAATTGCCAGAAACAGCGCTCGGCGCCCCAGAAGCAGCCCATCGCGACGACCACCGTCTCAAGCCCCTCGGGAAACGGCGGCCGGAGTGGATGGCCGTTGACGAAATGCGCCTTGGCGACCGGCATCTTCTGCTCCCGTCCCGGCAGCGCCACCTCGCGGCTCGGCAGCTCGAGCTTCTTGCGCGACATGAGCGACCACATGGCGAATCTCCTGTCTGTGAGAGGCTTGACGCAGTCTAGCGGCGGGTCTTGGGTTAGGCTAGCGAGGGCAAAGCAAGCGAGGCGATCATGGCATTGACGATCGTGGTGGTGGCGCAAGGCGAGATGGGCGCGGCGGTGGGACAGCGCCTGCACGCGCGCGGCGCTGCGGTCAGGACATCGCTGAACGGACGCAGCGAGGCCAGCCGAGTGCGGGCGCGCGACGCCGGGCTGGTCGCGGTTGAGGACGACGACGCGCTGGTCACCGGCGCCGATTTCGTACTCTCGATCGTGCCGCCGGGCGAGGCCAAAGCTTTCGCCGCGCGCATGGCGCCGGCGCTGGCGCGCCTCGCCCGAAAGCCGGTGTTCGCGGACTGTAATGCCGTCGCTCCGGCGACGGCACGAGACGTCGCCGCGGCGGTCGCGCCGAGCGGCTGCATCTTTGCCGACATCGGCATTCTCGGCGGGCCGCCGCCCAAGGAAGGCGCCGGCAGTCCGCGGCTCTATGCCTCGGGACCCGGCGCGCGGGCGATGCTGGCGCTGCGCGATTACGGCCTCGACATCCGGATCGTCGAGGGCGGCATCGGCGAGGCGTCGGCGGTAAAGATGGGCTATGCCTGCCTGACCAAAGGCACGCAAGCGATCGGCGCCGCGATGATGCTCGGCGCGATGCACAACCACGTCGCGCCGACCGTGAAAGAGGCGCTCGCCGACAGCCTGCCGGAAATCCTCGGCTATGTGTCGAAGCAGATGCCGCGCATGTACCCGAAGGCCTATCGCTGGGTCGCCGAGATGGAGGAGATCGCGAAATTCCTCGAAGCCTATCCCGGCGCCAGCCAGATGCTGGCGGGCGCCGCGCGGCTCTATGAGCAGGTCGCGCACGATCTCGAAACCCAGCGCGCGGACGGCACGGTTGCGACGATCGCGGAATTCCTCAAGCACTGACCGGCTGGCCCAAATTGGGTTCGTTTCGTAATTTTGCCATTTTTCAAAGTTATTCAATAGCTTGCCATATTCGCGATCGGACGCTTTTGACGTACAATAAGCGTATATGAGCGCTCGGCCGGCCCCGGTCAAGGGCCGTTGCGCGACCGCGTCGACGCTGCTTCGGCATTATCGTTTCAGGTCGGCGCGCGCGGCGATGATCTCGGCGACCGCCGCGGTGTCCTTGCCGCCGAGACCGGCTTGCTGTGCCGCATCGTAGAGCGGCGCGCTGGCGCTGAAGGTCGGAATCGGCACGCCGAGGGATTTCGCGAATTCGGCGATGATCGCCATGTCCTTCTGCCAGATGTCGATCTTCATCGTCGGCGCATAATCGCCCTTGGCCATCAGCGGCGCGCGCAGCTCGAAGACCCGCGAAGTGCCGGCGCCCGAGGCGATCACCGCGACGATCGCATCGGGATCGAGCCCGGCCTTCATGCCGAGCACCATCGCCTCGGCGCTGGCGACGTTGTGCACGGCGACCAGCAGATTGGCGACGAACTTCATCTTGCTGCCATTGCCGAACGCGCCGAGATAGTGGCTGGCGCGGGCAAAGCCGGCGAACGCCGGTGCGGCGCGGTCGTAAGCCGCGCGCTCGCCGCTGGCATAGACCGCGAGATCGCGCGTCACCGCCTGCGCCCCGGTGCCCGAGAGCGGACAATCGAGCAGCGTGATGCCGCCGGCCGCCAGTTGCGCGTGCGCTTTCTCTTTGGCCTCGATCGGCAAGGTGCTGAGCTCGGCGACGACGAGGCCCGCGACGTTCGCCGCAAGCAGACCCGCGACCGTCGCATCGAGCGCCGCGATGCTCGGCAAGCTGGTGAGCACCACGTCCGCGCCTTGCGCTGCCTCGGCGGCCGAGCGCGCCGCAATGCCGCGCGGCTGCAATGCGTCGAAGCGCGCAGCATCGACGTCGTAACCGCGCACGCTCGTCCCGGCGGCAAGAAGATTGCGCGCGATCGCGCCGCCCATAATGCCGAGGCCGATAATGCCGACGGTGGATGAAGCCATAGTGCGATCCTTTACGCTATTAATCGGCTCACTTTAAAAACCCTCTCCGCCCGCTTGCGGGGGGAGAGGGTGCGAGCATAGCGAGCGGGTGAGGTGGGTGTCGGCCGCAGACACAATTGCGGCGGAAGCACACCTCACCCTTCCCGTCGCTTGCGCGACGGGCCCCTTCCCTCTCCCCGCTTCGCGCGGAGAGGGACCTTTCGGCGTTGCGGCTTCTTTTCCATTTCAAGCCGTCGCCGTACCGCCCGTCTCACCTCGGCAAAATCGACGGGACCAGCCAGGCCGCTGGCCTTGCCTTCGTCCCAAAGGCGGCGCAGGCGCTTAATATCCTCCTTGGTGAATCTAAGCTCGGCGGATTCGGTCTTAGTACGCGTCATTGGATTTCGTCCTTTCCTCCGTCGCGCTACACGTCGTTCACGGTCTCACAGCCCCAAATAAAATTTCCGGATCAGCTCGTTGTTGTTGAGCTCCTCGGGCGATTTGCCGGCGAAGGCGATTTTGCCGTGGACGATGACATAGCCGCAATCGGCGATGCGGATCGCCTGGGCGAAATTCTGCTCGGCCATCAGCACGGTGAGCTGGTAGTCGCGCTGCAGCTCCTTGATGTTGTCGATGACGCGGCGCACCAGCAGCGGCGCGAGGCCGACCGAGGGCTCGTCGATCAGGAGAATCCGCGGCGCCGACATCAGCGCGCGCGCCAGCGCCAGCATCTGCTGCTCGCCGCCGCTGAGGCTGCCGGCGAGCTGGCGGCGGCGCTCGTGCAACACCGGGAAGATTTCGAAGCTGTGCGCGAGATTGCGCTGCACGTCTTTGCGCGCGAGCTTGCGATAGGCGCCGAGGTGAAGATTCTCCTCGACCGACAGCTTGGGGAACAGCCGCCGCCCCTCGGGCACCAGGGCGATGCCGAGATCGACGATCTCCTCGGTGGTCAGCTTCGTCAGGTCGTGGCGCACGCCGTCGATCTCGGCGATCACCGTGCCGGCACTCGGCCGCAGCAGTCCCATCACGCATTTCATCAGCGTGCTTTTGCCATTGCCGTTGGTGCCGAGGAGCGCGACGGTCTGGCCGCTGCCGACCGCGATCGATACGTCCTCGAGCACGCGCACCGCGCCATAGCCGGCGTGAATGCCGTCGATCGCGAGGCTGCCGGTCACGGGATGCTACTCGCCAAGATAGGCTCGCTCGACCTCGGGGTTGCGCACCACCTCCGGCGGCGCGCCGTCGGCGATCTTGCGGCCGGCGACCAGACAAACGAGGCGCTGCGAGAACGCCATCACCGCGCGCATGATGTGCTCGATCAGAATGACGGTAACGCCGGCCTCGCTGAGCTTGAACAGCAGCGCGAGGATGTCGTCGACCTCGGAATTGGAGAGCCCGGCCATCGCCTCGTCGGCGATCAGCAGCTTCGGCGCCGCCGCCATCGCGCGCGCGAGCTCGAGCTTGCGCATCTCGATCTGGGTCAGGTCGCGCGGCCGCGCCTCGGCCTTGCCGTCGAGCGCGACCATGCGCAGCAGCTCGGCGCAGCGCGCGTCGATCTCGGCGTTCGTCAGATGCGCACCGGCCCGGTGCTTTGCCGTGAACAGCAGCGGCACATGCAAATTCTGGACGACGGTCAGGCTGTGGAACGGCTTCGGCAACTGAAAGCTGCGCGCGAGGCCGAGCCGCGTCCGCTTATGCGCCGGCAGCCCGTCGAGCGGCGTGCCGGCGAAACGCACGCGCCCCGAATCGTTCCGCATCGTGCCGGAGAGGCAATTGACCAAGGTGCTCTTGCCCGAGCCGTTGGGGCCGATCAGGCCGACGCGCTCGCCCGCGCCGATCTCGAGCGCGATCTCGTCGAGCGCGACGAAGCCGCCGAAACGCTTGCCGAGCCCCTCGACCTCGAGCAATGCCCCGGTCACGGCGACCGCGCCCGGCACAGGCCGATGATGCCATTGGGCGCCGCCACCACGAACAGCACCAGCAGCACGCCGACCAGCAGCAGGTTGAGCGAGGATTCGATCATCACCGTCGCCGCCTGCTGAATGGTGCCGAGGAAGATCGCGCCCAGCACCGGCCCGACCCAACTCGTCATGCCGCCGATCAGCGGCATCGCGATGGCGTTCACCGCATAGGCGAGGTTGAAGCCCGAGCTGGGATCGAGATAGGTCACGTAATAGGGCAACGGCGCGCCCGCCATGCCCATCAGCGCGCCCGAGAGCATGGTCGAGATCAGCTTCAGCTTCAGCGTCGGCACGCCCGCGGCCTCGGCGGCCTGCTCGTCGTCGCGGATCGCGGCAAGGCCGAAGCCCAAGGTGGTGCATTCGATGCTGCGCGCCACCGCCACCGCCAGCCCCGACAACGCCAGCATGACGAGGAAGAGGTAATGGATGTAGGTGCCGAGCAACGGCACCGTCGCCGGCCGGATGATATAGACGCCGCGCGAGCCGCCGACGAAATCCCAGTTGATCACCAAGGTCTGGAGCACGATCGCCATCGCCAGGGTGCCGATGGCGAAGAACACCCCTTTGAGGCGCAAGGTCAGGCAGCCCATGCCGAGGCCGATCAGCCCGGCCAGCGCGCCGCCGACCAGGATCAGCACGGGGATCGGCGGTCCCCACAGCTTGTGCAACACCACCGAGGAATAGGCGCCGATCGCAAAGAAGCCGGCGGTGCCGAAATTGATGTAGCCGGTATAGCCGCCGAGGATGTTCCAGGCGGTCGCCAGCACGACATATTGCAGCACCACATAACCGGCAAAGAAGAAGTAGTCATTGGTGACGAGGCGCGACGCGGCGAAGATCGCGACCACGGCCAGCGCGGTGAGGAGCCAGAACGTGCCGAGCCTCATGTCCGCCCCATGATGCCCGATGGCCGGAACGCCAAGGTCAGCAGCAACAGGCCGAACGATACCGCCGGCGCCCAGGATGGGCCGTAAAAGGTCGCGGTCAGGTTTTCGGCGACGCCCAAGAGGATCGCGGCGAGCAGCATGCCGGGGAAGCTGCCCATTCCGCCAAGCACGACGATCGCAAAGACGCGGCCGATGTAATCGCGCCCGATCGACGGCTCGACCGGCTGGATGATGATCAGCAGCGCGCCGGCCACCGCCGCCGTCGCCATCGAGATCGCGAAGGCGATGAGCTTCACCCGGCTCGGATTGATCGCCATCAGCCGCAGCGCGAGGCTGTCTTGCGATACCGCCTGGATCGCGCGGCCGATATAGCTGTGCGACAGGAAGAGCTGGAGCGCGCCGATCATCGCGAAGGAGCAGAGGCACGGCACCAGCGTCCGCCACGCGAGCTCGACCTCGCCGATATGGAGGGTCGGTCCGATATAGGGCGCCGCGACGAAGCGGTAATCGACGCCGAAGCCTAGGATCAGCGCCACCTCGGTGATGAAGAGG
>Ga0307374_10014572_pt1 | contig 10690 bp, 19 predicted proteins | sample OX3MG_FD_202532 | JGI IMG/M metagenome (GOLD analysis project Ga0307374, IMG submission 202532) | Soil microbial communities from Risofladan, Vaasa, Finland - OX-3 | ecosystem: Environmental > Terrestrial > Soil > Coastal area > Acid sulfate soil | place: Finland: Risofladan, Vaasa | collected... | reverse complement strand
TTTATTAAAACGAAACCATGATTTAAATTTTAAACGGGTTGTAACTGCTTTCGCAATTGATATTCAAATTGTGTTGTTAGATAACCCTAATATTAAAACATCTCATTATCGGCATTACGAAAGAATTGCAAAAGTGTTTGGCTACGAAATCAAGAAACTGCTAATTGGAAAATTGGATGAAACTTCCATCAAAGAATATCATGCACGTTCTATTCATCAAGTTCCAATAGATATTTTAGTTAGAAATGCTAAAGAGTTTGAAGCTGATAATACTTAATTATGATACATTAGAAGGAGACCATTATGAATACTGATCCAAGAATTTTACCTGGTGCTAGAGTACTTGTGTTTGATCGTACTAACTACAAAGATGATAAAACTACTCCACTTGAAGTAACAATGTTGCCGGCAACTGTGCTTCGCCGTTATGCTTGCAAGAGCAAATACTTCGGTCGATATTCAGATTTGATAGCTGTAAAATTTGATTATGGACGTATCAGTAATGGAGTTTTTACCAGCGGAATTCAGTTATTGGATGAAAACCAAAGTTTGCCTGACACTGTAGATGATAGTGGGGTAAGTGAAGTTTGCAACGATTTATTGAGTGAACCACCGAATTGCGATTGTCGAGGTGATTATGATTATGACGATTCATTGCCTCATAGAGAATGGTGTTCTTCAGTAAGAATTACAAAGATATGTGTTTAATATTAGGAGAATGAAATGCCTAAATTATATAAAGAAGCCACAAAATATAACCGCGTAGAATATTTTAAAGAGTCTAGGACAGACGAAGAAGATGTGAAGCTTAGAGTACGTGTATATGTCTGGGGTCAGCTTGATGAAGAAGACTGGATAGAGTTTGATACTGAACTTGCAGCACTTCAATTTCTAGCAGTTCATCTTACCAGACAAAGCAAAGAGCATGATCGTTTATATAAGAAATTGGAATACATTGAAAAATTGGTCGCAGCGCATTAAGCAATTTGGAGACAATCATGAACCAGTTACAAGTAGACAAAATGAAATTGCAGCTTCAAATTAAGAAGTTAATTCTCTTCTTGAAAAAGGCTGACAAGGCTTATCATAATTCTGATAAATCTATCGTGTCAGATGATATCTACGATTCTAAAAAGGATCGTTTGGAATCTTTCACAAAACAGCTTCAGCATATAGATCCACATAGCGGGACTCTGCTTCGTGCCAACAAATACTTGAAGCAAGTTGGAGCAAAGGTAGAAGGCAAACTGCCGAAAGTAAAGATACCATTCTTCGCTTATAGTCTTGCCAAGTTAAAGAATGATGACCCAGATAAGCTAAAGGATTGGCTCTCTTTTCTGAAAAGAAACGGAAAGCGGTTTATATGCAGTCCTAAGATTGATGGATGTAGCTTGTTTCTTATTTATATGAATGGTGTACTAACAAAAGCATTTACCCGTGGAAATGGGTTGGTTGGTTCCAACGTAATTGCCCATGCGCATATTCTTGCGAAAGCAAAAGTAATTCCAGCAAAAATCTCTGTAAGTTCTACAGTAGTTGTGCGTGGTGAGCTGGCTATCAAAAAAGCTACTTTTGAAAAGCATTGGAAGAACAAGAAAATGTCTGGTTCTTCATTGAAGGAGCCTAGGAATGCTGTCAATGGATTTATCAACGGCTATAAGCAGATAAAAAGTTTAACAGCAAAAAAGTTTGCAAAGGACTTGAGTTTTGTGGCTTATGAGGTATTGAGATTGGATGGCTCAGACTTCGCCGCAGGTAAGTATGATAAGAGCAGATTACTTGAAGCACTAAAGAAATGGGGTTTCACAACATATTTGGGCATGTATGGATATGATGCCATCTCTCCATTTAATAATAAACATTTTCATTCATTCAAGGATTTCAAAATCTATATTGATAGACTGCTGGCAAAGGCCAGGAAACGGGATGAATTTAACTGCGATGGCGTTGTCTTAGAAATAGACAATGCCAAATATCGCAAGTTAGTGAAGCAAAAATTGAAGATAGATGAAAAGCCTAAGCATATTGTTTCATATAAAGTAGGTATGCTCCACAGCGACCAACAGATAAGTCTGACAGCAGTCACTAAGGTGGATTGGAATACCTCCAAGAGTGCTGCCTTAAAACCTCTTGTTCATTACAAGCCTGTGATGTTTGGAAGTACCAAGAATACAAAAGCAAATGGAGTCAATGCTGCTAATATCCAGAAACTCGGCATAGGTAAAGGAACGATTGTAAAAGTCGTTCGTAGCGGGGATATTATTCCTCAAATAATTGGTTCGAAGCCAGATACTAGGCAAACAAATGTATTGCCGAAGCATTGTGATTGTGGTGCGAAGACTGTTATGGTAGGAAAGGACTTGTTCTGTTCCAAGCCGAGCAAGTGCAAGCACTTTGCGCTCAAACAGCTTATTGCGGCTATCAAGAGCTTGAAGATTGATGGACTTCGCAGCGGTAAATTGGAGAAGCTCTACAATGCTGGATATGTATCCGTAGCTAAATTGTTGAAAACTTGGCCTAAGAAACTTGCCAAGATTGAAGGGTTTGGTGAAAAGACTGCCTTACAGATACATTCTAATCTGCATAAGGCAATTAAAAAAGCTTCTATCGCAGATTTGATGGTCGCTAGCGGTCAATTCATTCAACCTGGATTTAGTTTGGCGAGTAGTAGGGCTAAGAAAATTGAGAAAATCTATAGCAAGCACCTGTTTACAGTTATTCCAAAGAGCAAGGCATTGACAAAATTGGCTTCAACTTCTGGCTTGGGAGATGTGGCGGCAAAATGTTTTGTCAAGAATCAAGGTAGCTTTGTTCGTTGGTATAGAAAAATTAAAAGATATCGCTAATATGCAAATATATAACTGGACTAATATAGCTACTACTCTTAAACGAAAAAATTTAGATTTCATTATGAGATGTAGAAGTCAAACTAGATCATGGGAAGGCAATAATTATCCTGAGGCCACGGCATTGACAATATTAACTGAAATAATTATTTGGCTTGATGAACCATGAACACTCATTGGAATAATATAGCTCAATCGCTTAGAAATCAAAATAACATTCTGCTCGCAAACTGTATAGCCCATACTGGAACATGGATTCAATTACAAGCATATCAATCTATGGGAAATAGTGTATTCGGTTTATTTCAACAAATAAGTCTTTATCTAGAGGATGCTGAAAGAAATTCCATCAAGAATACTTCTTGGCAAAATATCTTTAATGATATCAACCGTTCAAATAGGATATTGCTTTCTACTTGTCATAGTAGAACGTATAGTAGTTTGGATATGATGATAATGTCCAGCAGGCATCTTGCTGCTCTTAATCCTAGTATGGGACTTGAAGTAATGGATTCAATAGGTTATTTTATAGAAATTAATTCCTTAATTAAGGATAATTTATGATTGAACAAAATAGTTGGCATGTCAGTGACATTGAATATAAAACATTATATTCAAAATTTCAATCTATTCCCGAATTTAGACTTGTAGATAAATATCTACAATATATATCAATAAATTTATTTATCGAAATACGAGAATTTTTTAAATCAGAAAATTTGCGCGAGGGAATTAACAATGAAAGTACAGATAACATTTAAAAATCCAGATGCTATTGATAATGGAATTGATGAAGCCATCACCAGTGAGAAACTTGTCGAGGCTCTTGGAGAAGATGATATAGAGGATTTTGTGGAAGTTGAGGAATCTATCCGTGAAGATGTGAAGGTAGATTTAGCAAAATGGATTTCCTACAATGAATATGTTACGATAGAATTCGATACAGAAGCAGAAACTGCAAAGGTATTGGAGGCTTCTTAATGTTGCGCGATTTCCGCATCCCTTATGTAATGATTGTCACATCTGAGATAAAATCTCATTTGGTAGATGATCTTAATCAGATAAATTTGCAGATAATGGATGCTAAGAGATTAGGAGAATCTAATTCTGAAAGAGAATTGAACATAGCATATATAACAAAAGGCTTGGTACTAGGTTTAGTAGATAAACTTGAAAGTGACATTTGTTTTCTTGTTAGGGACGAAAAAGTTATAGAAGAGATTGTAGAAACCCTAAGTAACAAACTTTCTGCCTCAGATTACGAGAAACTTAAATCCTTATTATTGGAGAATAAAGATGAAATTGCAAACGGTTGATGGTTTTTTGATGGATCCAGATGCACTTGAAAGTTTCTATCGTATATGCAGGAACAGATTTGAATCAGATAAATCTGATGTATATTGGTTTCCCACAAAATTCTCTTTATTTTGGAAATGGGTAAAAGGAATGCAAACCTATTATGAACTTGCAAACATCTTGAATAAGAAAGTGCCGATTCGGGACAATATATTTTTTCGTATACCAGAAAATGAAATAGATGAAGAATATGGTCATGCTATTGTAGGCGGAAATAATATAGTTAGATATTTTGCCAATACAGAAGAAACTCTTCTCTCCCTTACTGAGGAGCATGTTGAGAATCAAATATTTCTTTATCATCGTCCATTGATGCACACTTTTAATAAAAATTATTTTATATCTCCTATATCTACGCAGGCAGCATTTGAAGAAGCAAAGGATTTTATTGTTCAATATATTACGTCTTATTATCTGTATATTGTTAAACGTGATATAGAAACAGTAGAAACTAATCATATTCTGGCGTCAATGCTATTAGATGCTGCAAATTATGGTGATCCAAATATAGTTGCTTTCGCTCTTTATAGAAAAAAAATGCCACATGAATTGCAATCTCTTATGTTTATATATAAACCAAATATTAATGAAATAGGCACAACCAAAGTTATGGCATTCTTGCACTTGGTTCCCAAAGACCATTTATTCAATTTTTCCTTCTTTACAAAAGGAACAGTTCAATCTGATATAGAAACTTATATGGTATTGAGTATTTTGACAAAAATGAAATATGCACTAAGACAAATATCTGGAATCTCTTCGACTGTGTTTAATGGTATAGGTACATATAAAAAATGAATATTTCTGCATCTTTAGATTGGGATATCAAATTGCAGTTACGTCATAAGATTGGTCTGATAGATCAAGCGCATGGATTTTGTAGAACATACGAGCTTACAAAATGGTTATATAGAAAATACCGCGATGATAGAATTATTTTTTCTACAGTAGATACGCCAGAGACTTTAATCCTATTGAAAGATTCCAGCAAAGGAAATTTGCAGATACAATCTTATTTCTTGCCTAATCTTGTAGCGCAAAATTATTTGCCATCAGAAGATTTTTTAAATCATTCCCTTAAACAAGGGGTAGAAGTACATTTTAGGGATGAACTTGAATTAGAATTGCATAATTCATTTGACGATTTCCATCGTTGCTTAAATCGACATGGTAGAGATAGTTTAGAGGATATAAAACATAAACGATTAGATGAGAAGAGATCCAAGATGAATTTACAAGATCTAATACTTGCTGTTAGCCTTTCTCCTTTTCTATCTGAAGCAGATATAGTTTCTTTATTTCTAGCTGAACATGCTACAACTACTGTTCTTGTCTTGCATGATAGAATGGATAATGAAGCAGAGCCAATCGCACTAGCAGTTTTATTTAAATTTGCCGATGGTGTAATATATTTACAAAATGTAAAAGTTGATAGCTCAGCCGAATTGGGATTAGATCATTCCTTTAGGTTGAAGATACTTGAATTTGCCATACGCAAGGGATTCTCCAAGCTAATAACAAAAGATACAGATTTCTTACCATTAAATATGGGTGGTGCTGTTCGTAATTCAAGGCTGAGTAGAATATCTATAAACAATACAAAGAAGGCACTATAATCGCAGGATTAAGCTACTTGCGAAATAGCTTTAGAAAGTGTTAAAATATAGGCAAGCCAAATTATAGCAAACCAAAAATAGTTGGCAGATTTGTTTGCTATACAAGAGGAGATTATTATGGGCAAAAATATACCGAATAGCATATTGGAAATCTTCAAGCAGAAACGCCTTGTTGATCCCGATAGGTCGTTCTCTTTGATAGAAAATGAATCCTACAAGGATTATTCAAATCAAATGGATACTTTTGATATGGATATCAAAAGCCTCAATAAGGAATTTGCAAGAAGAATAAAGGAAGCGGAAAGGCTTTTACGAAAACATCATTATCTTTGAGTTGTTTTAACAAGAGGAAAGATACTATGAATGTCTATAAAGTAATTGGAACTGTTGGAGTTCCTATCAGAAATGACTTAAACCAAATTGATTGGGATTTAGTGGAAGAAGATGTTGAATTGATGATAACCGCATCTAGCATAACACATGATGCCAGAGCTTTTAATGCTTTCTATAAAAAGGCAATATCTGTGGAAGTTGAATTCTTAACTAAAGCCTAGGAGATTTATCGTGTATATCGTTACACAATACACCTGTTGCACAGAAAATCTTCCCGCGGGTTTTATCTGCATCCGGCCTGCAGAATGGAAGCGGTTGAATATTGAAAAGATTCTTGCTAAAAATGTTGATCTGCAAGAAGCTAAAATGATTCAGCAAACTTCTATTATCAATCATGCGATGCAAAGGCTTGTTAAAAGCAAACGTCCTGTTCAAATCTAATTTCGCTTATAAGGAGGTTCAACATTCGTGATATCCATAAATGCTTGATTGCTATGTTATCAATCTTTTGGAGGAGAACCGGAAATGAATATGCGAACTGATAAAATGTTTATAATTGGAAATCGCAATTTGTTTGTAACAAGAGTCAAAGATGATGGTACGGATATAAAGTTGGCTACATCTATACATGATGCTCTTCTTTTTGAAGAAGCAGAAGCAATCACAATTCTCAACAAAATTACCGAAATCAATCCTTCACTCATATCCTCTATGAGGATATCCCACCTTGGACCAAAGATTAAAGAATCCGATGCCTCGAAACTAAATTCTTCACTTCGTTCCGCAGTTCATTTTGTTTCAAATCACTTGGAAGAACTTGCTGACCTGCAGACCTTGCAAAAGGAATGGGTTCGCATTGATCCAAATCTTTGGCTTGTAGATAAAGGTTTGCGCGGACTTATTATTCACCTCACACGAATCAATATTAATGCAGAAAATTTTCCACTTTTTTGGAACATGATCTGTTGTAAAGAAGCCGTTTGCTTTTTTGCTGTCCTACGCGGTGTTAGTTTGAATCTAATAACCAAAACACAGATAGTAGAAGCAATGCTCGATAGAACTAAGCATATCAATCTTAACAAACTTCTTCCAGCTGTTATGAATCGAGTACCAACATTTGCACCTGAATTTAGGTTAGAAACAAGGAAGCGAAATGATAAATTTGTATTTTCGGATGGCACAAATTGTACTTTTGATAAATGCAATTTGCCTGCTGTAGACAAACTTTGTTGGTTTCATTTTATTGCACTTGAAGTAGGAGATAAGCCATGCCGCACAAACTAAAACGGTACTACGGAACTATCAATGACGGGGATGTTGGTAGTACGCATGTGTATTTAGCCGACGAAGCCGATGCCGTGATTGCCGACTACGCAGCCTTTAAGCAGCAGTTGAAGGAAATAGCAACGAGACTACGTCACTCAACAAAGTGCAACATCCATGCGGCGTGTTATGGGCCAATAGAGCCATGTGATTGTGGGCTGCAAGACCTCCGCTCCATCCTCAACAAAGGAGAGAGGTAATGCCTAAAGTTCTTTTCCAAGAAAATCCATCATCAGATTTTAGGACATGGCCACAAGAAAGGCAAGTAGCTTACTTGCAGAAGTTGAGTTTAGAATTTCTAAAGAACTTACAGGCTGATATTGAAGCAGGGGAATTTGTTGTGCTTGTTCAGCAAATGAAGGAAGTAGTAGAACAAACAAATCTTGGCCAACATGGCATCGTAAGTTCACCAACAGGACAATTTCAAATAGCTATGGTGATTCAGCTAACTAAAACCGGAATTGATAATTTTAAAAAGGAAAAGGAAATACAAGAGACAAGGAAGTCGGAGATAAAATCTTCAATCATCCTACTAAAATGAGGTGTTATTTTATGAGTTCAAAGAATTTTTCTAATGTAGTAATAATATTTAGAAAATTGAAGAAATGGGTTAATCACTTTGACAAAATGGTTGGTAGATGTAGAAAGATGCAGAATTATCCAACCAAGGATTATATTACCAAAAATCTAGAAAGAACTTACCTTGAGGGTAAAGGGTTTATAGGAGGATATTATATAGAATAGAGCCTATCTTTTTGCAGAAAGACAGCTATTTTTACCCATTGCTTTTTACAGACAGAAACTGTAAAATATAAATGGGTAGAATTTTTAGTACGCAGGTAATTCTGCCTGCATTTTGTAACTCTACGTAAGAGGAGAAAGAAATGACTATAGCTCACAAGAAAGTTAAGAAGTCGAAAGGAAAGAAAAAAATGCATACAAAGAAATTGCATGGCAGTAAGGGTTCTTCAAAAAAACCCAAAAAAGGTTCACGTCACTTTGCTCAAGTGATTGGCCCGGGCATAGAGGTGGTGCGCGGTTCCTTAATATCAGAAGACGAGAATGTCATTCTGTTTGCTTATAAGCCACCACGCAAGAGCAAAGCCATAACACGGCCTTTCGCAAGAGAGGATGTTGTGTATTATTGTCCAGAAACAAGGAAAGGTTATGGTGTACTTGCATATAAGACGCAGAACATGACATATAATTTGTTCAAGGGAGTATCTCTTACTGTTAATGATAATGGAACAGCGACACTCGAAACAGCCGATGGTGAAGAGTACGTATTCATAGTAGCAAATACTGAACTCTCTTCAGAGGGTGGTAAAGCCTCCTCTGAAAAGAGCAGCAAGAAAGCTAGCAAAGGAAAGAAACGTCGTCATAAGGATGAAGAAGAAGAGGATGAAGAGGGGGAATCTGAGGACGAAGAGGAAACTGAAGAGGAAACTGAAGAGGAAGAAGAAGATGAAGAGGATGAAGAGGAAACTGAAGATGAAGAAGAAGAGGATGAAGAGGAAGACCCATTTGAAGATGACGACGATTAAGTAAACTAGGTGAAGGGGAGGTAACTCCTCCCCTTCCTATATTGGAGCCACAATGAACGTAAAGAAATCTGAAACTGAAGATGAAGATATCAAACGTGAAATTGAAGCTATAGAACGTAACCTTAGAGGATCTGATATTGTGAAAAAACTTAAATCGAAGAGCTCTACTTCTATAAAGAAGTCAAAGTCTTCTAAGGGGTCAATGAAAACAAATGACCCATTTAAAGATGACGATGACGATATTTTTGAAGATGAAACAGTTGGAACAGAAACTGAAGAAGAAACCGAAGAAGATTTTATAGATGAGACTGATGCCTCTGAAATAGAAGAGGAAGAAACTGAAGAAGAAACTGAAGAGGAAGAAGAAACTAAAGAAGAAACCGAAGAGGAAGAAGAAGCCGAAGAGGAAGCCGAACCTGAGCCTACTATTAGGGAAATCCCCGATGACGAAAAAGATATGATAATTGCCTACAATAAAAATTGTAGTCGATGCTCCTATCTTATAGGTTGGGCAAAGGATCACTATGATGATTGTCATTATATGAATGGTAATGAAGCTTGCCCTGCTCAAATGGTTAAGATTGTTTTAGGATTTCCTATCAATAAGGCTGCTAGAGCAATTGCAAAGTCTCTCCTCAATTCAGATGTGATTAAGAGTACGAAACAGATGCGACATCTGAAACAGGCTGATCCGGCTATCCAAAGTCGTGTTATGAAAGAAGTAAAGAAGTTAATGGCTATTGGTGATCCAGCTAAATTTCCTGTAGTAGATGACTTGCCATCTTTAATTCTAAAAAGGAAGCCAAAACGTAAACCAATCATTGTTCAAGCCTAATCTTAAATTGGAAGTTAAGAACATGGAAGTTCTTGCTTCTCTTATTTCCATTCACAAGAGGAAAGTAAGTGAAAAGTGGCTATACGGAAGAGGAGTTTAAAACGCATTCCACACTTGGTGGGATACGGGCAAAACCAGCGATGTATATTGGTCCTACTGATAATGGTGGTATTCTACATCTCATAAAAGAAGTCGCAGATAATTCTATTGATGAATTCAGTGCTGGTAGAAATAGTAAAATAGTTGTATGTTTAGATAAAGACGTAATTACAGTTGCCGATGATGGTGCGGGCATACCTATTGGTAAAGTAAAAGATGAACAAACGGGTAAATTAATATCGGCTTTCAAAGCTTCCTTCACACTTCTTCATGCTGGTGGAAAATTCAAAGGAAGAAGCGGATATAAACAAGCTGCTGGAACAATCGGAACACATGGAATTGGAGTAAAGGCCACCAATGCTCTGAGTTCACAATTCATTGCTTACTCTTATCAAAAAGGAAGATGGTTTTCGATCGCTTTTGAAAAAGGCAAACTAAAGCAAGATGTAGAGAAATGTAAGCGACCGAAATTGCCTTTCGGACTCAAGAAAAAAGATTGTGGTGTTGTAATTAAATTTACGCCGGACTATGAGTTATTTAAGAAAGGTAGTAAAGTTCCGGTCAAGCGTTTAAAGGAATGGGCACAGTTATCTGCGTATATAAATGGTGGATTAGAGATCACGCTTGTAGATAACGGCAAGCCTAAGACATGGAAGTATAGACACGGTATTGCCGAGTATCTAAAACATCAGATTTTAGAATTGAAAGCTGGCAAGATAGGTAAGTCATTTAATCATA
>Ga0307374_10014571_pt1 | contig 10690 bp, 13 predicted proteins | sample OX3MG_FD_202532 | JGI IMG/M metagenome (GOLD analysis project Ga0307374, IMG submission 202532) | Soil microbial communities from Risofladan, Vaasa, Finland - OX-3 | ecosystem: Environmental > Terrestrial > Soil > Coastal area > Acid sulfate soil | place: Finland: Risofladan, Vaasa | collected... | reverse complement strand
GGCCGCACAACGTCTGAACGACGCACGGGCGATTCTCTTTAAGACTATTTCCCAACGATCGAAAACAGCGGCCTGAGTATGATCAAACCCGCTCCGTTCAGACTCATACTTCGATTGGAATGTACTGTCGTTGAAGGGACCGTGTCTCAAGATTGATTATTTGAAACGACGAGCGGTAGGCGACTGTCAAGCAAAATCTGGTACCGGTGAAATCCAAGCATAAGACCCCGATATGGGGACACTTATGCTTGGACGGACAAGCATACGGGCGGTTTGAGATAATTGGCGCGCCCGACAGGATTCGAACCTGCGACCTTCAACTTCGGAGGCTGACGCTCTAATCCAACTGAGCTACGGGCGCATTGTTGGGCACAGAATGGGCACAGTTTGGGCACAAACCAGAATGAATGGAAGAGTGCCTTCGGTAACCCCTTGTAGTTTCTAAATAAACCTCCATTGTGATTCGAATGAGCACTGCCTTCGGAGGGCAGTACTCTATCCAGCTGAGCTACGGGCGCAATCTTGTCTCATAACATCGGTAGCGAAGGCCATCCGTGGCATTCCCGCCTGCCCGGACATCCGACCGCCAAGGATGGCGGAAGTGCAGATTTTGCAGGAGCAAAAATCTGCCCTGCCTCGCGTTCGCGCCGCCGAAGCAGAGCTTCGGCTCTGAGGCGCTCACCCAGCTTAGCTACGGGCGCATGAAAACGGGCCGGAAGGATACCGCGAAGCCCGCGGGGCGTCCAACCGGCGGGCGATTTCCCCGCTCCCGCCGCTGGCTATATAATTCGCGCCCTCTGGCAACGGCGCTTGCTGCATCCAAGCCATTCACCACAGGGGATATCCGTGGAGCATCAAGACCACCACCAGCACACCAAACGCCACGACCAGCATTTTTACGATTCCTTCCTGCTGGTGTTCGGCATCCTGTTTGTCTTCACCATCGCGGTGTACTGGATCGCCACGGCCATCGCCGATAACGAGCCGGACTCCTACAACCGCGGCGGTGCGGTCCAGGAAAAACTCATCGACCAGCGGCTCTCGCCCATCGGTGACGTGCAGATCGCAGGCAATACCAGTGCCCAGACGGTTACTCCCGCGCCGGCACCCGCTGGCGGCAGCGCGAATGCGGCTGTGCAGACCGGTAAGCAGGTCTGGGAAGGCACCTGTTCCGCATGTCATACCAGTGGTGTCCTGGGCGCACCCAAGATCGGCGACAAAACCGAGTGGGCACCGCATCTGGCCAAGGGACTCAAGGTACTGGAAGAACACGCACTACATGGCTTCAAGGCCATGCCCGCCCACGGCGGCAACGCGGCGCTCACTGACGCCCAAGTCATCAAAGCGCTGGAATACATGATTAGCCAGAGCGGCGGCGCGGGTCTGGTGCATAAATAATTCCAGCTTCTTTATTAATAAAAATGCCGCCTGCGAGGCGGCTTTTTTATGCGCGATTGCAAATTTTGCACAACACCCTCAGGCAGCTGCTTTCTGCCGGTCCAGGACCCGATACCCGATGGCTTCGGCGATATGCGCATTCTGGATGGCAGCGCTGTCCGTCAGGTCAGCGATGCTGCGCGCCACTTTCAGCACCCGGTGATAGCCGTCCGCCGGGCTGTCCGGCCGCAACACTTCGCGTGGCGGACGCGGCACTTCCAGCACATGCCGGTCGTATTCCTACTGCTCGTCCAAGAACAACACGCCGTGATGCGCGAGTGAGATCTCGCCGGGACGCGGGTAGGAACCGCCGCCCACTAAGGCCACGCTTGAAGCAGTGTGATGCGGCGCGCGAAAATTCCGCTGCCGCCAGCGAGACACATGGAAGCCCGCTTCACTGATGGAAGCCACAGCCGCGGCCTGTAATGCTTCTTCTTCGGTCATGGGCGGCAGGATGCTGGGTAGGCGCGAGGCCAACATGGATTTGCCGGTGCCGGGCGGGCCGATGAACAACAGCGAATGACCGCCGGCTGCAGCGATCTCAAGGGCGCGCTTCGCCTGATGCTGTCCGCGCACCTCGGCCAGGTCGTCATACTGCGGCGTCTGGTCTGTGAGCGTCGAGACATGTGGCATCAAACGTTGCGCGCCTTTCAGATGCGCACACACATCCAGCAGATGACGCGCACCCAGGACAGTGACGCCGGACGCCAGTGCTGCCTCATCGGCGTTGTCGCACGGCAGCAGCAGGCTGCGGCCAGCGGCGCGTGTCTTGATGGCCGCCGGTAGAGCGCCGCGCACGCTTTTCAATTCGCCGGACAGCGACAGTTCGCCCAAAAATTTCACATCACGGCACGTATCTCTATAGGTAATTGTCCGGAGGCTGCGAGTATCCCGAGCGCGATGAGCAGGTCGAAACGCCCACCTTCCTTGGGCAGATCGGCAGGCGCCAAATTTACGGTGATGCGGCGCGGGGGGAAATCGAAACGCGAATTGAGCAGCGCACTGCGCACCCGGTCGCGGCTCTCGCGCACCACCGCTTCCGGCAATCCCACGATGGCGAAACTCGGCAAGCCATTGGAAAGATGCGCTTCGACGATGACTTCAGGCGCCTCGATTACGACTTGGGCGCGGCTGATGACCTTGGCAAGCATGTTCCACTCTCCTTCCCTGGTGGCGGTGTAACGCGGATTACGACCGGTGTTATTTCTTTGTGCCGTCGCCCCCGCCTTGCAAGGCGGTTTCCATTTCCATGAGACGCGCGGCCAATTCCTCCAGGCGCTCGCGGGTGCGGCCCAGTACTGCCGACTGTACGTCGAACTCCTCGCGGGTGACCAGCTCGAGCTTGGCGAATGCGCTCTGCAGCACGGCTTTGAAGTTGTGCTCGGCGTCGGCTTGCAGGCCGCGCAAGCCGGCCGGCACCGCGTCGGCGAGTTTCTTCGCCAGGTCATCAAGAACCTTGGGATCCAGTGCCATGACCGCTGCCGTGTCGTTGAAGTGGCATCAGTATATATGTCCGGGCGCTCCCCACCCAAGCATCCGGGGCCGGTGCTAGACTGTTAACAGCTCTATTTGAGAACGCTTTACCGAGGGCATATGCATGAAGATGGTGGCCGCGGTCATCAAACCTTTCAAGCTGGACGACGTGCGCGAGGCCCTATCGGATATCGGCGTGCAAGGCATCACGGTCACGGAGGTCAAGGGTTTCGGCCGCCAGAAGGGCCATACGGAACTCTACCGCGGAGCCGAATATGTGGTGGATTTCCTGCCCAAGGTGAAGCTCGAGCTGGCGGTGCCGGACGATCTTGTAGACCGGGTGGTCGAGGCCATCGCGCATGCAGCCAAGACCGGCAAGATCGGCGATGGCAAGATATTCGTGTATGAGCTTGAACAGGCAATCCGCATCCGCACCGGCGAGACGGATGCGCAGGCGCTGTAAGGAGTGTCCGATATGAAATTACGCATCATCGTACTGTTGCTGGCCGCGCTGGTTATGAGCGCTGCGCTGGCGGATTCCGTGGTCTACAAGTGGGTGGACAAGGATGGCAACGTACATTACAGCACCGTGCCCCAAACCCCTAATGCGCAACCGACAGATATCATCAATACGGCCCGTGACCAGGCGCCGGCATCCGGCAGCGCCCCCACAGCCAGCAGCGCAAATCAGGTTCCGTCAGTCTCGCCGGACGATCCACCCGCCTGCAAGGCTGCCAAACAGGAGCTCGGCAAGTACCTGACGGCCGAGGCACTCTATACGGTGGATGCCAACGGCAACAAGACGCTGCTTTCCAAAGACAAGCAGGCACAACTCATCCAACAGGCCCGCAATCAGATGACCGTTGCCTGTTCGCCGCCATGAACATGCAAACACTGTGTGTGGCATTGCTGACGGTGGCCGCGCTGACATGTATGTCAGCCCGCGCTGACCAGGTATACCGCTGGGTGGACGCCCAGGGCAACGTGCATTACTCCCAGACGCCACCACCGGACGCCGTCACCAAAGCCAAGCTGGTGGATGTGGTACCGCAGCCACCGGATGTCACCGGCGTTGAACAGCAGCAGCAGCTGGTGAAATCCATGGACGCCGCCAAAGAAGTACAGCAGCAAGCAGCAGCGGCCGCACAGCAGCAGGCCCAGAAAAAAACCCAGAAACTGCAGGCCTGTGAAGCGGCGCGCAAACGCCTGCAGGAGTACATGGATACCCATAAGGTCATCACCAATGCCAATAGCGCCAACCCCACGTATTACACCGGTGAAGATCTGGTCAAGTTCCGCCAACAGGCCCAGGAAGATGTCAACAAATTGTGTGACGGAAGCTAGGCATTTGCATAAGCATCGTTAGGTAAGACCTGCAGAGCTGATTCGGCTGTATCGATAAATAACAACATGCTGTGACATGGGGACGTCAGGGCCAGAGCTTTCACTATATATTACGCATGACGCCTGATGTCCGGGCGCAAAACCCCATACATAAATATTTAATGTCTGGCCATATGCAAGTTCACTCGCTTTTCGGGCGCACACCCTTTTATATTGAGGACGCTTGCCGTACGCTTGCGCGGTTTTCTTTATCCGCCCGTGGAGTCCCGTTAGCATGAGCAATCAACCTATCCAGGACGCCCGCGAGATTTTCAATGTGCTGCGCTGGGGCGACGGTTACTTTGACATCAGCGATGACGGTCACTTGGTGGTGTTCCCCACGCGCCGCCGCGAAGACGGCTGCGTGGACATGCACCGCCTGGCCACCGAGGTCAGCAAGTCCGGTCTCAACCTGCCGGTGCTGTTCCGTTTCGGCGATATCCTGCGCGATCGTGTGGACCGCTTGTGCGGCTCGTTCGCAGCCGCCATGAGTTATCACGAATACCAGGGCAGCTACACCGCGGTCTATCCTATCAAGGTGAACCAGCAACGTGCGGTGGTGGAGGACATCCTCAAACACGGCGAGGGCCGGGTGGGGCTCGAGGCCGGCAGCAAGCCGGAGCTCATGGCGGTGCTGGCCCTGGCGCCGGCCGGCGCCAGTATCGTCTGCAACGGCTACAAGGACCGGGAATACCTGCGGCTGGCGCTCATCGGCCAGCAACTGGGCCACAAGGTGTACGTGGTAATCGAGAAACCCAACGAGCTGGACCTGCTACTCAAGGAAGCGGCGGAGATGGGTATAAAACCGACTATCGGCGTGCGCGTACGCCTCACCAGCACCGGTCGCGGCAAGTGGGAACATACCGGCGGCGAGAAATCCAAGTTCGGCCTGTCAGCGGTGCAGATCCTGGAAGCAGTGGAACGCCTGCGTGCCGCCAGCATGCTCAACTGCCTGCAACTACTGCACTTCCACCTGGGATCGCAGATCGCCAATATCCGCGATGTGCAGCGCGGCATGCTGGAAGCCTGTCGTTGCTTCGCGGAACTCGCCGAACTCGGCGTCAACGTGCGCGTCATGGATGTGGGTGGCGGCCTGGGCGTGGACTACGAGGGCACGCGCTCACGCAGTTCCTGCTCCATGAACTACAGCATGGAGCAATATGCCAACACCATCGTGCGTTCCCTATGGGAAATTTGCGCCGATTACGAACTGCCGCACCCGAGCATCATCACTGAATCGGGTCGCGCCATCACCGCGCACCACGCGGTGCTAATCACGGAAGTAGTGGACCGGGAATCTATCCCCGACAAGCCACTGGCACCGCCGGACCCCGAGGATCCACAGATCCTCACGGATCTGTGGGAAGACTACGAGAACGCCGATAACCGTTCGATGCTGGAGGTCTATCAGGACGCGCTCTACTGGAATGGCGAAGCCCAAGCCATGTACATCCACGGGGTGCTGACCCTGGAGCAGCGCGCGCGCGCCGAGCAGATCTATCACGCCATCTGCCGCAAGGTGCGCGACAGCCTGAAACCCACCACGCGTGCGCATTCCGAAGCCATCTTCGAGATCGACGAAAAACTCGCCGACAAATTCTTCCTCAACATGAGCGTGTTCCAGTCGGTGCCGGACGTGTGGGCCATCGACCAGGTGTTCCCAATCATGCCGGTGCACCGCCTGGATGAGGCACTCACGCGCCGCGCGGTCTTACAGGATCTGACATGCGACTCCGACGGCCGCATCGAGCAGTATGTGGATGAGGAGGAACTGGAAGCCACCATGCCAGTGCATGCCATGCATAACGGCGAACCCTATTATCTGGGGTTCTTCATGGTGGGCGCCTACCAGGAAATCCTCGGTGACATGCACAACCTGTTCGGTGACACCGACTCGGTGAACGTGGAACTGGACAAGGACAATGGCTACAGACTGGTGAAACCGGAACAGGGCGATACCGCTGAAGTGGTGCTGCGCTATGTGCACTTCGAACCCAATGATCTCGTAGCCCGCTATCACAGCAAGATCGACGCGGCCACTTCCCTTGACCTCCAACAACGAGCGCAATATCTGAAGGAACTTGAAGAAGGTTTGAAAGGTTATACGTATCTGGAAAAATGAGTAATCGCAAAGCACTCATGCCAAGCTGACACGGAATAACATCCAGATGCCAGATCAGAAACCCGCATCCGTTTTTTCCAACCGCAATTTCAGTCTGCTGTTTGGCGGCAGTTCAGTATCAGCCCTGGGCGATCAGTTCACACTGGTGGCCTTGCCGTGGCTGGTGTTGAAACTCACCGGCGATCCCGCAGCGCTCGGCTTGGTTTTGGCGGTCATGGCACTGCCGCGTGCTGCCTTCATGCTCATCGGTGGAGCGGTGGTGGACCGGATGTCAGCGCGGCGCGTGCTGCTGGGCGCACGCGCCATCAACGCGGCGTGCGTCGCCATCCTCGCGGTATTGGTGCTCACCGGTGCCGTGCACATGTGGATGGTGTACCTACTGTCCCTGGGCGTCGGCCTGTCCACTGCATTTGCCTATCCGGCGGGCTCGGCGATTATGCCGCAGCTGGTGGAACCACGACAGCTGCGGGGCGCGAACGCCCTGTTCATGGGCATGCGCCAGCTGAGCATGTTCGTCGGTCCGGTACTCGCCGGCGTGATCATCAGCGTGGGCGCGAACAGTCAGCAGCAATCACTCGCCGATGCCCACGGCATGGGCTTGGCCTTCAGCATCGATGCGGTGAGTTTCCTGTTCTCGCTGGCCTCGCTGGCCATGGTCCGCATCCACAGCGACCGGCATCCGCCGCAACCGATCGGCAGCGTGCTGGCGGATGTGGCGGCCGGGATACGCAACATCTGGGTCGACCTGCCGCTACGCGCCTTCATCCTGTATGCCGCTGTGGTCTCGGTATTTGTGGGCGGACCCATCCAGGTGGGCCTGCCGGTGCTGGCAGACACGCGCCTCGATCTGGGGGCCGCGTCCCTGGGAATCCTGATGACCGCCAATGGCGGCGGCATCCTGGTAGGCAGTTTTCTCTCCGGAATCGGCACGCGGCTGGCGCGCGGGCGCCTCGGTCTGATGGTGTTGTGCATCGACAGCATCGCCGGACTGGCGCTGGTGGCGCTCACGCTGGTGCATACAACTCTCACCGGCGCCGTGCTGCTGGCGTGCGTGGGCGTACTCTCCGGCATCATGCAGATCGCCCTGTACACCTGGATACAACAGCGGGTCTCCCAGGAGATGATGGGGCGCACCATGAGTGTGCTGCTGTTCACCTTCATGGGCCTGGGACCGGTGTCTGCCGCGCTCGCCGGCGCATTGCTCAAAGTGATTTCCCTAACCGCATTATTCGCCGGCGCCGGTCTGACATTGACGGCGATCGCGCTCGCCTGCCTCAACAGCCCGCAGTTGCGCAATATCGGTATCAGCAAACCACAAACAGCAAGTACATAAATTTACAATCTTTAGTCAATGTGTAACTTTACATCTTGTTTCTGCGATTATTAAATTTGTAGATTAGCCAAAGTGCCGTGGGTGGCAGCCCATATAAAAGTACCGCGCTCGCAATCCAATAAATAATTTTCCAGCTGGGCTCATCCAATAGACGAAGACCAGCAGGCAACGGATACAACCACGACATTACCAAGACGGATGCGGCATACGGTCCAATTAACAGCAGACTATAAACAAACCAGCGGCTGGGCCTTAATAAACTAGTTAGATAGGCTGCAAGTAGTGCTGGGATGATGTACCGCAAGAGATCGTATCCGAAAGCCAGAATTGTAAACTCGCCATATGCATGGCGCATAAGAACAGCATGCTCCCAAGTTGCGTAATTCGCATTTGCAGCCATAAAACCGGTCAAAACCCCACTGCTTCGAAATACAGAATACCCAGGACTACAACCAGAATGTCCTTGCCAAGCTCGAAGAAAACCTGGGTTCGTTGCATTTGATAATATCTCTCACAATCAAGGTTACGATTGAACTATAACATCGAGCATCAAAATCAACAGGACAGCATTATGAATGTCGGTTTCATCGGTATCGGCGCCATGGGTTATCCCATGGCGCTCAATCTGCACAAAGCCGGGTTGCTGACCACGGTATACAACCGCACCCATTCCAAAGCCAAAGCACTGGAGAAAGAAACCGGTTGCCGAGCGGCCAAAGACATTACAGCTCTGGCAAAAGATTGCGACGCAGTGGTTGTGTGTGTGTCTGCCGACGAGGATGTGTTGGCTGTGGTGGACCGGCTGGTGATGAATCTCAGGCAGGGTTCACTGGTGATCGACTGCTCGACGGTGAATGCCGAGACCGCACGTATTGCTGCGCGACGACTGGCCCAGCACAAAATCGATTTTCTCGACTGCCCGGTATCCGGTGGCACGGAAGGTGCGAAGCAGGGCACGCTCGCCATCATGTGCGGCGGTGATGACAAGGTGTTCGCACGGGCACAGCCGATACTCGGCGCCCTCGGCAAACGCTTCGTCCTGATGGGGCCGGTAGGCGCCGGCCAGGCCACCAAAGCCGTGAACCAGATCGCAGTGGCCGGCATCGCCCAGGCGGTGAGCGAGGCATTGGCGTTCGCCGAAGCCGAGGGCCTGCCGCTGGACAAGGTCATCGACGTGGTGGGCAGCGGTGCGGCCGGCTCCTGGTTCATGAGTTACCGCGGGCCCAATATGGCCGCGGGTCATTATCCGTTGGGCTTCAAAGTGGCGCTGCACGAGAAGGATCTGAAGATCGTGCAACAGATGGCGGCTGCGCGTGGTGTGCAACTGCCGGTGGTGGAGATGACCCTGCTGCACTACAGGCGTTTACTGGAGTCCGGTCACGGCGACGAGGATATTTCGTCCCTGCACCGGCTCAAGCGTAGGCTGTTTACCCCAGGGGGCTGATGAAGCCCTCCCCAAGCGGGGGATGACATGCCAAACTGATAGGCATGGCCGAGCCCCAAAAACCCCAGTCTTCACCGGAGGATTTCTTCCTGCCGGATTTCTGTTCGGGTCCGGTGGTGCTGGTGGTGGTGCTGATCGCCGAACTGGTTGCCTTCCTGCTAGTGATCGCCCGCCATCTACCCGGCGAGGGTATAAACCTGTGGCTGGATCTGGCGCGTCTTTCCCTGTTCCTGCAATGGATCGGCCTGACCAGCGCCGGGGTGTTGTGTGCAGCGCGCAAACCGCTGGCGCGCGTACCCCTGCGTCAGGCCGCGATCGCCAGTTTTGTGTTATTGCTGATCACCACCGGGGTGTTAAGCGAGATCGCCTTCCGGCTCTCCAGCTACACCGGCATCGGCCAAACCTTCATGCCACTGAGTCATGCCGGTTTCGTGCTGCGTAACCTGCTGATATGTATCATCGTCAGCATCCTGCTGCTACGTTATTTCTACGTGCAGTATCAATGGAAGCTCAATGTGCAACGCGAGGCGCGTGCGCGTATCGAAGCGCTACAGGCGCGTATCCATCCGCATTTTCTGTTCAACAGCATCAACACCATCGCTTCTCTGATCCGTAGTAACCCGGAACTGGCGGAACACACCATCATGGATCTTGCCGATTTGTTCCGCGCCAGTCTCAAGAAGACCAGCCCTACGGTGACGCTCGCCGAAGAGATGGCGATGACACAACAGTACCAGCGTATCGAGGAATTGCGCCTCGGCGACCGCCTGAAGGTGAACTGGCAGACCGATGCTTTACCCTCGGATGCGCATGTACCACAGCTGCTGCTGCAACCGCTGCTGGAAAATGCCATCTATCACGGTATCGAGACCCAGCCTTACGGAGGTACCGTCGAGGTCCATGGCACACGCGACGCCGATATCCTGAACATCGAGATCGTTAATCCGCTGCCGCCAGCAAACGCACCACGACGGCACGGCAATCAGATGGCCATGGATAATGTCCGCCAGCGCCTGGTACTCGCCTGGCCTGGACGCGCCAGTCTGGACGTCACCAGCGCCGATGGTTTTTATCGCGTGTGCGTGCGTTTCCCGTATGAGAAGCTCGCGCCATGAAAGTCCTGGTGGTCGACGACGAATCGCCGGCGCGCATGCGCCTCAAGAGTCTGCTGGGCGAGATCCCCGGTTGCGAAGTCGTGGGTGAGGCCGTCAACGGCCGTGAAGCGCTGCGGCTTTGGGAAACAACGCAACCGGATGTGCTGCTGCTGGACATACGCATGCCGGTGATGGACGGTCTGGAGACGGCGCGTCATTTGGCAGGACTGGATAATCCACCGGCGATTGTATTCACCACTGCCTACGATGAATTCGCGGTGGAGGCCTTCAATACCCGCGCCATCGCCTATCTGCTGAAACCCGTACGCCAGGCGCAACTCGGCACAGCGCTCGCGAACGCCGGCCGGCTCAACCGCGTGCAGCTCAGCCAGCTGTCCGAACAG
>Ga0307374_10014570_pt1 | contig 10691 bp, 7 predicted proteins | sample OX3MG_FD_202532 | JGI IMG/M metagenome (GOLD analysis project Ga0307374, IMG submission 202532) | Soil microbial communities from Risofladan, Vaasa, Finland - OX-3 | ecosystem: Environmental > Terrestrial > Soil > Coastal area > Acid sulfate soil | place: Finland: Risofladan, Vaasa | collected... | reverse complement strand
ATCGGCACCGCTATCCCCTTTTTGCGGCCAGAGGATATCCACACGCTCACCGCCGGAGAGCCGGTCCCCCACGGGAACATGGCGGTGATCGCGCCCGGCACGGGGCTGGGCGAGGCATTTCTCACCTGGGAGGGGACCAGGTACCACACCCATGCCTCCGAGGGCGGTCATGCCGACTTCGCCCCTACCAATCCCGATGAATTAGCCCTCCTCAGCTACTTGCTGAAGCGGATGGATCATGTGAGCTATGAACGGGTGTGCTCCGGCCACGGGCTGCCCAACATTTACGCTTTCCTCCGAGACAGCGGCTTCGCGGCGGAACCCACCTGGCTGGCCGAGAAACTGGCGGCTGCCCCCGATCCAACCCCCGTGATCGTGCAAGCGGGGCTGCGGGACGATTCAGCGCTAGGGGAAGCGCCCAACCCGCTGTGCGTGGCCACTCTGCGGACCTTCGTCTCGATTATGGGGGCGGAGGCCGGGAACCTCGCGCTCAAGGTGATGGCCACGGGTGGCGTGTACGTGGGCGGGGGGATTCCGCCGCGGATTCTGCCTCTTTTGGAGCACGATGGCTTTATGCTCGCGTTCAGACAGAAAGGACGGTTCGCGGACCTGTTGAACCGGGTGCCCGTGCATGTGATCCTCAACCCAAAGATCGCCCTAATCGGAGCGGCGGTTCATGGACTGCAAGGGCGTTGAGGATGGCGATTGAACGGATAGACGGTCTCCGCGCGAGGGATTTGATTGAGGACTTGGCGGCGCTGCTGGGCGACGCGGTAGATGGCGGAGCATCGATTGGCTTTTTGCCGCCGTTGTCGCGAGAGGAGGGGTTGGCCTACTGGCGCGAGGTAGCCGATCAGGTTGCCGCGGGAACCCGCCTGCTTCTGGTGGATCACGACGCGGGGAATGTGCTGGGCAGCGTCCAGCTTGAGTTAGCCTCGAAGCCAAACGCCCGCCATCGGGCCGAACTGCAAAAGCTGCTGGTCCATCGGGCAGCGCGCCGGCAAGGGCGCGGATGGGCGCTGATCGAGGCGGTGGAGGGCGAGGCGCGCCGGGCGGGGCGAACCTTGATCGTGCTGGACACCAGGGACGGGGATGCGGCGGAGCGCCTCTATCAGAGGGCCGGCTACCTGGTGGGCGGACGCATCCCCTCCTACGCGCTCAACGCGGATGGGAGCGCGGACGGCACGGTAATCTACTACCACATCCTCCAGGAATAGCCTAACCGTTCGGGCGGTGCGCCGAAAGGGAAGGCCATGCTACCCTGAGCCTAAAGAAGAGTAGCAGCCGCGAGGAGACGAGCCCGGCATGATGCACGGACCGACGATAGCGTATGAGAAGGGACCGCGCCGAAAGCGGGGTCCCGCGGATGAGAGCCCAAAGGGCTTGCGGGCCCGGCTTGACTTGGTGCGGAAGCAGTTGCGGGGCACCCTGGCCGGGATTCCCCAGGTGCTCCAGTTGGTCTGGGACGCCAGCCGTCCCCTGACCTTGCTGCTTGCCCTGAGCACGATTCTGGCTGGGTTCATTCCCGCCATTCAGGCATACACGGCCAAATTGCTGATCAACGCGGTGGTGAAAGCAATCTTCCTCCACGCGCAGCACCTGCCGGATCGGGTGCGCCTGGATATCCCGGTGCTGTGGGGCGACATTCGCTTGCCGGTGCTCTCGGCCCTGGGCGTGGTGGTGGTGCTGGCCTTAATTCAGTTCGCGATCACCGCCTTCAGCGCCCTCCTAACCACCCTGACCAACATCAGCCAGCAGTTGCTGCAAGAGCGGATCAGCATGAGTGTGCAACTGCTGATCATCGAGCGATCCGCCACCCTGGATCTGGCCTTCTTCGAGAACCCCGCCTCCTATGACACCTTGCAAATAGCTCAGCGAGAGGCGACCTCGCGCTCGGTGCAGATGGTGTCGCAAACCTTTGGCCTGGTACGCACCCTGATCACCTTTTTCAGTATGATCGCCCTCTTGGTGGGGCTGAGCCCGTGGCTGGCCCTGGCCGCGCTCCTGGCGCCCGTGCCCTCCTTCATCTCCAACGCCCGCTATAGCTGGTGGGGCTACGCGATCGCGCGGCGCAACTCCCCCATTAGGCGGAAAATGACCTATCTGACGACCCTGCTCACCACCGATACCTATGCCAAGGAAGTGAAGATTCTGACCCTGGGTCATTTCTTCATCGAGCGGTTCCGGACCCTGGCGCAACAGTACTATGACGACCAGAAAAGCATCGTCAGCCGCCGCTACCTGGCAGGCTATGCCTGGAGCACCCTCACAACCATCGCTTCCTCCGGCACTTATCTCTATGTCGCGGCGCAGGCGGTGAACGGGCGGCTGACCCTCGGGGACCTCACGCTGTACACCCAGGTCGCCAACTCGGTGCAGAACTCCTTCCAGAGTTTGCTGACCGGCCTGAGCAGCATGTATGAGAACAATCTCTACCTGACCTCGCTGTTCGATCTCCTCAAGGAGGAGCCGAAGGTAGTAGCCCCGGCCAATCCCGTGCCGGTACCGAATCCTCTTCGGGGCGAGATCGAGTTTCAGCATGTCTCTTTCCAGTACGAGGGAACCGAGCGGTACATTCTGCACGACGTCAGTTTCACCATTCGTCCGGGCGAGACGGTAGCGTTGGTGGGAAAGAACGGAGCGGGCAAGACCACTCTGATCAAGCTGTTGACCCGGCTGTATGATCCAACCGAGGGCCGTATTCTGGTGGACGGGTACGACATCCGCGAGTTTGACCCGGCGGAATACCGGCAACAGATCGCGATCATGTTGCAGGACTATGCGACCTATCAGTTGACGGCCCGCGAGAATATCGGGCTGGGGCGGCACGAGGAATTGGCGAACGAGCCGGCGATCGAGGAGGCGGCCCAGCGGAGCGGGGCCGACGAGGTGGTGGAAAAGCTGCCCCAGCACTACAACACCATGCTGGGCAAGTGGTTCGACGAAGGGGTGAACCTTTCCGGCGGCGAGTGGCAGAAGGTGGCGCTGGCCCGCGCCTTCATGCGAGATGCCCCGATCCTCATTCTGGACGAGCCCACGGCGGCTCTGGACGCCCAGGCGGAATTCGATCTCTTTGGCCGCCTGCGGCTGCTCACCACCGGCCACACCGCCCTCTACATCTCCCATCGCTTCTCCACCGTGCGCATGGCCGACCGCATTCTGATGCTGCAGGATGGCGAGTTGATCGAGCACGGCACCCACGAGGAACTGATGGCCCTGGGGGGACAATACGCGCATCTGTTCAACCTGCAAGCGGCGGCCTATTTGAGCGATCCGGCGACGGCCGAGGAGGCGGCGCGGATCGCGTGAACTGATCCGTCGGATCGGTCGGATCCGTCGGATCGGACCGATCCGACGGATCAGTTCACGCCTCAACCCTAGGGTGCGGCGATTCCCGCAGGGATAGCCTGCTACACTACGAGGAGAGAGCAAAACACGCCCAGCCCTGGAGGAGACGTGCGCCATGTATGCTCGCGCCAGAACCGCGATCGACTACGCGACCTACCCCACCAGCGACGGTAAGCCGATGGCGGAAACCGAAGTCCATCGGGTGCAGATGCAGGATTCCATCTTCTCCCTCGGTATCCTGTTGGCCAACGAGCCGCGCGTCTACGTGGGCGGTAATATGCTCATGTATTATCACTACGGCTACGGGCGAGATCATGTATCGGCGGATGTGTTTGTCACCTTCGGGGTGGAGCGCGGGATCCGCGAGTGCTGGATGACCTGGGAGGAGGAAGGCCGCTTCGCGGACGTGGTATTCGAGATCTCCTCGCCCAGCACGATCAAGGAGGATCTGGGCAAGAAGATGCGCCTCTATGCCCAGCTGGGAGTGACCGAATACTATCTCTACGATCCACAGAGGAACAACAAGCCGCCGCTGGCGGGTTATCGGTTGGTGGACGGAGAGTATCAGCCGATGATCAGGCTGCTTGGGGTGGAGGGGTATAGGAGCGAGGTGCTGGGCACGGAACTACGAGTGATTGGCTCCTGGCTCCGGATCATCGATCCCTCGTCTGGAGCGCCCATCCCAATTCCCGCCGAATTGGAAACCTTGCGGGCCGAGGCGGAGGCGGCGCGGGCCGAGGCGGAGGCGGCACGGGCTCAGGCGGAAGCTGAGCTTCGTCGGGAGCGCGAGGAAGTAGCCCGGCTCCGCCGATTATTGGAAGGGCGTGAGGATCGGGAGACCTGAGCCGCGTGGGCAGAGAACGATGGTCTACATTGCGGTGTTGGCGTGGGAAAGGAGGAAGCAGATGGAGCAGCCGATCCGGCTGACCGGTCTCGCCCGCTGCGCGGGTTGAGCCGGCAAAGTCAGCCCGGCTGACCTGGCGTACGTGTTACGCCTGATTCCCGCGCCTGCCAGTCCCAATCTGTTGGTGGGCACTACTACCGCCGATGATGCCGGTGTCTATCGCCTCTCCGAGGATCTGGCGCTGGTGCAGACGGTCGATTTCTTCGCGCCAGTGGTGGATGATCCATACTGGTTCGGGGCGATCGCGGCCGCCAATGCCCTTTCCGATGTGTACGCAATGGGCGGCCGCCCCCTGACCGCCCTGAACATCACGGCCTTCCCCAGCAGCACGCTGTCCCTGGATGTGCTGGCCGAGATCCTCCGCGGGGGGGCGGAAAAAATGGGCGAGGCGGGGGTAATCCTGGTCGGCGGCCACACCATCGAGGACCCGGAGCCGAAGTACGGGCTGGCGGTGACCGGGCTCATTCACCCCGACCGGATCATCACGAACGCGGGCGCGCGCGCGGGTGACCGGTTGGTGCTGACCAAGCCCTTGGGGGTGGGAATCGCCACGACGGCGATCAAACGCGGGATGGCCTCTGATGCGTTGATCGAGCAGGTGACGGTCCAGATGGCGACCCTGAACCGGTTCGCGTCCGAGGCCATGCTGGAGGCCGGAGCGCACGCGGCGACCGATATCACCGGCTTCGGTCTGCTGGGACATCTGGGCGAACTCGCCCTGGCCAGTGGGCTGGCGGCGACCATTTGGGCCGGATCCGTGCCACTGCTTCCCGGCATTCTGGAACTGGCCGCCCAAGGAATCGTACCGAGCGGCACCCCGCGGAATCTGGAGTGGCTGGGCGCGAGAGTGACCATGGACCCGGTGATTGGCGAACCGCTCCGGCTGACGTTGGGAGACGCGCAGACCAGCGGCGGTCTCCTGATCGCGATTGACCCGACCCGTGAGGGCGCGCTCCTGGAAGCGCTGCGGGAGCGGGGAGTGCTGGGAGCGGTAATCGGCGAGCTAGGGGCGGGGACGGCAGGGACGATCACCGTTCTGCCGTGAGGGAGGCATGGTAGGCCCGAATCACCCCCCCAGCCGCTCTAAAGCGCTCTAAAGATAGGGCCTCCGGCTGTGGCCCGTCGGAGTGGGCAGGTTAGGTTGTACCAGGTTGAAGCCCCGGCCTTCAGGCCGGGGAGCCTCATTTGCTCTGCTAGCGCGGTCTTTAGGCCGCTCGTTTCCCGGCCGCGAGGACTCTCCGCCGTTCCAAGGGGTGGAGCGCGAAAGGCGGGCTAAAGCCCACGGCTAGGCTGGCAAATGAGCCTCCCCGGCATAAATGCCGGGGCTTCAAGGTAGCGCCTCACCAGGGAAGGCGCCCACTCCTATGGGCTGAGACCGGATGGAAAGACATGGACCGGCTGAGGCCGGGCGCGGGGTAAAACCAGCTAGCAATATAGGTCGCTTCGTGATATACTTGAGTATCGGCGGTACGGTAAGAGGCACTCTGATCAATGCCGCGAGGGTGGGCCCGGCGTAACGTAACCGGTGATCCAGGCAGTAATCGCGTGGGCGAGTCGAGGGCATCCGGGCCGAGAATCATCGACCGAGGCGCCGAAGGAGATGATCATGCATCATAAGATTCTTGCCGGTATCAATAGTTCTCCCAGTGCCCGCCATGCGTTCGTGTGTACGCTCCGCTACGCGGCGGAGGTACAGGCGGAAGTAGTGGGGCTGCTAGTGGAATCACCGTTCTGGAAAGCGCCGCGCTATGGGAAGCAGGAGTTCGAGTCGGCGGTCCGGATCAACGCGGAAAGGCTGGCCCGCCAGTATGGAGTGCCTTTCGAGTTCAAGGTGCGCCAGGGCTACCCCGCGCGGACGATCAGCGAGCAGGCCCGCCTCCTGGCTTGCGATCTCGTGGTGCCGGGGGCACGCCCACGATTCACCACTGCATCGCTGGCTCACCGCCAGTGTCTCGGATCTGGTACGCCACGAGTCTGCTTGCCAGGTGCTGGTGATTCGTACCGGCCAGGTGATCAACATCGATGGTGAAGCGGCTGGAGCGGCGCCGGAAAGGTCGCTGGCCGAAACTCCGATAGCAGTGAATGCCGGCTAAAGAAGGTACGACTGGTAGTCAACCCAGAGGCAGCAGTCCATCTCCGTGGATAGCGCGTAGTCCACTACCGCGTCGAGGGTGAGCACGCGACTCCAGTCCCAGGCGGCCATGCGCGTCGATGGGGGTAGAGTCGCGTCGAGCCGAGCCATCGCCTCACGATGCAGGTCCAGATGACTCTGATCAAGCGGCGCGCCGTGCGCCGCACGCAGCCGATCCACGGCGCCAAAGAGACGGGCCCCATGCTCCAGAGCGCCCAGCTCGATAGCCGCCACGGCTAAATCTTCCAGGTTGAAGTAACTGCCCCAACGATCACCGATCTCGCGATCAACGGTCAGGCTCCGCCTGAACAACTCGGCCGCGCGCCCGAACTCGCCACCACGCAAGGCCACCAGACCCAGCCCATTGAGGACACTGGCCTCGCGGAGCAGATCGCCGCGCGCTTGCGCAATGGTGAGGCTTGCCCCGATCAGCGCTGAGGCACGCTCGGCATCACCCTGAGCCAGGAGAGCCTCGCCCAGATTCTCCAGCGCGCTGGCAATGCCCCGATGGTCTCCTAATTGACGCCGGAGATGCAGACACTCCTCAAACAGTTCCTCTGCCTGCTGGTAGTTTCCCTCACACTGGGCCACGTTGCCCAGCCCGATGCTCGCCGCCGCCATGCCCTCGCGGTCGTCCAGGGTTTGGAAGAGTCGAAGGCTGGCCAACTGCCGATCCCGCGCCTCCAGGCAATCGCCCTGCCGGTAGGCGAGGTCCCCGGCCACGGTCAGGATCCACGCCTGGATCTGGGGTTCGAGTTCGTTCTGCTCGGCCAGGACCATGGCCAGGTACTGCCGGCCCTCGCCAAGATAGCCGCGTATATCCCAGAAGAAGCGCAGGCCAATGACCAGGCGGGCTCTCAGCGCGTGATCGGCGGGGCCGGCGACCGGCAGTTCAATAGCGGCACGCAGGTTGGCGCGCGCGGCATCCAGCCGACGCAGCCAGGCTGGTAGGAGGGGAGTGGCACGCTCGCGCGTCGCTTGCTCGGCCAGTGTGACATAGAACAGTCGATGCCTTTCCTGCGCCTCGGCCAGCTCGTCGCACTCACGCAGCCGCTCCAGGCCATAGTGCCGCACCGTCTCCAGCAGCATATAGGCGCGTCCATCTACCTCATCGACCGTGCTGATCAGCGATTTTGCCACCAGTGAGGCCAGGATAGGGGCCACCTGCACGGCCGAGACATCAGCGCCACCGCACACTGACTCCATCGCGTCCAGGCGCCAGATGCCCTGGAACACCGCCGCGCGGCGCAGCACCGCCTGTTCGGACGTGGTAAGCCGAACATAGCTCCAATCCATGGCGGCACGCAGGGTGTGGTGGCGGGGCGGCGCGCCCCGATTGCCGGCCGTCAAGAGGTGGAACCGATCATCGAGGCGAGCGGCCAGCGCTTCCGGCGACAGGGCGCCTAGCTGGGCCGCCGCCAGCTCGATCGCCAACGGTAGGCCATCGAGGCGGCGGCAGATCTCCGCCACCGCGGCGGCGCTCCGCTCGGTAAGTCCCGCGCCCTGGCTCGTCGGCGGCATCCGGTCCAGCAGCAGTTGCACGGCCTCGGATCGCGACAATGCCGCGAGTGTCGGCAGCTCCGTGGGTTCAGGCAGGGACAGGGGAGGCACCAGGAACGATCGCTCTCCGGCGATGCCAAGCGCTTCCCGGCTGGTGGTCATCACGTGTACGGAAGGGCAGGCGCGCAGGATCGCCGCGGTCACCGTCGCGCAGGCATCAATGAGGTGCTCACAGTTGTCGAGCACCAGGAGAAGCCGCTTTTCGACCAGGAAGTCGAGCAGGGTCGTGGCCAACGGGCGATCCTCGTCCTCCCGTAGATCGAGCACGGCGGCGATCGTCCGGTAGAGCTGCACCTCGGAGGTGAGGGGCGCGGCCTCCAGCAGCCACACTCCATCGGGAAAGCTGGGCCGCACATCCTCGGCAACGTGCAGGGCCAGCCGGGTCTTCCCGGCCCCGCCGATGCCCGTGAGGGTGACCAGCCGGTGCGTCTCCAGGAGGGCCGCGATCGCGATGCGTTCCTGGCCGCGGCCAATGAAGCTGGTCAGGGCGTGCGGCAGATGGATGGGACGGCGCGGCGCGGTCGGGACGAGCGGGGCGCGGGACAGTTCATAGCGGAGGGCCTGGGCCTCGTCACCGGGCGCCACTCCCAGATCGTCGTACAGGGCGGCGGCCAGCGCCTGGTAGACGCGAAGCGCCTCGGCCCGCCGACCGGTGACGGCGAGACCACGCATCAGGAGGAGAGCCGCCTCTTCGTGACCCTGATCCGCCGCCAGCAGCAGGCGCAAGCAGGGCTCCGCTTCACCGAGGGCCACGCGATGCGTGAGGCGGGCTTGATGCAGCAGCAGCGCCTGGTAACGCCAGCGCAGTTCTTCGCGCCGCCCAGCCGCCCAATCGGCGTATGGTTCGCCGGGCAGGTAGTCGCCGCCGTAGAGGGCGAGCGCGGCGCGGCAGGCGGCGGGGTCCTGGCCGGTGAGCGCCGTATCAGCCAGATGGGCGAACCGCTCGGCATCCAGCCAATCGTCGCGCGCGGGCTGCCCGCCAGCGGGCAGCAAGCAGAGGAGATCGCCCCGCCGCTCGATGTAGCCGGTCCCTGGTTTGGTTGCCGAGTGAGTCTGCCCATCGAGAATCGCGCGCAGTTGATGGAGGGTGTAGCGCAGGCGTGAGGCGCCAGCCTCCGGCGGCACTCCCGGCCACAACAACTCCAGCACCTGATCCTGCGAGAGTTGGTAGTTGGGCGCGCTGAGGAGGCAGGCGAACAGGCTTCGTGCCTTGTGCTCCGACCAGGCAGTCTGGGGTAGCAGCGCGGCGCCGCGCCAGACCTGGAAGCCGCCCAGGGTCACCACCCGGAGTGGCGCCAAAGCCCGGCGCTGGTTCACCGCCGGAGGCGACGGGCGCCGACCCACAACCAACACACCGGGGCGCCGCGCCACGCGCGGGCGCACGGTCACTTCAATCACGGGTCAACTCGCGGGCGCGCCACGGGCAGCCGAGGCAACCAGCCACGCCGCGATGCCAGTGTCGCGGTGTGACTGGCTCTAGCCGACCGAATAGCGTGTGCCATGGGCGCCTCCAGTACACGCGGCCGTGTGCTTGTGCCGGGCAGTATAGCACCAGTGCGCCGCGTCAGAAATGGTGGCACGCGGGCATGAGGGCATGCTAAGGCTCGGTACCGCAACCTCGTTTTCCTCTGGTCGAGAGGCGTCAAAGGCACCTAACGCTCACCTAATGGTGGGGTGTTAGGATGCGGGGAATGGGCGGCACTGGCCGGGTATCGAGTCTTGGCATGGCCATAGTGTTGTCCGAGATGCACGAGGAGGGGGGAAGCGCCATGAATGAAGGGATCCAAATGTTGCAAGCGAGACAATGCCAGGTTGTTGCCGACTTGTTTATGCGAAGGAATCATAGCACCTGATGAAAGTTTCACTGGATCGATGTGAGCAGGGCGTGTAGTTCATTGTTGTTGGCGTCCAGCACTGCGGGTAATGGAGGAGCACATGGCTAAGTGGATCGCATCTGAGACAAGCGCGTGCATATCAGTGATTCAGTGCTTTCTTACACGCGCGGCTCGAAGTCGAGGCTATCGGCAGATACTGGCAGGCTTCGTCGTCGTATCCCTTGTTGCTCTCGCCTCTGGGCCGATAGGGCGCGCGGCATCCGCGAGCGCTCAGTCACCCGCAAGTATTTCTCCGACACCCATGCCCGTTTCCACGCCTGGCACACCAACGAGTTCGCCTGCGGCCCCGCCGCAGAATGCCGTGCCGCAACACAGTGCTCCGGCGGTTGCACTTAGTGGTGCTGCACCAGGCTTGGGCGAGACCTTGGTCGTGCCATTTGTAAATGGTACGACAGGAACGCCAACGGCCGGATCTTATTCTGGACAGGTTACCATAACGGTAACTGGCTATGGTGAGGCAGCCGGCGACCAGCAATCAGATGCATTCTACCTTTATACCGACCAACTGGGGCATCCGGTTACACCCACGCATCCCACCACTTTCTACAACTTCACGTTGTGGATCAATGGTGGTCCAGTAGATGCTTTCCTAAGTTCGATACCGCCATATAGTAGCAGCCATAGCTACACATTTGTCATTACGGCACCCGGGGGTCCGCTTACGTTTGCCGTTGGCGATGGCTACACTGCCGACAACAATGGCGAGTACACCATCAGTGTCAGTGCGGGCGCGAGCACAACCGCGCCCACGATCCAGCTCCCCCAAGACTTTAAGCAAGGTAGTATGCCTTGGGGCCCAATTGCACTCAATCATCAAGCACCCGTGTTCGGCTGTGGCACCATGATTGGCTAT
>Ga0307374_10014569_pt1 | contig 10691 bp, 10 predicted proteins | sample OX3MG_FD_202532 | JGI IMG/M metagenome (GOLD analysis project Ga0307374, IMG submission 202532) | Soil microbial communities from Risofladan, Vaasa, Finland - OX-3 | ecosystem: Environmental > Terrestrial > Soil > Coastal area > Acid sulfate soil | place: Finland: Risofladan, Vaasa | collected... | reverse complement strand
TCCGCGGTCCACGCCATCGGCGATCGCGCCAACGCCGTGGCGCTGCAGGCGTTTGCCCGCACCGGTGCGCACGGCAGCATCGAGCACGCCCAGCTCCTGGAGGACCCCGACCTTGCCCGATTCGCGCCGCTCGGTGTCGTGGCGAGCGTCCAGCCCGAGCACGCGCTCGATGACCGAGATGTCGCCGATCGCTACTGGGCCGGACGTACTCGGCGGGCATTCCCTCTGCGGTCGCTTCTGGACGCCGGCGCCGTCCTCAGCTTCGGGTCGGACGCGCCGGTCGCGCCGCTCGATCCCTGGCTGGCGATCGGCGCGGCCGTTCGCCGAACCCGCGACGAACGCCCCCGCTGGCATCCCGAGCAGGAGATCACCGTCGCCGAGGCTCTGGCTGCATCGATGGTCCGCGGTCGTGGTGGTTCGACGCTTCGTGTCGGTGATCCCGCCGACCTCATCGTCCTGGCTGACGACCCGTTCACCGCCGAGCCACGTGCGCTCCGCACGATGCCGGTCGCCGCCACGATGGTGGATGGCGAATGGACTCACCGCACGGGCATCTGACGCGGAGCGCCCCTACCCCAGGCGTATCCCCTCCATGCCGCCGTCGACGGCGAGCATCGTCCCCGTGGTCGAGCCGGACAGCGGGCTGGCCAGGTAGGCGATCGCGAAAGCGACCTCCTCGGCGGTGACAAGGCGGCCCATGGGTTGGCGTGCTCGAAGTGCCGCCGCGGCCGCATGCGCGTCGGGCGCTTGATCGAGCAGCCGCCTCACCCACGGGGTGTCAGCGGTTCCCGGCGTGACGCCGTTGACCCGAATGCCCTGCCGGACATGGTCCGCCGCCATCGCGAGTGTCAACGACCGCACCGCGCCCTTGCTGGCCGAGTACAGGGCGCGCTCGGGGACTCCGACGTTGGCGAGCACCGAGCATGTGTTGACGATGGCGGCGTGGCTTGAGCGGAGCAGGAACGGCAGCGCCGCCCGAGTGACTCGCGCGATGCCGGTCACGTTGACGCTCAGGACGCGGTGCCACTCCTCGTCGTCGTTCTCAGTCACGTCGCCGGATGCTCCGATGCCGGCGTTGTTGATCAGAATGTCGATGGATCCGAAGGCATTGACCACGGTGTCGATGGCCGCGCGTGTGGAGCCGTCATCCGCGACGTCGCACGGAACCTCCAACGGCGCTGTGCCGCCGACGGCCGCGTAGGAGCGATCCAGGACCGCCACTCGTGCGCCCCGATCGCGCAATTGGGTTGCTGCGGCAGCACCGATGCCGCTTGCCCCGCCCGTGACCACCGCGATCAGGCCGTCGAAATCATTCATGTTCGTTGCACTCTCTTGCGTGTGTGTCGCGGGTCCTACAGCCTTGGGTCGATGTGGAGCTTTGGCCCCGGTGAGGCCGTGTCAGGTCGCCATCCGTCCAGCACGTCGCCGACTCGGTCGAGCGCCACGGTGGCCGCGACCAGAGGCCGCGGGTCGACATGGCCGGCGGCGTATCGCTCGATGGTCCCTGCGAGGCTCTGGGATGCGCCGAGGATCCCCACTCCGGTCACGTCCTTGAGCACCAGGGTGCGCGTGTCGATGAGGCTTGGCCTTCCGGCGAGTCCCACGTAGACCACCCGCTTCCCGGGCTCGACGAGGTCAAGGGCGAGGGCCGGCAGTTCCGCGGCGTTTGAGGCGTCGATGACCGCGTCCCAGGGCAGGTGCGGCAGGCGGGCGTGCTGCCAGACCCCGGCGAATCCGAGTGTGCCCGCGAACTCGAGGCTCTCCCGGGATCGGCCCATGAGGTGCACCTCCGCCCCATCGGCCCGTGCGAACTCGGCGACGAGCAGCCCGAGAGTCCCGGTACCGAGCACGAGGACGCGATCACCTGGTTCGAGTGCGGCGGCACGCACCGACCGGAGCGCGTTCCCACCAGGCTCCACCATCGCGCCGGCCGTGTCGTCGACACCGTCCGGCAGCGCCAGGAGGGCCGCGACCGGCATTGCCAGTCGCTCGGCGAGCGCGCCGGGCGCGCCACCGCGAATGCCGATCTCGACGCGATCCTCGCAGACGTTGTGCCGCCCGGACCCGCAGCGAGCGCAGTGGCCGCAGCCGATCATGGTGTCGCCGGTGACCCGGCGACCGAGCCAGATCGAGTCGACTCCGGTGCCGATCGCCGAAACCACGCCGCACCACTCGTGCCCGAGGCGCATCGGGTAGCCGGCGTGCCCCTGGTGCAGATAGGCCATCTCGCCGGTCCAGAACTCCACATCGGTTCCGCACACACCGGCTCGGTGAACGTCGACGACGGCCTGCCCCTCGCCCGCGACAGGGTCGCGAACCTCACGGACCGCGCCTTCGTGGGGTGCGGTGACGACAAACGCCTTCATCGACTTCGGGCGGTCATGGCGGCGCCGGTCTGGTCCGGCCATGCGAGCGCGCCCGCCCACTGCGGGGCGGGGACGCCGCCGACCTCGACACGGGCGGTGAACAACCGGCCGGAGTCCGGGTAACGCGCACGCTGGGCGTCGGAGAGTTGCTCTGAGGCGGTTGTGATGAGGAGCGTGTCGAGGCTGGTCCCGATGAAGGCGACGCTCGTCGTGTTCGGCGCCGCAACGTCGACCACCGCCAGGTGCTGTCCCGCCGGCGAGTAGCACCACACCTGGCCGGCACCCCAGATCGCGATCCACAGGTTTCCCAGATCGTCGGCACACATCCCGTCGGGGCTGCCAGCGAGGCGCAGAAACTCGCGGCGGCTCCCGATGGCACCCGTGCGCCAGTTGTACGCACGGCTCCAGACGATTCTGGAAAGGGTGTCGATGCTGTACAGCCGGTCGCCCTCAGGCGAGAAGGCGAGGCCGTTCGACATGCCCAGGTCGTCATCGATCACGTCGATCTGACCCCTCCCATCTATTCGCAGGAGGACCTCGTCGTACGCGCGGTCGTCGAGTGCCAGGCTGCCGACCAGAAACCGCCCGGCCGGATCGCACGCGCCGTCGTTCAACCTGCTCGCCCTGCCATCAGCGATGAGCTCCGGGCCGAGGCCGACAGCGCCCTCCGGTGAGACCTGGTACAGCCGGCGGGCTCCCGCCACGAGGAGCTCTCCGTCTCGGGCACATGCCACCGCACCCACCGTTCCGGGGAGTCGAAGGACGCTGTCCTGTGTCACGCGCTCCGCGTCGATGGTTCCGGTGTGCACAGCGCCGGCGTTGATGTCGACCCAGAGCACGCGATGGCGCTGGCCGTCCCAGACCGGTCCCTCGCCGAGACCGTAGCGTTGCTCGCTGGCAGGACGTGCGCGAAACCGTTTCACGAGGTGACGGCGAAGCGGCCGCAACGCACTGCCATCAGGGCTCGACAATATAGGGCCTGGTCATCGAGCCCCGTTCGGGTCAACGGCAAGGGGGTCAACGTGGCGGAGCAGCGCAGCGGGCAGTGGTACGCGGGCACCGATCGCAACGCCTACATCCATCGGGCGTGGATGCGGCGTGGCCTGCCCGCGCACGCGTTCGACGGCCGCCCTCACATCGCCATCGCCAACACCGCCTCGGACCTCACCCCCTGCAACGCGCACCTGAATGAGGTCGCCGAGAGCGTCAAACAGGGCGTCTTCGAGGCGGGCGGCATCCCGCTGAACTTGCCGGTGGTCTCGCTCGGTGAGACGCTGGTCCGGCCCACGGCGATGCTCTGGCGAAACATGGCCGCCATGGCCACCGAGGAGATGCTGCGTGCCAACCCGATCGACGGGGTGGTCCTCCTCGGTGGGTGCGACAAGACCATCCCGGCGCTGCTCATGGCCTCGGCGTCCGTCGACCTTCCCGCCGTCGTGGTTCCCGGGGGGCCGATGCTCACCGGCACGTTCCGCGGCCAGGCGCTCGGCTGCGGCACCGACGTCTGGCGCCTGTCGGAGGAGGTTCGGGCGGGGACCCTCTCCCAAGCCCAGTTCATCAGGTCGGAGTCGTCGATGATCCGGAGCCGCGGCCACTGCAACACCATGGGCACCGCGTCGACCATGGGATTGCTCGCGGAGTCGCTCGGGATGGTCCTGCCCGGCCTGGCGGGGACCCCGGCCGCCGACAGCCGTCTCCTCGAGGGCGCGCACGATACCGGCCGTCTTGCCGTGGAGATGGTCGCGGCGCAGAGAACGCCGTCGAGCCTTCTCACACGCGGTTCGTTCCTCAATGCCATCGTCACCCTGGCGGCGATCGGCGGCTCGACCAATGCGGTCGTCCATCTGCTCGCCATCGCCGGCCGGCTCGGTGTCGAACTCACACAGGACGACTTCGACGTCACCGGTTCACAGGTTCCGCTGCTTGTCGACCTGCAGCCCGCCGGTCGCTTCCTGATGGAGGACTTCTTCCGCGCCGGCGGGCTCCAGGCCGTGTTGCGCGAAGTCCAGGACCTCCTCGACCCGACCGCTCGCACGGTCACGGGCAGACCGCTCGTCGATCACCTGGGCGAGGTGCGGATCTGGGACACCGAGGTCATCCACCCGCGAGCCCAGCCGATTCAACCGCACGCCGGCATCGCGATCCTGTACGGCAATCTGGCTCCAGGGGGCGCCGTGATCAAGCCGGCTGCGGCATCCGCACACCTGCTGCAACATCGCGGACGCGCGCTGGTGTTCGACTCGATCGAGGACATGCATGCGCGCATCGACGACGCGGACCTGGACGTCGACGCGGACTCAGTCCTGATCATGCGCGGCTGCGGCCCGAAGGGGTATCCGGGGATGCCCGAGGTGGCGAACATGCCGCTGCCGGCCAGACTCCTGCAGCAAGGCGTGCGCGATATGGTTCGCATCTGTGACGGCAGGATGAGCGGGACCGCGTACGGCACGGTGGTGCTCCACGTCTGTCCGGAGTCGGCCGCCGGGGGTCCGCTCGGGCTGGTGCGAACCGGCGACATGGTGATCCTCGACGTCGATGCCCGGCGTCTCGATATCGACATCTCCGCAGAGGAACTGGCGGCACGCGCCGCCGACAGCGCAACCGTCAGCGCCTACGCGAACCCGCTCCGCGGCTGGGAGCGGCTCTACGTGCAGACCGTCCAGCAGGCCAACACCGGAGCGGATCTCGACTTCCTGCTGGGATCGACCGGCAGCACCGTCTCCCGCGAATCCCACTAACACAGGAAGCGAGCACATGCCCATACCGATCGCCGACGGCCGTCCAATTCGCTGGGGAATCCTCGGCGCGGGCGGCATCGCCAACACCGTCAGCAACGACATCAACCTGACCAGGGGCAACGTCGTCACCGCCGTTGCCGCCCGTGACGCAGACCGCGCCGCGCGGTTCGCCGCGCGCCACGGGGCAGCCCGTAGTTATGCGGACTACACCTCGCTCGTCGACGACGACGAGGTCGACGTCGTGTACGTCTCGACCACGCATCCGCACCACCGTGCGCACGCCCTCATGGCGATCGAAGCCGGCAAGGCGGTGCTCATCGAGAAGCCCGTCTGCCTCAACGCCGCAGACGCCCGAGAGGTGTTTGCTGCCGCGACACAGGCCGGCGTCTTCGCCATGGAGGCGATGTGGACTCGCACCAACCCGCTGATCCGCAAGGCACAGCGCCTGATCGCCGACGGAGCGATCGGCGAGGTGCGCGGGGTGCGCAACGAGTTCGGGCTCGGCCTCCCGTTCGACCCGACGCATCGCCTCTACGAGCTGGCCAACGGGGGCGGCGCGCTGCTCGACCTCGGGGTGTACCCGGTCACGTTCGCGTATCTCTTCATGGGACCCCCGGACGAGGTCCACACCGTGGGGACGCTCTCTCCAACCGGATCCGATGAGACGGTGGCGATGCAGTGGATGTACGGCGGTCACCCGGGGGCGCAGCTCTGGACCTCGGCGCCAATCCACGCACCCAACGAAGCGGCCATCCTTGGCAGCAAGGGCTGGATCTCGTTCCTCCCCGAGGCATATCGCCCCACCGGCCTCATCTTGCACAACGCTGCGGGCGAGGAGCGTACCGACGACCCCCTGGCCGGACAGGGGAACGGCTACGGACCGGAGATCGAGGAGGTCGAGCGCTGCCTTCGCGCCGGACTCATGCAGAGCCCGCTCATCCAGCATGCCGATACGATCGCCATACTGGAAATCCTTGACGACGCTCGAGCCGCGGTCGGCGTCGTGTATCCAGGTGAGCGGTGAGCGACGCCGGAGCGCATCTCGCCTGACAGCAACATGAGGGGACGGCGATGACACCAGTACGGTTTGGCCTCGTCGGCTACGGTTTTGGCGGCCGGTATTTCCACGCACCACTGATCACGTCAGCTCCTGAGTGCGACCTGATCGGGGTGATGACGTCGTCGCCGGAGCGTCAGGCGCTGGTTGCTCGCGAGATCCCGGGCACGCCGACCTTCGCCTCGTTGAGCGCTCTCGTCGACGCGGGGGTCGAGGCGGTGGCCATCTCCACCCCCGCCGACACGCATTCCAGCCTGACCGAACAGGCCATTGCCTTGGGACTGGCGGTCGTCTGCGACAAGCCGTTCGCGCTCGATCCCGAAGCCGCCCGGCAGACGGTCGCCCTGGCCGATGCACGTGGTTCGATACTGAGCCCGTACCAGAACCGGCGCTGGGATTCGGATTTCCGCACCGTCCGAAAACTGGCCGCCGACGGGACGCTCGGGACCATGACCCGCTTCGAGTCGCGGTTCGAGCGCTTCGCGCCCCAACGGGGGCCCGGGAAGTCCGGTGGCGGCACCCTGCTCGACTTCGGGAGCCATCTCGTCGACCAGGCTCTGGTCCTGCTCGGACCGGCCGTGAGCGTCTACGCGGAACTGCGCATCCGCGAGTCGGGTCTCGACGATGATGTGTTTATCGCGCTGACGCACGTGGGCGGCGCCCGGTCCCACCTGTGGGGAAGCTGGAGCCAGTCGGCGCCGGGCCCCCGATACCGGGTCACCGGTACCGAAGCGACCTACGTGCTCGGTCCCGCGGACACGCAGGAGAACGCGCTGCTTGCCGGCGAAACGCCGGCGTCGCTAGCGGATCACTGGGGCGTCGAGTCACCGGACAGCTACGGCACGCTGCACACCGGGACCGCGTCCACGCCGTACGCCACCGAGCGCGGGCGCTGGGATCTGTTCTATTCGACGTTCGCCGGGGCCGTGCGCGGTGACAATGCACCGCCCGTCGATCCTCATGACGCCGTCGCGACCGCGACGGTGCTGGAGGCAGCCAGATCGAGCGCCCTGAACGGCGTGGTGGTTGCGGTGGCCGGGTCATGAGCGAAGCCCCGGCCGAGCTGCTCGCGACGCTGCTTGCGGAAGAGGAGCGTCTGGTGTTCTCCCACTTCGACCACGACACCGCGTGGGAGCTCGGGTCGCACCTGCGCGCCGCCGCGCTGGAGCTGCGCCTGCCGGTGGCGATCTCCATCCGGCGCAACGGTCAGTGCCTGTTCCACGCCGCGCTGCCGGGCTCATCGGCTGACAACGATGCGTGGCTGCTCCGCAAGGCAGCCGTGGTTGAACGCTACGGGCACTCCTCATATTTCGTGGGCTGCAAATTTCGCGCCGACGGACTTGACTTCGACAGGGACTCCCGCCTCGATGTTGCGAAGTTCGCCGCCCACGGCGGAGCATTCCCGATCCTCGTCGAGTCGAGCGGCTGCGTCGGCACCGTCGCGGTGTCCGGACTGCCACAGGTTGAGGATCACCGCTTCGTCGTGACCCACCTCGAGCAGTTCCTGTTCGACGGCAAACAGACCCCGGCGTGGGACCCTGGCTTCCCCACCGGTTGGCGCGAGCGCGCAGAATCCCGAAACGTGCCGGATAAGGGGTCAACACCAGACGGGTGAGAGCCGGTACTGGTCAAGGATCGCTCGCCGGAAACGCTGCCTGCCGCGTCGCACGATCGTCAGGGCGGCGGCTCCACGACGGCAACTCCGTCAGCGACATGGAGGCGCCAACCCTGCTCATGCACCGCGCGGTGGTGCGGCCGGCACAGGGAGACCAGGTTCGCGAGGGTCGTGCTCCCGCAGGGGAGGATCAGCCGGAACAGTCGAGCCCAAGCGAGAGCTGCCAGCCGGGATCGAGGGTCAGGTTCTCCTCGCGCGAGAACCAGCCCACCTGCACCTCCAGGTTCACCTGGGCAGTTCCGGTTAAGCCGGAACCATTGGCCAGGCTGCACGGGTCCGTCATCCAGATCACCCTGATGAAGCGGTACTGGCCTGGCTGGATGGTCTGCCCGGTAGTGAAGTGCATGCTCTGAAAGTTGGGCGCCGCGCCGGTGTAGTTGGAGTACGTGGACACGCCGACCTTGACGTCGGTGACGTTGGCCATGCCGACCAAGCCGGTGGGGCTGTCCGTGGAAGAGGCCATGCCCAGGACGGTCTGAGCCGAGCTGCTTGGGTTCTCCACCTCGACCACGAACCCCTGCCACTGCGCGCGGCGAGCAGGAACCGTCGTTGCGGCTGCGCCGAGCGTCGACGAATAGACCGCCCGAGCCTGGTCCTGCGGGTACCACCACGCTGAGGAACCGCCGATAGAGAGGCTCGGCGTTGCGATGTACAGCCCGAGCAACGTCGTCAGGACGCACCCTAGGGCCAGGCCAGCCGCGATCGCGCCCCAGCCCCGCCAGCCGTACCGGTGCCGAAGGGGCGACCTCGAACGGGCGATCTCGGGCGCCTCTTCGTCGAGCCTCTCAGTGGTTTTCGCTTCAGCGGCCAGTTTCGCGGGGGAGCCGAGCCGGCGCAGCACCGCCGCCACCGTCTCCTCTGCGCTGCCCCGGGGCAGGGCCTCGTCGAGGTGGGCGCTGATTTGCTCCATCAGCTCGGTAGCCTGCGGTGCCGGCAAGACTCGCAGCTCTCTCTCGAGCTCACTGAGGTAGGCTCGTACGCGGTCGTCTCTTTCCATGACGCTGCTCATCTGTCGTCACTCACGACGGCGAAAGCCGGGCTGCGCAATACCTCGGAAACGGTCGCTGAGAACCGGGGCCACTCCGCCCGGAACGCGGCGAGGTGCCTCCGACCCGCCGCGGTGATCGCGTAGTAGCGGCGAGGCCGCTCTCTCAACTCGTCCCGCCATTCGCTGGTCACCAACCCCGCGTCGCGCATCCGGTTGAGTAGGGGGTAGACGGTCCCATCGCTCGTCAGCAGGCTGTCTGCGGACGCCAGGTCACGCACCAGCTCCAGTCCGAACCGGGTGCGCTCCTCCAGGAGAGCGAGGACGCACGGACCGAGCACCCCACGGCGCAACTCGGTCAGGTCGCGGTCCTCGGTCATGTCTGACATGATATCTTGCGAGGCACGCATTCGTAAAAGCGAGCGCCGAGCTCGTCCGTGATTTGGCCCCTTCGAAGCTCGCAAACGAAGGAGCTATCTCGGCGGCAGGTCGTGGCTGCGGCTCCCGGCTGTGCCCGGCCTCTGACCGTCTTGAGCAACGGCTACCTGCTCAAGCGTCATCCACCAAAACTAGCGAGCCGTCGCTGATCTCATGTGGCCCCTGGGAAGGGGTTGTACTAACAATGGACGAGGTTGGCCGTAACTGTTGGAAACCACGCCCTCCGTTGGTCTACGCGCCCTACCTCTGTCGTGTTGGTTGTTGGTGGGCGATCCTGGAGGGACCCCCCGGAGTCGATGTAAGGCGCAAGTGGCCACCGGGCCAGACGAGCCTAGTCGACGCACGTTCATCGTGCTGTCTGCCAGTGGTCTCTCGACGAGGGCGTCTAGCAGCTTGTCCTGAGCTCCGGGTGCACCGAGAAGCGTCTTACCTGCGTCTACTCGGCGCGCTTGGCGCTGCCATAGGGGGTCGCGGATCAGCCCGGCAACAGCTCCCAGCGGGCTCTCCTCGGCGACCAACTAGCGCGGCCTGGGCACCACCTGGGGGGTGAGTTGCTCGATGTCGTAACGGGCCCGCAGCTGCCCGATCGCCTCGTCCAAGGGGCCGGTAGCTCTGACCACCAGTTCCGCAAGCTCCTTTTGGTAATGCTCGTGACCGGGCGGCGCAACGAGGAAGATCATCCGAGCCAGGCCAGGGCCCGGGTTGGCGAAAGCGTGCGGGCAGCCGTGCGGGACGAACATGAAACTGCCCGGGCGGCCCCGAGCCACCTTGGCCCCGCTGTGAGACTCCCAGTGCTGCCAGTCGGTGGGCGTCCGAACCCGCGGCTCGAAAGCGAGCAAGTCGAGCTCGCCCTCCAGGACGTAAAACATCTCCTCGGCGTTGTGATGCAGGTGCGCCCCGACGTCGAAACCTGGCCCGATGTCGACCACTTCGAACACGGAGAAGCACTCGGACTGCCTGTCGCCCACTTTGAGCTTCATGGCAGGGGAGATCCGATCGCCCTCCCCAGGCATCCGCACGAAACCGTCAGCCACGCGTCCAATGGTACTTACCGAACCGGGGCAGCGCCGGCGACCTCGGTCGCGATCTGGCCGAAGCAGATCCCACTCGGCGGGCTTGGAAAGGGGATGCTTTAACGATGGACGAGGTTGCCAGGGGCCGTCGTCCCGCGACGCCCCAGCGGAGTAGGTGGAGCTGGGCGGGGCGCCTAACAGGGAGTTGAAATTCGACTCCGAGGCTCCGCGGGCGGGTGCGAGTGGTGCCGGGTCGGCGCTTTAATCGAAACAAGATGGTCGCCGATGGGGGTTTCCGCTGCGTGCGAGGGGACTCCCTCCTGTGATCAGCCGGCCTGGGCGTCGAGAGCAGCTATTCGGATGAGGTTGTAGACCGCTCCGGTCATCAGGAACCATGCCCGGTTGCGCTGCAACCCCAC
>Ga0307374_10014568_pt1 | contig 10691 bp, 3 predicted proteins | sample OX3MG_FD_202532 | JGI IMG/M metagenome (GOLD analysis project Ga0307374, IMG submission 202532) | Soil microbial communities from Risofladan, Vaasa, Finland - OX-3 | ecosystem: Environmental > Terrestrial > Soil > Coastal area > Acid sulfate soil | place: Finland: Risofladan, Vaasa | collected... | reverse complement strand
CGGTGGCGCCGGCAGTACAAACAGTGAATCATTTACAGGGTTTCCCGATAGCGATAGAGGCTGCCTGGCGATGAGCCCGGCATGACGCACAGCCACGGTATGAGGCAAGGAATAATGAGAGGAATTTCACTCGCCATGAAGCAAGTACACCTGATAGTTGCGTTGGCGCTGGCCAGCGTCCTCGCTGCGGGATGCGGATCCGGCGGATCCGCGCCGGGAAACGCCGGTTCGCCTGGATCCGGGGCGGGACTCAGCCGCGCCGCCGGCAGCCTCAGTTTTACCGTCCGATGGCCAGCGCCCTCGCGTCTAATTCCCGAGGCGTCTAATAGCATCAAGTTCGTCGTAACTCGTGACGCGACCTCTAACTCGCCGGTGCTCGCTGGTACGGTGGTCGACAAACCGTCCGCGGCGCCGTTTGTAACCACCGCCACGTTGAGCAATCTGCCAGCAGGCAATCTTGTCGTCACGGCGACGGCCTATCCTCAAACGGGCGCCCAGGGAGTCCCGCAAGCCTCGGCGACCCTCCCGGTGGTTGTCACCGAGGGTCAAACGACAGCCTATACGATCGTGCTCAACAGCACCATCGATCATATTGACATTACCCCGGCCGCTATCGCGCCTGCCACGAGTGTTCCGGTTATCCTGGGCCAAACGATCCAGCTTACGGCTACGGCTCGCGACGCGGCTGGGGACGCTGTGGTGGTCGCTCCCACGAACCTGAAATGGCTTTCCAGCAACCCTAACGTGGTTTCAGTTGACGCCTCAGGCGCCACGGTGAACGTAACGGGAGTAGCGCTCGGGTCTCCGCAGACGATTACGGTGACGGAGGCGGAGTCGGGCAAAACCGGCGTGGTTACCGTGGCCGTCACGCAGCATACCTTCCTGCTGACCGGCAGTCTTACAACACCTCGCTCGAACAATACGGCGACGCTCCTTCCCAGCGGCAAAGTCTTGATCGCCGGCGAGTCCTATGGCGAGATCTACGATCCGGCGACCGGTGTCTTCTCTGCCACGGGACCGATGACAGCGACGCGAACTTATCACACGGCGACGCTCCTGCCCAACGGAACGGTATTAATTGCCGGTGGCGACGATGGAACGAAGACCCTCAGCAGCGCAGAGATCTTCGATCCAGCCGCCAATGGCGGCACGGGCGGATTTACCGCAGCGGCCGGAAGCATGACCACTCCGCGTGAGAATCACACCGCGACTCTACTGCCCAATGGGAAGGTGCTGATCGCCGGCGGCGTCAACGGCGGCTCGGTCCTCAGCAGCGCCGAGATTTATGATCCGGCGACGCAGACGTTTACGGCCACTGGCAGTATGGCTTCCCCACGTGAGTTCCACACGGCGACGCTATTGAAGAATGGTCTGACGCTTATAGCCGGCGGGACCGATGGGATGAATGCTCTTAATTCAGCCGAGCTGTATGATCCGACCGCCGGAACCTTCAGCCTGGCGACGGGCGTGATGACGAATGCTCGCGAGAAGCACACGGCCACCCTGCTGGCGAATGGCACGGTATTACTTGCAGGGGGATTCAACACGACGCAAAACGCGGCGCTGGGGAACGCCGAGGTTTACGATCCTACCACGAGTTCGTTCACTCCGGTTGGACCGATGGTCACGCCGCGGTTTAATCACACGGCGACCCTGCTTGCCGACGGGATGCGCGTGCTTCTCGCGGGCGGCAATACCGGACAGGGCGTCACGGCGTCAACTGAGATCTACGATCCGGCGGCCAACAAAGGGGCCGGTGGGTTTTCTGTCGCCGGCGACGGGTTGAACGTCGCGCGCGAGAATCACACGGCTACGCTGCTGCAAAACGGCAATGTCCTGATCGCCGGCGGCGATAATGGCACCGCGGCCCTGGCCAGCGCCGAAATCACGAGTGCGCCGCTGTAGCGAGCGCGAAAACAGCGCCGTCCGCGGATCTGCACGCGCGATCGGCGCTCGTAATGACTATCGACGCCACTCTCAGGAATATCGAGAGTCATGAAACGGGCCGGGGCGCACTCTGCCTCCCGGCCCGTTTCGCGAAGTTGCAGGCAGGAACTGCGCTGCCTGGTGTCCAAATGCCTATTTGGAGAGCCTGCGCGCGCGGGATAGGCGACCGGCAGCCTCCAGCACTTCGAATCGACTGCAGAAAGACCTGGAATGCTGCGAAAGCGACTCTCGCCCCGGACGCCCCGCCCGAGGGAGACTGTTTCTTGGGGCACAGGGCCAACGGGCTCGGATCGGGCGAGCGGGGACGCCGACGAAGTCACTGGCCAGGCACGCGGCGTCGAGCGGCGAGAGGGAGTGACCTGGCGCTCCGTACTCATCGGCTGCCTTCTCATTCCACCCAACTGCTATTGGCTCGTCCAGATGGACATCGTCCGGTACTCGGCGCACGCCACGACGGTTTCCCTCTTCTTCAACGTCGTCTTCATCGTGCTGGTTCTGACCCTGCTGAACCTTGCCGTCGCCCGGTTCTTCCCCCGTGCCGCGCTCTGCCAGGGCGAGTTGATGGTGGTCTACACCATGCTTGCCATCGCTTCCGCAGTCTGCGCTCATGACAGCATGGAGATCCTCGTTCCCATGCTGACGTGGCCGTTCAACCACGCCAACGCCAGTAATAAGTGGGCCGCGCTCTTTTTCAAATACCTGCCCAAATGGCTGATGGTCCCGAACAACGACGCCACCAAAGCTTATTACCTGGGGAATTCAACTCTCTACACGTGGCAGCACATTCATGCCTGGATCGGCCCAACCCTCCTCTGGACCCTCTTTATCAGCCTTTTCCTTTACGTAATGCTCTGTTTGAACGTGCTGCTCCGGAAGCAGTGGACAGAACATGAGCGTCTTAGCTACCCGATCATCCAACTTCCGTTTGAAATGACTGAGGGCGCAGCTTCGGGTCGGCCATCCGCGCTTTTTTTGAACAAACTCTTCTGGCTCGGTTTCGGGTTGAGCTGCATTATGGACGTCAACAATTCATTGAACGTCTATTTTCCATCCATCCCACCGATGCTGACGCCCGGTTTTGGGCAGAGCTATATAGACCTGCACCAGTTCTTTCCCAACAAGCCTCTCAACGCCATCGGCTGGACACCCATCTCCTGGTACCCTTTTCTCGTTGGCCTCGGGATGCTCTTACCGCTCGATTTCCTCTTCTCCGCCTGGTTTTTCTACTGGTTCTGGAAGGCTGAGATGGTTCTGACCGTAGCGCTCGGTTGGGACAAGGATCCTCGCTTCCCCTATATTCAGGAGCAGTCATTCGGCGCGTATATGGCGTTTCTCATCTTCACCGCCGTTCTGGCGCGGGGCTACTTCAAAGAAGTTCTCAAATGCGCTTTTGGGCGGCCGAGCGCGCTCGATGATCGCGACGAGCCAATGCGATATCGTTGGGCGCTGCTCGGCGTGGTGGCGGGAACGGGCGCGCTCATCGCCTTCAGTGACGCCGCCGGCATGTCGCCGTGGATGGCGCTGGCGTTTTTTGCCATCTTCTTTGGCCTGGCCATCGCCATCACCCGGATGCGTGCGGAGTTCGGCACGCCGATCCACGATCTGCACTTCACGGGCCCCGACTGGATGCTCAGTGAGTTGATCGGCACGAAGAATATCAGTCCCGAAAACCTGACCATCTTCTCTCTCTACTTCTGGTTCAACCGCGCGTACCGCTATATGCCAATGCCCCACCAGTTGGAAGGGTTCAAGCTGGCGGAAAAGACCGGCACAAGCTATCGCCGGCTGGCCTGGACGATGGCCCTGACCGGCGTCGTGGCATCGCTGGCCGGATTCTGGGCCATGCTGCATCTCATGTACATCTATGGGGCCGAGGCGAAATCGCAAATGACCTTCGGCGCCGAGGCCTATACCCGCCTTGCCGGTTGGCTTCAATCCCCCAAAGATCCGAATATTCCCGCCCTTGGCGCAGTGGTAGTGGGCCTGGTGATATGCCTCGCGCTGCAGGCTCTGCGCGTGCGGCTTCCCTGGTGGCCGTTCCATCCGCTGGCGTTCGCTGTCTCCTCAAGCTGGGAAATCAACCTGGTCTGGTTCCCGCTCTTTATCGCATGGCTCCTCAAAACCATCATCCTGCGATATGGAGGCAGGCGCGGTTACGGCCGATCATTGCCCTTCTTTTTTGGGCTCATGCTCGGGCAGTTCGTGGTGGGCAGCCTGCTGAATATCATTGGAATCATCCTGCAGATTCCAACCTATCAGTTCTGGCAGTAGGCCGCTCGGAGCCTTTTTGCCCAGGCGCGTTTTTTACTCCGGGCCTCGTACCCGCGCCCGGACCTATCCCCCGACCCCTTCCCGTTTCGGGAAGGGGAGTCGCACCCTGCGCCCGTACCGCGCCTCGGGCCTTCAGGAGATGTCGTGCGGCCGCTGGGAGATCCGGTCTCGTCGTGACCGGCTCATTGCGGCGTCGATGGCGGCGATCGCCGTGATCAATAGATACGGCGGCGACATGATCGACGCGCCCTGGCCCAGCATAAAAAGAGCCGCCGCGAGCAGCATGAACCCCTTCAACGCCTCGCCGTTCATCATCTGACCGAGGCCGGGCAGCACCACCGATCCGATGACCGGCAGCACCGATGATGACGCCTGCTGCCGGGCAGCAAGGGCGTTGGAGACGAGCAGCGCGCCGCACCGGGCGCAGTAGCGGTGGGACGAAGGATTGCCGGCGCCGCAGTGAAAGCAGATGCCGGCGGGCGCTATTGCCCTGCTGGCGCCGCAGTGGACGCACCGGTCTGAGCGCCCGACAAGGGGCCGGGAGCACGCCGCGCAGGTTATAAGCGCCGGCATTAGCGGGGGCGGCGCCGCCAGAAGCGCCGGCGCGGGAGGGGGGTTGAACGCCAGGGTATGGCTTCCCGGCTGGCCCCGACCCGGGAACGCCGCGGGCGAGAACGGCGGGGCAGCGAATGGCGGGGGCGTGAATGACGCGTCGGCTGCCGGCCAGCGATCGCTCTCGGCGCCGGAAAGTAACCGAGGTTCAGGCGGCGGCGGCGCTGTGCGACGCATTTCGACCGAGCTCTCGCCGGCTTCGGACCCCTGCCCGGCGGCGCGCGCTATTCCGCACTGCCGGCAGAATCGGTCCTCCGCCTTTCCCGGCGCTCCACATTGTGTACAATAAGGCTGTGGCTCGTCCAACATGCTCCGCCCTGCCAGAACCGCCGGCGGTACTACGCATCCACCGCGGCGCCTGCCGCGCGCAGCGAATAGGCCGGCGCCGGCGAACAGTTTTTTCGCCGGATTAACTGTAATTATACGGAGGTCCGGCGCGGCTGTCAATGAGCGTCCGGGCGGAGTTAGCCCTGCGCCCAGCCCGCCACTTAAGATAGCGGCCGGAACCCCGTTCTCCCATGGGCCATTGATTCGAGGCGTCCACCGTTAGCACCCACGGGGCGGAGTATGATTCTCTTCGTTCCGACCGGTGTGGGGTTATGATTCTCTTCGTTCCGAGCGCGCTCCATTGTGCACGAGGGGGCTTACTTGTGATAGAGTGTTAGAGTCGAACCAGTATTTGGGAACATCTTTGCGTGTTCGACTCGTCCTATGTTATAATCTGGCTGTAGTCGGAGCTAGTCTCCGATTATTCTGTGAGCAAAAGGTCCGTTAAACGGCGCTTTTGTAATGCTCCGGGCGCTTCCATCTCTCAAAGTCGAGAGGTAGTTCTGCAAGAAACGCGTGAACCGGCGCAGCCACAGGCTTCACATCCAGACAACGCGCGGCGTCTGTAAGCGCCGTAGCGATTCCCCCGCACCCTCGGGAATCTGCCTGCATGCCTTTGTACGTTCTCTTAAACCGTATACCGTGACAGTCGGCGACAGAAAGAACCAACCAGCAGCGAGTTCGAGCGTCCCCGCGCTATCGACTCCCGCGGCCGGGTGGTTGAATATTGAACGCCGGCTGAATTGGCGCTTAAGTATTGACTGCCATGCAGGATTAATCGGTGAGCTTGACGAAAAGCTACCTAACTAATGGCGTGAGCCTGAATTGAACGAGGGTAATCCTTTGAAACGATCAGCTTTGCCCCGGACGGGCGCGGCTCTTCTAGCTATATGTACGGCCGCACTGGCCATTGGCTATCACACATCGATCGCCAGAGCGCTGTCCGCGCCTGCGCGGCCATCATCGTTTACCATTTCCAGCCTTCCGGATTATCTCCAGCCTGATTTCAACACGCGGCTCGCGTCCACCGCCATCCGGGCAGGCGTCAACCAGGGGATCGACCGCAGGCTTTCGGGTGAATTTGCGAGTACCCGCCAGCAGCCCAACAACACCGGCTCCGGTACTCGGCCCGGTCAGCAGACCCCCAGGGATCTCGACATCACGTTTGTTGACAACACGTCGGGCAATACGGGAACAGCGCCCACCAAGGCGCAGCTTCCGCCTTACAGCGACATCGAGCCGATTTACGCGCCCGATCGCCGCACCATCGCCTTCTCATCCAACCGGCCGCTTACCGGCACAGGACCGGCGGGCGATTTTCACCTCTGGACGATGCTCACCGACGGGTCGTTCCAGCAGCCGCTCGCCGGCACGCAGGGAACCGACCAGGAGTGGCCGACTTATTCCCCCGACGGTGGAAGACTCGCGTATTCCTCGCATGATGCGCAGGGTGTGACCCAGCTTCACGTGCTCGACCTCGGATCGGGACAGGATCTTCAAATTACGAGTGGGCCCGGTGAGAAGACCCACCCCTCGTGGTCTCACTCAGATGTGATTGCATTCCAATCCACGGAAACAACTTTCGCTAACCCTACAGGACTGCCAAAGATCTGGCTGGTGGAGTACACGGCGGGGGTTAGCTCGCCCCCTAGCGCGCAGCTTACGGGCATCGGGTCATGGGATTCCGCCAATGCCGGCGCCAGCGATACGGAGCCGGCGTGGGAGCCGAACGGAGCCCATGTTCTCTTCACCCGGTCCATGGGCGGAACTCAGCGAATCTGGATCATTGCCGGGCTCACCTTTTCGCCCACCGCTCCCACCCCGGCCGCGGCGATCTCGGTTTCGCAATTGACCGATTTCACCGCCAACGGCGTGCCCAGCATGGATAAGGATCCGGCGTGGCGACCCGAAGGTCCCGACTACGTAAATGATTTTCGAACCAATCCCGATGACGACGCATACGCATTCGCCAGCACGCGCAAGAGCAGCCCCGATCCCACGCAAATCGAGAACGGCGCCATCAGCGTTGGCAATACTTACGGCATCTATCGCGCTCCCATCGTGTATCAGGACCTCGCGCAGTACAAGCCTCTCACCGAGTCGCAGGCCGTAAAATCCGGGGCAAGGCCCGCCGTGGTGGTGGCCGAAGACACGCAGCATCCGCCATACCGGTACGATAACCAGCAGCCATCCTGGACACAGGAGCTGCATCAGGATTTCATTACGGGTCAGGTGGCGGTCGCCAATCGCATTGCGTACTCGAGCAACAGCGGTATCTCATATTCCACGCCACAAACCCAGTTCACCGCGCCTTTGAGCGTCTTCGACATCTGGACCAGCGAGATCGTCGACGTTACCCCGCCGTCGCTGCTCTCACTGCCATCCGTAACGCCGCGATTTGCCGCTCCGGGGCAGCCGGTCACCATTAAAGCCCAGTTCAATGACTTGAACGCAGGCATCGCGCACGTTTACGTGCAGATCAAGAATCCGAACAGCTACCTGCAGGACAACAGCCTGCCTCCAGTTCGGGCCTACGACACCACTCCTCATCAGATCTGGCCCTATCAGAGCCTCGATACCTTGAATCCCCCGGGCCTGAGCTCTCTCACAAACACCGGACATATCGTGCTGGACGGTCACCGAATCTATTATGTGTACAACAATGGTGGTATCCCTCGGACGGCCCCCCCAAGTATCATTAGCCTTGTCTTCAGCTATGTCGGCATCGGTTTTCAACCGATCAATCCGCAGACGTACAGTTATAAGGACGGCGGCTTGGAGAATCTTCCGTTCGACGTTACGGATACCGTGACCGGCGTCGCGCAGTTCCCCAATCCGGACAAGCAGCCGCCGGACACGCTGGAGATGAGCCTCAGCACCGATCCGGCTGATCCGCCGGGAACGTACACCGTCGATTGGACGACGGATCCTAATCACGCCACCGATTATTACCTTGATTTTATAGCGGTTGACAAAGTCGGCAACGGGCTTGACTACGATGACGTATGGGGATTTACGACCAAGCAGTTCGCTGCGACGGGCACACAGAATAACCGTATTCTTCTCGTGAACGACTACATGAGCGCGCAGGAATTTGAAATCCCACGCGCCAGCCGCGACTACGACCACTTCAGCGTAGTGCCCGAGCTGGTGTTCGATACGGAATCGCAATTTACCGATAACCCGCAGGGGAAAGGCTCCGCGCTTGATCCGGGTAGGTTGAATGGAGGTCTGGGCGACGCTCTGACCGCGCTCAACTACTCGCTCGATCCGAGTGCAACGGCTAACCCGCCGAACAATTTTCCCATTATCAATCAGCACAACACATTGGGGCCCTGGTCATGGGTTGATGAGGGGGGCGTATCGGAGCCGCCCTTCTTTGGCTCTGTCGGAATCCAGCGGGAGGAGAATTACGATCAGAACCGGAATTTCGATGGGTACGACGTCTGGCGCATTCTCAGTCGCGGCCCCGTCACAGCGGCGGTTCTCGCGAATTACGGTCCCGAAACCGTTCAGGAACCGGGGGTTCCGGCAACGACATTGGTGCCAAGGAAGGTAAGCTACTCGGCGGTTCTCTGGGGATCACCCTATACCGGCGATGAGTATGTGGGCCCGGGCACGATTCTGGATAATGCGACGCAGACGCTCCTCACCAATTTCGTGAGTAATGGCGGGCGCCTCATGGTGACCGGACAGGACGTGGCCTTTGCCCTCACCGCGGGGGGCGCGCTGACCAACAATTCCGGCGCCACTTTCCTGGCGCAGGTGTTTGGGGTGCAATATGCTACCGACGGTCAGTACGACAATCCGGGACTCGCTACGGTCAATGGGGGCCCCGGACCGATCTATACACGAACGACTCCATTCCCCATTCTAACCACTCCCACCATCACATACATAACGGAACAGCCGATTTATCTGCCTTATACAACTGACGGCTTACCCTTCCAGATCAATACGACGAACGCTGATTTCGCCGCGATAGATCAGTTTTTCCCTGATACGGTCACGCCCATAACAACCGGGCTGCCGACCACTGTTACGGTGAACATGGATCTGGCGGACGGCGCGGCGGATCTGACGAATACGGCGACCGGAAGTCAAACGGTCTTCTGGCCGTGCGGCGCAGAAGGTATGGACAACGATATTCGGGAGATTCCAACGCCCGTCGAATGGGAAAACACGAGTAAACGGGATCGGATCGTCCACGCGGCTCTCTGCTGGCTGCGGCAGTTCCGCGCCACGGGAGTTATCAATGACGTGGAGCCGGATGGCACAATTCAGGCGTTTGGAAACGCCCTTGTTGAGGCGAGTGTCGGCGGTACCGTTATTGCAAAGGCATTGAGCGCTCCGGATGGAAGCTACGTGCTGAACGGACTCCCCACCGCTGATATCAATGGCCCGACGGTCGTTGTCACCGCGGCGTCGCCGGGGTACGCGCTCAGTCACAGCGCTGATGGAATTCAGGGGCATGGAGACCAGACCATATCGGGCGTCAACGAGTTTCTCGCGAAGCTCGAGCCGGGCACGATCATGGGCCAGGTGACCGACGCGGTTACCGGCGCTCCTATTGCTGGCGCCACGGTGACCGTCACAAATATCCCCTTTGCCAGCGTCACGTTCACCACCACGACCGATTCCAACGGCAATTACGTCATTACCGGCGTTCCGGCAACACCGCCGGCGAACGGCGTTAGCGCAACGAGCTACGAGGTGCAGGTGAGCGCCAATGGCTACAGCAGCGTCACGATCACCGGCTATGGAACCAACGGCACGGCGCCCCCGCCGATCCTGGTGCCATCGCAGGGAACGGTGACTGTGAATGCGTCGCTGGTCTCAGCGCCCGGATCGATCAGCGGCACGGTCGTGGATCCCAACAACAGCCTGGTCTCAGGCGCCACGGTCACTGCAAGCCCTGCCACCGCCGGCGCCAGCGCAGTGACGGCTACAACCGACAGCCAGGGAGTTTTCACCTTTACGGGACTCTCCGCCGATACCTACACGCTTCAGGCGACAGCGACCGGCTTCGGTCCCAGCCAGAAGGTAACCAAGCCGGTCGCGGCAGGCGCCAGTATAACCGGCATTACTCTGCAGTTGACGAAGGGGACCGGGGGTGGAACAGGCGGCGGCACGACGGGAGGCGCAGGAGCCGACAGCATCTCGGGCCACGTAACCGTGTCGTCGGCCGGAGTATCAGCTCCCCTCTCGGGATTGACGGTGGAGCTCTTTGCCGGCGCGAACGCCGTGACGACAGGAACCCCGCTTCAATCGGTGACGACGGACGCCAGCGGATTATACACGTTCACCGGTCTCGCCGATGGAACCTATACTGTGATTGTGCTCGCTCCCGGCCAGTCTCAAACGCCCACGGCGAATGTTACGGTCGCAGCGGCGACCAACGGGGGCGCGGCGACACAGGACTTTACACTCAGTCCGCTGACCGTGTTCCCGGCGGGGATTATCATGATCAGCCTGCCGTATAACTACTCGGGTACGTCGGTCGACGCCGCAACGATCTTAGGACTGCCGGGCGC
>Ga0307374_10014567_pt1 | contig 10692 bp, 7 predicted proteins | sample OX3MG_FD_202532 | JGI IMG/M metagenome (GOLD analysis project Ga0307374, IMG submission 202532) | Soil microbial communities from Risofladan, Vaasa, Finland - OX-3 | ecosystem: Environmental > Terrestrial > Soil > Coastal area > Acid sulfate soil | place: Finland: Risofladan, Vaasa | collected... | reverse complement strand
CGGGTCCTCCACAGCGCGGGGGACTGTGCCGCCATGCCTCACGGCGCCAGGCGTGCCGCCAGCGTGTCGAGCACGGTCACCCCGACGCCGACCACGTCGCCCGCGCGACACGGCCTCACGCGCACGACCGTCCGGGTCGCGCCGCCGCCCGCGGCGTTTGTGTTCTTACACGCCAATCACACGGCTGGGGGTTGCTTTGATTAGTGTCTCGGGGCCCAATCCATCGATTCGCTAGGCGGCTCGGCTTCCCGGGAGATCGACGTGACGACCTCGCTGATCGCCAAGTTACCCGGCAAGAGCGCCTGCCAGCGCGCTCTTCTGGTGTTCGGCCTGACGACTGTCTGGGCCATGGTGCTGTCCGGCTGTGCCGGCTCCCAGAAGTCAACGACGGCGCGGTTGGCAGCGCTGACGCACGCTCCGCCGCCGTCGTTGTCGTGCGTGAGCGTCTATCCGAGCCCGGGAACGCACTCGGCCTCAAGGACATCGCAGGTCAGCCTGCGCAAGATCTCCCCTGGCTCGGCCGCAAGCGGCACGGTTGCCGTCACTGGTACGGCGAGCGGGCTGCATTCTGGCCGGTGGGTCGCGGACTCTGACGACCAGGGGGCCAGCTTCTTCCCGACTCACCCCTTCACCAGCGGAGAGCGGGTGCGGGTTTCCGTTGGCCGCCGAGTCTGCGGCGTACCGGGAGATGCAGACGTGTTTTGGATCGTCGTGCCCCCGATCCGGCTGGCCGAGACGACGGCGGCCGTCGCCGGCAGGTCAAGAACTGGCGCTCAGGTGACGGTCGAGGCCTCCCTCAGGACGACACGCCGCAGGGCAACGACGCGCTATCGCACCCTGCCCGGTGCCAGCATTCCGGTGCTCAACGTAGGCCGAGCCGCCGACTTGCGTGGCGACCTCTTCGAGACGCCCCATGGCCGTTCGGGACCGGGCGCTCTGGAGATTCTCGACGGTCACGGCAACCTCGTCTGGTATCACCGCCTGCCCGGTGACCTCGTGGCGGCCGACTTCCGAGCGCAGACCTATCAAGGGCACGAGGTGCTGACGTGGTGGCAGGACGGTGGCCCCGGCGGCAGCGAGTACGTGATCATGGACAGCCGCTATCAGATCATCCGCACCCTCAAGACCGCCAACGGATACAGCACCGACGAGCATGAATTCCTGCTGAGCAACAACGGAAGGTACGCGTGGGTCATCGGCGGGCAACTGATAAGCGCCGACATGCGAGGCCGGGGTGGGCCCCAGCGCGCGCCTATCGTCGAAGAGGTCGCCCAGGAGATCGACGTCGCCACGGGCAACGTGCTCTTCGAATGGCACAGCAGTGACCACGTTCCGCCGTCAGCGTCGTACGCGCCGTACCTTCCCCGTCGCGAGTACGACTACTTCCACATGAACTCCATCGATCCGTTGGCCAATGGCAGCGTCGTGATCTCCGCGCGCAACACCCACGCGGTCTTTGCGGTTGCCAAGAGCACGGGACAGCTCCTTTGGGAACTCGGCGGCAAGCACTCCCGCTTCACGATGGGCCCTGGCGCCAGCTTCGCCTTGCAGCACGACGCGCGCATGCACGGCTCCACAACCATCTCGATCTTCGACGACCAAGATGCGCCCCCACGCTACGCGCCGGCCCGGGCCCTCCTGCTGCATCTCGACTTTGTGCGGCGCACCGCCACCGTCGTGCGATCACTCGCTCACCAAGGACTCAAGGTCCCCTGGCAGGGCAACCAGCAAATACTGCCCACCGGCGAGACCGTCGTCGGCTGGGGATCCGGCAGCGCCACCTCGGCCTACAACCGCTCGGGGCGGCTCTTGTTCGATGCAACCTATGCCCCGCCCATCAACAGCTATCGCGCGTACGTGATGCCATGGTCCGGGTACCCGACCGCTCCGCCATCCGTGGCAACGCAACGCACCGGACGCGGAGTCAGCGTGTTCGCGAGCTGGAACGGCTCGACCACGACCCGTCGTTGGGTTGTCCTCGGGGGACCGTCTTTATCCAACCTCCACCGGCTGGCGAGTGCGGTCCGACAGGGCTTTCAGACGCTTGTTCGGCTCGCGTCGCGGCCCGAGTTCCTCCAGGTCGACGCCGAGACCGCGAGCGGCCAGGTGATCGCGACGTCGCCGGCTATCCGCTCCTAGCGGTGACCGGTGCCGGCCGGTGGGCCGGTGACATCCGCCCCATTGGAGGGCCCATGGATACGTCTGAGCAGGCGGAGCCATAGCCGTGGCGTCCCGCTGCTCCGGCGACGCGCCGCACTAGAGTCGCGGGATGCTGTGGCAATGGCCGCTTGGATTGCCCTGCGCGTGTGTCTTGGGGTTGATGACCGCGCATGCAGGCGCAAGCGAAGCGGTTCTCGCCACTCGACGAGCGAGATCGCGTGGCCCGCTGATGACGCCGTGTCCAGCCCCCGCAAGGGCGCTAGGTTGGCTCGTCGAGGAGCCCCTGCTCGGCCCACGCGCGCCAGGTGTCGATCGCAGCCTGCGCAGCGTCACTTTCGATGTGCAGTCGCACTCCGGTCATCTCGGGTGACGAGATCAGGATCGCCGACCAGGGGATCGCCGACAGGCGCACCACGTCGAGTTGCAGCATGGCGACGGCCCGGTGGTTGCCGTCGAGGATCGTGTGCCGCGCGCCGCCGGCCGAGAGCAGAATCAAGTCCCCGGCATCGTGCGGGTGGCGAGCGAGGTGCGTGCGGAACGCCGCGATCCGCTCACCGTGATTGACCCGTAGCTGCGAATCCTGCGGGCGTCGTCCGAGCCGGACGTGATTCGGAGCCGACACAAGCGAGAACGACCCACCGGTGTCCAGGTACCAGCTGGCATCCGGCACGATAAACAGTGACGGGATATCGGCCCGTTCTAGGCGCACCCGGCGAATCGAGGCGCCGACTGGAATCTCACGCAGCAGGTGATGCCGCTCGTGCAGCAACTCGTGGCGTCGCTCGTTCTGCGCCCGGTCGGCGGGGTCGGCCGTCGGACCCACCAGCCATCTGTCGGCTTCGTGGCCGGCAGGCCACTCGCTTGCGAGCCATGCAAGCTCCACGTGTGCGATCGTCAGTGACCGGTCGTCGATGTCCATCGAAGTCCTCTCACCGGGAGACCTGAGCCTAACGTCGACCGGACCGGCGAGACCCGCTGTGTCGGAGGCGGCTGGCGAGTTCGTGTGCGATGTCTCCGGCCGGGATCGCGTCTGCCCGCACGATCGGGGGGGCGCTCTCGCTACAAGAACCCGGTTCCCAACGAACTTCGAGGCTCCCCGCACGCGCGCAGGCCGCCCGCCGATGCCCCCGCGGGCACGGCCGATCGACTTCTCCCGCCCGCAAGTCGGGACAGTTGATGCGATCACCGTGGGCATCTTCACAATCTCCTTACTTCCTTCTCAGGAATGTCAGAGGCTCCCGCACGTACCCTCTCCGGCAGCCCTGGCCCTGCGACACCACGGAGACTGGCATGCCCCACCCTGCCGCTGCGGCTCGCCGCCTTGCACGTCTATCCGGTGCGAGGGCAGCCACAGTCGGGCTGGTGGGTCTCGCCGGCGTCCTTGCGCTGGCTGGGTGTGGTGTCAGCTCCGCGTCGGGCGTTGCGATCGATTCGACGTCCGGGTGCGCAAGCATCTACCCGAGCCCGGGCACTCGCACCGCCGGCGCCCGGACCCAGGTCAGCATCCGGGGCGTGCACGGTAGCTCGCTGGCCGCCGCGCACGCGCGGATCGCCGGGAGCTCGAGCGGTGCCCATGACGGACACTGGGTCGTCGACTCTGACACAGATGGCGCTAGCTTCTACCCCGCCAAGCCCTTTGCCGCCGCCGAGACGGTCACGGTGGCCCTGGGCGTCCCGGTCTGCGGTTCCGTAGGGACTTCGGCAGTCGGGAATTCGGCGAAGTTCACGATTGCCCACGCGCCGGAGCCCCTGGCACCATCGAAACCGCAGCCGGCCGCCGGGGCCGCGGCCCCGCTTGATCAGCCCTCGCTCACCTACGCATCTGCGCCTGGGCTCAAGGTCCCGAAGCTCTCGGTCAGGGTGCCGGCGAACTTCAACGGGCAGTACATCTTCGAGACGCCACGCGGCGGCACCAAGCCGGGCGGTCCCATGATCGTCGACGGACACGGGAATGTCGTGTGGTTCCGTCCCCTGCCGACCGGGACCTCCGCCATGGATTTTCGCACCCAGACCTACCAGGGCCAGCCGGTGCTCACCTGGTGGGAGGGCGGCATCAACAACCAAAACGGCGAGGCCCTCGGCGGGCGGTTTGTGATCATGAATTCCCACTATCAGATCATCAAGACGTTCGATGTGGCCAACGGGTACGGCAGTGACGAGCACGAGTTCCTGATCTCGCCCTCCGGGGACAGCGCCTGGATCGTCGCCGCCGATGTCGTCGGGACCGATCTATACAAGCTCGGCGGCAGCACCAACGGCGCGGTCATCGACCAACTCGCCCAAGAGGTCGATCTGCCGACCGGCAATGTCCTGTTTGAGTGGCACAGCCTCGATCACGTGCCGGTGAGCGACTCCTACCAGGGATTCAGCCCGAGCGTCGAGTACGACTACTTTCACATGAACTCCATCGACCCGCAGAGCTCGGGTACGGTGGTGATTTCATCGCGGCACACCCACGCCGTCTACGCGGTCGACCAGCAGACCGGCGCAGTGCGCTGGCAGCTCGGAGGCAAGCACAGCACCTTCTCGATGGGGCCGGGGGCGACCTTCGCCCTGCAGCACGACGCTCGTATGCAGGGCCCGAACACGATCACGATCTTCGATGACGAAGACGCGGCCCCGGACTACGCGCCCGCGCGCGCGATCACGCTCCATCTGAACTTCACCACGAAGACCGCGACGCTCGCCCGAGCGCTCACCCACAAGGGTCTCAAGGTCTTCGCGATGGGCAATGGCCAAGTGCTTGCCAACGGGGACACCATGGTCGGGTGGGGCTTCGCTCCCGCCACGACCGTGTTCGGTCCCACCGGCACGCAGGTCTTTGACGCGAGCTTTGGTAAGTCGGTCAACAGCTACCGTGCCTACCTTCTGCCGTGGTCCGGCACTCCGACGACGCCGCCGTCTGTGGCGGCGACCAGCGCCGGCGGAACCGATACTGTCTATGCCAGCTGGAACGGTGACACCCAGACCGCGCAGTGGGTCGTGCACGGCGGCTCATCGCCGAACAATCTGGCACCGATCACCACCGCCACCCGCACCGGATTCCAGACCGCGATCACGCTCCCGTCACCCCCTCGCGTGATACAGGTGGTCGCCGAAGACGCCGACGGGCACACGCTCGGCGTGTCACGGGCGATCACTCCGACGACGGCCCCGCTCCAGCCAGTGACGATCACTCCCTGAGTGGTGCGTGCTGGCACGTCAAGACGTTGTGAGGGACAGTGGCTCCGGCTCGGCAGGCCGGGGACCTGGTAGTTCCCTTCGAGAAGCTGGAAGACGCTCAGCTCAACCTCGCTCTCCATCCCCGTGTCGTGACGCCGTCGGGTCCGCAGCTGGCCCCGCGGGCCAGCTTCGACGTGCTGGTCGGCGCGCCCGGGAATCTCAACAATCCGTAAATTCACGCTCCGGCCGGCGCCGCGCTGGTTGCGCGGCTCGCCCCGGTGTGGTTGCGTGGGGCCTGATGTCGGTGGTCCGCAGCCCGCTGCGCCTCGCGCTCGGCCTCGTTCTCGCGGGGAGTGCGGCGGCGCCCGCCTGGGCCGCTGCCGCGTCGGGCACGCGTCCGCTCCCGCTCCCGCTCTCGCCGACGCTTGCCCCCGGGGTCACGTACCGGCGTGAGGTGTTCGCGGGCGGTCAGGTGGTCAACATCATCCGGATCGCCCCGCACGGACTGGCCACCATCGATCCGATCGTCGTCTCGGGGGCGATCGGGGCGCGCGGCGATCTGGCTCATGCCACGCGCGGGCTCGAACCCGCCGGCGCGGTTGCGAGCGTCAACGGCGACTTCTTCAACTTCACCCAGGCCTACCCGAGCGGGCTCACGATCACCCGCGCCGTCGGCCTGGCGAGCACCCCCAACCCGCTGCGGTCCTCGCTGCTGATCGGGCCCACGGGCGTGCTGGCGCTCGAGCGGCCCGTCTTGGACGGCTCGTGGATGCCGGTGGCGGCCGACGGCACCGCCCGCGCGAGCGCGGGCGGGATCAGCGGGATCAACCGGCCCGCCGTCCACGCGAGCGAGGTCATCCTGTTCACCCCCGGCTACGGGACGGCGATCGCGCCGCTGCCGCCGCGCCTGCCGGCCGGTGCGAGCGGCCCGGCGCCGACGACCGAGGACTCCGCGACCATCGCCCCGGATGCGCCCGGCCCGCTCGAACCCAACCAGGCGGTCGTGGGCACGGTCGTGGCGAACGGCAGCGGCCGGTCGGTGCGCATCCCCGCCGCGGACTTCGTCCTAACCGGCGTCGGCCCTGCCGCGGCGTCCATCGCCGCGCGGCTTCCGGTCGGCACCCGCGTCTGGATGATGGCCCGCATCGCGGGAATCGCCGCGGGGAGCCTCGCCGTCGGCGGGGGACCGGCGCTCGTGACGGACGGGCGTCCCATTCGCAACGCCGGCGAAGGCTTCACCGGCGCGCAAATCGCACCCCGCTCGGAGCGCACCGCCATCGGGCAGACGTCCGACGGGACGGACCTGCTGGTGTCCGCCGAGGGTCCGGGCGAGGGCAGTCCTGGCATGACCGTGGCTCAGCAGGCGGACCTGATGGCCAGGATCGGCGCCCGCGTGGCGATCGGGATGGACTCGGGGGGCAGCAGCCAGATGATCGTCAACGGTACCGATGTGATGCCATGGGCCGATCCGCGGGCGATCAGCACGGCGGTCGTCGTGCGTTACGCCGGGGTGCGCGTCAGCAGACTTCCGGCGCCGCTGTCGCCCAACGGCGACGGCGTCGATGACCGGGCCAGCGTCCCGGTGATCGCTCCGAGTCCCGGGACGTTGCTGGTGACGCTCACTGCGGCGCACCGCCGAACGGTCACGTTGTTCGATCGCGTGGTCCCGGCGGTCCCGGTCGCCGTCGGGCTGGATCCGCTGCGGCTCGGCCTTCACGACGGCACGTATCACCTGAGCGCGTCGCTGACCACGCCGATCGGCGCCGTCTCGCGCGACTCGCAGGTCGTCGTCATCGACCGAACCCTCGGGCGCTTGGAGACTCGGGCCTCCCTCGTCCACGGCCGGCCGAGGGAGCGGATCGCCTTCCGTCTGAGCCGCCCGGCGGCGGTCACGATCCGAGTGACCACGCGCTCCGGCCGGGTGCTCGACGTCCTTCTCGGCCCGCGAACGCTTGCGGCGGGGACTCACGCGCTCACGTGGAACCAGCACCATGGCCACGGGGTCATCTCCGGGGGCGCCGACATCGTCGTTCAGGCGAGGACGCGCTTTGGCACGCACGGGCTGATCGCGGCCGTTGCGCTGCTGCGGCCCCCGCGCGCGCACCGCTGATCGGACCGGCGAGGCCCGTCCGCCCCGGGGGGGCGATGGCGGGACCGGGCGCGCCGCTCCGAGCGGGATCCCCGTGGACGCCGATCACCCCGGAGCGATCTCGGCGCGCCGTACCGTGGCGGTGCGCATCCGCGGCGGTACTCGGCCTCGCCGCCCCCGTGGCGGCACGCTCGGGGGTGTTCTCGAGGCATCACGGGCGGCGCTCGTCCCCGGGGCATCGCCGCCGTGGACGGTGCGGGCCGCCGCATGCCCGCGGGCGAAATCCGCGACCCGTCGTGCGCCGGCGATCGCGGCTCGCAATGCGCCGAATCAGTCCCGGGGTGGCGATGTCCAGGCAGGCAAGCCGGAGCATGACACCACAGACGACGGGCTCGCCCTCGACGTGCGGGCGCTCCACCGCGCTGGTGACCTTCATGGGGATGGGTTCGTCGTCGTGCGCGGGAGCCGCGGCGCGTTACCTTGTATACCAGGTCTGGTAGCGCCTAAGCTTCACGGATACTATTGCCGCGATCCGGCGAGTCATGGCGCTGTTTCCTCAAGGCAGCCGGAAGATCATTGAGGCCAAGGCCAACGGAGATGCGGTGATCGACTCGCTTAAGCACGAGATCGCAGGCATCATCCCGGCCGCGCCGTATACATCAAAAGGTCGCGCGGGCCACGGCCGTCTCACCGTTCATCGAGGCGGGCAACGTGCACGTCCCGACCTCGCACGCTGCGAGCATGGCTCCGGAGATCTCCTGGGATCCCGAGAGCTTCCTCGTTGAGTGCACCGCGTTCCCGAACGGCCAGCGTGATGACCAGGTCGACGCTTGTTTCGTTGCCGACACTCTGGTCTTCACACAGGCAGGGCCGGTTTCAATCGCCGATATCTGCGTCGGCGACATCGTGCTCGGTCAGTGTGGGTGGATGGCCGTGCAGCGGGCCTGGCAGACGGGAGTCCGGGAGGTCATCGAGCGGTACGGATGTGGGCCGCGATCTGCGGGGTGGGGGGGGTCGCGTCCCGTGCTGCCTCGCGAGCGGACGGAACCGGTGGGGCGGGCGGTGCAGAAGCCCACGGCGAGGGGGCACGCCGGTTCGTGACGACCTGCGCGAGCACCGGTAGACGGACGGCCAGGACCGAACCGGCGAGCGGAGACCCGAAGCTAGACCTTCGGGGATTGCCGCGGCCACGTCGCCGCGGTTAGAACGAGACGGAACGTCTTTCCTGGTCCCACCAACCTGGACACTTCCGTGAGATCAGTCGCAGGTTGCGCCTCGACCGGAAACCCCTCCCGCCGCTGCGCATATGTAGTGGCGCTTGCTGCACTGGTCATGTCCGTGGCGGTCGGATTCGGCGCGAGCAGCGGCGTAGCGGCGAGTTCAACGCGGGCAATCACCGTGGTGATCGTCGGCTCCGGGAACCTCCACGTCACCACGACCTATCGCGGTCGCATCGGGCACTACACGCTCGCCCGGAATCGCACCATCCGGGTACCTGCGGGCTCGCGTGTGACACTCGTCGAGCGGCCACTCAACGGTGCTGCGTTCGGCGGCTGGTCTGGGGGCGGCTGTCGGCCCTCGCTCGCGCGGTGCGCACTGACCGCGCGCAGGACCACAGTCATCCGCGCCCGGTTCGTGGCGACCGCGACCAAGACGACGATCGCCTGCAGAAACGTGATCTATAGCGGTTCCCCCCAGACGCCGTGTTCGGCGCAGGTGACCGGCCAAGGTGGCCTTCGTGCTGCCGCCGGCGTCGTCTACGTCGGAGACCACACCAACGCCGGAACCGTCACCGCGACGGCGAGATTCGCCGGCAGCACGAGCCACCTGGGTTCCGTGGCGTCGACGACCTTTGTGATCGCAAGGGCATCGGCGAGCGTCAGGCCGTCGATCACCAACCTCCCGACCAGCGCCACCAACGGTGCCTCCTTTACTCCGACGGTGATCGCCACCGGGGACGGGGCCACGTCGGTCACCTCAAACTCGACCGGCATCTGCACGGTCGAACCATCGGGCAAGGTGACCTTCGTCGGCGTCGGTACCTGCTCGCTGAGCGCCAGCGTTGCGGCCGGCACCAATTACACCGCGGCGACCGGGATCGCCCAGACGTTTACGGTCGCGCCGACGCCGCTGATCGTCGACACCGACATCTACAGCTCCGTCGATGATGTAGGTGCGCTTGCGACGGCGTTCGCGCTGCAGAACGCAGGCGAGGCGAACGTCGTTGCCACGATCGTCAATACGCGCACCAGCCGACCTGCGGTTGCCACCGACTCCTGGAAGTGCGCCGCGGCGCTCGCCCAGTTCTACGGGTCCACCCATACGCTTTTGGGCTCTGACATGCCGAACAACGGGCCTGACCCCACCACCATTCCGAACTTCATCGGGCCATGCGCGGGCTTCGCATCTCCCAGCACCCCTGTGCCTGCTTCGGCGGTATCGGTTTACCGGCGTGCACTGGCCTCCCAGCCGGATGGGAGCGTGGTCATTGCGAGCATCGGCTACTTCGAGAATCTTGATGCGCTGCTGCACTCGGGCCCGGACATCTTCAGCCCCTTGACGGGGAGCCAACTCGTCGCCCGGAAGGTCAGGCTGCTCGTGGCCATGGCGGGTTGCAATCCGAACTCCGTCATCACCTGCAGCGGCGTGGCGAACCCTGAAAACAACATCGTCGGCAACATCCCGGCCGCGGTGGATGTCGCCGCCAACTGGCCGACCAAGTCCGTCTGGTCCGGGTACGAGGTCGGTATCCAGGTCAAGACCGGCCAGACGATCCCCGGCACGGACACCACATCCCCGGTGCGGGCCGCCTACACCGCGTTCGGAACCACCCCCGGCAACTGGTGCTACTCGTTCGATCTCACCGCGGTCTACCACGCGATCCGTCCTTTCGATGCGGCGCTAACCGAACTGGGGCCGGGGACCAACGCGGTGAATTCAACGACCGGGGCTAACACGTTCACGCCGGGTGCCGGCAACCAGTACTACCTCAGTCTGACCAACGCATCCGGCCTGGACGCATCACTCAACGCGCTCCTCGACGCGGCTCCGTAAGCCCGCCGTGGCGTCTCCATCCTTGTCCCGATCCGGAAAGGCCAGCGTTTCCGCCGTTGCTGCAGCGCTCGTGCTCGCTATTGCCGCGTGGGCGCTGCCATCTGCGGCGGCCGGCGGGACGTCGCCGACGTCTTCCCACCCGTCGGGCGTGGCGATGCCGTCGGTCAGTCCGCCAGGCTGGCGCAGAGTGTTCGCGGACGACTTCACACAGCACGTACCGGTCGGTC
>Ga0307374_10014566_pt1 | contig 10692 bp, 7 predicted proteins | sample OX3MG_FD_202532 | JGI IMG/M metagenome (GOLD analysis project Ga0307374, IMG submission 202532) | Soil microbial communities from Risofladan, Vaasa, Finland - OX-3 | ecosystem: Environmental > Terrestrial > Soil > Coastal area > Acid sulfate soil | place: Finland: Risofladan, Vaasa | collected... | reverse complement strand
GGGTCTGCCAGTGCGGCCATTGCCACCTCAGCGTCCTCCCGCCTTCCGGGCGCAGTTGCCGTAACCGACGAGGCGACCGGGCTGCGATATCGCGACCGGGACTTTCGGGTCTTCCCCGACTCCTTCATCCAGGTGAATGAGGCAACCGTCTCGGCACTGTACGAGAGCGTCGTAGAGTTCCTCGGGCCCGAAGTTTCCGGGATGCACGTGGTGGACGCTTACGGCGGCATGGGCGTCCTCAGCCTGCGCTTGGTCGATCTCGGCGCCCGGGTGACGGTGATCGAGGTTAACCCGATCTCGGCGCGCCTGTGCGAGCTCCATGGGGAGATGTACGCCCCGGGACAGCTCCGCATCGTCTGTGGCCCGGTCGGGACCGAGCTTCCCCGGAGCGATCCGGCGGAGGCGGTGGTGCTGGACCCACCTCGGGCCGGTCTCGGGCCCGAGGTGCGGGAGTGGCTGAGCCTCTCCGGGCCACCTACCGTCGTCTACCTCAGCTGCGAGGTGTCCGCTCTGGCCCGCGACCTCAACACCCTCTGCCGGGTGGGTCCGTACCGATTGGAGCGGCTCCGGCTGGTCGATATGTTCCCCCAGACGTACCACTTTGAGACGGTGGCGCTTCTCCGGAGAGGCTGACTACGGTGGCCCGGTCCAATCTCGGATACTGATGCCCTGAGGGGGAGAGGACTCCCCCAAACCAGGAAGCCTTAGCCCTCCTATGCCCTCTGTCGAGTTCGCCCACCTCCATACCCACTCCGAGTACTCTCTCCTAGACGGAGCGGCTCGGGTCAAGGAATTGGCCCAGCGGGCCCACGATCTAGGGCAGACGGCAATCGCCGTCACTGACCACGGTGTTCTGGCTGGCGCCATCGAGTTCTATGAAGCTGCCACCCAGGTGGGGATCACACCGATCATCGGCTGCGAGGTCTACGTGGCGGCTCGCTCGCACCTGCAGAAGGAAGGGAGGGCCGACCGTGACCCCTTCCACTTGGTGCTTCTGGCTCGAGATCGGCAGGGCTACGCGAACCTGGTCAAGCTGGTGAGCAAGGCTCACCTGGACGGCTTCTACTACAAGCCGCGGATCGACCACCAGTTGCTGGCCGAGCATGCAGCAGGGCTGATCGGGCTATCCGGCTGCCTTGGGGGCGAGGTGCCTCAAAAAATATTGGCGGGCGATGCTGACGGGGCGTTGGCGATTGCTCGAGAGTACTCGCAGATCCTCGGTCCGGATGGGTATTTCCTGGAGATCCAGGACCATGGGATGGAGGAGGAGAGAGTGGTGCGGGAAGGGCTGATCCAGCTCGCCCGCCGGACGGACATCCCGCTGGTGGCGACCAACGACTGCCACTACGTGGATAAGGACGACGCCGAGGCCCATGACGTCTTGCTCTGCATCCAGACCGGCAGCCGGCTTGACGACCCCAAGCGGTTGCGCTTCTCCGGATCCCACTTCTACGTCAGCTCAGCTGAGGAGATGGCCGCCAAATTCCCTTATTGCCTGGAGGCGGTAGGCAACAGCGCGGCCATCGCCGCCCGATGTCGTTTCGAACCGCTGATGGACCAGCATCTGCTGCCGCTCTATGACGTGCCGCCGGGCCAGGACGCCGACGGGTTGTTGGAGCTGGTGGCGGCCCAGGGGTTGCGTCAGCGCCGGGGTGGTGAGGACCCTCCGGGGGAGTACGTGGAGAGACTGCGCTACGAGCTGAGTGTGATCCGCGAGACGGGATTCGCTGCCTACTTCTTGATCGCCTGGGACTTCACCAGAGCCGGCCGGGAGGAGGGAGTCAAGATTGGACCGGGGCGTGGCTCCGCGGCCGGGAGCCTAGTCGCCTACAGCCTGGGGATAACCGGCATCGATCCTCTCCAGTACGGGCTCATCTTCGAGCGGTTCCTCAATCCCGAGCGAGTGTCGATGCCGGATATCGACATCGACTTCGACGTGGAGGGTCGGGGTCGGGTCATCGACTACGTTACCCGTCGCTACGGTACCGACCGGGTGGCGCAGATCGTCACCTACGGGACGATGGCGGCTCGGGCGGCCGTGCGCGACGTCGGCCGAGTGCTCAACGTTCCCTTGCCAGAGGTCGACCAGCTCGCCAAACTTATCCCGACCAGACCCGGGGTAACCCTCGACTCCGCCCTTTTGGAATCGAAGGAGTTGAAGGCCACCTACGACAGCCAGCCGTGGGCGAAGCGGCTTGTCGACACCGCGCGGCGGCTGGAGGGCATCTCTCGCAATGCGGGCACCCACGCCGCCGGGGTGGTGATCGCGCCCGGGCCACTGACCGACTACGTCCCTCTGCAGCGCGCCACCACCAACCGCGAGGCCGTGGTGACCCAGTTCGACATGGACGGCGTCCAGAAGATCGGGCTGCTGAAGATGGACTTTCTGGGACTCGAGAACCTCACCATTTTGGAAGAGACCCTCGACAACATCGAGCGGCTGCGAGGTACCCGTCCGGACCTCGACGCCATCCCGCTCGACGATTCCGCCACCTACGAGCTCTTAGCCAGAGGGGACACCCTGGGGGTATTCCAACTTGAGCAGCAGGGTGGTCGCCGGATCGTGATGGACATGCGGCCGCGCACCATCGAGGACATGGCCGCCGCCGTCGCCTGCAATCGCCCAGGAGTTATCGAGGGCGGCGCGACCGACCTCTACATGAAGCGTCGACGCGGCGAGGAGCCGATCACCTATCTGCTCCCCGAGCTGGAGCCGGTGCTCAAGGAGACCCACGGGGTGATCTTGTATCAAGACCAGGTTATGCAGATCGCCGTCGAGGTGGCGGGCTTCAGCCTGGGCGCCGCTGACCTGCTGCGGGCTGCCATGGGCAAGAAGGACAAGGTGAAGATGAAGGCCCAACGGGACCGCTTCATTGCGGGCGCGGTGGGCCGCGGAGTGGTGGAGAAGACAGCCGTCGAGCTCTTCGAGTTCATCGACTACTTCGCTGGCTACGGCTTCAACAAGGCCCACTCCGTAGCCTACGGGCTGATCAGCTACCAGACCGCCTACTTCAAAGCGCACTTTCCACTGGAGTTCATGGCCGCACTTCTCAACAGCAAGGCCAGCGACTTCGAGCGCCTCAAGCGAGCGATCCAGGACACCCAGGCCCGGGGGATCGTGGTCCACCCTCCGGACGTCAATCGCTCGCGCGCTCCCTTCAGCGTCGTGGCCGCCCCGGCGTCCGACGAAGCGGGGGAGCTACCAGCCAAGAGCGAGATTCTCTACGGCCTCCAGCACATCAAGAACGTCGGCGAGTCGGCCGCCCAAGCGCTGGTGGCGGTGCGCGAGGAGGGTGGTCGCTTTCGTTCCCTGGTCGACCTCTGTACCAGGGTGCGTGGCCGCGAACTCAATCGGCGGGCCCTGGAGGCGCTGGTCCGGAGCGGGGCGTGCGACGGGTTGGGGGACAGGGGAGTGCTCCTGGCCCAGTTGGACACGGCCATGCGTCGGGCCGAGATCGCCGCCCGTGAACGGGACTCTGGACAAATAGCGCTCTTCGACACAGAATCGGCCGATCTGACGGCACCCGAATTTCCGATCGAGGCCGGTGCGCCCGCCACGCCGCCCGCACTTACCGAGGAGATGCAGCGGGAGCGGCTAGCCTGGGAACGTGAGCATCTGGGCATCTATCTCAGCGACCACCCGCTCCAGCGACTCCGCCAGGAGCTCAGCCAGCGGACCGACACGGTGGTCTCCGACCTGGGCCGCTTGGAGGGCACGGTGGTCCAAGTTGGAGGAGCGGTGAGGGAGTGCCGTCGGGTCCGGAGTCGGAGAGGGGAGGCGATGGCCTTCGCCCAGCTGGAGGACCTCACCGGCGTCTGTGAGGTGGTGGTTTTCCCGTCGCTCTACCAGCAGGCAGCTTCGCTACTCCAAGCGGATGCGGTGGTGGTGGTGCGCGGCCGGGTCGAGGTTGGGGCCAGGCGGGGATTCGGCAACGGCAATGGAGGTGCCCCGCCGCCGCCCGGACTGGAGGGGGAGGAGGCGTCGGAGCCGGCGCTGGCCGAGGAGCCGGAGGAGGCACGGGTCATTGCCGAGGAGGTGCTGGCCCTAGACGACCCGGCCCTGGCCAACTGGCGGGCGGCCGCGGTAATTCACGTACGCGCGCTGGACGGGGGCGAGGAGGGGCTGCGAAGTCTGGCTGGGCTGCTCACTGCGCACCCGGGTGAGTCGCGAGTCGTGCTGCACCTGCGGGATGCCGACGGCGATCACGAACTGGAGCTTGGTACCGAGCACCATGCTGCCGGTTCGCCTCAGCTGGAGGCGGAGGTGACCGAGCTCTTCGGACCCGGGTCCTACCACGCCGACCCGATCAGGGCGCTGGCGCCGCCGCCCCGCTTCCGAGGTCGCAGCCGCTAGCCTTCGCCTAGGCTAGATCTGCTGCAGGCTGTTCAACAGCGACGGGAAGAGGACCTCGGCCAAGGCGATGTAGACCACAATCGCGATCACCAACCCGATCACCGCGGCCATCTCGGTCTGAACCTTGGCAGCGCGCTCGATCGGGGCGATCAAGCGGTCGGTGATCCGCTTGATCGAGTAGACAAACGGATGCCAAGGGTCGAGGTGGAGCGCGGTGATCAGGACTCGGATCAGCAGGAGCACCACGATCACCAGGGCTACCGCGCTGATGAACTCGAAGATCACGCTGAAGATGATGCTCACTGGGTTGGCGAAATCGCTCGAGGCCAGCTTTTGCAGCAACTCCGCCAGGGCAAAGACCAGAATCAGCGCGAGCAACGGGGAGAAGTCGAGCCCGGCGATGGGAGGAAGGACCCGGCGCAGTGGCCGAATCACCGGCATCACCAGCGCCTCCAGCAGATGCCCCACCGGGGTCGCGTAGGCCTCCGGGAAGAAGGACATAAAGGCCCAGGCCAGTATGCACAGCGCATAGATCTCCAGGAGTACCGAGACGTCATTGACCAGGATCTCAGCGAGGTGCATCGGCCGGAGTATAGATCGAGGCGCTTCAAGGTCCGGCCGGGTCCGAAGAGGTTTCGAAAGCGAGTCGGGAGTTTGGCGGGCGACAGAGTCGGCTTTGCCGGAGCGGCGCCGGGCCGCTGCCCGTCAGTCCTCTACGTATCTGTCGGCCACGTCCAGCGCCTGGTCGAGACGGTGAATGCCGTCCCGGAGTTCGTCGGCTGTGATGATCAGCGGGGGAGCAACGTGGATGCGGTTGAAGTGGCTGAAGGGCCAGAGGCCGAGCTCCCGGCACGCGGTCACCAGCTGGGTCATCGGTTCCTTGTCCGTTCCGCCGGCGTTGTACGGCACCAGCATCTCGCGCGATTGGCGGTTTTTGACCAGCTCCACGGCCCAGAACAACCCCCGTCCACGTACTTCTCCTATCGAGGGATGGTGCTCCATCAGGTCGCGTAGCGCGGGTTCGGCTACCTCCCGGCCGAGCCGTCGGACATGCTCCAGCAGATCGGTCTCCTCGAACACTCGAATGCTGGCGATGCCTGCCGCGCAGGCCAGAGGGTGCCCGGAATAGGTAAGCCCGCCCGGATACGGATGATCGGCAAATGACTCCCAGATCTTCCCGGAGACGATCACCCCGCCCAAGGGCACGTAGCCGGAATTGACTCCTTTGGCGAAGGTGATGAGGTCAGGTGTCACCGCCCAGGCGTCGACCGCGAACCATTCTCCAATCCGCCCAAAGCCAACCATGACCTCGTCGCAGATCATTACGATCCCGAACTCATCGCAGAGGGACCGGACCCCCGCCAAGTAGCCGACAGGTGGCATCAGAACCCCGTTCGTGCCCACCACCGTCTCCAGCAGGATGCCGGCGATGGTGCCGGGGCCTTCCAGTTCGATCACCTCGCGGAGGTGGCTGAGGGCAGCGGCACACTCCTCTGCTTCGGTGTGAGCTCCGAAGGAAGACCGGTACAGGTACGGGCCCAGGAAGTGGACCACTCCGGGGATTCCGGGCTCGTTGGCCCACCTCCGGGGATCACCGGTAACCGTGATGGATCCGCTGGTCGCGCCGTGGTAGCTGCGGTAGGCGCCCAGGATCTTCTGCCTGCCGGTGTGCACCCGGGCCATCCGGATCGCGTGCTCATTGGCCTCGGTACCGCCGTTGGTGAAGAAGACGTAGTCGAGGTCGCCGGGGGCTCGCTCGGAGATGAGTTCGGCGAGTTCGCTGCGCTGGTCATTGGCGAAGTCGGGAGCGAGAGTACAGAGCTGGCCCGCCTGCTCCTGGATTGCGGAGATGAGCGACGGGTGCTGGTGCCCCAGGTTGAGGAAGACCAGTTGGGAGGCGAAGTCGAGATAGCGCCTCCCCTCCGCGTCCCAGAACCAGCAGCCTTGCGCCCCGGCCGGCTTTAACTGGCGCACCTGCCGCTGGGCTGTCCAGGTGTGGAAGACGTGATCGACTGCTACCCTTCCGGCCGCTTCAGTTGGCACCACGACTCCCTTCATTCAATTGGCCGGAAAGGAGAAGTTGATGGCAGGCCCGACCTCTCCGGACTCCTGCCATCTTCCAGTCACGACCTTGGTTCTGGTGAAGAAATGGATCCCATCGGGGCCGTACATGTGGCTGTCGCCGAACAGTGAGTCCTTCCAGCCACCGAACGAGAAGGTGCCCACCGGCACCGGGATGGGGACGTTGATGCCGACCATGCCGACGTCCGCTTCCCGGCAGAACCGGCGGGCGGCCGCACCATCGCGGGTGAAGATGGCGCCGCCGTTGCCGTACTGATTGGCGTTGACCACGGCGAGTGCGTCCGGGTAGTTGGGGCAGCGGACCACGCACAGCACCGGACCGAAGATCTCGTCCTGGTACACCTGCATGTCGGGAGTGACGTGGTCGAGCAGCGTTGCTCCCAGGAAGAAGCCATCGCCCTCAAAGGTGAGCGACCGACCGTCTACCACCACCGTCGCCCCCTCTTGCTGCCCGCTGGCGATGTAAGAGGCCACTCGATCCCGGTGCGCGGCGGTAACCAGGGGTCCCATCTGGGAAGCAGGATCAGTGCCCGCGCCGATTCGCAGGCGGGCCATTTTGGCGCTGACGAGGTTGACCAGGGGATCTGCGGACTCCCCGACCGCCACCAGTACCGAGATGGCCATGCAGCGCTCGCCGGCCGAGCCGAAGGCGGCCGACACCGCGGCATCGGCGGCCGCTTCGAGGTCAGCGTCGGGCAGCACCACCATGTGGTTCTTGGCGCCACCCAGGGCCTGCACCCGCTTCCCGTGACGGGCTGCCCGTTGATAGATCTGTCGGGCGACAGGCGTCGACCCCACCGAGCTCACCGCCGCCACGTCGGGATGGTCCAGCAGCCGGTTGACGGTGCTGGCGTCCCCGTGGAGGACAGACAAGACCCCGGCCGGCAGGCCCGCGTCGGCGAACAGCTCGGCGAGCAGGACCGGGGCGCTGGGGTCCTTCTCACTGGGCTTGAGAATGAAGGCATTGCCGCAGGCGATGGCGCTGCAGATCATCCAGAGCGGAACCATGACCGGAAAGTTGAAGGGGGAGATGCCGACCGCGACCCCGACCGGAAAGCGGTACTCCTCGACGTCGATGTTCGTCGAGACCTCAACCGACTTGCTGCCCTTCAGCAAGTGGGAGAGCCCACAGGCGAACTCCACGTTCTCTAGGCCCCGGGAGATCTCTCCCCGCGCGTCACTCAGAACCTTGCCGTGCTCCTGGGTGATGGCGAGGGCCAGGCGGTCGGCGTTCCGGGTCAGTATCTCCCGAAAGCGGAAGAAGACCTCGGCCCGCTGTGCCAGGGTGGTCGCGCCCCAAGCTGGCTGGGCTGCCCCTGCCAGTGCGACGGCCTCGTCCACCTCCCGTTCGGACGCGACCGGCACCGATCCCCGCTGCCGTCCGGTGGCAGGGTCATAGACCGGCAGGGAGCTGGCCTCGGGTACCAGCCGCATCTGGCCGCCAACGAAGTGAGGTATACCCACAATCTCGGCGGCTGCTGTTCCCACCTGCCCGGTTGTCATCCCCACAGAGCCTTCCTCCAAAGAGCTAGCGCAGTCGTCCACTCCAACCTAAGCGCCCTCAGCCTCCAGTTCACAGCGACAGCCCTCCGCCGTCAAGCTCGAGTTGCCTCCCCGGGCGCGGCCGGGCCAGGAGACAGTCTCACCGGCCACGACCCGTCCACCAGTCGATCGCTGTTCCCCTGCCGTCGCAGATACGCCTGGAGATTTGCCGCCTGGTCTCGAGCGGCACCTACCTGCAACTCGTGCAAGTCCCGAGGTGCCAGGTTCGCGATGTCGGGATACCGACTGGCGAGGGACCGTGCGACGCCCAGCGCAGCCAGTGCATCGCTCCGGGCTTCGTGGGCCGCCTGCAGCGGAACGTCGTATATCCGGCAGGCGTCCGCGAGTCGGCGCCCGCCCGGGCGGTAGCGGTCAGCGCTTCGGTCCAGCACCAGGGGGTCTATCAGAAGAGATGGCAGACCGCCGAGCTGGTCTTCCAGGGTCGGAATCTCCCAGCGGTGGCACTCCCGATCCAGCAGAGTGAAGTCGTACGGGGCGTTGTAGGTGACGACGGCGACCCCGGCGCGGAGCGCCTTGATCAAGGCGGCGACGATCTCCGTCAGCGCCATCGCCGCCGACATTCCCCGGGAACGCGCCATTTCCGTCGTGACTCCGTGGACAGCCGTGGCCTCGGCCGGAATGTCGACTCCGGGGTCGATCAGCCAGCTCAATTCACCGGGACCCCCATCGCCCAAATACGCGGTCACAATTCGCGCCGTCTCGACGTCGAGTCCGGTGGTCTCAGTGTCGAACGCGACCAGCGCTCCCGCGGCCCATCCGGTCATATCGGTCGGCTGGCGGCGGGGGAGTTGCCTCGCCCGCGGGAAATTGGGGTCGTCATCCCTTCAACTCTAGCCAGTGGCCCGGCGGGCGCGAGGCAGCTCCTAGCTCTCGTATCTGCGGGTGAGAGCTTTCAGGTGGTGCCAGATGGGCATGAGAGGCCAAAGAAGCGGGCCTGGAGAGAACGGGTTAGAGAACCGAATCTCTCACGCTGGGCAGGAGAGGTGGCCGTCGCCGGCGCCCTCAGCCACGCTGGTATCCTCGCCGGTGGTCGCGATCGACTTGCCATGACAGTCCGCTCCTGGGAGATCCTGTGTTCTTTTTTTTCCGATTCCTGCGGAACTCCACACACCCAGCGCTGAGGTGGGGCATCGCCGCCCTGCTAGGCGCTTTGGGAATAGCCCTCATCGTCTGGGGCCTTGTTGACCACAACACAATCATTGCCATTCGCGGGGTCGTGGAGCTGCTGATCGTGGGTTATCTATTAGTGCGTGTGTACAGACCGCGCCGCACTCCGGGCGGAGGAAGCACCGGCCGCCTGATGTAGCTGCGCGGCGCGTTGTCTGGATGCGTCAACGGTGCTAAGGCTGGCAGGCGACTGGTCGCGGGGGCAGCTTGAATCGATCGGGAACAGTCTTTCTACCGCGCTAGGGGGCATCCCGCGGCCCGTTCTCCCCAATCGTGTCCAAATCTCGTTCTGAGCGTGGCGAAGGTTCCGAGCCAGAGGCAGACGGTTCGCCCGGGATGAGCGGCTTCGGCACGCAGCGGGCCCGCTGTAGCTCTAGCTGACTTTGGCGGCCAAGTCTTGATAGGCAGGGAAGAGCTCCTCCCACCGCCCCTCCATGGCGCGGCGCTGACGACCCTCGATGTGCGCGGCGAGATCTTCGACATGGATCTGCACCCCAGCGCCGTAGGCGGCGACCAAGTCCAGGGGCATGCCCCGTTCCTCGATCACCAGGATGGTTTGGTCGCCGGCGGTGGTCAGAGTGGCCTCGATGACTTGCTCGTACGGCTCGTCCGGATCCTTGGTGAGAACCAGCAGTTGCTGCGGGGGCGCGCACGCTTCCACGCGCCCCGTGCCTTCCCATCCGCTGGCAAAGAAGTGGGCACGGAACTCACCGCCCAGGCGCAGGTCGCCCTCTACCTTTCCAAGCCAACTGGCGAGACGGCCGGGGTTCGTGAGTGCCGACCACAGGTCGTCGATATCGGTGTCGAAGCGATCCTCCATGCGCACGACGCCTTTGCCATCGGCTGACCGCAGCGTGCCCAAGATGTGGCCTCCTCCGCGTGCATTGCTGGTCATCTGGTGCTCCTTCGTTTCGGTTTCCCCCGGGCCACCTCAGTGTGTTGTCGAAAATACGGCGCCTCGGCGCGGAATGCAGCGCCTAGTAGCTAGCGATCCCTCGGCCGATTGGCCCACTGATGCTGTGGCTGTCGAATTGGCTGTCAAGCCGTCAGTTGGGAAGTAGCGTCCAGCGGGCGAGGGGCAAACTTTGAGATCAAAAAGCTGGCGCCAGCAGTCGGAGTCGAACCCACACGAGCTTGCGCTCAACGGTTATGCAAACCGCTGCGTGTGAGATCGATCCCGCTTCGCGCCGAGGTGGGATGACCCACAAGCTGACCCACAGCGGGTTCAGAGACCGACGCAGGGGGCACAGGTGTTCGCCGTTGGCTCCAGAATCTCCCTGGGGTCGCTTGGGCCGGTCGTGCCCGTCTGCTCGCGACAGAGGGCCGCACAGCGCCCCGATGCTTCCCGACCCGGGCGGGTGAGGTCCGAATTCCCACCGGTGTCTCTGCGGAGCGGGCGGCACGATGCCAGCAGGGGGTTGCATGAGGGTTCCGATGACTGGGGAGGTTGCATGAGGTACGCGAAAACCGGGGCGGTTGCATGGGGTCCGGGTCAGCGCGTCTCATGGGGTAGAGGTGAGGAAGAG
>Ga0307374_10014565_pt1 | contig 10693 bp, 11 predicted proteins | sample OX3MG_FD_202532 | JGI IMG/M metagenome (GOLD analysis project Ga0307374, IMG submission 202532) | Soil microbial communities from Risofladan, Vaasa, Finland - OX-3 | ecosystem: Environmental > Terrestrial > Soil > Coastal area > Acid sulfate soil | place: Finland: Risofladan, Vaasa | collected... | reverse complement strand
GGGAACTGGGGCCGGCGGGCCGCGCGGTCGCCGTCGTCGCCGACCGGGCACACGCCGACATCCGCACCGGCACCAGGCACCGGGTCGATCAGCTTCTGTTCGCCTGGGAAGGGCCGGCCACGCCGGGCACCCGGCACTACTACCGGGTCCAGGGTGACGACCTGCTGATCGAGTTCGACAACACGACCGACGACGGCAACCACGCGCACACGGTGCTGCGCCGCCCCCGCAGCGACTTCGGGGACGACATCCTCGCCGCCCACTACCGCGAGGTGCATCCGCCGTCAGTGGCGCCCCGCTCCTGATGACGCGGGCATGAGCGCCTTCGGGGCGGCGCCCATAATGACATCGTGCCGCGACTCATCGACCACGCCGTTGCAGCCGGCCGTCTCGCGCGATTGCGCCAGCCGGTCCTTGAACGGTGCCCGGGATAAGCAGAACGTTCGGGGAGCGCTGTAGCAGCCAGGCCAGCGCGACGGCCATAGGCGTTGCGTCGAGACGCTTGGCGACTGATTCCAGCACGTCGGACTGCAGAGGGGAAAAGCCGCCGAGCGGTTACGGCCGAGCATGGGTGCGGTCTCTCCGATCTGTGGCGGGGTTCTCGAGGTGCGGCTGCGCGGTCAGGCCGCGGGCGCCTGCGCGATCCGGACGGTGTTGCCCGACGGGTCGCGGAACGCGCAGTCGCGCGGGCCCCAGGGCTGGTCGACGGGCTCCTGGAGGACCTCGGCGCCGGATGCGCGCACGGTCTCGAAGGTCGCGTCGACGTCGTCGGAGCGGAACACGATGATCGGCAGGACGCCCTTGGTGAGGAGCTCCTGCAGCGCGTCACCGTCGGCCTGCGAGCGGCCGGCATGAGGCACGGAGAGCACGATCTCGCCTCCGGGCTGCGCGTCGCTGCCGAGCGTGACCCAGCGGAATCCGGCCGAGGCCACGTCGTTGCGCACCTGGAGGCCGAGCGCGTCGCCGTAGAAGGCCATCGACTCGTCGACGTCGTTGACGGTGATGTTGCAATACTGGAGTGCGATTGCCATAACCGTGACTCTATGCCGCGGCCTCCCTGGTCGCTTCTCCGATCCTGCTCGATGCGTTCCGGACCGGGCGCGTGTGCGTCTTTGCGACACAGGCGGGCATGGCCTTGACCGCGTCGTGCTCGTGGCTCCGGTAGGCCGTCGGGGTCTCCCCGACGACCTCGGCGAACCGCGAGCTGAACGAGCCGAGGGAGGTGCAGCCGACCGCCATGCACGCGTCGGTGACGCTCACGCCCGCCCGCAGCAACGCCATCGCACGCTCGATCCTGCGGGTCATCAGGTAGCTGTACGGCGTCTCGCCGTATGCCGCGCGGAACCGGCGCGAGAAGTGCCCGGGCGACATGAGCGCCCTGCGGGCCAAGGTCGGGACGTCGAGCGGTTTCGTGTACTCACGGTCGATCAGATCCCGGGCACGGCGCAGGTAAGCGAGGCTCTCGAGCTCCTGCGGGGTCATGACCCCACGGTAGCATCCGGCGCGTCGGACGTCAGATGCCGTTGCGACTCCAGGTCAGCCGACGATCCCGGCGTCAGCCCCAGCGGAGACAGAACGGGTGGCCGGCTGGGTCCGCGTAGAGCTGCAAGCCCTCAGCCGACTCGATATCGTCGGCCGGCGTCAGCAGCCGCGCGCCCAGCGAGCCTCGCCGTGCGCGGCGGCGACAGCAGCGCCCGGCGGTGTTGTGTTCCCTGTACCAGCCGGCGTCGAAGGCCGGCGGCCGGCCTCCGGCCCGGCCGCGGTTGCGGCGGTCCTTCTTCTGGTCGTCCCTGACCGGGATCACCGCTGTGATGCGGTGGTCCCGCAGCCAGGCGCGGTTCGCGGCGCAGGAGCAGGCCTTGTCCGCCATCGCGCGGCCGGGCCGGCGCCGGGGCCTGCCCTGCCCGCGCCGCCGGATGCGGATCGCGTCCATCAGCGCGGTGACGTACGGCGAGTCGCCGTGCTGGCCCGGGCTGGCCAGCCGGGCGACAGGCCGGCAGCGCAGGCCAGCGGCCAGGTGAATGTTCGTGGTCAGCCCGCCGCGGGACCGGCCGATGCACCGTCTTCGAAAGCGTGTCACCAGGTGGCGCACCGCCGGGCGCGCCTCGTCAACAGGGGTGACCTGCCCGCTCATTTGCGAGACCAGGACTTCCCGTTCCAGTGCATGGTTTCGGTGTTCCAGACAATTGATCGGCTGCCGCATTTAGATACGCAGTAGAACCCGACCGCCCAGGCGTCGCTGGCACCGTCGGCGCTGACTCCTTGAAGGTTACTGTCCAGAGGTGTCGATACTGGGACCAGCGACCAGTTCGTGCCATTCCAGTGCGTGAACCCGCCGAACCCCACCGCCCATCCGTCAGTAGGTGAGCTCAAGGTGATCGAGAACGCCGGGCTCTGGTTGGGGAAGTTGACCTTCGACCACCTGGTGCCATTCCAGCGCAGCATCAAGTTGGCGGAATTGCCGAACCCAGCAGCCCAGGCGTTGGTGGCGGACAGCGCACTTACGGAGTGGAGATCCGCGCCCGTGATCGTAGGGCTGGGCACCTTCGACCAGCTCTTGCCGTTCCAATGCAGGATCAGGCTGTGATCGACTGGGGCCGTGGGACCTGAACAGTGCGACGCGCAATACCCGCCCACCGCCCACGCGTCTGTCCTCGAGACCGCACTCACGCCATAGAGAGAGTTGCGGCTCCTGCTCGGGCTCGGACTTGTCACCTTCGACCAGGTCTTGCCGTTCCAGTGCAGGATCAGCGTGGCGATGGTTGGGCCGCTGATCCGGCTCCCAACGGCCCAGGCATCAGCCGCCGATTCGGCGAATATCGCCGACACCTGAAAGACACCTGCCACCGCCGGGCTGTCGTTCGACCAGGCCTTGCCGTTCCAGTGCAGGATCAGCGGCCTGAACCCTTTCGCGGAACTAAAGGAGGTGCCGGCCGCCCAGGCATCACCGGCCGATACCGCCGTCACACCGAACAGGGTGTCCTGGGTTCCCGCGTTGGGACTGGGCACCCTGGACCATGCTGTGCCGTTCCAGTGCAGGATGAGGCTACGGTCGACCTCGGCGGACTTCCCGCAGCTCGCGGAGCAGTAATACCCCACCGCCCAGGCATTGCTGGGTGAGAGCGACTGCACGGCCTGGAGATAGTCATCGTGGCCCGGATTCAGGCTGCGGGGCACCGCCACCGCCCCAGCGCTCTCCGAAGATGTCGAGGCCTGTGCGACGCCCGTTGCCGTCAGGCTCGTGGCGGTGAGCACCGCAAGCCCGCCGATGCGCGCGGCCAGCATCCCCGAACGAGCCATTTTCGAGCCTCCTTCAGCGCGCCGGTGGCAAGCGACAGTGGCTGACGCACTGCCGCGAGAGTCTCATAGACGGGCTTGCTGTACAAGGCCCGGAAGCGCCGGAACACCGTGGACGATCCCAGCCGCGATTTCAGGGTCTGGGCCTTGCTACGCCACCATTCTGCGAAACGGGCGGCGCGCCTACCGCCTTGCCGACACGCGCCGCCGCCTGGGCATTGCCAGGCCGACGCCCGGATGGGCGTCACCCAGGGCCGAGTCTCCGCCAACCCAGGACAAGGCCCCGCGCCAGGCCTGGGCCGTGCTCATCGATGAGGGCATCTACCTGGCCTCGGTCTCCACGATGTACCGGCTGCTCCGCGAGGCGGGGCAGGTTCGCGAGCGCCGCGCTCAGGCCGCCCATCCGGCGCGCAAGAAACCGGAGCTCATGGCCACCGGGCCAAACGAGGTATGGTCATGGGACATTACCAAGCTGGCGGGCCCGCGGCGGGGCGTATATTACCACCTGTACGTGATGATTGATATTTTCTCCCGCTGCGCTGTGCATTTCGAGGTGCATGCCACCGAACTGGGTGAGCTGGCGAAAGATTTCATGAGCGAGGCAGTGCGCCTTAACGGCGGCATCGCGCCGCACGCCATCCACGCGGACCGGGGCACCTCGATGACGTCCAGGCCGGTGTCGGCGCTGCTGTCGGACCTGGCGATCCTTAAATCGCATTCCCGGCCGAAGGTTAAAGCAATGATAACCCGTACAGCGAGGCGCAGTTCAAGACGCTGAAGTCACTGCCCGGCGTTCCCCGGCACGTTCGGGTCGCTTCAGGATGCCCGCGCGTTCTGCCGCGTGTTCTTCACTTATTACAACCACGAGCACCGGGGCCACGGCGGCCTCGGCCTGCACACCGCCGCCGACGTTCACCACGGCCGGGCCGCGGCCGTGCGGGCCGGCCGGGCACTGGTGCTGACTTACCGCGCGCACCCGGAGCGCTTCGTCCGCAGGCCACCCACCCCGCCAAAGCTGCCGGTCGGCTCATGGATCAACCCACCCGATGACAACCCCGAAGAGAAGCTCACAGCGTCTCCACCGGGCGCGGGCGCGTGGTACACCAGCTTTATAGTTCCGTGAGAGGCATTCTCTCGGGCCTCGGACCGCCACGGATTCGCGCTGCGGCTGGCAGCGGGGCTACGGCCCAGAGCCAACGAAGAACGGGCACGCCCTTGGAATCGCACGCGATGGCCAGATCGAAACTACACTCCGTGCTGTGGAACTCATCCCGAAGGCCGTGGTCTCCGGCCTGTTCGTACAGAGCCAAGTAGTGACGACGGGGCCAGCTAGCCTTATCTTGCAGGCACCCGGTGCCACCGCGACGCGAGACACCATCAACCGGATCTGGTCTGATGTGGTCAAGGACTATCCGTATCAAGGCCTCCAACTGAACCCAGCCGGATCGGGTGGCGCCTTCGTCGGCTCGGGGCCCAGAGGATGTCGTACTCCTTTCGGAGATGCTGGCAGGTCACGATGACGTGCAGCAGCTAGCGGGCGGCATGGCCTTGCAGGGTGTAGCGAGATACCTTCTTAGGGGAGACGGTGTGACCTACACGCTGAGCCTGGAGCCGCTTCAATCTGACAAAAGTAACATCTTCATAGATCTTGACGCCCAGTATGATGCAAGCGCCGCCGGACTACAACGCGCCGCTTCCCACCGTCTTTAGGAACTTCTCGCCGCTCGTAGAGCTGCTCGCAGAAGCCCATAGCTCAGTGGCCGGGTTGTGGACACCTGACGTCGAGGCAGCTCGCACCGGAGCAGCAGGAGAATGTGGCGATCTTCGGTCAGTCTCAGCTCGACGTGATCTTGGGGCAGGACGACCTGCATTGCTGCGCAGGGTTGACGCCACCAGAACAGCAACTTCCGTGGCACTCGCGAACTGCGGATCTCCCTGGAGGAGCACTACGTACTTGTCGCGATATGCGGCACCGGAGCTAGCATTGCGGTCAGGCAGCCGCATCCTGATGAGATAGACGTCGCCACGATTCACAGTGGCAGAGCTTACCTGCAACGATGCCGGGAAGATGCCTGAGGGCTGCAAGCCGCTGACGTGCGCGGAATCTGTCAACCTGAACGAGGCACCATCGCGGGTGAGCCTCCCCTGGTGCAGATACGTGACCTGGTTCAGTTGCAGGGCATGGCAGGTTCAGCTGAGAAGATCCAAGCTATCTTCAAGATCGTTACCCACCACATCGGTACCAGCTCGCCTGCCAACCTGGGTTCGGCCCTTTGAGGTTCTCACTAGATGATCTATTCCAAGGGGTCAGTGGTCATAGGCCAGGAGTGATCGCTTGATGGACTGGCCGGTGCGGTCGTTATGCCAGATCACGGCGGTCAGGGCCAGGATGCGCTGCAGGACCCGGATCAGCACTCCGGCTGGCGTCCGTCCGCCGTGGGCTTCGAGGTCGAGCTGGCCCTTGTAGGTGTCGAAGATGGACTCGACGGTCTGGCGTAACGGCTTGAAGAACCGTGATCCGGGCCGGTCGGCCTCGCCTTTGCGGGCCGGGCGCAGCAGCGTCAGGCCGGCGGCGGCGAGGTCGGCCTCGAAGTCCTTGCCGAAGTAGTTCTTGTCGCCGATCAGGACCTGGCCGGGCAGCATGGCCGCCAGGTCGGGGTCGCTGGCCAGGATGGACAGCAGGACCTGCCGCTCGTCAGCTTTCGCGCCGGTGAGCGCGAAGCCGGCGGGCAGGCCGTGCAGGGTGGCCAGCATGTGCAGGCGCAGGCCCCAGAACCAGCGGGAGTGGCTGGCGCAGTACCCGTACTCCGCCCATCCGGCCAGGTCACTGCGACGGGCGGTCTCGCGGGACCGGCCGCACTCCACCGGGGTGGAATCCACCACCCAGACATCATCGGTCCACAGGCTGGTGTCGCGGGCCAGCACGCCGATCAGCCATGCCACCGTGCCGGCCAGCTTGCGCAGCCGCTTGTTGTACCCCGGCTGCTCCGGCAGGCACGGAAACAGGTGCCGCAGGTGCCGGCGGGCCGACCGCACCCACCGGGCCTCGCTGGTGTATCCCAGCAGTGCCTGCAGCACCGCCAGGGTGACCAGCTCAGCGTCGGAGATCTGCGGGACGATGCCCACGACAGGGCGCCACGGGACGCGTCCGGGCGAAGCCTTCAGCAGGTCATCGGTCCTGACGTACAGTGCGATGGCAAGGGTGTCCAGGTCGGCGTCCACGAGGGTCCTCCACAGGATCGGCGTTGGGTCGCAACGCCGATCCTGGACACCCTTCAGCGCAAACTCGGCGAGACGCGCCGGTCAGACCCCTTGGAATAGATCATCTAGGGGCCATGCTCGTCGCGGGCGGCGGCGTTCTCCCGTACCTCGCCGACCGGGCCGCCCACCACAGGGAAGCGGCTTTTGCCCTGCTCATCGGGGACGGCTTGGCATCTCCCCGGCAGGCCAGTCGGCCAAGCCGTCAGAAGCCCGTCCCATTCATCAGCGCCATCAAGACGCCAACCGCAACCGTCCAGCTCTCCGGTGACGAATGACACTGATCTGGTTAGGAGTCCAGCTTTCATGTCCCCGGGGGCCAGACGAGGGACACCGTCAAGCGGAAAGGGACATCAGAACCTGGAAACCTACAAGTTACAAGGCGATGGCCGCGAGCGTACCCAGGAGGATGAACGGCCCGAGCGGCAGGTGGCTGGTGCGGGTGGCCCGGTGCAGGGCCAGCAGCACCCCGCCGTACACCCCGGCCAGGGCGAACGCGGCGAAGGTGCCCGATAGCAGGGCCTGCCAGCTGATCCAGCCCAGCGCGGCGCCGGTGCTGGCGGCGAGCTTGGGATCCCCCAGGCCCAGGCCGCCGGGGCGGATGACCGCCAGGACCAGGTAGAAACCGGCCAGGGCGACCGCGCCGATGGCCGCACGGCCCAGGTGGCCAGGCTGGTGGCCGGTGAGCGCGGCGACGGCCAGCAGCGCGAGGGTCCCGGCGAAGGCGGCGCCGGTGAGCGGATCGGGGAGCCGGCGGACGGCCACGTCGATGAAGGCGAGCGGGACGGCCAGCAGGACCAGCCAGGCCAGTGCCGCCAGCTCCCACACCGAGGATGCGCGGGCGGCCACGACGGCCAGGGCGAACCCGGCGGCCAACTCGGCCAGCAGCGGGTACGGGCCGATCCGGGCGCGGCAGCGGGGGCAGCGGCCGGTGACCGGCAGCAGCGCCCGCCACCGCCAGCGATCCGGCAGGATCTCCTGGTCGCAGGCCGAGCACGCGTGACGGGGCGGCAGGCCGGATTCGGTGCTGCGGGAGAACACACTGGCGCGTATCCGCGGGCCTGCGATCACGCCGGCAACGGCTGCGGCGATGATCCAAGGCAATGTCACCGTATCCCCTACATCTCGCCCGAACGCGACCATGCGCTTCCAGCCACTCGCCGGGGGTGGGCACGCTGACGGCGGGCGGACGTCCCGTGAACCTGCTCCCGATTTTAGTAACGAGATACCGGCCGTTTCGGCCTGGGCCGAATGGCATTCGGCCTCGCGATACAGAGATGGCTAATCCGCGACCCGCGTAAGGACTAGGGCCAGCTCTGCCGGGTCGTGGGTAGCTGTTCAGCAAGCGTCAGCGTGTTATCGCTGGTCGCGGGACGGGGCGGCTGGGTGGCTGCGACGCGCCGTGGTGGGTTGTTGACTGGCGGTCCGGGATGGCGATGATTGCCTGTTGTGCCTGACGTGCCCGGTGTGCCTTCCGCGGAGGAGCTTTCTGCGCTGCCGCATGGCGAGCTGGCGGCGTGGCTGGCGGAGGCGTACCGGCTGATCGCGCAGCTGACCGCGCGGGTTGAGCAGCTCGAGCGGCAGGTGCGGAAGGACTCGTCCACGTCATCGAGGCCGCCGTCGTCGGATAGCCCGTTTAAGAAGAAGCCGCGGGACCGGTCCCTGCGGGAGCGGGGGAAACGGCAGCCGGGGAAGCAGCCGGGCGAGCCGGGAACGACGATGAAACTCGTTGATGACCCGGACGAGCGGCTGGAGTACCCGCCGGCGGAGTGCCGCGGCTGCGGCGCTGGCCTGGCCGGCGAGCCGGTCACGGCGCAGCGCCGTCACCAGGTCACCGATATCGAGCCGGCGCCGGCGCCGAAGGTCACGGAGCACGTGGCGCAGGCGAAGCAGTGCCCGGGCTGCGGCACGGTCACCGAGGGTGGCCTGCCCGCGCACGTGCGGGCGCGGGCCAGCTACGGGCCGGAGGCCAGCGCGCAGGCCGCGAACCTGGTCTTCTCTGGGGGTCGTGCCCTGCGACTGAGGTCTGGTCCTCACGTTTGCCCAGCTCAGAGGCTGATAGTGGAATGCTATCGATCACTACAGGTGTGGTGCAAGGACGACACGCCGCGTGTCATCGGCGTCGTGTCGCAGTGTTGATCTGGGCCATGAGCTCGCGGTTGGCGGCCCGCGCGGCGGCGAGATCCTGCTCGCGTTCCCCGAGTTGCAGGCGCAGATCCACGGCCTGCTGCTCGAGCTGAGTGATGCGCTGGCTGAGGGCGTCGATGTCGGCAGGTGCCCCGAGTCCTGAGTCGTGCCATGCCTGCTCGCCGAGCAGCTCGGACAGGCGGCGTTCCAGCTGCGTGATCCGGGTGTGCATGCGGGCGGCGCGGTCCTGGGAGGCGAGCAGGTCGGCCTGCAGGGAGGCGCGGCTGACTGCTGGCCCGCTGCCGTGGGTACCTGGTGGCGCGGTTTCCAGCGCGTGGATCTTCTCTAGCAGGTCACGGTGACGGTAGAGGAAGGACCGGTCGACTCCGGCGGTGCGGGCGATGCCGGCGACGCTGATCTCGATCCCGCCGTCCGTGGCGGCCTTGCTGAGCGCGGTGATCACGCGCTGGCGGCGGCGGGCGGAGTCGGCCTGGCGCCCTTGCCGCATCGCCTGGGTGCGCGGGGTGCGGGCTGTCATGCGGTTGCCTCCTCGCGGATGGCGGGCAGCGGTGCCCGGACGGCAGGCATGCCGAGCGTCACGGTGCGGTGCCGCCGGACGGCGGTGACGGCCTCGTCGATGGCGGCGCGGTCGGCAGGAGTGAGCTGCGCGATGTCGGTGCTGATCCGGCTGATGAGGCGCCGCACCCGGGTGATTTCCTCGTCGGATGGGGTGGCTTCGGCGCGGGCCCACTCGTCGGCACCGTCCACCGCGGCGGCGAGGCGCTCCCGGCTGCGCAGCAGGTCGTCGAGGTAGGCGGTCAGGTCGGGCAGGTAGGAGACGTTGGTGCGGAAGTGGTCGCAGCCGGCGCAGCGGAACCGCAGGGGGCAGGATTTCCCGCCGGCCTGGACGTTGGATGGCTCGCTGCACGTGCCGAACGGGACAGCGACCTCGCCGATCGCGTACCGGGCGTGCTGGGTGTCCAGCAGCGCCGGGGCATCCCGCCAGATCCGGTTGCCGTGCCGGTCGAACTGCATCGCGGTGACCTTGTCGACCGCCTCGCGGCGGCGGGCCTCGCCGACCCGGTAGTACCGTTTGGTGACTTCGAAGCTGGCGTGATCCATCAGTTCACGGAGCACGTCGATGGGCACCCCGGCGTCGGCGTGGCGCTGGGCGTAGCTGTGCCGGTAGGCGTAGGGAACGACGCGGGCCTTGTCGAACTCGCTGCCGTCTGCCAGCAGCAGCGGCGGCATCGCGTCTACCCACTCGCGGTGGGCGTTGCCCAGGCCAGCCACGCTGACGGGACGGTGCCCGTCCGGGTTGGACCGCGGGGAGGGGAGCAGGACCAGCTGTCCTGGCGGGGTGCGGGGGTAGCGGGCACGGACCCGGGTCTTCTGGCCCGCGATCAGCCGCGCGGCCGCCTGGCCGACCGGCAGCCGCCTGCCGGGCCGGTTGGATTTGCGGTTGTCGTAGACCAGCACGGCGGCACCGTCGGCGTCGCGTTCCAGGCAGTCCCAGGGGAGGGCGCAGATCTCCTCGGGGCGCCGCCCGGTGTCCATGGCCAGCTCGGCCGCGATCCGGAACTCCGGGTTTGCCCGCTGTTCCAGCATGTCAAGGCGGCCGCATAGCTGCCGCATGATCTCCGGCGGCAGGTCGCGGCCCGGCTCGGGTTCTTCTGGGTGGGCGGGGATGTCACTGGCGGTGAGGGTGACATCGTCGGGCAGGCCTGCGGCCGCGCCGCCAGGACGGGTCAGACCGATGGCGCGGATCCGGCTGAGCACGCGGCCGACCGTCTGGCAGGTGCGGGCGCGGGCGTATTCGGAAAGCTCCCCGTTCCCGGCGAGGTAGGCGAGCCGGTTCAGGAAGGCGTCGATGTCGGGACGGCCCAGCGCGGCCGGGTCGGAGCCTGTTTAATCTTCTGTGTGAGCGGGGGCAGGTGATCCCAGCGTGACGGGTGTTGCGCTGGCGGAAAGGACACTCTGAGTGAGCACGGAAGCGGTTGAAAAGGTGCAG
>Ga0307374_10014564_pt1 | contig 10694 bp, 9 predicted proteins | sample OX3MG_FD_202532 | JGI IMG/M metagenome (GOLD analysis project Ga0307374, IMG submission 202532) | Soil microbial communities from Risofladan, Vaasa, Finland - OX-3 | ecosystem: Environmental > Terrestrial > Soil > Coastal area > Acid sulfate soil | place: Finland: Risofladan, Vaasa | collected... | reverse complement strand
GCCGCACCGATGACCCGGCAACAATCTCACCGATGGTTATTTCCGGCACCCATGCGCTCGACATCGCCATGTGGCTCCTGGAAAGCAAAACCCCGGTGGAAGTGTACGCGCGTTCAATGGACCGGGTGCTGGGTCCTCTGTATCGCGGGATTGATGCGACCGCCGGCATGATCATGTTTAGCGATGGTTGCGTTTACCACCTCAATATTTCCTGGGCCCTGCCGGTCACCTGGCCGGCCGCCGTCTACAGTCTGGAAGTCGGTATCGTTGGCACCGAAGGAGTGCTGACGATCGACGATACCCATCGCGACATTGTGCTGGCGGTGAGTGCTCCTCAATCGGAAGGTTACGCGCCAGATCGCACCCGGCTGGTGGATTTTATGGGGAGCTACCCGCCGGGAGACATGGCGTTCGGCGAACTGCGCGGGCCGATGCGCGAGGAGACCAGTTCCTGGCTCGACCGTATCTCCATGGGCGTGCCGACCCAGCATACCACTGCCCGGGAGGCTCACCAGCGGCTGATGCTGACCAAGGCCCTCGACGCCTCGGCGAAAAGGCATCAGCCTGTTTCGTTGCCATTCAACTCGGAGCAATGACCCCGATCCAAGCGAAGAAACTTCCGAAAAACATAGGCCACGAAGTTTTGCGGTGCACTGCAAGGCTCGGATGCAGCAATCCATGCAAAAGGGAAGACATCGCCCGCGGAGTTCTGAATCGCCCTCGTGACGGAGGACGCATAAAGCGGTTTGGCGGCGCCTGCCATCGCATGAAACACCCTCGCGGAGTGATGATCCATCCCGCACATAGGCTCTCCCGGGGACAATCCATCTTCCATGAATGGTGTTTCGCTGCTCCGGGAGGGTTCTGCAATATCTGCCCCAATCGTTCCGTAGCGCTACAATAATTCGCGAAGGGCTTGACCGGACGGGCGCCGGAGCGCGGAGGCGCAACGCCTGGATTTCCGCCGGGCAGTCCTGAGAGGCGCGCGCCTTTGCTGAGCATGCCGCTATTCGGAGGGATGCACTCCCTACAGCCAATACCTGTTTCGAGCATTTCAAATGACAAGGAGGTTTTCCCATATGTCTAACGAGACGTCGCCAGCCGGGGGGTCGCAGGCAAAAGATCCGGTGTGTGGAATGACCGTCGATCCGAAGTCCGCTGCCGGTCAGTATCAATACGGCAACAAGACCTACTACTTTTGCTGCGCCCACTGCCTGAAGAAATTCCAGGCGGATCCCGGCAAGTACGCCAGCGCCTGAAGCGCGTGGTCGTTTTGTGGCGAACCGCGTGAGCGCGCAGCCCGCCACGCAGCTCCATAAATGGTGGCTGGAAAGGGGTTCGGGATGAGTCCTGTGCCGTTCGAGAATTCAGGAAGTGAAGATGCGCATGCGGCCGGGGAGCCTCCCATAGAGAAGGACCCTGTCTGCGGTATGGATGTGGACCCGCAAACGTCCGCCGGGCAGCAGACGCATGGAAACCGGACCTACTATTTCTGCAGTACGGCGTGCCTGGAGAAATTCCGCGCGAATCCCGAAGTGTTTACGGAAACCGCAGCCCCGCAGGAAAAGCCCCCGCAACAAAAGCAAAGCCTGGAGGTTCCGAGCGGCGGGCGCTACACCTGCCCGATGCATCCCGAGGTAAAAACTAAGGAGCCGGCGCCGTGTCCGAAATGCGGCATGGCGCTCGAGCCGCTCGAGGTGCAGCCGGCGTACAAGACCGAATATACCTGCCCGATGCATCCGGAAATTATTCGTGACGCGCCGGGTGCCTGTCCGATCTGCGGGATGGCCCTCGAGCCCAAGGTCGTCGCCGCCGAAGAGGAAGAGAACGTCGAACTGAAAGATATGAAACGCCGTTTCTGGCTGGGATTGTGGCTCTCGATTCCCGTGCTGGCGGCGTCGATGGGACATGTTCTTCCTGGAAATCCTCTGGAAAGCTGGGCGCCGGAACGTTTCTGGATATGGTTCGAGATGCTTCTAACTACGCCGGTGGTGCTATGGGCGGGATGGCCGCTTCTGGTGCGCGGTTGGCAATCGCTGGTTCATCGCAGCCTGAACATGTTTACGCTGATTGGGTTGGGCGTGGGCGTCTCCTATGTGTATAGCCTCGTGGCCGCGCTGCGTCCGGGCATCTTTCCCCCTACGTTTCGCGACCCGAGTGGCGCCGTTGCCGTCTACTTCGACTCGGCCGCGGCGATCACGGTGCTCGTTCTCTTGGGGCAAGTGCTGGAGCTGCGCGCCCGCAGCCGGACGGGAGCGGCGATCCGGGCCCTGCTGGGCCTTGCGCCGAAAACCGCGCGCCTCATCGCCGAGGAGGGCGGCGAGAGCGATGTGCCCCTCGATCGTGTCCAGCCGGGGAACCGGCTTCGCGTTCGACCGGGGGAAAAGATCCCCGTCGATGGGGTGGTGCTGGAAGGCGCGAGCAGCGTGGACGAATCGATGATCACCGGCGAAGCGATTCCCGTCGAAAAGGAGGCCGGCGCCCGCGTCACCGGCGCCACGGTCAACGGAACCGGTTCGCTCGTCGTTCGCGCCGAGCGCGTGGGAGCCGATACGCTTTTGGCGCAAATCGTGCGCATGGTAAGCGATGCGCAGCGAAGCCGCGCGCCGATCCAGAAGCTGGCCGATGTGGTGGCCTCCTATTTTGTTCCCACGATTGTCGTGATCTCCATCCTGACGTTCATCGTTTGGGGCCTTTGGGGGCCGAGTCCCCGGATGGCCCACGGGATCGTCAATGCGGTTGCCGTACTGCTGATCGCCTGTCCCTGCGCCCTGGGTCTGGCAACGCCGGTCTCGATCATGGTGGCTTCAGGGAGGGGCGCCACGCTCGGCGTCCTCTTCAAGAACGCCGAGGCGATCGAGCAGATGCGCCAGGTGGACACCCTGGTGGTGGACAAGACGGGCACCCTGACCGAAGGGAAGCCGAAGCTGGTTGCCGTGATCCCGGGAACAGGCATCGACGAAAAAGATATTCTGCTTTTGGCGGCCAGCCTCGAGCGGGCCAGCGAGCATCCGCTGGCGGCGGCGGTTGTAGCCGGGGCCCAGGAGCGCGGCATCTCGCCGACCTCCGTTCAGGAGTTCCTTTCGCTCACCGGCCGAGGGGTAAAGGGGGCCGTCGAGGGCAGGGAAGTGGCTCTTGGAAACGCGGCGATGCTCGATGAGCTTGGGATCGCTGCGGGAGCGATGTCCCAGACGGCTGAAACGATGCGCGCCGAAGGCCAAACGGTCATGTTTGTCGTGGTGAATGGGGATGTCAAGGGTCTTCTCGCTGTCTCCGACACGATCAAGCCGACCACCGCCGAGGCCATCAAGCAATTACACGATGACGGAATTCGCATCGTGATGCTGACCGGTGACAGCCGCGCCACGGCCCAGGCCGTCGCCGGCAAGCTGCACATTGACGATGTGGTCGCCGAGGTGCTTCCGCAAGACAAGGCCAATGTCGTGAAAAAACTCCAGGCCGAGGGCCGCTTCGTTGCCATGGCCGGTGACGGCATCAACGACGCGCCGGCGTTGGCTCAGGCCCAGGTGGGAATCGCCATGGGCACCGGTACCGACGTGGCGATGGAGAGCGCCGGAATCACGCTGGTGAAGGGCGACCTGCAGGGCATCGTCCGCGCCCGCCATCTGAGTCGCGCCACGATGAGGAACATCAAGCAGAACCTGTTGTTTGCGTTCCTCTACAACAGCCTGGGTGTTCCCGTCGCCGCGGGCGTTCTCTATCCCTTTAGCGGTCTGTTGCTCAGCCCGATGATTGCCGCGGCGGCCATGAGTTTCAGCTCGGTTTCCGTGATCACTAATGCTTTGCGGCTGCGCACCGCTCGCTTGTGAGTGAACCTGCCAGGCGCTGCCGGCGAGGCGCGTTAGAAGAGGAAGTAGCGCTGCGCCAAGGGTAGAACGCTGGCCGGTTCGCAGGTAATCGGCACATCGTCCACGCGCACTTCGTAAGTTTCCGGATCGACCTGAATATTCGGTGTTGCGTGGTTGTGCCGCATGTCTTTCTTACCGATGTTCCGGCAATCGCGCACGGCCGCCACGATCTTCCTCAGGCCGAGCGCCTGCGCCAGCCCCGCCGAAACCGCCGCCCGCGAAAGAAACGTGATGCTCGTGGCCGCGACGGCCTCGCCGAAGGCGCCGAACATGGGGCGATAGAGCACCGGCTGTGGCGTGGGAATCGACGCATTTGGATCGCCCATCGCGCTCCAGGCGATGAATCCCCCTTTCACGACCATTTCCGGCTTTACGCCGAAAAATGCCGGCTTCCACAGAACCAGATCGGCCAATTTCCCCGGCTCGATGGACCCGATTTCCGAGGACATGCCATGCGTGATGGCGGGGTTGATCGTGTATTTCGCCACGTAGCGCTTCGCGCGCAAATTGTCGTTGCGCGTGGAATCCTCGGGAAGAGGGCCTCGCTGGGTTTTCATCTTATGCGCCGTCTGCCAGGTGCGCGTAATGACTTCTCCGACGCGCCCCATGGCCTGGGAATCGCTGGAAATCATGCTCAGAACGCCCATGTCGTGAAGGATGTCTTCGGCGGCGATCGTTTCGGGCCGGATGCGGCTTTCCGCGAAGGCGACGTCCTCGGGAACCAGCGGGTTCAGGTGATGGCAGACCATCAGCATGTCGAGGTGTTCGGCAATCGTGTTCGCCGTGTAGGGCCTCGTGGGGTTGGTCGAGGACGGGAGGACATTCGGAAACGAGGCGATCCGGATAATGTCGGGCGCGTGGCCTCCGCCGGCTCCCTCGGTGTGATAGGTGTGAATCGCGCGTCCGTTGATGGCGGCGACGGTCGCCTCGAGGAACCCGGCTTCATTGATCGTGTCGGTGTGAATGGCGACCTGCACGTCGAACTGGTCGGCGACCTTTAAACAGGCGTCGATGGCCGCCGGGGTTGAGCCCCAATCCTCGTGCAATTTCAGGCCGCACGCCCCCGCTTGCACCTGTTCGGCCAGGGGCGCCGGAGAAGCGGAATTTCCCTTGCCGAGAAAACCGAAATTCATGGGCCAGGCTTCGGCGGCTTGCAACATGCGTCCGATGTTCCAGGAGCCGGGCGTGCAGGTGGTGGCCGCCGTGCCGGTGGCAGGGCCCGTGCCCCCGCCGATCATCGTGGTGATGCCGCTTGAAATCGCTTCGTAGACCTGTTGCGGGGAAATGAAGTGGATGTGGCTGTCGATCCCGCCCGCAGTGACAATCAGATTTTCCCCGGAAATTACCTCCGTCGCCGCCCCGACGACCAATTCGGGATCGACCCCCTCCATGGTGTCCGGGTTGCCGGCCTTGCCGATTTTCACAATTCGGCCGTTCTTGATGCCGATGTCCGCCTTCACAATGCCCCAATGGTCGAGAATGACGGCGTTGGTGATCACCAGATCCAGCGCCCCGTGAGGACCTTCGCGAAGGGCGCCGGTGCTTTGGCCCATGCCGTCGCGGATGACCTTTCCTCCGCCGAATGTGATTTCGTCACCGTACTGCGCGTAATCCTTTTCGATTTCGATGAACAGATCGGTGTCTGCGAGGCGAATGCGGTCTCCCGTTGTCGGCCCATAGAGATCGGCGTAGGTGCGGCGAGGAATGTTCAGGCTCATCGGTCCCTCTCTTCGGCGGATACGCGGAAGCCCGCCTGAGTTGCCTTTTCGATCGCCCGTTTGCGGTTCCCGTGCCGGTCGAGAGGGCCATTCACAAGGCCGTTGAGGCCATGGACCATCCGGCTGCCCGCCAGGTCCGTCAGTTCGACCTCCTTTTCGTCGCCGGGCTCGAAGCGGACGGCTGTTCCCGCCGCGATGTTGAGCCGCATTCCGTAGGACGCCGGGCGATCAAAGGCAAGCGCGCGATTGACTTCGAAAAAATGATAGTGGCTCCCGACTTGCACGGGCCGGTCGCCCGTGTTCTTCACCAGCACGCGCACGGTTCGCCGTCCGGCGTTGGCGAGTATGGGGCCGGCGTTTTCATCGAGCAGGTATTCTCCGGGCTTCATGCCCCCTCCACGAAACTTCCTGGCGGTGTCACTCCCGGTTGGCAGCGGCGCCGCGTTCTCGCATTACTTGATTGGATCATGAATAGTCACCAGCTTGGTGCCGTCGGGGAAGGTGGCTTCCACTTGCACCTCGTGAATCATCTCGGGCACCCCCTCCATCACCTGGTCCCGGGTGAGAATGTGGGCGCCAAAACCCATGATTTCGGCGACGCTTTTTCCGTCGCGCGCCGCCTCCATCACCTCGGCGGAAAGAATCGCTACGGCCTCGACGTAATTCAGCTTCAGGCCGCGGGACTGGCGCCGGCGGGCCAGATCGGCGGCAACGACGATCATCAATTTTTCCTGTTCACGCGGCGTCAGATGCAAGGGTCCTCCCGAGCACTTTAGTGGCGATGGTAATCCCCCCCGCCCAATTCCTCAATTTCTACCTCTAATTCACTTTGCGCGGCGGGATCGTCTCCCGGTGGAATAACAGGGTTTTCGCCGCGCGCCATATCGTATGCAGTCCTGAAGAGGCATCGAGGCCGCGTTGGGCCAGACAGCGCAAGACAACTCCGTCGGCCGCGAGGGCGCTGATGCCCCAGAGCGTATCGCTGGAATAGGCCGCTGTCCTGGCGACCTGGCGCAGCTGTTCCTCGGCGGCGATCCACGCTTTGGCGTCGAGGCCCACTCGGCAGATATAGAAGGAGGCCAGATAGCGATAGTTTCCCAGCCGGGCCAGGGAGTGGGGATCGCCGCTTTCGGGTTCGAGCCGGGTGCGCTCGGCGGCGATACGGCAGCCGTCCGCCACGATGTCGGTGATCATCTCGATCATCTCGTATTGGAAAATTTCCCCGCGCGCCTCGCGCCCCGGCCCAAGAATCTCCCACCAGAACAGCCCCGCTCGCGGGGCCAGGTGAATCGTAGTCCGCTGCGAGAATCGGGCCCCGGAAAAGGGGATGATGGGGTCGGGCACGTATTCGAGCAGGGCATCCTCGCCGACGAAGATTTCGTTGATCTGAACGGCGGTTGGGGCGTCCACGCGGGGCCTGTAAATGCGAGTTGCGCCGGTGGTGGTGAGTTGAGCGCTGGCTTCCTGGCCCAGCCTCACTCGAAGCATGAGGCTGTCCCCGCCAAGAACACCCCCCGATACATTGTGCAGGTGGGCGAGCGCGGAACCATCCTCCCGCTCAAATGCCCTGACTACTCGCAGCGGGGGCTCCTGCAGGCTACGGATCAGCGCCGTCCGGTTCGAAGCGCCCGCGCGCTGGAAATCCAGATCGAGCAACCCTCTCAGCCGGCCGTGTTCGCGCGCGGAAGGCCCGCTTTCGTTTGAAAAAGCCTTCGCGCAGGCTCCCAGTGCCATGAATTCCCCCTGCGAGTGCGTCTCAGCTGATGAATAACCGTGTCGAAAGCGCCGGGTGCTCCATCGAGCCCCAATCCAGCAGGGGCATGGAACAGGAGACATCCTCGATCCCGCGCATACGGCTGCGCTCGGCCGTCTCGATTATCGTGGGCTTCAAATCCCAGACCAGGCGCATCGCCTCCCGTTGTCCGAGCGGCATCAGACGTTGGCAGGCGGAAACAAGGCTCGCGACCGATTGATGCAGGTAGGACAGCGTCGCATGGTCCTGGTCGATTCGCAGAACGGCGCAGGCCAGACCGAAAGCGGGGCTGTGGTGAATGGGCATGCGCTTTCGCTTCGGGCCCATTTGCCCCGGGCGCTTTCGGTCGGGGCCGTCTGCCGCCAGGGCTTCCCGCAGCAACGGAAAATCGCCGCATGCCAGTACGGCGCACAAAAAATTATCTCCGAGAGAGGAGCTTGCCGACCGCGTTTCACGCGCCGGTTTGAGGGCGGAGAAGAGTTCGTTGATCTCACGCCAGCGCGACGAGGAAAATTCCCCCTCCTTCACGCTTCCCAGCCGCCATCCTTCCCGGCAGAACACCGCATCCATCATGCCCGCTTCTTCGATGTAGCCGCGAAAAAAACTCGCCAGGTGTTTTTTGGTCAGGATTTCCTTTGCAACCAGCGATTCGAGGCCAAACGAATGCGTCAGGGAGCCGATCGGCAGGGCGCTATCGGCCAGTTGAAGCAGCCGAAGTCCCGTGAGATCCGCCGATGGCGGAAAGGGTTCGCTCGTCGGAAGTAAATCCACGGGCCTCATCGCCTACGCGTGAGAATGCTCGTGGGGATGGCCGTGGTCAGGGTCGTGTCCGTGGTCGTGGGAATGCGGGGTCGGACTGTAGGGTGCGTGCGCGTCGATGACCGAGCGGCCGGATTCGGATGCGTGCGACTTTTTATCTTCCAGCCACGCCAGCACGTCATCCAGTCCCACCTCGTCCCGCAGGTTCGTGAAGAGGAAGGGCCGGTCCCCGCGCATTTTGCGGGAATCGCGTTCCATCACCTCGAGAGAAGCGCCCACGTAGGGAGCGAGGTCGATCTTATTAATGACCAGCAGGTCCGAGCGCATGACGCCCGGGCCGCCCTTGCGCGGGATTTTGTCTCCCTCGGCGACATCGATCACGTAGATCCACACGTCCACCAGCTCCGGGCTGAAGGCCGCCGCGAGATTGTCGCCGCCGCTTTCGACGAAAATCAGGGAAAGACCGGGCAGTTCGTATTCCAGTTCGGCGATGGTGTGCAGGTTCATGGATACATCGTCGCGAATGGCCGAATGCGGGCACGCACCGGTTTCGACGCCGCGGATGCGCTCGGGGGGAAGGGCTCCGGCGCGAACCAGAAATTCCGCATCCTCCTTCGTATAGATGTCGTTGGTGATTACCGCGACGCTGTATTTCGGGTAGAGCCTGCGGCACAGCCGGTCCACCAGCGCCGTCTTACCCGATCCCACCGGTCCAGCGATGCCAATGCGGAATGCGGATGCCATCCGGATGTCCTCGTTGCTGATTCTGGGATTGTGATTCGCGCGTCGTGCCTGTTTTTCCTGGAGGAACGAAGCAGACGCCTCAATACCTGCCGGCCACAGTGTATCGCAAAATCGCAGGGCTGAGAATAGCGCCCGGTGCCCCACGGCCGGCGTGTGGCGCATCGGGTGCCGCGTCGATGCCTTCTTGTTCGCGGAGGCTATTCTTATTTGCAGAAATAGAAAATTTGCGTCTCCGATGCATCCTATCGAAAACATGCATTTTACATTCGCGGGTGCTCTCCAGATAATCGGTCCGTGCAACAAGGAACGATGGATCCTCAGATGACAGGCTCCAATAAATGCATGAAGCAATGCGGGCATAAGTCGTTTCATCTGCTCGTTCGTTTCGTGGGGCGGCTCTGGACGGGGACTCCGGTACGTTTGCCTCAGGCGATTCCGCGTTGCATAGAACCGGTCGGGAGTTGCCTTTGCAGATAACTTGTTGCCATCGGCGCCTTCTCTCAGGTTACTAACGAAGAAGAGTAAATAGGGACACATTCTCATCGAAATGAGGAGCACTATGCCCGCCATGGTGATAGAGGAGTTGTGTGCGAAAATCAGCGAGCGGTGGGTTCGGCACGCGCGAGCGTTTACCCTCGGACGATGGTCGCTTGCGTGGCTCGCTGGCTTGCTGATGCTGGCCGCCTCGCCGTTAAGTGCTCAGACGTTCACACCTTCGTTGACCGTGGGGGCCGGGATACAGACCAACTATGACCACTCCGAGCCGAGTGTCGGCCAGGGTCTCGACCAATTTCCCCTCGACCACGCCCGCCTGTATTTCAGCGGGGATATTACGAAGAATGTCAGCGCGATGTTCAATACCGACTATGACAGCACGACCAACCAGATGCAGATACTCGATGCGGTGGGGGAATTTCACGCGTCGCCCAAATTCAACCTCTGGTTCGGCCGTTTTCTCCCGCCGAGCGATCGCGCCGATCTGTACGGCCCGTTTTACGCGAACGAGTGGGCGGTATATACCGACGGCGTTCAGGATGGGTATCCCTTTGTGTATCAAGGGCGTGACAACGGCGTCGCGTATTGGGGAGATTTCAAGGCGGGCATCGCCAAGATAAAAGTGTCGGTCGGCACCTTCGAAGGCACTTCCGCGGACGGACGCAACAGCCTGATTTGGGCCAGCCGGGTGCAGATTGATTTCTGGGACCCGGAAAACGGCTACTACCTGAATGGTACATACTATGGGGACAAGAACCTGCTGGCGATCGGCGGGGCCACCCAGGTGCAGTCCGGCAAGACGGCCACGACGGTCGATTTCCTCATGGAGAGAAAAGTCCCGAAGGGTGGCGCCTTTACCATCGAGAGTGAGTATGCCCGCTATAACGGGCTTGGTGGATATGACCCTCACTATGACAAGAGCGAGGGGGGGTACGGGCTTGCCTCCTTTCTTGTCCCGAAAAAGGTCGGTATCGGCCAATTCCAACTTCTCGGTAAGTACGCCATAGCGGAATTTACGGACGGATTCCTGTCGGCGCCGAGCTACCGTCAAAATACCAGTGAGGTCGATTTCAGCTATATCATCAAGCAGTTCGACGCCCGCGTGATGAGCTTCTATAGGAATACGACCTTCAACGCCGTAAGAAGCAATAACTGGGAAGCGGGCGTCGGCCTGCAGATCCAGCTATCCAAAACCTTGCATTTCGCCAGTAAATGAGGTCACGTCGGATAGCGGAGGCGGCGAGAAGTTCCGCGCCGCCTCCGCGGGGTTTCGGATGCAGCACGCGTTCGAGGAGGCCCGGAAGGGGCTCATGTCGGCTCGTTGGCTAAGTGGTGTTGATGAGGGGAGCGCCTTCT
>Ga0307374_10014561_pt1 | contig 10696 bp, 13 predicted proteins | sample OX3MG_FD_202532 | JGI IMG/M metagenome (GOLD analysis project Ga0307374, IMG submission 202532) | Soil microbial communities from Risofladan, Vaasa, Finland - OX-3 | ecosystem: Environmental > Terrestrial > Soil > Coastal area > Acid sulfate soil | place: Finland: Risofladan, Vaasa | collected... | reverse complement strand
GCGCAAGTCGCTTAACGTTAATGGCCCCTTGTGGCCCCTCGAAAAGTCACAAGCTGTTTTCTATGAAGGAGATGTTGGTAGGGGCGGTGGGGATCGAATTGTTGAACCAAATCCTAAGCCCCGCAGATTGTACTGGCCTTATCCCCGCTTACCAGTGCTTTTCAGGGGTATTTTGATGGGTTTTGCGACCAAGATGCGACCAAGGAATACGGATTAAAGTGCGAAAGAAAACAAAAAGAGAGGTTTTTTTTGCGTGACAACATGACAACAAATGATTCTATTCTCTGTTTTTCACCTTGCGGAGCGGTCTATTTTCACTAGAATTTGCAAATGCCGTGTTGTCAAATTAAATCTATATGATTAAAACACAAAATAATCGGGTTTTTTCTTCTTCGCGCGTTTCACACTGCGGTTCCTATCCTGTCGTAAGGGTGCTCACGCCGTGGCGCGGCGGTCGCTCGGCGCACCTTATCGGTGCAATAAAAGCATATTTGTGCCGCCCGGCAGAGCCTTTACCACCCGATCCGGGGCCGGGCAGCAGCTATCCAATCGCTGCTCGGCTGGATCGCCGTCTAATTGAAAAAGCAAAGGCAATGGCAGGTGAATCGAGTCAAGCTGGGCTCATTCGCCGCATTTTGTTATGGCGATATTTTCAGAAGCCGGTCACGGCCTCTACTCGGCCCAGTCCCCCTGCTATGCCTGTTTCGAACCTGGCGAGGCTAACAGCACAACCTGCGCGGTCGTCCCTGGGCGTCGGTGACGTGCCCGCGCCGAAAAATCTCTCAGATCAGGAGTACATTCGGCGACTTTACGAAGGGAAGACTTGACCGTTCTTTGGTCCCGTTACGCCGAACTTCCCCCATCCCCGCCATGTGAGTGTGGCAACGAAAAGATGAAGTGTTGTTCCCCGTGGTTCACGTTCATATAGAGCAGTTGATCGCCTTCAGGTGCATCGAAAGGAGGCGTATAGGGGAATCTTGAACGAAATTCTTTGACAATCTTTTTAGCCTCGGCTTTCGATACGCGATAAATGCGAATCCCTCCGTACCCATACACCTCCTTGTAGTTTTTATATTCCGACGGGTACTCCTGCTTTGAACGCCTTTTCATTTTTTCGTTCCTTTCCTTGCTACTGCCTCCGAAGTCATTCTCGCCATGTCGAACAAGCGTTCCGACGCAACCGTCATCGAAGTCGCGCTCCCCATCCACTAGCAGCGCATTGCTATGCTGGGATAGTGCAAGCGGGCCGATTCAATCGCCGCAAACGGTCTGATTTGTTTGTCGATACGCTGCGGCACACGATTACCGCTCCCGTACTGACATTTGAAAGGCTTACGGCTTAAGGGAAAATATCTCTTTCCGAAGCATGTCAAAAGATTACCACTGACGCTTTACCCGCGAGGATTCAAGTTGCGCTAAAGTCACAGGATTGTCCGAAGCAGCGGCCAGCTTATAGATTTCGCTTACAACTATTTGAGCACCTGGAACGCATTGCAACGCATAGTAGAGCCCCAAGCCCAATATAGGCACCCACTGCTTCCAGCGTGATTTCTTCCGCCGCGTTCGCACCCGATTCCTGGCTAATTTCATGCCCTTCAAGCTGACAAGCTTGCCTCTGTCACAAACTCCATTTTAGCTACTGCCTCAGGGGATCACACTCCCCAGCGAGATTCGAACTGTGGTTCATTTTGTGGTCTCTAATTCTTGTCATCACAGCATCCGCTTCTTTCCATCGAGCGGGGTCTGACAAGAGCGCTTGCAATTCCTGTTCGTACTTAGCGAGCTTTTTGCACTTCATTCTCGGCCCTCCTGCGCAGTTATTATACGCTCAAATGTGTCGAGAGGACGAAACGGATGGACGCATTTCTCCCTGCCAGAAAATCTGCACGAAAACCCCTCTTATGCGGCGACGCTAAGAATCCCTGAAACCGATTGATGAAAAGTGAACGGTGAAGATTTCGGTTAGTTGAAACCTACAATCTTCTTTGGCAATTCGGGTAGAGGCTCAACGTTCATTGTTGGGTCGGCAACCAACGTCGCAAGCATGATGAGCGCCTCGTGTTGCATGGCGAGCTGCTCTAACGCGACCGTCGCTTGCAGTTCTTCAATAGAAATCTTCTTCTGCTGAGCAGCGATAATCTTCGCGTTCACCGTGGTCACTGATGCTGATATTCTCTTGAAGACATTCGCAAGATATTGTTTGTCTTTCACGTACACAATGTCTCCTCCTTCGGGCGGGAACCGTCGGGATTATACCCCCCAGACATGGGCGCGGAACTCGCGATCAATTTATTCACAGGTTTGGGAAAGCCGCAAAGCTTCTTGGTTCTGACTCCTATATAATCGCGGTGGTGACTTGTATTGCCCCGCAGACGAACCAAAGCTGAAATCTCCGCTGTGATGCGTCGAGTACGCTCGACCGACACATCCCCTGAGTTGTCATTCCGTCGAGCACTCGACCAGGCACGCATTACCTATGAAGTCTGTGCTACTGACCTTCCCGGCAAACCGGACATCGTGATATGCTCTGCCAAGGTCGCCGTCTTCATCGACGGAGACTTCTGGCACGGAGCACAATACCGCAACCGGAAGCTAACCTCACTTGATGACCAGTTCCGACGCACAAAGAATCGCAAATACTGGCTTAGGAAGATTCATCGAAACGTTGAGCGAGACTGCGACCGTACCGCCATGCTTCTCCACGACGGTTGGACTGTCCTGCGATTTTGGGAGAGCGATGTTCGCAAGAACCTGGAGAGGTGTGTCGAAATGACCGTTAGGGCCATTCGCAACGAAACAAAGTCCACAACTGTTGTTCCTGATCGAACAGTGGCCGAGTTCTTTGCTGGCATCGGCTTGATGCGCGTCGGACTGGAGAAAGAAGGCTGGAAGGTCGTCTTCGCAAACGATATTGACGAGCAAAAACACGAGATGTACGCGGCACATTTTCCCGATGCCGCTGACCCGAAGTACTTCGTGGTGGATGACGTACATAAACTACGGCCTAAGCAAGTCCCGGAATGCACCCTTGCCACTGCGTCATTCCCCTGCAACGATCTGTCGTTGGCCGGCGCACGAGAAGGTTTGATGAAAGGCAAACAATCTTCGGCCTTTTGGGGCTTCATGGAAGTGTTGGAGAAGATGGGGAACAAGCCTCCGCTTGTGATGCTTGAAAACGTCACCGGATTCCTGACGTCGCATGGTGGACGCGACCTCACCGAGGCTTTGAAAGCACTGAACGACCTAGGGTATTTGGTCGATGCGTTCATTTTGGATGCGGTGGATTTTGTGCCACAAAGCCGACAACGACTGTTCGTGATCGGAAAACTTGGTACGAATAGCGACGCGCTAGTCGCTCCCGTTACCGAAAGCTGCGTCCGGCCACGGACCTTGGCGAGTTATATCAATAACCATCCAGAGGTTCACTGGGACATCCGGCCCTTTCCTTCCCCTCCCGGCGTGAATCGCGGGCTTGAATCCATCTTGGAGGATTTGCCACACGACAGCGAAGAGTGGTGGTCGGAAGAACGCGCCAAGTATCTGTTGTCACAAATGAGCAAGAAGCATCGGCGTATCGCGGACGAGATGATAGAAGGGCGACGTTGGTCGTATGGCACCGTCTTCCGTCGAATCAGAAACCACAAGTCGATGGCTGAATTGCGCACCGACAATGTTGCCGGGTGCCTTCGAACGCCTCGCGGCGGAAGTGGTAGACAGATTCTGTTCAAGGCTGGAAAGGGGAAGTACTTCGCCCGGTTGCTAACACCGAGGGAATGTGCTCGCTTGATGGGTGCGGACAACTTCGTAATCGAAGGCACGCTCAACCAAGCCTTGTTCGGCTTCGGTGATGCGGTCTGCGTCCCAGTTGTGGAGTGGGTTGCACGTCACTACTTGAATCCTGTGGTGAACGAACTTCTGCATGGTCGAATGCTGAAAGCCGCCACGGCAGCAGGATAATCATGGGATGAACAACGACGCCATCCAGACAGCATTCACCCAGTGGTACGGGTCCCTTCCTTTACAACCGAACAAGTTTCCAGCCCGTGGTGCGATCGGTGCAGCGTTGGTCGTGTTGGAGCACTTAAAAGAAGACTACGATCTGGACTTGGATTCGCACCGTGCAGCCAAAGGACAAGCACAAATCCGAGGACTGAGCGGAGCCGCTGTATCGAAGATACTGGCTGAGTTCGGGGAGACTCGACCGTTTTTGAGCGAAGGCGGACGGACCAATCGCGGGACACCCGGCGCAGTCGGTTCCCTGCTGAAATGCTTGGAAGGGATGAAGCTGGATAAGTTGAAGATACGAGGATCGTACCGGGGTGCTGCACGAGCTGCAGGGCCTGCTGGTCGAGAAGGTTCAAGAGTTCCACGGACGCCAGCGCATCAAGTTTGTATTCGACCCAAGAAAGACGACGCGGCAGATCGTCCACGAAATACTGGAAGCGGCGCACCAGACTGGGAAGCTAGGTCCTGTGGCTCAGTATCTGGTCGGAGCCAAGTTGCAGCTACGCTTCCCCAACCTTCAGGTCAGCAACGACTCGTACAGCACAGCGGACTTGCAACTACGGCGCAAGGGAGATTTCTTGATAGCCGATACCGCCTTCCACGTCACCGTTGCTCCGATGCCTGCGGTATACGAGAAGTTCAAGACTAACCTCGATGCGGGTTGCCGGGTCTACATGCTCGTGCCGGACAGTGCGGTTATCGGTGCGAGACAGAACGCCGAATTGATAGCCCAAGGGAAGATCGCGGTGGAGTCGATTGAGTCCTTCATTAGCCAAAACGTTGAGGAACTGTCTACTTTCTCGCAGAATGGTCTGCTGGCGGAGTTCCTGAAATTGCTTGAAACGTACAACCAGCGAGTCGATTCGGTAGAAGCTGATAAGTCGATGATGATTGAGATTCCAGCGAACCTCGCCGAAGCAAACAAGCCAGTGGAACTTTTCAGTCCCGCGAAAACTGAATCGAAGACATCGTAGCGATGCAGTTGCCCTAGATAAGAGACGGTCGCCGCTGCTGCCGGGTTCTTCTACGAACATATCTGGTGCGATAGTCCGATGAGTTCGTCCGCGATTAGTTCAAGCCAAGTCTTCGGAATTGGCGCACTGACTGCTCGGTCGCGCAAAAATCTGCCAGCCGAAGACCCGGCGTACCTACGTAACGCGAGAGACCTCGTAGCTGTATCGAATTCGTCTTGCGCAAAGCGTGACGGATGTGCGATGCGGTTTCGTATCGATGTAAAATGACCTAGCCTGACTAAATCAGACCGCAACACAGCTTCATGGAAACTGCCGACCATGAACCGCTGTGCCCGTGCGATAACCTTCGTTGGATTGGCCCACGATACATAATCGTTCCCTCCAAGTACCGTAGTTTCTGCAACTGTGATTGTGGGATGCGCAGGGTTAATCAGGGTGCAGCCACCAAGGACCGATACATGACCACACAGGTAGCGGTAGAAAGTCTGTTCGAGAAAAGTCTCCCAGACAAGAAACATTCGCAAAAAGGCACCCTCATAAAGAGCCTCCAAACGAGAAATGCTTAGTTCGCGGCGGACAAGGCTGTTGGGCGCGGAGGCGGCCCTGATGCGTACCCCGGCCTCCGCCAGCCGAACGGCGCGATTGACTTCGTTCACGAAGTCAACATCAAGGCGTGGCATTCTGCGCGGCATTAAGGTGCCTCAGAACGCCTCCTCATAGAGCACCCTTAGTCGCGTGGTACGGTTTTCAATATTGTCTGTTGAGCGGAGGCAAGCAGAAACAAACTTCGAATAGCGTGATGGATATTCTTCATTGTCACGCGCCGATGCGATGACCTCGGACAGTTTCACCAACGCATCACGCAGGGAATTGCCCTCATTTGCGCTCAGAGGACGACTCTTCGATGTAGGCAAATCGCACTTAGGTAGCCCGTACAGCCGCTGGTGGGTAACGCAAAACAACGTGTAGAACAACGGAGGTCTGATAAACTCGGTGTCGTCCCAATCGTCACCTAAGGAGGATTCAACAACGTCCATCGTGGTGCGAAATCGACTCTCACATTTCTTCTGTTCATCGAAGGAGTCGTCATAGACCTCGTAGAATTTGTCGATGGACTTTTTCTTGTCTTGTAATCCATCAAGCTGGGCAATCAAGAGTTCGCTGGTTAACTCCACTTCCTGCATCCGAGCTACGGCTCGCTCGGAAAATATTTTGTGTTTCCGCCAAAACTCTACGTACTCGTAAGCTAAGCGATAGGCAGACTGCTTGAAATATCCGAAAAATCTCCCGTTGCGAAGTTCTTGAGAGTTCAGGGGGACTGAGTACGTATTCAGACGCGCAAAAACGGCAAGAATATCTTGATCTGAAACACCACTAAATACTTCACAGTTAAACGAAAACTGGTCAATCGCATCTTGATATTGCTGGTCTAACTCAGAGAACCTCTTTCCGGCCCAAGCCTCGCCCAGAGCCTTTTGCAACTTGAAATCATCTTTCTTGTAGGCGAGTACCGCTGAAAGCCGCTGCTGGCCGTCCACAACCTCTCGAACAATTTTCTTCTTGTCATCGCTTTGTCGCGTTCGGAGGAAAATAGGCGGGACAGGCATTCCTCGGATCAGGGTGTCAATGAAAAAAGAACGAGCGCCCGCAGACCACACGCCCCTTCGCTGAAATTTTGGCGTCAGCACTAACGTACCCGCTTCATTCCAACCGACAAAATCTAGAGTGGTATAGTTGGAGCGTTCAGTCTTTTTTAACGGATTAGGCAAGGCACGACTCCTTATCTCCTTCTGTTATTGGCCGCATACTAGCATGTCAGATGAGCATTCGAGGAGCAAATCGGCCAACCGAGCTTTACCGCCTCGCAAATCGCCATCCGCCTACCATCCGCGAGTGATCCGCACTCGATTCGCACACGATTAGCTCGCGTCGCTAACAGATGCGCCCAGCATCGCCCCGGCGCTCACCGTTATTCTAGATGAGGAAAACGCCCTTTGGATCGCTAGGGATTAGCCGCTTGCTTCGACGTTGAATTTCTTGCGGTGACAGGGTTATGTAGATCACACCTAGCGGGGGGTTCGTCTCGATCCTTTCCTGAGACGCTTTGATCCACGGCCTAACGATTCCTTCGAGCGAATCCGTCTGGCCCAAAAAACATGGCGCACAGGGGCATTTCTTCCCATGTTTGAGCTTCCTCAGTCTGTCGATTGCGGATGCAGCGCTAAGCCCAGACTCGATTCCGGCGATTGCGCTCGCAAAGTGAATCAGTATTTTCGATTCACTTGTCTCTCGGTCTGACGCCGGGAATCGGTACTTTCTTGCTTCGCGTATTGCTTGCAGAACCAGCTTTGGGTTTGGCGGAGTGGGGTCGTGAAAATATTCGGCGATGGTAGATTTTGGCGGTATTGCGGATTCCAATAAAGGACGCAGTACTTCTGACCATCTCCATGCATCGCGCATCTGTTGAATTGTCTTCGCCCAAAAAACTGCTTCGAGGGTTTCGGGTTCGGCAGCAACTGCTTTGCTTTTGACTTCCCTAATTTCCTGACGCCATCGCTTGCCGTCGCGCAAGCGTTCTTCGTACTGCCTCAGCAGCGCTCCGTTTCTTTGATCTCCGTCAGGGTAAAGCTTGGGCGGTTCAGGTGGCACCCACTCTATGCGGAGTTCCCGTTGCTTCGCGGAACCATATTGGAGCAGCCGGAAAATGGATAGCCACTTCCCTTGTGCATTGACCAGGAAGGACAGGTCAACCTGTTTCGGGCCGGGCTTAGTCGATTTCACCCCAAAGACTCTAGAGGGTGGGTAGAAAATTATCAAGAGGAGGAAAACAACCAATGTCGCGACACACACTGACTACGGAAGAGAAAATTCGGGGCCTGCGGGCTGCGCTTTCTTCGCGCAAGACTCCGTCGCATTTGCGGCCTGCTTTGCGCCAACACTTGCGCGCTTTAGAACACGGGAAAGATTCCGCCAAGGCCAAGCACGAGCGGCCTTCCGGTTTTCTTGGATTTTTCAGGCTCTAGAGATCATGACTAATTCTCGGCTAAAACCTCGCGAACTGAAACGACGTACCGATTTCGTCGCAATTGTCTCGCGATATGCGAAGCTGCGGCGCGCTGGCCGTCAATATGTCGGCCTTTGCCCGTTCCACTCTGAGCGGACTCCATCGTTTTACGTTGATCCTCAGTGGAAAGTCTTCAAATGCTTTGGACGCTGTGACGCGAGCGGCGATCTCTTCGATTTCATCATGCGCGTAGAGGGTTGCGGCTTTTTTCGTGCGATGGAAATTGTTGTGGCATTCGGGGTAGCGCCCGACAGCGAGACGCGAAGCGGCTCGCGTTTTGGCGGGCGCGAAGGGGCGAAGCCCCTAGACGCGCGGAGCGCGTCCTACACTAGCTCGCAAGGCTCGCGTGCTGGCATTCTTGCCTCGCTCGATGCCACAGAGCGGCGCAACGCTGCGATTGAGGCCACCAATGCTGCACAGGCTCTGGAGTTCGCCACGGCGTGCGAGCCGGAACGCGTCGCCAGTGAATTTATACGTCATCGAATAACTTCTCAAGAGGCAGAAGGGGTGCGGCGTGGCCGTAGCTGAAACTGCATCCGTGCTGACAAGCTACGGCGCTTCCGTCGCTGCGGTCGGGCGTTCTGTGCTCGATTGTGAGTTGATGACATGGAGTGATTCATTGGACTGGCATGTCCGCGCTGGAAAGTTAAAGGAAGCTTACGGCAAGCGCGGGGCAATGGCGAAGTCGTGGGGCGAGATTCCTTCTAGCGTGATTGATTCACTCGATCCTGAAAGGCTGCGCGAATGTTTGGAGCTAATGAGTCTTGGCTTGGAGAGGAAGGCGATCCGGCTCGCCTATTGCCGCAAGTTAGCCCATGTTTACGGATGCGAAAAGTGCGGTAGACCGGCGAAGAAAATTTCTAATTGTAAGAATCGGATGTGCCCTGACTGCGCGGCGAAAAACTTCGATGCTCTGTTTAGGAAGTTTATGAAAGTTGACAGCATGATTCCGGCAACTGTTCGGACGATGCCTGGATGGGGCTGGCACATTCTAGATTTTTCATTCAAACACGACGGCGATTTTCCGAAGCGGTGGGAATTGCAGGCCATGGTCGGTGTTATCCGCCGCACTGTGCTGCGAGCGATACGCGAGAGATGCTCTGAATTGCTAGAGGCTCGCAAGGGTTGCCGTTTGCGAACGAATGAAGATGGTTCGCCGATGACTTCGGCGGACGGCTGGCCGATAGGGGGTGCTCCAGACGGCGAGGCGCGCGAGCTAGTTGGCTGGATGGTGATTCGCCGAGAAGCACATAAAGCCCCCGACAATGCTGCTCGGAAGCGTGGCGTACGCGGCGCGAAAAAAGATATTCCAGCCCGATACGAATTGCGTTTTGGTTTTGATTTACTCCGCGTGACTGAATTCGGTTTCGACAACGTGAATGCGCATTTCCACTGTGCGTATTTCGGGCCGCGTTTGGATTACTGGAAACTGAAAGCTTCCGGGCATCTTGTTTGCGGCGGCGCACTTGTCGAAATGTTTAAGCAGGAGTCCGCTGCGCCGGTAGATCGGAAACACCCCTCTAAGGGCGGTTTGGGTGAAGAGAGCTATACCGTTGTTTTCGAGGAAGCGCGGCACGGTTTCCGCTCTGTTCTTGCTCATGCCCTGAAGTACACGAAGAAAATTCCCACTAGCACGCCGGAAGGCTACGCGCGATTGGAGCACGCTTTGCAGGGCACACGACGCGTTGCCCTGCTTGGTATGCACTATGGAGTGCCACTAAGGCCTGAGCCGCGTTCTACAAAGTGTCCATCGTGCGGCGGGAAATTAGAGCGCGTAAAGGACATTGGCCTTGTGCTTCTTTCCGAAGTCGCGGATTTACCGGACGCGGTTGAGGAGCGTTCCCCCGAAGATGTTGAGGTGCTCGATTCCGAAGTGGATTGTGGTTTGCACGAAGAGGTGCGCGCACCATGAGCGCAGCCCTACAAGTCGGCATTGTTCGCGGCTGGCGCTACCTAGTTCGGGAGCGCGACGGGGATGGCCTGTTCGCAATCGTCCGGCGCGACGCAGGACGCGACATTTTGGAGGATGAAATCGCTTTTTGCTATTCGCGAGAGGTTGCTGAGGTGCTGGTGGCGGCTTTGGTAGCTCACGAACGACGGAAAACCGGCCTTTGCGGAGATTTTATCAGACGTAACTTTTGAATTTCGATGACTTCTGAGCTTCAATTCGATAGTCTCTCGCCTCAGGGCCAGTGCGTCGGCGGGCAAAGGAAACCATCTTTGGCTCGACGGCGGTATCAGAAAGGCGTTTTAGAATTACGTGGAAACACTTGGACGGTCAAATTCCGTGAGGACATGATTCCACCGGATGGCGGGCCGGTGAAGCGGGTTGAAGTTCGCCGATTCGTTGGAACGCTCGACGAGTTCCCTACCCGCAAATTGGCGCGGCGTCGTGCTGATGAGATTTTGTCTCGCGTGAATGGCCTAGACTACAAACCGATCATGGTTGCGACGTTCGAGGAGTATTCCGAGGTCTGGAAGTCGCGGGCGCTGGCCATGATGAAACCGTCTACTCAGAAAGCGGCGCGAGCACATCTACGCCTCTATCTTGTTTCGCAGTTTGGAAAATTGCGGCTTGACGAGATCGGGGTTTCGGCGGTGCAAACTCTTGTCGCTAAGATGGCAACAAAAAATCTGAGCAGGCACATGATTA
>Ga0307374_10014560_pt1 | contig 10697 bp, 12 predicted proteins | sample OX3MG_FD_202532 | JGI IMG/M metagenome (GOLD analysis project Ga0307374, IMG submission 202532) | Soil microbial communities from Risofladan, Vaasa, Finland - OX-3 | ecosystem: Environmental > Terrestrial > Soil > Coastal area > Acid sulfate soil | place: Finland: Risofladan, Vaasa | collected... | reverse complement strand
TTCGACCTGTCCGGTCGCCCAAATCGCCAGCGAACGTATGTTCGTATACACTAACGGCGTGCCCGGTGGATCCGGCTTTCGCTGGCGGCTGGCCGATGACGACGGCGGCCAGCCCATGCTCTTCGCCGAGGAGGAGCTCGAGGACCGTCGGGTCGGGATCGGCGAGTACCGCGGCCTCGAGTTCCTCCACGTCCGGGCCAAGCGCATAATCAACCCGGTACCGGCCGGCTCACGCATGTCGTTCCGCTTCACCATCAACGCCTACCGGGGCTGCAGCCACGCCTGCACCTACTGTTTCGCCCGCCCGACACACGAGTACCTCGGACTAGGTATCGGGGAGGACTTCGAACGCAAGCTCGTGGCGAAGGTCAACGCCGTGGAGCGGATCCGGGCCGAACTGCACTCGCCGCGCTGGGGTGGGGAGCTCATCGCCATGGGCACCAACACCGATCCGTACCAGCGGGCCGAGGGCCGGTACCACCTCACGCGCGGCATCGTCGAGGTACTGGGGGAGGCGTCCAACCCATTCTCGATCTTGACCAAGTCCACACTCATCTTGCGCGACCTGGACCTGCTGAAGCGGGCCGCCGAACGTACCGATGTGCGCTGCGCCTTCTCCATCGCCACCCTCGACGAGGAGGTTTGGAGCAAGACAGAGCCCGGCACACCCCATCCCCGCCAACGCGTGGCGGCCGTACGGCGACTCAACGAGGCCGGCATCCCCACCGGTGTGCTGGTGGCTCCCATCATCCCGCAGTGGTCGGACTCCCGGGCTCAACTGGAAGAGGTCACTGACGCCTGCCTCGACGCCGGAGCCACCTTCGTCACGCCCATCGCCTTGCACCTGCGCCCCGGGGTGAAGGAGCACTTTCTCGGCGCGCTCGACACCACCGACGCCACCCTGGCCCGGCAGCTGCGCCGGCGCTACGCCGGGTCGTATCTGGCACCCGACGACCAAGACCGGGTCACCGGCTCGGTCCATGACGCCGTCCGGCGTCACCCCAGCAATGCCGCAGATGCCAGCCACTCTCGAAGAAGTGACCACCCATGACCTTCCGGCCCGATCGGGAGCCCCCGAACGAAGTGAGCCTGGAGGTGGCACTTGCTTTCGCGCAGATCCAGCGCATCAGCCGTAAACTCGGACTCGACGAACCCGAAGGAGGACGTGATGCCAGCTGAGCCGCTCCGTGCAACCCAGGCAGCTCGACGCCTCGACATCGCCACCAAGGAGCTCCTGCGCCTCGTCTACGAACGCAAGATTCGCTATGTGATGATCGACGGCGTGGCCCATATCCCCGAAGACGCCATCGCCGAGTACCAGGCCAAAGCTTCATAGCTCGAGGCTGAGCCAGGGGGTCCCGCCGGCCCTGGCGGTCTGCCAACATGACCGGATGCCTCGATCGACCGACCACCGCGCCACCTGGGTGGTGGACTTGGACGGCGTCGTGTGGTTGGCCGAGCAGCCTATTGCCGGGTCGGCCGATGCCGTGGCCCGCTTGCGGGCCGCCGGGGTGAGGGTGCTCTTCGCCACCAACAATGCCGCTCCCACCATGGCCGAGTTCATCGAACGGCTCGGGCGTGCCGGCATCCTGGCCGAAGCCGACGACGTGGTCACTTCGGCCCAGGCCGCCGCCTCGATGCTCGAGCCCGGGACGACGGCCTTCGCCTGCGCCGAGGGCGGGGTTGTGGAGGCGCTCGAGGCACGCGGCGTGCGCGTGGTGAGCGGCGAGGGTGCCGACGCCGTCGTGGTGGGCTGGACCAGGCGCTTCGACTTCGACCTCCTGGCCACCACGGCGTCGTTGGTGCGGGGCGGGGCCAGGTTCATCGGCACCAACGAGGACCCCACCCATCCCACCCCGCAACGGCTCTTGCCCGGCTCAGGCGCCATCCTGGCCGCTGTGGCCACGGCCGCCCAAGCCACGCCGGAAGTGGCCGGCAAGCCGCACGAGGCCATGGTGGCCCTATTGCGCCGGCGCGCCGCCGGTGTGGTGCTCATGGTGGGGGACCGTCCCTCCACCGACGGCGTTCTGGCCCGACAACTCGGCGTGCCCTTCGCGCTGGTGCGTTCGGGAGTCGCCGGCGACGGCCGTGAGCCGATGGTGGTGACACCGGACGAGGAGGCCGAAGACCTGGCCGCGCTGGTGGACCGGCACCTGTCGGCGTGACAGGCGTCAAACGCCCAAGTTCTTGCCGCGCCACTCGCCCGGCCCTAGCGTGGCCGCCATGCCCCAGAACGACGGACTCAAGCGCTACTTCGAGGCGGCCCTGGCCCTCACCCAGATCACGCGAGCACGGGCCGAAGAGGTCGTGCGCGACCTGATCCGCACCGGTGAGGTGGAGAGCACCCGGGCCCAGGACTGGGTCGAGGACCTGGTCCGGGCCAGCCGCGACCGTTCCGAGGCTTTCGTCTCGACCGTGCGCGGCGAAGTGCGCCAGCAGCTGAGCGAACTCGGCATCACCGGCGTCGACGAGCTGGCGCGGCGGGTGGCCGAGATCCTCGAGCGAGCCGAAACGGCGGCCCGGCGTGCCACCGGGCGCGGTGCGTCGCGTGCCCGCCGGACCGGCGCTGCAGCCAAGAAGGCGACGGCCAAGAAGACCTCGGCGGTGAAGAAGGCGACGGTCAAGAAGGCCACGGCGGTAAAGAAGGCAGCAGCCAAGCGCGCCCCGGCCAAGAAGGCCACAGCGACGAAGAAGGCAGCCGCCAGGAAGACCTCGGCGGTGAAGAAGGCAACAGCCAAGCGCGCCCCGGCCAAGAAGGCCGCCCCACGGCGGCGCGCCTGAGCCTCCGCCGGTGACGCGCCGCCGGCTCGACGCCGAGCTGGTGCGGCGCGGGTTGGCCAGCTCCCGCGAGCACGCCCGCACTCTGGTGGGTGACGGCGTGGTGCTGGTGGGCGGGGCCCCGGCCGAGAAGCCCGACCGGCTGGTGGCCGAGGCCGAGCCGGTTCTCGTGCGTCACGACCCCCGTCGTTTCGTGTCGCGCGGCGGTGACAAGCTCGACGCCGCCCTGGACCGCTTCGAGCTGGACGTGGCCGGAGCCCACGTGCTCGACGCCGGCGCCTCTACCGGTGGCTTCACCGACTGCCTCCTCCAGCGCGGTGCCGCCGAGGTGCTCTCCGTGGACGTGGGCTACGGACAGCTGCACCCCACCCTTCGCGCCGACCAGCGCGTGCGCGTCCTCGAGCGCACCAACATCCGCCACCTGACAGCCGAAGCGGTCGGCGGCGCTTTCGCCGTGGTGGTGGCCGACCTGTCCTTCATCTCGCTGGCCACCGTGGCTCCGGTGTTGGCCGGCGACCTGGCCGCCGTCGATGCCGCCCTGGTGGTGCTGGTCAAACCCCAGTTCGAAGCGGGCCGTGCGGCGGTCAGTCGCGGCAAGGGGGTGGTGCGGGACCCCGAGCTGCGCCGGGCTGCGCTCGAGCGCGCCGCCTCCGCGCTGGTCGAGGCGGGAGCGAGCATCATGGGGGCCATGGCCTCACCCGTGCTCGGCCCGGCCGGCAACGTCGAGTTCTTCCTCTACGGGCGGGCGCATCACACCTCGGCCGGTGACACCGGGCACTACCAGGCATGGCTCGACCAGGCCGTGGCCGAGTCGCCCGATGCCGGGCGGCACTGAGGTGGCCGTCGTAGCTTTCGTGGTGCACCCCGAACGCCCCGCGGCGTCGGCAGCGGCCGACGAGGCGGCCGTCTGGTTGACCGCCCAGGGACACTCGGCCGTGATGGTGCCCGACGGGGCGGTGGGCGAGCTCGACCCACTCGGCGCACCCATCGACCTGGCCGTGAGCCTCGGCGGCGACGGCACCATGCTGCGTACCGTGGCCCTGGCCTCGGGGGGCGGCGTACCGGTGCTCGGCGTCAACCTGGGCCGCTTGGGCTACCTGACGGAGGTGGAGCCGTCGGGCCTGCGCCAGGCGCTCACCCGGTTCCTGGCCGGCGACTACCTGGTCGAACAACGCATGACCCTGGAGGTGGCCATCGACCGCGGTGACGGTGCGCCGCCGGCGGTGTTCCCCGCTCTCAACGAAGCGGTGGTGGAGAAGACGGTGCCCGGCCACACGGTGCGGGTGGCGGCCAGCATCGCCGGGCGGCCGTTCGTGACATATGCCGCCGACGGGCTGCTCGTCTCGACCCCCACCGGGTCCACCGCTTACAACTTGTCGGCGCGCGGCCCCATCCTGAGCCCGCGTCTGAGAGCCATGGTGGTCACGCCCATCTCGCCGCACATGCTCTTCGACCGGCCTTTGGTGCTCGAGCCCGAGCAGTGGCTGCGCCTCGAGGTGCTGGCCCCGCGCCCGGCGGTGCTGGTGGTGGACGGCCAGAACGTGGGCCAACTCGAGCCCGGCGAAGCCATGTCCTGTCGCGAGGGACCGGCGCCGGCTCGGCTCGTGACCTTTGCCGAGCGCGACTTCCACGCCATTTTGCGGGCCAGGTTCGGCCTGGCCGATCGCTAGCGAGCCGGCCGTGCTGGTCGAGCTGCACGTGCGGGACCTGGGGGTCATCGAGCAGGCCACCATCGAGCTGGGCCCGGGTATGACGGCGCTCACCGGCGAGACCGGGGCGGGCAAGACGCTGCTCGTGGAGGCGCTCGAACTCCTCCTCGGTGGACGCGCCGACCCGGTGCTGGTGCGACCAGGGGCTGAGGAGGCGCTGGTGGAGGGCCGCTTCGTGTTCGACGACGACGAGGTCATCTTGGCCCGAGCCGTTCCGGCCCGGGGCCGCTCGCGCGCCTGGGTGGACGATCGCATGGCGCCGGTGGGCGCCCTGGCCGAAGCCGGCGCCCGGCTGGTCGACCTCCACGGCCAACACGCCCAGCAGTCGCTGTTGGACCCGCTGGCCCAGCGCCGCGCCCTGGACACCTACAGCGCGCTGTCGCTCGACCATCTGCACGAGCTGCAGGGCACCCGACGGCGCCTCACCGCCGAGCTCGATGCCCTGGGCGGCGACGACCGGGCCCGGGCCCGCGAAATCGATCTGCTGCGCTACCAGCTCGAGGAGATCGACGCCGCCGCCCTGGCCGGCCCGGACGAGGATGCCGCCCTGGCCGCCGAAGAGGAGCGCCTGGCCGAGGCGTCCGAGCACCGCCGAGCCGCCGCCGTGGCCTTCGCCGCCGTGGACGCCGAGGGCGGAGCTGGGCCTGGGGCGGTGGACCGCCTGGGGGAGGCGGCCTCGGCTTTGACCGGACGAGCGCCGCTAGCACCCCTGGCCCGGCGCCTGGGAGCCCTGCAGGCCGAGGCGGCCGACGTGGCCACAGAGCTGCGCCAGGTGGTCGAGGAATGGGACGACGACCCCGAACGCCTGGCCGAGATCCGAGGCCGGCGCCAGCTGTTACACGATCTGTCGCGCAAGTACGGCGACGGCCCCGCCGGGGTGCTCGGTTTCGCCGAGCAGGCCCGCCTGCGACTGGAGGAGCTCCAGTCCTTCGACCAGCGGGCGGCTGCCCTCTCCTTGGAGCTCGAAGAAGTGGACCGGGCCGTGGCGGCCGAGGCGGCCGTCGTCGGGGCGGCGCGCCGGCGTGCCGCCCCGCTGCTGGCCGGCGCCGTGGAGAGCCGACTGCAGAGCCTGGCCATGCCCCGGGCCCGGCTCGAGGTGGTGGTGGGCGAGCGCGACCCCGGCGACGACGTGACCATGCTGCTCGGCGCCAATCCGGGCGAGCCGGTGTTGGCGCTGACCAAGGTGGCTTCGGGAGGCGAGCTGTCGAGGGCCATGTTGGCCCTGCGCCTGGTGCTCTCCGAAGCGCCGCCCACCATGGTGTTCGACGAAGTGGACGCCGGCATCGGAGGCGAGGCCGCCGTGTCGGTGGGCAGCGCCCTGGCCGAGCTGGCCACGCGGCATCAGGTGCTGGTTGTCACCCACCTGGCCCAGGTGGCCGCCTTCGCCGACCGTCAACTGGCCGTGCGCAAAGAGACGATCGGCGAGCGCACGGTGGCCTCGGTCACGGCGTTGGGCGGCGAGGAGCGGGTGGTGGAGCTGGCCCGCATGCTGTCGGGGAGCCCGGGGTCGGCCACCGCCCGGCGCCATGCGCAGGAGTTACTCGACGCCGGCGCTCTTCTCCACCGGCGCAGTCCGACAGTGGTGTAGGTTCGAGCGATGCCCGAACGGGGTGCATCGTGACGAAGTTCGTGTTCGTTACCGGAGGCGTTTCCTCCTCCCTCGGCAAAGGGCTCACCGCCTCCTCGCTCGGCCGACTGCTCAAGTGCCGCGGACTTCGCGTCACCATGATCAAACTCGACCCGTACATCAACGTGGACCCGGGGACTATGAATCCCTTCGAGCACGGCGAGGTGTTCGTCACCGAGGACGGCGGCGAGACCGACCTCGACCTCGGCCACTACGAGCGCTTCATCGACGAGAATTTGCACCGCGACTCCAACGCCACCACCGGCTCCATCTACTCCGCCGTCATCGCCAAGGAGCGCCGCGGCGATTACCTGGGCAAGACCGTGCAGGTCATCCCGCACGTGACCGACGAGATCAAAGAGCGCATCGCCCGGCTCGCCTCCGACCAGATCGACGTGGTCATCGTCGAGGTGGGCGGCACGGTGGGCGACATCGAGATCGTCCCCTTCCTCGAGGCGGTGCGCCAGTTCCGCCACGACGCCGGGCGCGACAACGTGTGTTATGTGCACCTGACCCTGGTGCCGTACCTGGCGCCTTCGGGGGAGCAGAAGACCAAGCCCACCCAGCACTCGGTCACCGAGCTGCGAGGCCGGGGCGTGCAGCCCGACGTGATCGTGTGCCGCTCTGACCAACCCATCTCCGACGGCTTGAAGCGCAAGATCTCGCGGCTTTGCGACGTGGCCATGGAGGGAGTCATCTCGGCGGTGGACGCCCCCAGCATCTACGACATCCCGCTGGTGCTCCACGACGAGGGCTTCGACCGCGTGGTGTGCAAGATGCTGGCCATCGACGAGGCCACGCACCCCATCGACCTGTCGGTGTGGGAGCGGGTGGTTTCGCAGGTGGTGGCGGCCGATCGCCCCGTGCGCATCGGCGTGGTGGGCAAGTACATCAACCTGCCCGACGCGTATCTGTCGGTAGTGGAGGCGCTACGCCATGCCGGCTTCCACCACGGGGCCAAGGTCGAGGTGGACTGGATCCAGGCCGAGGAAGTGCCGGACCTGCTCGGGACCGAGCGTCTGCACCACTTGGACGGCATGGTCATCCCCGGCGGCTTCGGCGAGCGCGGCATCGAGGGCAAGGTGGCCGCCGCACGCTTCGCCCGGGAGCAGGAGATCCCGTGCCTGGGCCTGTGCCTGGGCCTCCAGGTCATGGTCATAGACGCGGCGCGCAACCTGGCCGACATGGCCCGGGCCAACTCGCGCGAGTTCGACACCACCACGCCGTACCCCGTGATCGATCTCATGGACGACCAGCAGAACGTGGTCGACATGGGAGGAACCATGCGACTGGGCTCCTACATCGCCCGGCTGACCCCGGGCTCGCTCGTGCACGACGCCTACGGGGCCGAAGTGGTGTCCGAGCGCCACCGTCACCGCTACGAGGTGAACCCCCGCTACCGCTCCCGGCTCGAGGAGGCCGGGTTGGCGTGCACCGGCACGTCGCCCGACGACCGCCTGGTCGAGTTCGTGGAATTGCCGGGCCACCCCTTCTGGGTGGGCACCCAGGCCCACCCCGAGTTCAAAAGCCGCCCCGACCGCCCCCATCCGCTGTTTCGCGCCATGGTGGGAGCGGCCCTGGCCCGCGCCGAGGGGCGCCTGCCCCGTCTGCTCGACGTCGACGCCGACGTCGGCGCCACCTCCTGAGCGACCTTGACGGCCGCGGGGCGCCCTGAGAGCAACAAGGGCTTCTCGCATCTGGGCGACGAGCTGCAGCTCGAGGGATGGCGCATCACTTTGGTGCAAGGGACCTACGAGGCACCCGACGGCACCGTCTTCCGGCGCCAGGTGGTCCGCCACCCCGGCGCGGTGGCCGTGGTGCCCTTGAGCGACCACGGCACGGTGCTGCTGGTGCGCCAGTACCGCCCGGCGGTGGATCGCTGGCTGCTCGAGATCCCGGCCGGCACCCGCGACGTCGAAGGTGAAGAACCCGCCGTCACCGCCCGGCGGGAGCTGGCCGAGGAGATGGGGCTGTCCGCCGCCCATCTGGAGCAGCTGGCCGTGGTGCACAACACACCGGGCTTCTGCGACGAGGAGACGGTGCTGTACCTGGCCACCGGGCTGTCACCCACCGCCGTGGACCGACACGGTCCCGAAGAGGAGCACATCGAGGTGGTGGAAGTCGCTGTGTCGGAGCTCGACGACCTCATGGCCTCGGGCGCCCTAACCGACGCCCAGACCGTGTTGGGCCTGCTCATGGTCCGGGCCCGGACAGGCTGAGGCGCGGTGGCTTGCACCGTGGCCCGGGATGCGCTCAGTCCCAGTGCGGAGGAGTACCTGACCTGGTTGGCGGTAGAGCAGGGCCGGGCCCGCAACACGCTGTCGGCCTACCGGCGCGACCTGGCCACCTTCGAACGCTTCCTGGCCGAGACCGGTCGCAGCGTGGAGGACGCCGATGCGGCGGCCGTGGAGGAGCACCTGGCCCGGCGCCGGGCCGAGGGCCTCGGCCCCGCCTCGGTGGCTCGGTCCCTGGCTGCGGTGCGCGGCCTGTACCGCTTCCGGGTGGAGGAGGGCCTGGCCGTGGTCGACCCCACCTCCGACGTGGCTGCGCTGTCGCTAGCCCGGAGGCTGCCCAAGGCCCTCGACGAGCCGTCGGTGATCGCCTTGCTCGAGTCGGCCCCCGGTGACGACCCCTCCTCGCGCCGCGACCGGGCCCTACTGGAGCTGCTTTACGGCACCGGGATGCGTGTGTCGGAGGCGGCCGGGCTGTCGCTGGCCGACCTGGGATCCGATACCGGGCTGGTGCGCGTTCTCGGCAAAGGAAACAAAGAGCGCCTGGTCCCGGTGGGCCGCCACGCGGCGGCCGCCTTGGACCGGTGGTTGTCTCCGGCCGGACGGCAGTCCTTCGCCCCGCGGCGCTGGGCCCGGCGCGGCGACGCCGAGGCCGTTTTCCTGAACAGCCGCGGTGGGCGGCTCACCCGTCAGGGCATGTGGGGGGTGCTCAAGAAACGCGCCCGGGCCGTCGGCCTCGAGGACCAGGTCCATCCCCATGTCCTGCGCCACAGCTGTGCCACCCACATGCTCAGCCACGGGGCCGACATCCGGGTGGTCCAGGAGTTACTCGGCCACGTCTCCATCGCCACCACCCAGGCCTATACCAAGGTCACCACTCAACACCTGCGTGCCGCCTACGAGCAGGCCCATCCGCGCGCCGGCGCGGCGAGGGGGCACTAGTCTCACGAGGTGCCCAACGACGCCTCGACCGTCGAGTACCGCGCCCTGCTGGAGCAGGAGCGCCAAAACCTACAGGCCCAGCTCGAGGAGCTAGGCGTGGGCGGCGGCGCGTCGGACTACGACTCGAATTTCGCCGATTCGAGCCAAGTGACCGCCGAGCGCGGCGAAGTCGAGGCCCTGGCGGCCAACCTGCAGGAGTCGCTCGACGAGGTCGAGCAGGCTCTGCGCAAGCTGGGCGAGGGCGCCTACGGCACCTGCGAAGAATGCGGGCGGCCCATCGACCCGGTGCGCCTCGAAGCCATGCCGGCCACCCGGTTCTGCATCGACTGCGCCTCGAAGCACTGAGCCGGCATCCGATTCTTTCCGCTGCCCGCCCGGTGAGCGCCCGGTGAGCGCCAACTGGCCGCCCCCCGGCGGGCCCCCCCCTGGCAACTGGCCGCCCCCCGGCGGGCCCGGTCAAGGCCCCGCTCCGGTGCCCGGGCGCCCTCGGACGAGTCCCCGCACCACTGCCTGGGTCATCGCCGGTTTGGCCCTGGTGGCCGTGCTCGTGCGCACCCACCACCTGAGCACCTTCACCATCCTCGTCTTCTGCGCCCTCATCCCCTCGGTCATCGTGCACGAGGTGTCCCACGGCGTGGCCGCCCTGGCTTTCGGCGACGACACGGCCAAGCGGGCCGGGCGCCTCACCTTGAACCCCATCTCTCACATCGACCCGTTCGGCACCATCATCCTGCCGGCCATGCTGGCGCTGAGCGGGGTGGGGGTCTTCGGCTGGGCCAAGCCCGTGCCGGTCAACGTGAGCCGCCTGCGCCACCCGCGCAACCAGCACGTGGTGGTGGCCCTCGTTGGGCCGGCGGTCAACATCGTCCTGGCCGTGATCTTCGGCCTGGCCTACCGCCTGGTGGTCCCGGGGTCGGACAAGATCATCATCGGCGGCCAGCTGGCCGGCCCGACATGGACGCAACTCATCTTCGTGGCCGGCTACATCAACGTCATCCTGGCCGTGTTCAACCTGATCCCGCTGCCGCCCCTCGACGGCTCATCGGTGATCGAGCGGATCCTGCCGGCCAGTGTCCTGCCGGCCTACTTCCGCATCCGCCCCTTCACGCTGTTCCTCCCGCTCATCGTGGTGCTGCTCTATCCCCAGGCCCTCGACCGCGTCTTCCAGCCCGCACTCAACGAGTGGTTCCGCATCATCAGCTGAACCCGCCGGCCGGGGCCATGAGGCCGGCGGCCTGCATGGCCCGGTCGAGGGTGGGCCCGGCCACCGCCCGGGCCTTGGCCGCCCCGGCGGCCAGCACCTCCTCCACCTGGCCGCTGTCGGCGCGTAGCTCGTCATAGCGCCGGCGAAACGGCTCCAACATCTCGATCACGGCCTCGGCCACCGCCGCCTTGAGCGAGCCGTAGTCG
>Ga0307374_10014559_pt1 | contig 10697 bp, 13 predicted proteins | sample OX3MG_FD_202532 | JGI IMG/M metagenome (GOLD analysis project Ga0307374, IMG submission 202532) | Soil microbial communities from Risofladan, Vaasa, Finland - OX-3 | ecosystem: Environmental > Terrestrial > Soil > Coastal area > Acid sulfate soil | place: Finland: Risofladan, Vaasa | collected... | reverse complement strand
CGATCTGGATACACATCCTGCGAGACCAGCTGGCGGTGAACGAGGCTGAGTTCTGGGCCTGCGTTCGCGGTGGTGAGAGGCCAGATCGCGGCCAGCCCGCTGCCCCGCCCGAGGCAATCCCGAGCGAGCTCGCTCACCTCCTGATCCATCGAGTCGGGGTCACCGAGGTTGAAGTCGCCACCATGTCGAAGGAGCAAGCGATCGAGCGCCTGAACGCCTACTGGAGTGCCGGAGATTCGTAGCGCCCAGCGCCTTCTTGCGAGGAAGCGCGGTTAGCGCCAGTGAGCTGGACCGCGGATGTTTCGCGACCCCTCCGCGCGGAGGTGCGCAACGCTGCAGGCCAAAGAACAATCTGCCGCGGAGGGTTTCGCGGAGCACTTCGCGGAGGCTCCCGCGCGTCGACAGCTGAGCGCTCGGGAGATCGCCGCTTGGGCAGAGGAGCCCGGCGGGTTGGTGAAGGTACTCGAAGCGGCCGATCCGAACGATCGCGCCGCCGTCTACGAAGCGATCGGGATCAACCTTGTTTACACGCCAACGTCAATCGAGAACGAGGTGGCGACGGTGCGGGCGGCTGCGGAGCTCGCGCGTGTCGCCGAACGTGTCGGAGGGGGGAGGTGTACTCGACGCCCACGCTGGTGCTTCGGACGGAGCTGGCGCTGGCGGGTTGACAGTCCCAGAAGATCAGGAGCGTAGGTCTTCGACCGGCCACGCTGGATCGCCGTCCAGGATCTCGGGGTCACCGGTCAGGAGGGTCGCGCCATGGGCGATCGCCGTGGCGACGGCGAAGGCGTCTGCGTACGCCATGGCGTACCCCGCCGTGAGGTGAGCCGCCTCGAGGACGCGAGCTTCGCTTGGCAGGTCCAACGTGAGGCGCGAGCGAAGCTCCCGCACGACGCGGCGGGCCCGATCGACACCGGCGCGGCGCTCGACGATGTAGGCCACCTCACCGAGGTTGGTCCAGCTCATGACCGGGCGGGACGGCATCGCTGCCTCCACCCGAGCTGCCGCCGGCTCGTCGCCATCGAGCCAGCGCAGGATCGCCCAGGAGTCGAGCGACTCGGTCAACGACGGGCTTCGGACCGGTGGTCGGCCTCCAGCTCGGCCACGAGCCCCAGCCCGGCCAGCGACCCTCGCAGCGTCGGGTGGTCCCGCACCGGCTCCACGCGCACCGCGTCGCCGACCTCGTCGAGAGCGAACTCGACCTCGTCCCCGGGGACGATCCCGAGCCGATCACGAAGGTCTTTGGGGATCACGACCTGCCCTTTCGCTCCAACGCGTTGAGTCATACCAGATAGTATGACTACCGCTCGCCGGTAGCCCGAGGCAGCGGAAGGTCACCCAGGCCTCCTCAGCCAGGGGCCCTCGGTGCCGCCCGGTGCATACCGGGTCTGGAGCGCGACGCGATCAGCCATCCTCGTGCGTACGGTCCCGGGCGCGCTCCTCCAGCAGCATGGCCGTCAGCTCTTCCCCCTTGAAGCGACCACAAAGCTGTTCGACCGAGAGGAGGGGCTTGGGGATGAGGTCGCCGTCGCGCTCCAGCCACACGACCTTCGTGCCCGGCGGGAACCCGTACCGGTCGCGCAAGGACTTCGGGATCGTGACCTGTCCCTTCCGATTGACGGTGGTGATCATTGGCATCACGCCCACACCGGTCGTCCTACCGGGGGCATGCAATGGCGACGATGGATTGCGACCAGTCACGACGATCTCGCAGGAGAGTCTCAAAAGTCCAGCAGGAACCTGAGTGCCCGGGTGATGGCGAAGAGCGCTTCGTCGGTCGCAGCACCAAGACGAGCGACGAGTCGGTGCTCTGAGACCGACTTCACGTCCTCGCACTTCGCATAGCTGACCTCGTCGAGCCCGCACTCCTTCGGATCGAGCTCGACGTGAGAGGGGAGCTCGCGCCGTCTCGTCGTGCAGGGCACGACGATCACCACGCCGGCCCGGCTGTCGTTCAGCGGGTCGGCGGACACCACGACCGCAGGTCGGCGCCCCGCCTGCTCGCGACCGACGGGTTCGCCGAAGTCGACGAGCCAGATGTCGCCCCGACGGGCCGTCACGCCGAATGGTCGGACAGCGAGCTGCCCTCTTCTGCCCGCTCAGCCTCGATCTCCTTCCACGCTTTGGCATCGTGACGGAGCTCCGCGTAACGAGCTGCGAAACGATCGAAGAAGACCCGGCGCTCCAGGGCATCCGCCGCTTCGTCGAGCAGCTCCGTCATCGGTCTGCCCGTCGCCTTGGCCAGCTCCGCAAAGCGGCTGCGCGTCTCTTCGCTGACTCGGATCGTGGTGCTCATCTCGACCAGTCTACTTCCAGGTAGACTTCGTCGTCTACTCACTCCAGTCGAGGTCTTCTCACGACACCACGGGACCCATGACCACCTATTTCACCGCAGACCAGCACTTCGGTCACCAGAAGATCATCGATTACTGCGACCGGCCGTTCCACAGCGTCGGCGAGATGAACGCCGTGCTCGCCGCGAACTGGAATGCCGTCGTCGGCCCGGACGACATCGTCCACGTCCTCGGCGACGTCGCAATGGGTCGGCGTGAGGAGTCGATGCCGCTCATCGGTCGTCTCGCCGGGCACAAGATCCTGTACCCGGGGAACCACGACCGGTGCTGGTACGGACACGGGCAACGGGCCCTGCGCCTGGAGCAGGAGTATCTCGACGCCGGGTTCGACGAGATTCGCCAGGGACCGCTTGCGGTGACCGTCGGCAACCGGGAGGTCCTCGTCTGCCACCTCCCGTACCAAGGCGACAGCGGCGAGACCGAGCGTTACGCCAAGTTCAGGCCGGTCGACGAGGGAATGTGGCTGCTCCACGGGCACGTCCACGAGAAGTGGCGCCAGCAAGGACGCATGGTCAACGTCGGCGTGGATGTCTGGAACTTCACGCCGGTCGCCGAGGAAGTGATCGCCCGGCTGATGGACGAGACGCTTCTTGCGAGCGCCTGATTGGCGGTACCTCGTGGCAACGTCATTTCTGGGCACTGTCGCTCGTCGACCCCCGGACAACCTTGAGGGAGGGCCGGCTGCCATCGGGGTCGCCGATGACCACGCCAGTGAGCGACGTGCAGCGCTCCCGCAGCCGCTGCTGGTGCCGGCCCGGCCGATCTGCCGCCTGGAACACCTCGACGGCCAGGTCACGTCGCTTGGAGCGCAGCGCCGACTCGGCCAGCGCCTCCACCTCCCGCCAGTGGTCGGTCCCGAGACGTGAAGCCACCTCCACGTAGCGGGTGAAGCGCCGGCCGGCCACGGCCAGCCACGCCAGCTGCTCACGGGCCTGGTCGGCCGGGTAGTCGAGGTGGAAGGCGCGGCACTCAGCCTCGAGTGCCAGCAGTACCCCCTCGACGAGCTCGGCCTGCCCGGCAGGAACATGGTGCCACGGCAGGGTCTCCTCTTCGAACTCGAGGGCGTAGTTCTCGAAGACGACCAGATCGCACAGGTCTGCCCAGTAGGCCTCGGGCGCCATCCCGGCCGCCTGCCAGTCGATGCCGAGGTACGTGTGCCATGCCTCGCGCCGCATCTCGCCGACGTTGCCGAACGAGTCGTCGGCCCGGTCGGCGAGCTGCAGGCCGGCCGTGTGGAACGCGCGGTAGAGGGCAAGGCGCTCTCCAACCGCCAGTCCCGCCTTGTCGAGGGACTCGAGCCGCTCCTCGATCCGCCGTACTGCCGAGAAGCTCCGGTTCTTCGACACGTGGTCCTTCACCTCGACGTTGCGACGAAAGGAGCGGTAGTAGCGCTCCGGGTTCACCGGGAAGGCGTCCCAGTGCCCCATGCGCGATCGACGCTCCAGGCGGACCCGGGGCGTCTCGATCATCGCCGGGGTCTTGGCTCGGCCTTCGAGGTAGCGCTCGGCCAGCTTCTTGCGGGCCTTGGCGAGGAGACCTCGCTCCGAAAGGACATCGCGCGTGGCCAGGTCGCCCGGAGCCAGACCGGCATCGTCGAGCCTCACCCGGAGATCGTCGAGGTGACTGAGCTTCGACTCGGTGCCTTCTCGGCTTCCGGTGCGGTCCTGCAGCTCGCTGACCAGTCGCTCCTCCAGCTGGTCGAGGCAGAAATCGTGGTCGGCCACGGCCACCGCGCAGAACCACAGGTCCCAGTGGCTCCAGATCCCGCCCCCGATCTCCTCCCATGGTTCGGGGCCGAACACCGGTGGGCGACGCGGCGGCGACGGGGTCGTGCTCACGGCCGCCGCCAGCGGCCCTCGGGGCCCCAACAGGGTCGCAGCGGTGGCAGGTCGGAGAGCTTGGGATCCTTCGGTCGCGGCGACTCGCCGTCGTCACCATCCCATCGGCGCCGATACTGGTCGGGCATGTCGCCCCACCCCCAGTACGGCAGGGGGCGGTCCGGGAGGATGCCGACGGTCTCGACAGGATCGATCCGCTCGGGTCCGACGGTGCACAGATGGGCCCAGTCGTCGCCGAGGTCGAACACGTACACGAACTGCTCGCCTGGACGCAGGCGCGAGAGCTTGACGCCCCGGAAGTCCTCGGTCTTCTCACCCTCGATCTCCCAGTCGGGATCGGGGATGCACAGGCGCGTTCTGTCGTCCAGGGTGAACTCCTGGAGGTGGGACCGGTCCCACCGAGCGAAGGCGTCGTCGACGGCATCCGCGAGCTGCTCGAACGTGTGGGTGCGCGCCGCGGCGAAAATGCGCCCCGGCCGGGGCCAGAGGTGCTCACCGTGGCCCTCGACGAGGTCGACCCGGATGGACAACCACGTGCGTGCCACCTACGTTCTCCCCTCCTGTTGCCCTGCCGGTTGACCAGTCGACTCGAAGGCGTCGCCGGGGAGCCGCAGCGCGGTCACCACGCGGGCGAGCTCGTCGGTCCGACAGCCACGTTCTGCGAGGGCGAAGATCCCATGGATGCCCGTCAAGCACAAGTGACATCTGCAGGAGCGCTCTCCGCAGCGGAGTGGCTTGGGACTGCGGATGAACGCGACCCTCGCCGCTGCCGCCCGGGACCCGTTCTGGGTGCTGTTCTGGTTCACCGCTCCCAAGCGTGAGGCGGCCGCTCGGAAGGCGCTCGCCGGAGCGCCCGTCCCGGTCGCCACCGCGTGCGAGGGAGCACCGCCGAGCGACGCAGTGTGGCTCCCCGCCGACGCGGCCGGCAGCCGTCGCCGCCTGGCCGAGCTGGGTGCGGGTCCGACGCGGCGCGGCGCCGGCCGGTGACGACCGCCCGGCAGCCACCCCACCGACGTGCCGCCCCCGGGGCGCGACGCCCAGCCGCCCGCTACGTCCGGCCGGTCAGCCGCCGCCGGGCGCCCGACGTCGGCCCACGGCGGCCTGTCATCAGCGACGGGCGAGCACCGCCCCGAAGGGCAGCCCTCCGCAGAGCCGGGTCTGACCGTTGTCCTCCCGCTGGCGCCCCCTCGCCTCACGCCGGATGCGGCCGGCGCCCTGCTCCGCCTGCTCCTCCATGCCGCCGAGCCGGCTCGGCCTTCCCTGGCAGCGCGACAGCCGAACCGGACCGCCACCGGTGCCGACACCCGTGGAGGTAGAACCTCGGAGGACCGCGAAGACGGGTCGGACGAGACGAGGAGAGCGGTGTGAAGCGCTTCGCCTTCTACGGGAGGGTGTCGACCGAGGACCAGCAGGACCCCGAGTCGTCCAAGGTCTGGCAGCTCTCCCGGTCCCGTGGGCTCATCGAGCCGGCCGGCGGTGTGGTGGTCACCGAGTACTTCGACATCGGCCGGTCACGCTCCCTGCCGTGGAAGCGCCGCCCCGAGGCGGCATCGCTCCTCGACGCACTGGCCCGACCGGACCGCGGCTTCGAGGCGGTCGTCATCGGCGAGCCCGCCCGTGCCTTCTACGGCAACCAGTTCGGCCTCACCTTCCCTGTCTTCGCCCACTACGGCGTGGAGCTGTGGGTGCCCGAGGTGGGAGGCGCCATCGACCCGGGATCGGACGCGCACGACCTCGTGATGTCGCTGTATGGCGGGATGTCCAAGGGCGAGCGCAACCGCATCAAGATCCGGGTCCGCGCCGCCATGGCCGCCCAGGCCCGCACCGAGGGGCGCTTCCTCGGCGGCCGGCCGCCCTACGGCTACCAACTGGCCGACGCCGGGCCGCATCCGAACCCCGGCAAGGCGGCAGTGGGCCAGCGCCTCCACCGCCTGGAGCCTGACCTGGACGCGGCTCCGGTGGTGCGCCGCATCTTCGACGAGTACGCGGTCGGTCGTGGCCTGTACGCCATCGCCGAGGGGCTGACCCGCGACGGCATCGCCTGCCCCTCCGCGCACGACCGGGCCCGTAATCCCCATCGGCAGGGCCTCGCCTGGTCGAAAATGGCGGTGCGCGCCATCCTCGCCAACCCGCGCTACACCGGACGCCAGGTGTGGAACCGCCAGCGCCGCGACGAGGTGCTCCTCGACGTCGAAGACGTCGCGCTCGGCCACGTCAGCAAGATGCGCTGGAACGACGAGGACGCCTGGATCGTCTCCGAGGCGCTCACCCACGAGCCGCTCGTGTCCGACGAGCAGTTCCATGCTGTGCGCACTCTCGCCGCCGCGGGCCGACGGCGCCCGGTGGTGCGCAAGGCGCGTCCCACCTCCCAGCCGTTCGCGCTGCACGGCCTCGTCGTCTGCGCCCTCTGCCATCGCAAGATGCAGGGGAGCGCCAATCATGGCCGTGCCCACTACCGCTGCCGCTATCCGAGCGAGTACGCCATCGCCAACGAGCTCGACCACCCGAAGAACGTCTACATGCGCGAGGACCAGATCCTCGGACCCCTCGACGGCTGGCTGGCCCAGGTGTTCGACCCCGGCCAGCTCGACACCACCCTCGACGCGCTGGAGGCCGCCGCCGGGTCGACCGACGATGCCGAGCAGGTCAAGGCCCAGGCGGCGAGGCGGCGTGTGATCGAGTGCGACGCCCGCCTCGCCCGCTACCGCGCCGCGCTCGAGGCCGGCACCGACCCGGCGGTCGTCAGCGCCTGGATCGCCGAGGTCCAGGCCGAGCGCCTCGCCGCAGAGGTCGAGCTGGACCGGGCGGCCGGCCAGCGGAGCCGGCGCATGTCTCGCGACCAGCTGGCCGCACTGGTGAACGGCCTCGGCAATCTTCTCGACGTGCTCGCCAGCGCCGCGCCGGAGGACAAGGCCGAGGTCTACCGCCGCCTCGGGCTCCGGCTCACCTACGACCCGACACGCCGGGTGGTGACCGTCGAGTCGCACCTCGGCCCCGACGGCAACAGCCCGCTCCCACGCGGCCCACGGCCAAGTGGCGGCCCGACTTCGGGCGCGTCAAGCGCCGAGCCCGTGGGCGAAAGTCAGTGTCGGAGGGGGGACTTTTCCACCTACGACACACGCATCAACGCTCGTGCTATGCGCCTGAACAGCAGGAATCCCGTCAGCCTGAGACAGGGCGCCCGCACCGCATGTCGACCCCAGCGTCTGAAGGCACCTCTAGCACCAACCGGTGTGCGTGGATGAGCGGGAGCTCGGCCACGACGGCGATCGTGGCATCGGCTGTACGACGGATCACGCAGGCGGCGTCTCGCGCTCCGACTGGAGGATGCGAAGTCGGCGGGGGTCAGGCGGCAATGTGGACCAGGCAATCGGCTCCCCGAGCGGCCGTGGGAACTCGCCGGGGGCGAGGAAGTCGACGAACAGCGCGAGCGTCTCGCCGAGGCCGCTCGCCGACGGCGCCAAAACTCCGTGAAGGTTGAGCTGGTGCGCGACGTGACCGATCCGTCGGCACGCCTCGTAGTCGCCGACGTCGGAGCTGATCTCGTCGTCCTGGAGTCCAACGGCCAGCCGTGCTTCACGGCCCCGGAGGTCGACCACATCGTGCACCAACACCTGAGATCGCAGAAGGAACCGTCCACGGACCCGCTCAGCGGTCATCCCCTCGATGTCGTCAACCAGGTGTCGATACGCCTCGACGACGACCGAATCCCTCGGACGACCGAGATAGATGACGGGGAAGGCTCCGGGCTGGGCCCAGCGGCCACCAGAACGGCTGCCGTCGACGAGCGCCCGGTCGAGCCACTTCTCGCTGACGTGGCGCTCGAAGACCCCGTCGACGGTGACTCGCGGCGTCCGTCCGACGGCGACGGCGAGGTCCCTCTCCATCGGTCACATGGCCCCGGACTGGAGGCGCTCGACGGCCGCGAGCACCGTCGCGAACTCGCCCTCGAGGAGAAGGTCGAGGGGTCGACGACCACCGAGCGAACGGTTCTTCCCGTGCAGCCAGATCTCGACGCCCTCGTCGTCGTAGACGTCGGCAAGCAGCTCGACGATGTAGTCCAGCTCGAGCAGACGCTCCTTGGCCCGACCCTGGGGCCGGTGAGTGCCCGAGACCCAGTGCTGCACCTGCCTTGGCTGCACCGCAACGATCTCGGCGACCTCGTAGGTCGTGAGGCCCTTTCGGACGCGGCGAACCCGGGCGGTGTATGAGTCGCTGACCTGGGATGTGGGTACAGATGACGCCCTTGTCATGTGGTGCTCCCTCCGCTGACGACGACTCATGATACGACACCTAAGTCGACAGGTGTACCATCGTCAGGACGACAGGGTAGGTGACGCGATGTCCGAACTGATCGTGCGACCAGCTCACAACGACCACCGACTGATCGAGGGCCTGCTCGCGCCGACCGGGGGCGTTCGACATCTGCGCCCGGTGCTGAATCGCCTGGTCCTCGACGCCCAGGTCGCCGCGAAGCAGCCCGCCTTCACGAGCGCGGCCGAGGCGAGTGGCACCCCCGTCCTGATCGATCCGCTCACCTTCTTCCTCCAAGGCGAGGTCCGAGACGATGATCCCTGGCGACGGCTGCCCTTCGCGTCCAGAAAGGCGCTCGTGCCCGACGAGTTGTCAGACCGCGATTTTCAACAGGATCTCGTCTCCAGGGTCGTCGAGTTCGAGGTGTCCCACGGCGCGACCGGTGTCGTCCCTCCGTACTTGTTGCTCGGTGACGACCCGCGTCTTCTCACGACGAGCCAGGACCTGCTGCGTGGCACGCGCGCCTATTTGGACGACCATCACATCGCCCACCCGCTCCTGCCGGTCATTGCCATTCTCGTCACCAGGCAGGCGAGCAGTCGGATCCTGCAGGAGGCGCTCGACGTACTCGCCGACGAGGCGATCGACGCCGGAGCCACCGGCGTCGCGCTCGCAATGTCCGGGGTCGGCGCGCCCGACGACGGCGCAGACCGCGTCCATCTCCTGCTCGTGGCTATCGACCACCTCGTGCGCCGTGGGTTGAGCGTGGTGGCCTGGCGCCAGGGACTGCTCGGGCCGTGCACGGTCGCCGCCGGCGCCATCGGCTACGAGTGCGGCATCGGATCCCGAGAGCGCTGCGACCTCGTCTCGCTGCAGCGGTCTCGCCGGCCGGGGCCGGTGCGTTCCGGCTCCGCCCCGCCGGCGGGCGTCTTCATCCAACCCTTCGGCCGCTCAATCCCCCGACCCGTGGCGAGGGTACTGCTCGAGGACCACGCGCTTCGAGCGCGGATCGTCTGCGACAGCGAGCAGTGCTGCCCGAACGGCGTGGGCAGCATGCTCGAGAACCCCCGGCGCCACGCCGTCGTCGCCCGGGCCCGGTTCCTGGGCGCGCTTGACCGTATGCCGACCCGGGAGTGGAAGCTCAACGCTGTCGCCCGCGAAGCCGAGAGCGGGGCCGTGCTCTCCGACCTCGCGAGCCGCGTGCTCAAGGACCAGGGACGCCAGGAGACCGTCAACGGACGAGCGCTGGCCGCGCTGACCCTCGCTGCCGACCTGCTGCGCGAGGAGGGCGGTCGCGTCGCGAGCTGATCCGTCGACGTCGGCAAGGCGTACTCGTCGAACACGGGCCCGTGGACCGAAGCGTGATGGACCCCGGCCGCGCGATCGCCGGCCTTGGGTTGTCGACCAAGTCCATCGAGACATCGGCGACGTAGCGTTCCCTCCATTCACACGCGTCCAATCCACCTCACGTACGCGGCGCGCGAGCGGGGCGTCCATCGCCTGCGCCGGCTCGCCGAGCAGCTCCAGGATGGCCCCGTCGACGCGGTCGTCGTGACCGTCGACGCCGAGGCCTTCCACCGCGGTGACGGCATCGTCTCTGTTCGCACCGCCGTTCTCGATCTACGACCGCACGTCGGATCCTCGGACCGGAAGTCAGCGGTCTCGAAGGTGCCGACTCGCTCGGACGTCTTGGTCACAGCCCATCCGTTTCCTAGGCTGGGTTGGTGGCCGGCCGCTGGACCCTCAATCGAGCGGGGATCATCAACGTCTACCAGTACGGTCAAGAGACGCTGCACTTCGCTGGTGGGCGACTGCTGTTGCGGGGTGTGAACGGCTCTGGCAAGTCGACGGCGATGAACATGCTCCTCCCGTTCCTCCTCGACGGCGACACCCGCCGGATCGACGCCGCCGGCGAGCAGGCCGGCGTGCTCAAGTCGTGGATGCTGGCGGGCCGCGACGATCCCCAGCCGATCGGCTACCTCTGGATCGAGTTCGCACGCGGCGAGGAGCACGTCACGTGCGGGTGCGGCATCAAGGCCAATCGCTCGAGCGACTCGGTCACCACCTGGTGGTTCGTGACCTCTCGGCGCCCCGGCATCGACCTCGACCTCGTCGAGGCCCGGCGCCCGCTGAGCGCCGAGACGCTCCGGGCCACGCTCGGGATCGATCCGGTGTTCCGCCACGAGCAGCGAATCGCCTACCGGGCCGAGGTGCGCGCCCGGCTCTTCGGCGGTGCCGACATCGACCAGCA
>Ga0307374_10014557_pt1 | contig 10697 bp, 14 predicted proteins | sample OX3MG_FD_202532 | JGI IMG/M metagenome (GOLD analysis project Ga0307374, IMG submission 202532) | Soil microbial communities from Risofladan, Vaasa, Finland - OX-3 | ecosystem: Environmental > Terrestrial > Soil > Coastal area > Acid sulfate soil | place: Finland: Risofladan, Vaasa | collected... | reverse complement strand
TTGGGCTGGTGGTGATCTGGCATCACTCCTCTCGATTCAGCCACGTCCTGACAAGGACGTAGGTACGCAAAGGATCGCGATGCCACTCGGATATACCGACGACCCGATGCACACGAAAGAGCCGGTGATCAGGTGGGAGTCGCACTATCCGCGCAGCTCCGCTTTCCCATAAATTGTTCACCTAGGCTATCAGGCATGAGCAGCCTGTGGACACCCGATGGAGAGCGCCCGGTCAACCCGACAGGCGCCAGCTCCAACCCCTCTTCCCCGACCGGTTCAGACCAATCGCGTGGACCAACGGGTGCAGAACATTACCCGGGTGGGGAGATCGACCCAGCCCTAGAGGCCGAGTACCGTGCCGAGATGGAGCGTCTTGAGGAGGAGCTGCTCAGTGCGCCTGTCGGAGACGTCATTGCGAATCACTGTTACGGACTTTTTCAGCTCGCAGCGATGCATCTTGGCCAACAACCCCCTCACCTCGAGGAGGCAAAACTCGCAATCGATGCCCTCGGGGCGATTGTTGAGACGCTCGGCGCACGCATCGGACCCACCGCCACCACCCTCAACGAGGGACTTGCCCAGGTACGACTCGCCTTTGTCCAGATCACGGCCGCGCACGCGGACCCAGAGGACGTTGAGAGCGGAGCCTAACGCCCCGAAAGAGCGGCTTTCTTCGAGTGCTCGCTAGTGCCGCTACCGGAATGAGCAGGTCGGTGTCGATCCGTTCCACAGGACGCACGATGATTGATGCATATGGGTGGATCATGTACAGGCAATCCGTCGAGAGCTGGATCACCGCGGCAGGTCGCGTTGCACCACAGGCGATTGTTCATGCGGACAGATCGATGCCGATTCTGACGCGTTCTCTTCGCGTCCACCGTGTCGAATTGGTCAGCGCGCCTGTTCCGTCGGTGGACGAGCGCGCAGCAACTCCGCGGGCATGAAATCATCCGGTCCGAGGGGAGCTCCGAGGATCTGCTGGCCATAATGGACGGCTGCGGTCCTCATGGTCTCGGGGGTCAACGCCCAGCCCTCCGGCTTGGGCGTGCTCAGGTCCCAGCCGGCCGAACGAAAGAATCCCTCGATCCCCGCGGGCGTGCACATCGTGAGCAAGTCGACGGATTCTGAGGTGAACCGGTAGGCGTGCGGGATGTCGCGCGGCAAGAACACCACGCCACCGGTGGAGAGCTCGTAGCGATCCTTGCCAACCCAGAAAATGCCCGTGCCTTCGAGCATCACGAACATCTCGTCCTCCTTCGAGTGCACGTGGATCGGCGCAGCAGAACCTCTTGGAAGCTGCGAACGCAGGACGACGAGTTGACCGTCGGTGGCCTCGGCGTCGAACAAGACGTTCATCACGCCGCCTCCGATCCACTCGAGACGTTGGTGATCGGCGGCCTGGGCGATGTAGGGAAGGCTCATGGTTGCTCCAATTGAGTTTACTTATGACTAATCCAATTGATCCAATATAAGCTGAATTGGTGAGCGATGTCAAGAGTCCGAAGTCCCCACGCCGTTATGCATCCCGGTTACGGACCGAGCTTGCAGAACGGACTCGGAGTGAGATCGTGATGGCGTCCCTCGAACTGTTCCTCGCGCAGGGATACGTGGCCACGACGGTGGACCAGATTGCCGAACGCGTCGGTGTATCCCGCCCAACTGTCTTTGCGGTCGGCACCAAGGCCCAGCTGTTCAAGTTGGCCCGAGACCGCGCCATCGCGGGTGACGACGACCCGAGATCCATGGCCGAGCGCCCAGCGCACGAGGAGTTCGCCGCAGCCGAGGACCCCGAGACCGCGCTACGCCGATTCGCCCGCCTGTCGGCGGGGATCGCCCGCCGTTTCGCGCCGCTCAACGAGGTGCTCCGCCAAGGTGCAGCTGTCGACAAACAGCTCGCAGACCTCTGGCAGCAAAGTGAAGCTGAGCGGCTCGTCGCTGCCCGAGGTGTCATCAAGATCGTCGCCGCCAAAGGTCCACTCAGATCCGGCCTGGACGACCGTGCCGCAGCGGACATCTTGTGGTTGCTGATGGCTCCCGATCAGCATCACCGCCTCGTTGCCGATCGTGCTTGGAGCAACGCTCGTTTTGAGAGGTGGTACGCAGACACGATGGTCCGACTGATCCTGCCCGAACCTGACAACCGAAACTCAGGACGTCGAGGTCGATCATTTAGCACGAGGGCCTGACTCGATCACCTCGTCTGCCGGTCGAGGCCTCGGGGAGAGCTGTGACAACGTGCGCGTCTCGACGGATCGGTAATCGGCTCTGATGCCGTCGGGACCGGGCGAATGTTGCCGGTCGCGGTGCTAGCAAGGTTCGATAGTGCTCGCCTCAAAGATGCCAAGGTTCACCGGCATGACTCTGAAACGCACCCTGGTGGCTTTTGCAATCGTGCGCGAGCCATCGGCGATCTGCGTGCAGTGAAAGCCGAGCGTCACCGGGTCCCCATCGCGGTTCGCACCCTTGAGCGTGATCGTGCCAAGTCCGGATGCCTCGTCAAAGCCTGCGACCTCTCCGAGATACTCGCTACCAACCAGGAGGCCTCCCGCCCGGTCAATCAAAGCCATTGCTAGGGAACGATCTTTGACAGGGGGAGCTCGAGGATGTCTGTCGCCCCGCGGTCTTTGAGTTCGGGGATCAAGACGTTGATCGCGGACTTGTCGACGACGGTCTCGAGTGCGTATCCCCCATCACCAAACAGCTTTGACACCGTCGGAGACTTGAGCGAGGGCAGAACGGCGATCACGCGCTCGAGATCTGCCTCTGCGACGTTGAGTTTGACGAGTACGCGGGTGCGGGCCTCGAGCGCGCCGTGCAAGAGCGTGAGGATCTGGCCCATTGCGTGCGCCTTTTTCGGATCGGCGAAGGCCGCTGGATTGGCAATCAGCTCGGTGTAGGACTCAAGAATCGTCGCCACGATACGGAGACCTGCCGCGCGAAGCGCCCGCCCCGTCTCGGTGATCTCGACGACTGCGTCTGCAATATCTGGGATCTTTGCCTCGGTCGCGCCATAAGAGAGCGAGATATCTGCCTCGATACCGCGAGAACGCAGATATTTACCGGTCAGGTTCGGATACTCCGTCGAGATCCTTGCGCCGGTGGAAAGTTCCTCAGGAGCTGTGACCAGAGAATCGCCACCGACCGCGAGCACCACGCGGATCGGGTTGCTCGTTGCCTTCGAGTACTTGAGTTGGCCGAGTGAGATCACCTCAGCGCCGGTCTCTTCGATCCAGTCGCGCCCGGTGATGCCGATGTCAAACAGGCCGTCGGCTACATAGCGCGGAATCTCCTGGGGGCGAAGGATCCGTACATCGTCGATACGTGGGTCGTCGATCGTCGCCCGGTAGTCGACCTCCGAGCTTCGTCGCACACCAAGGTCAGCAGACGAAAACAGTTCGAGCGTCTGCTTTTCCAGTGATCCTTTGGGCAATACGAGGCGCAGCATCGTGGAACGGGACTCCTGCAGGGTTGTCTCGCGTGCAGAACCTCTCCACGCGCATCTTCTATTGTGCCCCAGTTTTAATGCGAGGCGAGAGAGGCGGTCACTGCGTCGCGGATCGCGACGATCGCTGAGCAGGGATGTTCAGCACCAAAGACCGCATTCCCAGCGACAAATACCTGTGCACCGGCGAGCGCTGCGAGCGGGGCGGTTGTGGTGTCAATCCCACCGTCGACCTCGATTAGCACCTGATATCGCCCGGTATTGACCGCCTCGCGCGCCTGGGAGATTTTCTCGAGCACCTCTGGCATGAACGACTGACCGCCAAAGCCGGGAAAGACGCTCATTACCAACAAAAGATCAATGCGATCAAGAAATGGTTCAGCGACAGAGAACGGGGTGTCGGGATTGAGCACCAGACCGACGGCGAGGCCAAGCTCGCGCATCTGTGTGATCAGCTGGGCGGTGTTGCCGATCTCGACATGGACCGAGCACAGGTCAGCACCGGCGCGCGAGAAGGCCTCGAGATAGCGCTCGGGATTGGTCATCATCAGGTGACAGTCAAAGAACATCGAGGACTGACGGCGAAGCGAGGCGACGACTGGCGGACCGATGGTCAGATTGGGGACAAAGTGTCCATCCATGACGTCAATGTGGAGCCACGAGGTCTCAGAGGCAACCATCTCTACTGCGTCGGCGAGGTGTCCAAAATCTGCAGAGAGCATCGACGGCGCGATGTGAATGTCTCCAATAGGAATCACGCTCGCGAGACTAGCGCCAACGGCTTGATCGCTCACGGTTCGAACGCCTCGCCGGCATTGAGCCGCGTGCCGGCGAGCCAGGTGGAAAAGTCCATCCGAGATCTCCCCTCGCTCTGGACGACAAGGGGAACCAGAAGACCATCTGGAGTACAGATGTGATCTTCGACAATCAGACCCGGCTGAGTCGGCACAGGGTGTTCACTGTCGTTAGAGACGCGCGCATCGTGTATCACGACGCGTCGTCCGCGAAACGTTGTCCAAGCCCGACCGATGCGGATCTTTCGCTGGGCGACGATTGCCGGCTCGCCAAAATCGAGATGGCGGTCCTCGATGCCGATCTTCTGTGCATAGGTCGCCTCGCCGCTCTGGGGCTCTGCATGATCAAACGCGGCCTCACCGCGGGCAAGTTCATCGAGCAAGAGTGTGGTTCCCATGTCAGAGAGTCTTGTCCTCAGGTGCTCGAGGCCCTCATCGGGATCAATTGTCGTTGTCGTACTCGCGTAGACCGGCCCGGTATCGAGTCCCGCTTCAAGTCCCATCAGGCAGACACCGGTGATTGCATCTCCCTCAAGGATCGCGCGCTCAACCGGCGCCGCCCCGCGCCATCGCGGCAACAGAGAGAAATGAATATTGACCAACGAAATTTTCTCGAGCACGTCTTTTCTGATCAGTTGTCCATAGGCAACGACGATGCCAAGGTCACAGGGGAATTGGAGGACATCGCTCGGCTGTTCGCGGACTTCGATGCCATGTGCGATCGCAAGCAACTTCACGGGGTTGGGTTCGAGTCCGCCGCGCCGTTGTCTTCGCCGATCAGGATTGGTGACGACGACGCAGATCTCGTGTCTTGCATCAATGAGTGCCTGGAGCGTCGTCGCAGCGATAGCTGGCGAGCCGAAAAACGCGAGACGGGTCAGTGTCTTCGTGCGCTTAGAAAGAGGTGGGAAGTGAGAGGTCAAGGGCGCGACGCCGCAGGATTGACATCGCCGATTTGTGTTGCTCCTCATCGAGACGCTCCACGAGAAGAATCCCATCGAGATGGTCCATCTCGTGCTGGAAGCATCGCGCAAGCAGTTCGTCAGCCTCGATGTCGATCTCCTCGCCCTCGAGCGAGGTGCCGCGAAGATGCACCTGATTGGGTCGCACCACGGTCCAGGAGAGATCCGGGATCGAAAGACATCCCTCGTCATAGGTCCACTCGCCTGAGGACTCGACGATCTCTGGATTGATCACCGCAGATGGCCCGTCGCCGACGTCATAGACAAACAGTCGACGCTCGATGCCAACCTGAGGTGCTGCGAGACCAACTCCCGGTGCGTCGTACATCGTCTCGTACATGTCTTCGACAAGCCGTACGAGCGCGCCATCAACGTTTTCGACCTCTTTTGCGCGCTGGCGCAATACTGGGTCACCAAACTGACGGATTGGGTAGATTGCCACGCTTCCAGTCTACCGATCACCCTCGAAGAGCTGCTCACGATCAGAGTCAAAGGCCATATCGACTGGTCGCGAAAGGTCAAGGTCGTTACCGGTCGCGAGGCTCCCGAGCTGGATCGCTCCGCTATCTCCGATCTGGGCAGTTCCCGTTACCGTCACGAGCTCTGAAGAGCCCACGCCGCGAGCCTGGGAGATGGTGACAAGATAACTCCCTGACGGTGGCATGAGCAGCTCGTTGGAGACGGCGAGCTCCGAGAACGCACCAATCGTGCCGGTGAGCAGGTATGGACGCCCGAGCAGATGCTCTGCCTCTCGTAACTCCCCCGTAGAGATGAGCGAGCGGATCCTTGTCGAGGAGACCACGCTGTGGTGCTCGTCATCGAGCACCAGCTCGACTCCTTTGGTGACAAATCCATATTCACTGCCAAGCTTTTGTAAGAGCGCAACGTCGCCGTGGCGCTTGTAGCCAAAGCGGAAATTCGATCCGACCACGACCTCGGCGACAAAAAGGCGCCCGACAAGGTCGCGGATCACGAAATCCTCGGCGCTTTCGTGCGCCCGATCACTATCGAAATCGAGGACCACCACCTCGTCGATGCCGGTCTCTTTGAGCAGTGCAATCTTCTCTTCGAGCGTGCAGAGTAGAGGTACCGGGGCATCTGGTCGCAACACCTTTGAGGGATGCACGGCAAAGGTCACCACGACGCTCTTGCATCCGCGCTCTCGGGCCGAACGTTTCGTCTCATCAATAAGGCGGCGATGACCCAGATGCACTCCGTCATAGGTGCCCACCGTGACCACACTGCACTCGCGCGATAAGGACCCGGACTCGGTCGCTGTACTCATATGCCAAAGACCCTATCGTCCGGAGGGGCTGTCTTTGGTGAGCACCGTCGTCTCGGTATCAACTTGTGGCGATTGAACAAGATCGCTCGCATCGATGAGCACCACGGCAGGCTTGATCCGCTCTTTCGTCCACGGCTCATAGACACCGAGCAGGCGCGCGTCGCCCGATGAAAGTGCCCATGGCCCCTCACCGACAACTTCAAGGACGCGTCGCTCGAGTATCTTTCCGTGAGCGATGTCTTCGATCAACTCGTCGGTGACAACGACCGCATCGAGATGTTGCACCAGTCCAAGACTTGATCCGACGTTTGCTCGCGACAAAACGTCAAGCTCGACTCCATCTTCGACGACAAAGGGCCCGATACTCTCGCGTCGCAGGCGTCTTAGATGAGCACCTCCTCCAAGGGCGGCCCCAAGATCTGCTGCAAGCGCGCGCACGTAGGTGCCCGACGAACAATCAACAACAAAACGAAAGACAAGCGGATCATCACTGGGTTCAACCTCAAAACGGGTGATCGTGACTGTACGCGGCGCGCGCTCGATCTCAACGCCCTGTCGCGCAAGCTCATAGAGCCGTTTGCCATCGACCTTGATCGCCGAGACCATCGGGGGGATCTGTTCAATCGTTCCGACGAACTGTCGCGATGTCTCACGAACTCGTTCAGGATCAAGATCTGACATTGCGAACTGTCCAGTGACCTCACCCTCATCATCGAGCGATGAGGTTGTAGTCCCAAAGACGATCTCGCCACGATAGGTCTTTGGGAGATCACTGACAAAGCGCAGCAGGCGCGTTGCCCGACCAACACCGAGCACCAATACCCCGGTCGCTCCTGGATCGAGTGTTCCCGCGTGACCAATCCGTCTTGTCATCAACGCCCGTCTCGCGCGCGCGACAACGTCGTGTGAGGTGATACCTGCGGGCTTATCGATTACGACATAGCCATCGATCTCTTCAACGCCCTCTGGAGTTGCGCGTTTAGGTCGCCGACCCATCTCAGGAATCTGGCTCCTCACCGGTAAGATCGTGCACGCGCTTCAGTGCCTCTTCAACTCGATTGCCAGCAACGATCGCGGGGTCGACCATGAACTTGAGTGCAGGAACGCGTTTGAGATGAACCTGTGTCGCGATCTTTGACTGCAATGCGCGTCGGTGCTCTTCAAGTGCGTCTGACTTTTCCTCATCAAGAGAGGAGAAGAAGACCAACGCGTGGCGAAGATCTGGGTCACAAGAGACACCAGTGATCGTCGTCATCAAAAGTCGTTCATCATGATCGGACAGCCGCTCAAGTGCCTCAGCGAGCACCTCCTGCAAGAGCGCGTTGACGCGCAGCGTGCGGGGATAGTTGCGCTGTGGATTCTTTTTGCGTGAACGCTCCAAGGTGAGTTCGCCTCCAGTCGATCACATTGACCGTTCCTTGTTGATCAAGGAACGGTTTGGATGAACCAATACCGCTAGGTCCGCGGGATCTCGCGCTCGTCAAAGGTTTCGATGATGTCGCCAGAATGCAGATCCTGGAAGTCGGTAAGACCAATTCCACACTCAAAGCTGGCCTGGACCTCGCGCACGTCATCCTTGAACCTGCGCAACGAAGAGACCGCGCCCTTCCAGATCACAACGCCGTCTCTCAGGAAACGCACCTTTGAACCACGCGTGATCGTGCCGGTTCGCACGTAACAGCCGGCAATCGCGCCGATGCGTGGCACACGGAAGATGTCGCGCACCTCTGCCTCGCCGGTGACAATCTCCTCAAACATCGGTGCCAACATACCGAGCATCGCTGCTTCAAGGTCTTCAATCAGCTTGTAGATGATCTCGTAGGTACGTATCTCGACCTTGTGCGTCACAGCGAGTTCACGCGAACGTCGATCCGGTCGAACATTGAAGCCGATGATCGTCGCTCCAGAGGCTGCCGCGATAGTGACATCGTTCTCCGTGATACCGCCAACTGCGCGGTGTACGAAGGCGATCTTGACGTCGTCTCGCTCGAGCTTGCGGAGACTCTCCGTGACAGCTTCGAGTGAGCCCTGAACGTCTGCCTTGAGGACCAACGTCAACGTTGCAGTTCCACCCTGTTGGATCTGTTCGAAGATGTCCTCGAGCTTTGAGCCCGAACCCTGCGCGGAGGCATTCTGTCCGTATCCGGCAAAACGTTGACGCTGCTCTCGTGCCTCACCGATGGTGCGCGCGATCGCCTGATCCTGAGTTGCGCGGACCTCGTCACCAGCTGATGCCGGCTCAGAGAGTCCGAGCACTTCGACGGGCATCGAAGGTGTCGCAATCTTTACCGGTTCACCTTTGTCATCGATAAGGGCCTTGACTCTTCCCCACGCCGATCCAGCGACGAGCGCGTCACCGACATGGAGTGTGCCTGAAGAGACGATGATCGTTGCGACCGGACCTCTTCCAACCTCGAGGTTGGATTCGAGCACGGTTCCGCGCGCTGGTCCATCTGGAGATGCCTTGAGTTCGAGTACCTCAGCGAGCACCGTTATCTGTTCGAGCAGGTCATCGATACCAAGACCCTGAAGTGCCGAACACTCTACGGTAATGGTGTCGCCGCCCCAAGACTCAGGAACAAGCCCATGCTCAGAGAGCTGCTGAAGGACGCGGTTGGGATCTGCCTCTTCGCGATCGATCTTGTTGATCGCCACGATGATCGGTACATCTGCAGCCCTGGCGTGATTGATCGCCTCGACGGTCTGTGGCATGACGCCATCGTCAGCAGCGACAACGAGCACGACTATGTCGGTGACCTCGGCGCCGCGTGCGCGCATCGCGGTGAACGCCTCGTGACCTGGTGTATCAATGAAGGTGATCGCCTGATCTCCAACCTTGACCTGATAGGCACCGATGTGCTGGGTGATTCCACCCGCCTCGCCGGCAACGACGTTGGTCTGTCGGATGCGATCGAGCAGCTTGGTCTTTCCATGGTCGACGTGGCCCATGACCGTGACGATTGGAGGGCGCGACTCAAGTGTCGCGGGATCCTCGTCCTCATCGACTTCGGCAAAATAGCGCGCCTGCAGGGCGGCCTCTTGCTCCTCACCTGGATCGACAAGCTTGACCCGCGCACCGATTTCGGCTGCGAACAGCTCGATCATGTCCTCAGAGAGTGACTGAGTTGCGGTGACGACCTCGCCCTGAAGGAAGAGGAAACGGATGATGTCACCAGAGGACCGGTTCAGCTTGGGACCGACCTCTTGCGGCGTCGAGCCACGCTCGATGATGACCTCGTTTTCGGGGACCGGCGCATTCGAGGCGCTATAGACGACCGGCTGGTACGGCTCAAGCTCTTCGGTGTTCCTTCGCCGTCTTTGTGTCCTGCGTTGTGGCGGACGGCCACGACCACCGGGTCCTCCGCGAGGGGGACCACTCGGCGGCCCTCCCGGAGCACCACCAGCTCCTGGACGACTCGGCATTCCTGAGGTTCCCGTTGATGGACGACTGCCACCGGTGCCTCCCGAGAAACCTCCAGGGCGCGACGAACCACCAGAAAAACCACCAGGACGCGAGGTTCCTGTTCCACCAGGTCGTGGAGCACCTGTTGGGCGTGGGCCACGAGTTGGTCCACCGGGACCGGTTGGACGACCTGGCGAGGGGGCTGTGGGACGACCTCCACCAGGAGGTGGAGGAATCGGACGACCAGTTGCTGAACGGAGTGGGCCACCTGGTGGTGGAGGAATCGGTCGACCGGTCGGACTTGTCAACGGTCGTCGATCCTGTGTTGGCGTCAGCGGCGTTGAACGCGAGATCTCCGGGGACGAAGGAACGGTTCCACGTGGCGGAGCAGATGGGGCGCGCGCAGGAAGCTGGCGCTCTGGCGCTGGACGCGGTGGTTCGCTTACCTGGCTCGCCGGCCGACTTCTCACCACTCGGTGTTCTGGCGCTGGCTCGTCTGGAAGAGCCGGGGGCTCAAAGAGACCCGTCGGTGCCACTGCTGGGGCGATCGCGACAGGGGCTGGATGTGGAACTTGAGAGACCTCAGCATCAAGCGTGTCGTGAAGATCCACGGACTCTGGCCCAACTGGGGCAGCCACCTTCGGTGCTGCTGTCCGTGGGGCTGCAGCTTTCTTGGCAGGGGCCTTCTTGGCCGGCACTGGCTCTTCGGGCTGGACCTCGCGCACAAGGCCCTCGGCCTTTGCCTTTCGGCGAACTCGGTCTGCCTGAGCGTCTTCGATCGACGACGAGTGGCTTTTGACACCAATCCCTA
>Ga0307374_10014554_pt1 | contig 10698 bp, 7 predicted proteins | sample OX3MG_FD_202532 | JGI IMG/M metagenome (GOLD analysis project Ga0307374, IMG submission 202532) | Soil microbial communities from Risofladan, Vaasa, Finland - OX-3 | ecosystem: Environmental > Terrestrial > Soil > Coastal area > Acid sulfate soil | place: Finland: Risofladan, Vaasa | collected... | reverse complement strand
TCAAACCGAGGATGTAGTGCTGTCCAGTCCCCACGGAGCTCGGGAGGCTGAGTGCCCCCGTGACGTACGCGCCGATTGCCACGAACCCGATGTACGCGAAGTTCAGCACTCCCGTCTCGCCGTATTGGATGTTCAGTCCCATGGCGAGGATGAAGTAGTCGAAGAGGAAGAAGAAGAGGGTGAAGACGTAGTACCAGATGCCTGACATGCGATCTATGCCCTTCCTGGACGAGCGAACAGTCCGCTTGGCCTGAGGAGGAGGGTGAGTATGAGGATGACGAAGGCGGTGTCGAGCTTGTACGCCGGGTTGATGAAGGCGGCAGAGACCTCCGTGGCGAGCCCGATCAGCACCGCCCCGGCCATGGCGCCGTAGATGCTCCCGACACCCCCGACGATCACCGCGGCGAAGATGACGAAAAGGAAGAGCTCGCCGGAGGAGGGGGTCAGGTTGCCTTCGGTGATACCGAGGACGGTTCCCGCCAACCCCGCGAGGCTCCCGGACAGGAACCACGTGATCGTCGTGATCCGCCTGGTGTCGATGCCGCTCGTCATCGCGAGCGTCGTGTTGTCCGACATCGCACGCATCGACTTCCCGAGCCTGGTGGTCTTCAGCATCGCGTGGACACCGAGCATGATCGCTATGGCGATGGCCATGACGATGAGCTGGTACTTCGTCAACAGCAGCGGTCCGATGTGGAGCGCCCGGTCGATGGGCATCTCGTAGAAGCGCACGTCCGCGCCCCAGATGGAGTACTCGAGGTTCAACAAGATGAGTGACAGCCCGAACGTGACGATGAGCACGTAGAAGGTCTTGTTGAAACGGCGGGCGAACGGGCTCAGGATCAGTCGGTTCAACAGCACCGCCAGGCCGCCCATCGCAAGCGAGCCGCCGACGAGTGCGATCCAGATGTTGAAGTGGAGCACCTCGTTGTTCAGCACGTACGTGATGAACGCACCAAGGGCCATGAAGTCCCCGTACGCGAAATTGATGTAGTTGGTTATCCCGAACTGCAGGCTCAGCCCGACCGCGGAGATGGCCAGCACCGATGCGGTGACCAGGCCGAAGCCGAACGACAACCAGAACAGATGCACCTTCCCCCCTCTTCAGCGCTCGGGACCGTGGCGCTGACCGATCCTCGACTTCAGCTCCGGCGCCTCGGGTGCGCCGACGGCCCGGTTCGGTGCCCATGTGGCGATAGTGGCTACGGCCCGCAACGCCTTCTACGGCTCGATGACTCGACTGGCGTGGTGCTGTGGGCGGGCACCCTCGGCCCCCCGGGGCCCCATCGCCGGACACGGTACCGACCGCTCGTGCCAGGCCCAAGATTGGGCGCGTTTCGCCAGGATTACGCGCACAACAGCACCTTCTGCACGTTCTGCGCAGCCTCGGAGGCGGATCGCCGAGCTCGCGCTAGCATCACCTCCGAGCGGAGCACGGACAGGTGGAGCTCGTCCGTGCGAGCGGTCCCAAGGCCGCCGAAGCTGGCCGCACCGGCCGGGGGGGGTGCCGAGCGTGCGTCGTGTCGTCGGGCGTCGAAGTCTCTCGGCGCAGATCCTTGCCATACAGACGGCAGTCCTCGTGCTGACTCTCATGGTCGGCTTCCTTCTCGCGGTCTGGTATCAACACGGTCAACTGGACCACCAGTACGAGCAGCGAGCGCTCGGCGTCGCCGAGACGGTCGCGTCCACTACCTCGCTCGAGCGCGCCGTGGCGGCCCGCGACCCCCACGGCATCGTCGAGACGATGGCGCAAAAGATCCTCAAGGCGACCGGCGTGAGCTTCGTCGTCGTCACGAACGCGAAGGGGATCCGGTACTCGCATCCCGACCCGGCGCTCATCGGCAAGCCCGTCTACGACGACCCCGAGCCCCCCGCCTCGGAGCCCTTCCGGACGGGGCGCCCGTGGGTCGGTATGCAGACCGGCACGCTCGGCCCGACGGCGCGAGGCAAGGCACCTCTGTTCAGCCCTGGCGGCCGCCTCATCGGCGAGGTCTCCGTCGGCATCCCTGTCGCCCAGGTCCAGGATTACTTCGCAAGCGAGATCCCATCGATCGCCGCGTACATGCTCGCCGCGCTCGGCCTCGGGACGGTGCTGTCGCTTCTGCTCACCCGGAGGTTGAAGCGTCAGACGTTCGGTCTCGAGCTCGACGAGATCGCCGGCCTCTACCAGGAGCGCGAGGCGATGCTCCACGGCATCCGCGAGGGAGTGCTCGGGCTGGACACCCGCAATCGAGTCCTGCTCGCAAACGACGAGGCGAAGTCCATGCTGCGCCTCCCGCCCGACTACCTCGGGCGGCCGCTCGCCGATCTGCTCCCGCCCGGCCGCCTCACCGACGTCATCATCGGACGCCAGGAGGGACCCGACCAGCTGGTCGTCGCCGAGCACCGCGTCGTCGTGGCCAACCGCATGCCGATCCAGGCGCAGCACGGTGGCCACCTCGGATGGGTCGTGACCTTCCAGGACCGCACGGAGCCCGAGGGGCTCATGCGCGAGCTCGACGCGGTGCTCGGCCTCACCGAGGCCCTGCGCGCCCAGTCGCACGAGTTCTCGAACCGCCTCCACACACTGGTCGGGCTCGTCGAGCTCGGTCGCTACGACGAGGCGATCGCCTTCGTCACCGATGTGTCGACCACTCGCAACGAGCTCGCCGACCATCTGCTCCGCACGCTGGTCGACCCCATGGTCGTCGCGCTGCTGCTCGCCAAGACGTCGGTGGCACTCGAGCGCGGCGTCGAGCTGAGCGTCACGTCGGACCAGGGCTTCGAGGGCGACCTCGTCGACGTCGGCGACCTGTTGACTGTGCTCGGGAACCTCGTCGACAACGCCGTCGACGCGGCCGGCCTCGCCGGCGAGAAGCGCTGGGTGAAGGTCGAGTTCTCTGCGACTGGCTCCGACCTGCTCATTCGCGTGAGCGACTCCGGACCGGGAATCCTCGACTCCGACCGAGAGGACATATTCCGCGACGGCTGGAGCACGAAGGACTCGACGTCGGGTGCGCGGCGAGGTCTCGGGCTCGCGCTCGTCCGCCAGGTGGTCGAACGCCGTGGGGGATTCATCGAGGTCGGCAACCGCGAGGGCGCGGTGTTCTCGGTCCTCCTGCCGGGGTGCATGCGCGTGACCGCCGTGGTGCCGCAGTGATCCGGACTCTCGTGGTCGACGACGACTTCCGCGTCGCGTCCATCCACGCCGCGTACGTCGAGAAGGTTCCGGGATTCGTCGTCGTCGGTCAGGCGCACTCCGCCGAAGCGCTCGTCAGCAGCATCGGCCCGCTTCAACCCGACCTCGTCCTACTCGACCTCTACCTGCCCGACCATCACGGTCTCGACGTGCTCAAGCGCCTCCGACAGCCTGGCCAGCCGACGAGCGGACTCGACGTCATCGTGATCACCGCGGCGAGCGACCCGACGAGCGTCCGATCCGCGATGCAGTGCGGCGCCATCCACTACCTCTTGAAGCCGTTCGGCTTCCCGGCGCTCCAGGACAAGCTCGTTGCCTACCGCGAGATGCGCCGCCAGCTCCACCTGCTTCGACAGGCAGACCAGTCGAGCGTCGACCGCCTCTACGCGACCTTGTCCGGCGGCCCCGGATCGTCGACCGGCAAGGCTCATTCGAGGCGCACGCTCGACGCCATCGAGGAGCTCCTCGGCCAGTCCGTCGGCGAGCTGTCGGCGAGCGACGTTGCCGCGAGCCTCGGCGTCAGCCGAGCTACTGCGCAGCGGTACCTGACCCAGCTCGAGGCGTCGGGAAGGGTCACGATGACCCTTCGATACGGGACGGCTGGACGGCCCGAGCATCGGTACCGGCACCTCCGGAGCGAGAGCTTCGGCCGTGGCTAGTTCGGCGGTGGCTAGTTCGGCGGTGGCGGGCGCTCTCCAACCGCGGCCGGTGCCCAGTCGGCCTCGCTCGCAAGGACCGGTCTGGCGGTCTCAGGTCGGAGGTGCTCGACGGGTCCGCTGGACCTCTGGACTGGGATAACGGTCGCTGACAAGACGTGCGATCGCTGCGGTGCAGGCACGGCTCCCCGAGACGGAGACGAGCCGTGATGACACCTCCGGTCCCCTCCGCGAGCGCCTCGAGCACGACCGTCGCCGGGCGTGGGCGTGTGGCCGTTCAGGCCTCGGCCGTCTGTGGTGACACCGCGCTGCACCTCACTCCGCTGCGGGAGCACCGTCGCGGGCGCCGCACGAGCTCGTCACGCCCAAACCCCCACGAGATCGAGGTAGTACGCGCGCACCGACCTTCTGGGCGCCCAAGGTTCGGACAACCCCCGGCTAGCCGGACGGCGGTTCGACGTCTTCCGCGACCGAGTTCCGAGAGGCTCCGGGAGTGGTGATCTCGTCGAGCACCAACCTGGAGGGTCGGTTCCCGCCGATGTGATAGGTGTCGGTGCCGACCTTCAGCCCGTACCAGTGGACGAAACGGCCGTCGAACAGAGGCGAGTCCGCGTTGCTCAGCTCGAGCAGCAGCCGGTCGCCGGCCGCGACGGAAAAGGAGAGCGGAACGAGCGGGACGCGCAGCTCGTATATCTCGCCTCGCTCGAGCGGCTCGGGCTCACGGTGGGGGTGGAACGGGTGCGACGGGCGCGAACGTCGAGTGTCGAGGCCCCGGTGCGAGGCACGTAGCCAGCCCTGGCCGACGGTGCGGGGCTGCGCGGGCGATCCGCCGGGAAGCACGTGAACCTTGACGACGAGGTCGAGGTCCTCCTGGTCGCTCGACGCGAAGAGTACGAGCATTCCGTCGCCCGCGAACTCGCGTGCCGTCTCGAAGGCATCACTCGCGAAGGTGCACACGCCTGCGAATCGGTCGGGACGACCGCCCTCTCCGATCACGGTCGACCCGGCGTCCCAACGCGGATGCGGGTACGACCAGCTGACAGCGTCCGCGCCGGGGGGCGGCTCGTCGCCGAGCGATCCGCTGTTGAGGGAGTCCACCGCGTTCGACGGCCCACTGCCGAGATAGAACGTCGACGCGAACGCCTCCGGCGGGGGCCAGTTCGACGCGGTCCTCGTCTCACCCGAACCGACGAGCGCGTGGCGAACGGCGGGCCCGTCCATCGCGCCGTTCTCGACACCCTTCAAGTGGTGGTCGTACCAGCCCAAAAGCTCGCGCCTGTGGAACTCCGGATCGGCGAACCAGCGCTGGGCTTCGTTTGGGCTGCGCGCGTCCATGAGGACCAGGCGCTTCGGTCCCGAGCAGCGGAGGAAACCTTCGACGTTGCCACGCAGGTGCAAGGGGCCCTTGCAGAGCATGCCGATCGAGAGCACGGGAATCGTCACCGCGTCGAGCTCCCAGTATGGTGCCCGCGAGCGGTACCAGTCGTCGTCCTCGAGGCGACCGTAGGCCTCGGTCAGCAGCGCCGCACGCCCGCCACCGTCGATCTCGTGGCCTTCGGACTGATGCTGGAGCAGGACCGTCGTCAACCAACTCGAGAGGAACCCGAGATCAGGAAGGCCCCCATGGCATTGCCAGTCGCGATACATGTCGACCCCGCCGTCGAAGGGGACGATGGTCGTGAGATGCGGCGGGAGGGTCCGTGCGACGTTCCACTGGCTCCAGGCGAAGTAGGACTGGCCGATCCCCCCGACCTTGCCGTTCGACCAGTGCTGCGCGGCGATCCACTCGACGACGTCATGGAGCGCCTCGCCCTCGTTCCTCGACACCGGGTCCCACGTGCCCTCGGAGCGACCAGAGCCGGGCACGTCGACCCAGAGGTGCGCATAGCCATGCTCCACGTAGAACTCGATCGGCCCGGTTTCGCGGAAGGGGAAGACCGGATGGACCGGGAGACGCCCGAGGGACTTCTGGTACGGCGAGGCGGCGAACAGCGTCGGGAACGGTCCCGTGCCCTCGGGCAGGGTCAGATCCGCGCGCAGGACGACGCCAGAGCGGGCCTCGATCTCGACCTCCACGTCCACTCCCCCTTCGTCTTCGGCCCTCGCCGGCTCAGGCGCCTGGCGGATCCGACTTCAGGCGCGGAATCCTCGCGATCGCGAGCGGCTCGGTCGTGTTGTCGATGACTCCGCCGGAGATGTAGGTCTCGAGGTAGTTGCCGGCAGTGATCGGAAGTGACAGTGACGACGGGTGGACGTCGCTGTGGTGGATCGTTACGCGCGACGCGCTCTCCCTCGCGATGTGGCCGTAGGCGGTGCCGCGCAGGGCGTCGGGCGCCGGTTCGTCGTCAGCCGCCTTGATCCGCAGACCCACCCGCTCGCCGGGGTTGACGAGCCGCCCGAACGGGGCGACCTCGATCGCGACCTGGTAGACCTCGTTCGGGACGACGGGGTCGCGACGCCGGTGCTCGCGAAAGGGCTGCCACGGCCGCGAGCGCGCCGGGTCGGTGGCGCGCTGCGTCAGTCTCAGCCAACCCCTGCTCACCTCGTCCTCGGTGCCGTCGGGCGACTCGACGAAGATCGTCACGAAGATGAGGCAGTCCGTGTCGGTCGTCGAGATGTAGAGATCGAGCAGGCTCGAACCGATCATCTCGGTCTGCTCGACGAATCGAGGCGTCTTGAAGACGACCTCTCCCCGCCTGAAAGGTGAGTCCTCGAAGCCGCTCGCATGGTCGAAGTCCCACAGCTCGTGCTCGGAGAGCAGTCCGTCCTCGTGGAGGTAGAACGGCGTCCAGTGCGTCTCGGGCAGCGGCCAGACTTGTGCTGTGCGCCACGACTCGCGACCCGGCACGAACAGCCGGATGGGGTCCTCCTCCATGAAGCCGGTGTCGTTGCCCTTCAGCCAGTGGTCGAACCAGCGAAGCTGCTCGTACTGCAGCTGGTAGACGGGGCGGTCGAGGTAGCGCGGCGGTCCGATCAGCAGCTTCTTCGGGCCTTCCCAGCGCTCGTAGCCGCGGAACGCCCCGTTCAGGTGCAGACCGTAGACACCCCAGCACGCGCCGAGGTAGGCGGGCACTGACGTGTGGTCATAGGGCACTGCCCGCTCCGCGAAGAAGTCGTCGTTGAAGCGTTCGAGCAGGACGTCGGCGAGGAAGGCGTTGGCGCCAATTGGAGAGCGGAGCGCCTGCACGAGCACCGGCACCGCCGACAGCTCCTCATCGGCGAGAGCTGCGTCGAGAGCGGTGCGGTAGGCATCCTCGCCGTGGACTTCACGGTAGATACTTTCGTAACGCAGGCCGTCGAGCTTCTCCTTCCAGCCGGCCACGAAGCGGTACGCAAGGATGCCGCCGTGGTAGATGTAGTCGCGATACAGGTCCGTCGTCGCGAAGGGGGCGAAGATCGCCTTCAGCGACGGAGGTTCACGCATCGCGACGTGGGCCGCTTCGCGGGCCAGGTATGAGACTCCCGCCACGCCGACGTTCCCGTCGCACCACGGCTGCGCAGCGACCCACTCGACGGTCTCGGCGAGGTCGTCGATCTCACGCCTACCGTTGAACAGGAAGTTCCCCGTCGATTTTCCGGTACCTCGGACATTGAAGGTCGCGTGCGCATAGCCTCGGCGGGCGAAGAAGCGCGGATCCCCCGACTCCATCCACCCGCGCTGGAGACCGAACCCAATCGGCATCACCGGCGCGATCTGGTACTCGTTGCTATAGGGGTGGAAGCCCAGGATAGCCGGAACCGGCTCGTCGGTCCGGGGACGGAAGAGCATCCCAGCGAGCCGGTTGCCGTCCGAGAGCGGCACCCTAATCTCGAGGTCGACGTCTACTTCGTGGCACCTCGGCGAGAGCTGCCACGTCGGGCTGAACACGGCGGCGGCCGGCGCGGTCGTCTGGCCGGTATCAGCCCACCACGATGATATGGCAGGGAAGTGAGTTCAACTCCTCGACGGCGTCCGCCCCGACGACGACGCTGCCGCCTATGTTCACCCGCTCGCGCGCGATGCACGCATTGGGTTCGAACGAGAAGGTCATCCCTTCCTTGATCTCCGCGTCCATCGTCGGTGGCACGGGCCTGAGGAAGGGGTACTCGTCGGCGAAGAAGTTCTGCGCGCCGACATGCAGATGACCGATCAGGGTCGCAGGAGAGACGCTGTGAATGTGCGGCGATAGGTGCCAACAGCCGGCCTCAGCGACGGGCTTGCCCATCGCGTCGCACACGTCGATGAACGATGCACCCGGGCGCAAGGACTCGAGGCCCGCGTCGTAGGCGGCGCGCGCGACCTCGCCGAGGTGCTTGCGCTGCGCTGTGAGCGGCCCCATCGAGATCGTCACCTGCTGCTGGGTCTCCATTCCTCCGCACGTGGTCATGAGCTCGGCGTACACGAGATCCCCGGTCTGGATGGTCCGCGGCGGGACGGAACGGTCCGCCCCCCATTCCGGCGGCCCCCACCCGAGGGTATCGACCCCTGACCGAATGATGAGCGACGGCTGGTGGGTTCCGGCGCCGTGGCGGAAGATGACGTCCATGACCGTCGCGTAGATCTCGTCCTCGCGTACGCCGGGTCGCGAGACCTGCACCATGGCCTCGGCCGCGAGCTCGCCGACGCGTGCGCTGTACCGGATGAGCTCGAGCTCCTCGGCGCTCTTCTCAGCCATGAGGAGGCCGAACCCTCCGGAGATGTCGACGAACTCGGCGCTTGGGAGCTGTTCGACGACATGGCTCCACACGCCCCACGGGATGATCCCCTCGAGCTCCATCGGGTTCTTGCTCGTGAGCCCGACGACGCCGAGCCGCGCGCTCGAGAGCTCGAGCCCCCGGAGGGCCTCGACGAGCCCGGGTCCGAGCAGACCGGACCGGATGTCGTCGATCCAGTAGGCGCCGACGACGCCGGGATCGGTCCTGCCGATGATCCTGAAGGGGCTCCACGTGAGGTACACGGGCTCGCCCGACGCCGGCATCACGACGATGCCCTGGATGGACTCGCCGGACACGTACGTCTCGAACGACTCCCGCCCGCGCAGCCCGGCGACGACGATACCGTCGACGCCCTCGGCCGCCATGAATTGACGCACGCGCGCCCAGCGCCGGTCGCGCTCCGCCATCGACAACATCGGCATCGTTCGTTCGCTCATCTGCGCGCCCCCACTGGTCTTGTCCGATTGGTCGACGCGCCCCGCGCCGGCCCCCGACCGCGCGCACGTCTCTCACATCTCGCCCGCTGTCCGCGGCGGCCTCGATCGGCGGCGCCGTCCCTCTCGGACGTCGGAGTTACTTACTTGAGTAGGTACGACTGTAAGCCGTCCCTTGGTACAGCGTCAACCTTCTTGACCGGTCGTGCGCGCGACGGTAGGATCCGGCCTACCTACTACAGGGGGTTGTAGGGACTGGCCGACGATCGCGTCGTCAGTAACTCCGGGGGGAGTGCCGCCATGTCGATTCTTCGATGGGTCCGGTCCACGACGCGAGTGCGTGACGATGGCTGGAGGGTGCGCCCGAGACACCGGCGCTTCGAGCGAGCCGCGGGCCTCCTCAGCGCTGGCGCGCTCCTCGGGGGCGCGATCGCCGGTACAGGTGGGCTCGCGCTCGCCGCGCAGGCGTCGCCGAGCACGCTGACGATCGGCGTGATCGCTCCGTTCACAGGATCGCAGGCGCAGCTCGGCCCGATCATCGGTGCCCCATGCTCTGCAGCAGTCCACCTCATCAATGCGCACGGCGGGGTGCTCGGCCACGATCTCACCTGCCAGCAGATCGACGACTACGGGGACGCCGCCGACGCGGTGCCGAATGTCTCGAAGGCTCTCGCCACCAACGGCTCGATCGTCGCCGTCAGCGGCATCGACAGCAATGTCGCCGCAACCGTCGTCCCCATCGTGAACAACGCGAAGATCCCGATGTTCACCTCGAATGGGCTCGCGGCGTTCGACACCAGCACCTACCCCTACTTCTGGCGCAACACGGCGCCCGACCTCGCCGGCGGCGCCGCGATGGGATTGTGGGCGGTCCAGAAGCACTACAAGAAGATCGCTCTTGTATTTCAGAACGACGTCGGTGACACCGGCAACCAGCCAGGAGCAGTGAAGGCTCTCGCCGCCGCTCACGTCGCCGTCACTGCCAACTTGACGATCACGGGCGACTCGCCTGCGTACCAGAGCACGATCACGCGCATCATCGCCGGTCACCCGGACGCGCTCATGATCTCCACCGACGAGCAGACCATCGGCACGCTGCTCTCGGAGTACAAGACGCTCAACAATGGGATCGTCCCGCCGGTGATCACCGACACGGGCATCTTCGACTCCGCTGCGTTCTCAGCAGTGAAGGCGGCGGTGAACGTCAAGTACCTCACGAGTCAGGTTGCCTTCATCGGCACCTACGTGAACACCGCGACGCCGGAGTTCGCGGCCTACGCGGCGGCGGTGGCCAGCTCGTCGAAGGTGAAGTTCCCGAAGGTCGTCGTCGCCACCGGGGCCGTCGCCTCGCTCTTCGACGGCATCAACGTCATGGCCCTAGCCATGGAGATGGCCAAGAGCACGAAGGGACCATCGTTCAACAAGGACATCCTTTCGATCGCCACGAAGCGGGCGAGGGCCGTCGTCGTCCACTCCTATGCGCAAGGGGTCGCCGCCTTGAAGGCAGGTCACCAGATCCAGTATGTCGGTGTGACCGGGCCGATCACCTTCAACAAGTACCACAACTCCCCCGGGGAGTTCGCCGGATTCGCGTTCACCGCATCAGAGGCGAGCACGACGCTCGGGCTCATCGCGCCAAGCAAGGTGGCGGCGGTCATCAAGTAACAACTCCGACGCGGCCGACAACGCACGCAAGCGTCATGGCGCCACGACCCTGTCCGGTCGTGGCGCCATG
>Ga0307374_10014552_pt1 | contig 10698 bp, 10 predicted proteins | sample OX3MG_FD_202532 | JGI IMG/M metagenome (GOLD analysis project Ga0307374, IMG submission 202532) | Soil microbial communities from Risofladan, Vaasa, Finland - OX-3 | ecosystem: Environmental > Terrestrial > Soil > Coastal area > Acid sulfate soil | place: Finland: Risofladan, Vaasa | collected... | reverse complement strand
GAGGGAGGGACCGCCAGCGGCCTGATCAGCGACCCGATCGAAGGTCAGTCAAATCGGTCGGGGGTGGGGCCAGTTCTGATGATCACGGTGGGGCCAGTTGACATGATCATTCCCAAACCGTCGACTCCGGGCTCAACGTCCGGAGCCAAGCCGCAGGTCAACTGACTTTGAAGAGTCCGGTCGCGCCCTTCGACGCGTCGCTGAACTTGTGGGTCACGAAGGGATAGGTGCCAGGCTCGGCAAAGGTCAGCTCGACAAGGGCGCCACCGCCGGGCGGCACCTCGATCGTCTGGCGCATGCCCTCGGCGTTGGCCGGGTGGCCGTCGGCCTCAACATGGGAAAATAGTGCGCCGATGACGTGGAAGGCGGAAGACGAACTCGGGCCGGCATTGACGAGGAAGAGACGCACGAGCTCACCAGCCTTGGCCGCAAGTGGCGTCGTCTTGTAGCGGAATGCCTGGCCGTTGAAAACGACGAAGTCGGGCGGATCGTTCAGCATCTTGGTGTACTCGCCGCCAGAACCGTAGAACTCGCTCTGCACGATGATGTACTCGCGCGCTTTGGGCCGTCCGCCCTTCGGATCGACGATCACCATGCCGTACATGCCGTCGGCCATGTGCATGAGTACCGGTGCCGCCCCGCAGTGGTACATGAACACGCCGGAGTATTTGGCCGTCCAGGTGAAGCTGAACGAGGCGCCGGGCGCCACCTCCTGGTAGGCCCTGCTCCAGGCGATCTGCGCCGCGTGGAAGTCGATCGAGTGGGGCATCATGCCCTGGTTTGTGAGCGTGAAGTGGACCGTGTCACCCTCAGTGATCCGCAGGGTCGGCGCCGGCACCTGGCGGTCGAAGTTCATCGATCGGTACGGCGTCTCCGGTGAGCGGGCGATAAGGATCGTCTGGCTCGGACCGTCGTTTGACGTGAGGTTGAACTCGACGGGCGTCGAGAGTGCGGGGCGATACGGGGCCGGCACCGCGAAGTCGACGGGACTAGGGTCACGTGCCGCGACCGGGCTCGACGGGGACGGCATCACGCTCGCCAAGGCGGACGGGCTTGCCGAGGCCGTCGAGGCCGTCGGACCTTGGCTCGCGGCGGGCGACCCGGACAGGCCCGGTATCGCTGCCATCTGGGCCGAAGCTGCCGCGGGAGGAAAGGTCCAATTGGCGGTACCGGCCTGCGCGCAGCCGGCCAGAAATGCCGCCGCGCCGACACCGCCGGCGACGAGACCGGCCTGCTGCAGGATCGCCCGGCGGCTGACCAGGATCGGTGGTCGGATCGATGACGATTCAGTCGCTTCGGGTCGCTCGTACCTGGGATTCGGTTGGGACATCTGGTCGGCCCTTTCTTCACGCTCAAGGAGCACGCGATGACGGATGCAGCCGGTTCGCGCTCCAAATTGCCGGTTCACGTTCAACTTATGAGATTGCCGGGCGACTCAGTTCCACCGGGAGCGGTCCTGGGCTCGGGCGACGATGGCGGCTTCGACGATCCCGAGGAGTGCTCCAGGTCATCTGACGTTCAACTCCAGTCGCCGCTCGAGCTCGTCGGCGATCACCCGGGCCTGGTTGTGCTCCGGATCGCGCGCGCCGAAGACGAGGGTGACCGGACCCTGACGTGCCCGCTCGGCGAGGGCGTCAAGTGCCTCCGCCCGATCGGGCTCGGCGAGCTCCGCGTGGTAGCGCTCCTGGAACTCCGCCCAGCGCGCCGGTTCGTGGCCGAACCATTTGCGCAGGTCGGTGCTCGGGCCGAGGTCGCGGGCCCAGGTGTCGAGCCGGAGCTGCTCCTTCGTCCGGCCACGCGGCCAGACCCGATCCACGAGGACGCGGTGGCCGTCGTCCGGGGTCGGATCGTCGTATGCCCGCCGCAGCCGGACGTTGCGGGTGTTCGAGGCGGTCATCGGACTGCCGAGGGTTCGGGATGACGGTGGGAGACGTACGTGCCGGCTGGCGTCCGGAAGCCGACGGCGAGGCGGTTCCAGCCGTTGATGGCCACGATGGCCAGGGTCAGCGCGACCTGCTCGGGCGGGTCGAACTCGGCGGCCATCGCCGCGTAGACGTCGTCGGGGGCGCCGGTCTCGGGCAGCAGGGTGAGCGCCTCGGTCCAGGCCAGGGCGGCCCGCTCTCGGGGCGTGAAGGACGGCGCCTCGCGCCACACGGCGACGAGGTGGAGCCGCTGCTCGTCCTCGCCGATGGCCCGGGCGTCCTTCGTGTGCATGTCGAGGCAGTACGCGCAGCCGTTGATCTGGGAGGCCCGCACCTTCACGAGCTCAACCAGGAGCGGCTCGAGCGTGCTCGACTCGACGACCAGCTCGAGTCCGCGCATCGCCTCGATGGCGTCGGGCGCGGCTGCCGCGTAGTCGAGACGGACGTCGTGCTGCTCGCCGGAGTCCGCGTTGATCGCCGCGGCCCGCCTCCGCTCGGTCATGGCTTCGGCGCCGCCGCTCCTTCGAACGGCCGTCGGTAGACCGCCCGGAAGGGACCCATGCCCGGATGCAGTCGGTGCTCGAGCACGGCCATCAACTGACGGAGATGCTCGAGGTCGTGGTAGGCCCACTCGCACACCTGCTCGGCGGCGGAGATCGGCCCGAGCTGCGGCAGCACACCGGTGCGCCGCCGCTGCTCGAGGTCGAGCCCGGCCAGCCACGCGAGGTTCTGGTGCCGACGATCGCGCCACGCCGCCAGGGCCAGCGGCAACGATGACGGCGGGGGCTGTTGCGGGATGTCCAGACGGGCGATCGGCCCGCCGTTCCCGCCGACGATGGCCTCCACGCGGTGACGCAGGAGCACTTCGACCTCGAGAAGGTGCTCCACGACCTCGAGTTCGGACCACTCACCCTCGACCGGCCGCTCGCCGGTCGAATCGGCCGGCATGGCACGGAGCAGGCTCTGCAGGATGGCGGGGCTCGCTTCGAGCACCGAACGTGCGAGCGGGTGCGTGTCCTGCGACTCGCTCTCGTGGAACCGGTCGGCATCGGTACGTCTCGCTGTTGTGCTCATCGTCCTCCGGTCGCCTCCGCTTCCGCTTCGGTTGCCATGACCAGTCGTGACACGTCGACGTCGTCGAGTTCGACCGGGCTCTTCTGCATTTGATCGTACGTCGGCTGCGTTAGCGCGGAGCATGGTCGCGGCGTCCCCTGAGCGTCCGGCTCATGGTCGCGCGCGGCGGATCGAGGGCAGTGATCGGAGTCGAATGACCCGCTCCCGATGGCGCTCCTCGGTGAGGAGCCGGTCTCGAGCCCGCAGCAGGTCGAACTGGGTGACGAGGCCGACCAGTCGATCCTGCTCCTCCCGATCGACGACCGGCAGGACGCCGAGTCTCGTCGTCGCCATCCGCTCTGCCGCGCTCCGCAGCGTCTCATCGGCGAAGGCGACGACGGGCCGCCGCATGAGTCCCGCGACATCTGCCGCTCGATCAAGGATCTCGCCGCTGGCGGCGGCGAGATCCTTCCTGGCGACGACGCCCACCAGGCGGCCATCCCGTTCGACGACTGGGTAGAGGCGCTGCCGGCGGCGATGGCCGTCCGCGACCAGACCGGCGAGCTCGCTCACCGGCGAATCCGGCTCGATCGTGAGGAGATCGGTCGCCATGACGTCGCGGACGAGGAGCGCCTCGAGTGGATCGACGGCGTACTCGCGGGTCACGTGGAAGCCTCGTCGAGCGACCTTCTCGGTGAGGATCGAACGGCGCAGCACGAGGACGCTCATCGCGTATGCCGTCATGCACGCCACGAGGAGCGGCAGCAGCGCGTTCTGGTCGTGGGTCAGTTCGACCGCGAAGATGATCGCGGTCAGTGGCGAGCGGGTGACGCCGGCGAGTGCGGCGGCCATCCCGAGCATCGCCCAGACGGTCGGGTCGGCGCCCGGTAGCCAGTGTCCGGCGATCGCGCCCGCCGCTCCGCCGATGATGAGGAGCGGGGCGAGGATCCCGCCGCTCGTCCCGGAACCGAGCGCGATCGCCCAGATCGCGGTCTTGGTCACGAGGAGGAGGGCGAGCGAACCGAGGGCGAGGTCGCCGGCGAGCTCGGCTCGGATCGAGGCGTAGCCGACGCCGAGCGCTGCTGGGTCGATGAGCCCGCCGATCCCGACGACGAGGCCGCCGATGGCCGGCCACCACATCCAGTGGATCGGCAACCGCCCGAACGCGTCCTCGGCACCATAGACGGCTCCGGTGAGCACCCAGGCGAGAACGCCGCCGATGGCGCCGATGGCGAGGCTTCCGAGGAGCGCGACGGCGCCGAGGATCGGGTGCTCGGGCACAGGGAAGAGCGGCGCCGCGGCGAGGATCCCGGCGTGGGCGAGCTCGATCCGGAGCGCACCGGCGACGGCACAGGCCGCGGCGACCGGGACGAGCGAGCGGGGCTTCCATTCGAACAGGAGCAGTTCCGCCGCGAACGCGACGGCGGCGACCGGCGTGGCGAACACCGCGGTCATGCCGGCGGCCGCCCCACTCACGAGGAGTGTCTTGCGCTCCGCCGCCGAGAGGTGGAAGAACTGGCTCAGGAGCGATCCGAGGGCGCCGCCGGTGAGGATGATCGGGCCTTCCGCACCGAACGGACCGCCGGAGCCGATGCTCAGTGCGGAACTGATCGGTTTGAGGACCGCGAGCCGCGGCTCGACGCGGCTGCCGCCGACGAGGATCGTCTCCATCGCCTCGGGGATCCCGTGGCCGCGGATCCGCTCGGAGCCGAAGCGGGCCATGACCCCGATGACGAGCCCGCCGATGACGGGGACGACGATCGACGCCAGACCCAGGTGCGCTGGATCCGGCGGCACGAGCGCCACATCGAGTCGACCCGCGTAGGCGAGGTTCGTCACGAGACCGATGAGGTCGAGCAGGACGACCGCGACGGCGGTCGCGAGGACGCCGGCGGCGAGGGCGAGCGGGAGCAGTCGGACGGTCTGCCACGACATCGTGAAGTCGCCGAGGGCCCGTTCGGCGGGTGTTTCGAGGTCGGCCGGGAGATCGTCCGGCAGGCGCCTCACCCGAACCGCGACAGAGCGTCGGCGAGGAGCCCGAGCGCCGCGACCGTCTCGTCGCTCAGCCCTGATCGAGCGTCCGCGGTCGCTCGCTCGACGAGCCCTCGCCGCCGGCGCAGGACGACATCGCGGACCTGCCTGCCCCGGTCGGTCAGCCGGACGTTCGTCGCTCGGCGATCGTCATCCGCCCGTTCGGCTGTGACGAGGCCGTGCCGCTCGAGCCGGCGGACGAGCCGACTCGCGGACGGCACCGCGACCCCGAGGCGAGATGCCAGCTCTCCGATCCGGACGCCGTCCGTGTCGGCGACGACGACGAGTACCCGCCATTGGGCGAGCGTGAGATCGGCCGTCTCGGTCGCCTCTGTGAGTGCGAGTGCGGTCAGCCCGATGCCACCGACGAGCAATCGCTCGATCGCCTCGATGGTCGGGTCGGCGGCCGCGGGGGCTCGATGTCGGATCGCCGCTCCCGTCGCGGCCGGTCGCGGTGGCCGAAGCGATGTACTTGCCATGCGGCATATAATAGCCGAGGACATCTGATGTGATCGAGCACCGCGTCCGGATCAAGGTCCTCCACTGGGACGACGCCGAATTCACGGCGGCGTTCGAGCGAGCCCTCGGCGTCGTCAAGTGGGCCGATGTCAGTCTCGACTCGCGAGCCGCGGCCGACCGGGTCGAGGCCCTCCTTCGCGACGGTGGCTTCCCGTCGGCGACGGTCGACTTCACCCGCTCCGTCGACGACGTCCTCCGTGGCGTCGCCCACTGGCTGGTCCGGCGCGATGGCCCCGTCGGATGAGGGCCGAACTGGAGGCGATGACGATGGATGCAACGCACGCGAGCGGAGACCGGAACTGGGACGGCAGGCAATGGGTCGGCGCCAGACCCGGTGCGCAGGCACACGCCGACACAATGGGAGACACTGGCGGAACGACGTCGCCACCTCGCTGGAGTCGGTGGGAATGGGTGGGTCGAGAACCGGTGGCGCGATCGGACGAAACCGCGACCGGTGACACCGCCCTCTCCGGCGGAGGACACAACCCCGGCGGGCAGCGATGGGTGCGGACCGAGGCTCCTCCCGCTCGCCCGGCAGCAGTCCCGATTATTGAAGACGGATCGATCGGTGATCCTCGAACCTAGCGGCGAGTCCGTCGAACGGCGATCCAGCACCAGCTCCCGGCCGATGCGCCGCGGAACGCGGTTCGGAACCAGCGGTCAGGCGAGGACGGCCGGGGCTGGCCGGTATAGACCCGGTCAAGACTCGGCTTGCTCGCCGTCTGGTGACCTTGCGCGGCGGACATCATGCCAGCCGACGTCCGGGTCGTCGTGAGTCGGACGATGAGGTCTCGGACGTCGGGCTTGATCGGCAGCTAGGCGGGGGACCCCTTCCGCGAAGGCGCCTCCTGGGCCGGCTCAGCCAGGGGCTCTCCGCCGCACGAACGGGAGGCCGCCGCGGACGTCCTCTTCCGGAGCGGCCTCCGTCGGGCCGACGCACCCGGCTTCGTCCACGACGGGCGGCGTCGCGCTCGACGAACCTCCCCGTAAGGACCGTCGCTGCGCTCGCCAAGGGTCTGGCCAACCCGGGGGCCGGACCGAGGGGCCGCCGCCGAGTGGTCGCGCCGACAGCTCCTCCGCCGTCCTAGGGCATCCACGGCGGGCCCATCGTTGCGACCACAGCGGTGAGGTCGATCACGTCTCCCAGGATCCCGCCGAATCGCAGGTCGGTGGCCCATGAGGTCGGATCTGTTGTCGCGGCCAGAGGGACGGCCGGACTGTGCCAGACCGCGACGCTGCCGAAGCCCGCACGCAGTGTCCCCGCCGCGACCGCGGTCCTCCGCGGTCCGCTCCCCGCCCGGCTGCCCGGGGCGTTCCCGGAAGCCCGTTACGTCTTCGGGTTGCTCGGCGGCGGCGAGGTCTGACGCCACGCCGATGACCGCCGGTGTGGGCCGAATAGTCGGCCCCCAAAACGGGTCCTCGACCGGCGTCGTGCCCACGTCGCTCATGGCAGGAGCGGATTGAGCGATGCTCGCCGTCTCCCCCACAGCCTGCCTCGAGGTCTCCATGTGCTCGGCCGCTGGGATGAGGCGGCCTCGGCGTTCGCCCGCCTGGAGATCGCCTGGGAGGAGGCGGGACGACCATCCGCCGGGTACGCTGCCCACGGATTCCTTGCCGCCCTCGATGTCGGCCGGGCCCGCCGCGACGACGCGCTCATCGACCGGGCTCGCGGTGGGTTCGAGTCGATCCTCGACGAGATGGGCGAGGACTCGCGCCTCAGTGGACTTCGCGCATTCGTCAGCCTCGACCTGGCGGCGATCGAGCGCGACGTCGTCGTTCGCTTCCCGCGCTTCCGCGGCCGCATCGATTACCTCGACCGGATTATCGCCGCCTGCTCGGATCGGGGCTACCTGATGGCCGAGCCGACGCTCCGCGACCTCCTCGACTACCTTGAGCCACGCGGGGTCCGCCTTGTCGCGGCCCAGACCCGACGGGCCCTCGGTCTCCGCACCGACGACCCGGGCGAGCTGCGCCGCGCGCTCGACGAGTTCGAGCTGATGGGCGCGCGGCCCTATGTGGCGCGGGTGCAGACAGAGCTTGGCGCGTTGGTAGGAGACGCTGCGTTGGGGGCTGTCGGCGAGCGCGAACTCGAAACGCTCGGCGACATCGACCAGCTTGAACGCGTCGAGCAGCGACGGTCACCTGGCTGATAGCGACGGCCACCCACCATCTGGTCATCGTGTGGCCGCGCACATGGGGTTCCGTGTTGGCCCGTCTTGGGCTACGCTCGACGCCGTACCCAAGACAGGCGAGGGCGTGATGATCTGCTCAACCTGCGGGACCGACAACCCGGCGGGCACGAAATTCTGTAAGGAATGCGGCGCACGACTCGGCGTGGCCTGTCCGGTATGTGGGGTCGCGCTCTTGGCGGAAGCCAAGTTCTGCGGAGAATGCGGCACCCCTGTGGCAGCGACAGCCACCGTTCGCGCCACCGCTACTCACCCCGCCGCGGCTCCGACGCCCGCGCCCACCCCAGTCGCCGAGCGTCGCCTCGTTTCGGTCCTCTTCGCCGACCTCGTCGGCTTCACTGCGCTGACCGATGGCCGCGACGCCGAAGAGACCCGCGACTTGCTGTCGCGGTACTTCGACCTTTCCCGCGACGTCATCGCCCGCTACGGCGGGACGGTCGAGAAGTTCATCGGCGATGCGGTGATGGCGGTCTGGGGCGCGCCCGTCGCCCATGAGGACGACGCGGAACGCGCTGTCCGTGCAGCACTCGAGCTCGTCGATGCGGTGAAGAGTCTCGGACCGTCGATCGCCGCCCGGGTGGGCGTCCTTACCGGCGAGGCGGCCGTGACCCTTGGCGCGGTAGGCCAGGGGATGGTCGCCGGCGACCTCGTCAACACCGCATCCCGGCTCCAATCCGTCGCGCCGCCCGGCGTCGTCCTCGTCGGCGAGACTACCCAGCGCGCGGCCTCCGCCGCCATCGCCTTCGAGCCGGTCGGCGAGCAGGTGCTCAAGGGCAAGACCGCCCCGATTCCTGCCTGGCGAGCCCTCCGGGTCGTCGCCGAGCGGGGCGGCCGCAATCGCAGCGAGACGCTCGAGGCCCCGTTCGTCGGCCGCGACGAGGAGTTCCGACTGCTCAAGGACCTCTTCCATGCCACCGAGCGCGAGGGCCGGGCGAGGCTCGTCTCGGTCATCGGCCCGGCCGGCATCGGCAAGAGCCGCCTCGCGTGGGAGCTCGAGAAGTACCTCGACGGCCTCCTCGGAACGGTCCTCTGGCATGCCGGACGATCTCCCGCCTACGGCGACGGGGTCACGTTCTGGGCACTCGGCGAGATGATCCGAACGCGGGCCCGCCTCGCGGAGGGCGACGACGAGGCGACGACGAGGGAGCGGATCGCGGCGACCGTGGCCACCTACGTCCCGGATGAGACTGACCGCCGCTGGGTGGAGCCGGCACTCCTCACGCTCCTCGGACTCGATCTCGGGACCGGATCCGACCAGTTGTTCGGGGCCTGGCGGTTGTTCATCGAGCGGCTCGCCTCGAGCGCCCCGGTCGTCATGATCTTCGAGGACCTCCATTACGCCGATGCCGGCCTCCTCGACTTCATCGACCATCTGCTTGAGTGGAGCCGCCCGTTTCCGATCTACATCGTCACCTTGGCCCGCCCCGAACTGCTCGAGAAACGTCCCGATTGGGGCGCGGGAAAGCGCAACTTCACCTCGCTCTACCTCGAGCCCTTGCCCGAACCGGCGATCCGCGAGTTGCTCGCAGGTCTTGTCCCCGGCCTGCCCGAGCCGACGATCCGTGCCGTCGTGACGCGCGCCGATGGCATCCCGCTCTACGCGGTCGAGATCGTCCGAATGCTCCTTGCCGAGGGTCGCGTTCGCGAGGATGCCGGGCGGTACGTGCCCGTCGGGGACATCACGACCTTCTCGATCCCGGAGACGCTGACCGCACTCATCGCGTCGCGACTCGATGGGCTCGGCCCGGCGGACCGCAGCCTCGTCCAAGACTGCGCGGTGCTCGGGCAGAGTTTCACGCTCGACGGGCTGTCCGCCCTCACGGGCGTTGCCCCCGATGCGCTCGAGCCGCGCCTCCGGGCGCTCGTTCGACAGGAGATCCTCGAACTGGAGGCGGACGCCCGCTCCGCGGAGCGCGGGCAATACGCGTTCGTCCAGGCACTCATCCGGGAGGTCGCCTACAACACCCTCGCCCGGGCTGACCGCAAGACCAAGCACCTCGCGGTGGCTCGGATCTTCGAGGCACTCCCGACCGACGAGCTCGCCGGCGCGCTCGCCGGTCATTACGTCGCGGCTCACGCGAATGCGCCGGAAGGCCCGGAGGCGGATGCCCTCGCTGCCCAGGCCCGGATCGCCCTGCGCGGCGCGGCGGACCGGGCGGCCGCTCTTGGGTCGCACGAACAGGCACTCATTTACCTGCAGCAGGCGGAAGCGATCACGGTGGACGCGACTCAGCAGACGGCGCTCTGGGAGGCCGCCGGCCGTGAGGCTGAACAAGCCGGAAACCTCGAGGTAGCGCGCAACTACTTCGAGCGCCTCGTGGCTGTCCGTCGCGGCGGCCTCGATCGGTCCGCCACGGCCGCCGCGATCGCCGAGCTCGGGCGCATCCATATCGGCGCGAACCGGGTGAGGGAGGCCCTCGAGCTGATCGGACAGGCGGTCGACGAGTTCCCGGCCGAGGAGGAACCGGAGGGCCTGGCGTACCTTCTCGCCGAGCTTGCGCGCGCCTACATGCGCTCCGGCAGGGATGGTGAGGCGATCGAGGCCGCCGATCGTGCCCTTCCTATCGCCGAACGGTTCGAGCTCGTCGAGCCGCTCGCCGAGAGCCTCAACACGAAGGGTACGTCGCTCACCTCGATCGGCCGGATGCAGGAGGGCATCGTCCTGCTCCGGGGGGCCCTCGCGATCTCCGAGGCGCACGGTCTCGTGCGTTCGGAGCTCCGTGCCCGTCAGAACCTACGGTTCTCGGACGTCGACGATCCCGTCCGGGCGATCGACGTCATGCGCCCTGGACTCGAGAAGGCTCGCCGGCTGGGGCTCCGCGAGTGGACATTCGAGCTGACGATCGTCATCGCTCAAGGAAGTGCCTGGATGGGAGTCGGCTGGGACCCGGTAGAGGCACAGCTCGCCGAATTGGAGGACGAGGGGTTCCCGTCGGACATCGACCGGCTCTTGCACGCGATTCGGCGGGCGTTCCTCGCGGCCA
>Ga0307374_10014551_pt1 | contig 10699 bp, 7 predicted proteins | sample OX3MG_FD_202532 | JGI IMG/M metagenome (GOLD analysis project Ga0307374, IMG submission 202532) | Soil microbial communities from Risofladan, Vaasa, Finland - OX-3 | ecosystem: Environmental > Terrestrial > Soil > Coastal area > Acid sulfate soil | place: Finland: Risofladan, Vaasa | collected... | reverse complement strand
GAGAAGGAGCGCGGCCCCTTTGAACCAAGCGGGCACGCGGCGCTCTACAGAGTTGTTCAAGAAAACGGCACCTCGCCGCCAGAGGCGTAGCGGAGCGGGTGAGCGGGAAGCCCGCTTAAAAAAGACGAGACGACCTTCCTGGAGGGCTTCGCGGGTTTCAGGCGGGCTTGATTTCCATCGCGCGCGACGACTCCCGCCAATTCGCCATAGCGGAGCAAGGAATCAATTTGAAAAAAGAGAATGTCGGTATCCTCAAGGCCGTCGCGAATAATCGCAATCTCATCGTTCGCGCCTTTTTTGACGCGGCAAGGGTGGCTTTTATGCCGTCGCGAAGCGAGTTCTCTAAACGGAACCTGCTCTCCCTCCGAGAGCAGGGAGCGCGCCGCCAACTTGAATCTGCCGAAGAGTTTGGCCAGATTAATTAGGGTGAAGGCCTCTCTGCGCGAGTATCCTGGTCGACTGGCGACGAAGGTTTCCGAGCGCAGGCGGGGCATGAAACGCGGCTCCGGGCGGACCCACCCTTGTTTCACGCAGTAGTCGTATTGGGGGGTCGTTGGAATCGGGTAGTAGAGAATCGGCGTCGCGGCGCAAGGCTGGGTCAAGCAGAAAAGCTGGGTTTGGATGTCCTTTGCCAAGGTGGAGTAGGGCAGGCCGATAATCGTGAAGGCTCCGACATAAATGCCCGCCTGAGCGCAATTTCGCACGGCCTCGGAGAAGTGCGCCACGCTCCCAGGCTTTTTCATGATGCGGCGCACGTCCGCGTCCTCGCTTTCCAGGGCGATCCAGACCATGTCGAAGCCGGCTTGCGCCATCAGGGAGACCAGTTCCTTGTCCCTGAGAGAAAGCGCGGTCATGCCGTTGAAGTCGCGGAAGACGAGTTTCTTGGCTCCGAACTCGCGGATGACGAGGCGCAAAATAGCTTTGGCGCGCTCCGGATCGAAGGCAAAGTTGTCGTCTTCGATGTAGAAAACACGAGTGCCGTAATTATCGCGGCAGTGGCGGATATCCTCCAGCACCCGTTCCGGCGAGTGGACCCGGAATTTGCGGCCCATTGAGATATAGATGGTGCAGAAGTCGCAGAGGTGCGGGCAACCGCGGCTGGTGAAAAGCCCCGCGTATGGGCTGCGCGAGGCTCCCAGTCGGTAATATGAGTGATTCACCAAATCGTGAGCCGGTCGGGGCAGGGAATCGGGATCCGGGATGAAGTCGCCCCGCGGCCGGAGGCGGAGCGCGCCGCTCTCCTTAAAGCCGACGCCATGAATCTCGCGGATCGTCACGGAATCGCCGTTTAAGATGGCGCGCGCTAATTTCGGGAAGCTCGTCTCTGCTTCACCCAGGACCACGAAGTCAACGGAAGAGTGGCTTAGGGTCATCTCCGCGGACGCCGTGGTCGCCGAACCGCCCAGGATTACGACGGCCTTAGGCAATATCTTCTTGATTTCGTCCGCCCAGGTGAGCGCGTCGAGGTGATAGCCGGAGAACATCGATGAGACGCCCACGATGGGAAAGTTCCCCCGCCGCAGGAAGTCCCGAATGCGTTTTGCGGGCATTCCCTGATGGAAAAAATCAGCGGAATGCCAGCTATAGCGAAGGTCGGAGAGGCCGCGCAAGTAACCCAACTCTCGAGGCAGCGGCGAGCGTTCTGCACCCGGGTAGGCCCAGGCGTCAAGGATTTCCACCCCGATTCCTTCCTGGCGCAGGGCGCCTGCTAAATAGGCGAGGCCTATCGGGTAGGAGCGTCCGGGGCCTGTGGCCCATTGAAATGGGGAGTCCGAGAATTCTCTGACCGGAGGGCGAAAGAGAAGAACTTGGGGGCTTTGGCTCATTCCCGCATCAAGGACGCAAGTTCCGGAAATATCTCTGAGAACTTCTCGCCGCGCAGCCGATCAAGGTCGAGGGTTTTCTCTCGAAATTTGGGAAGCAGCCCGGATTTGTCGCGTACCGACATAAAACTTAGAATCGAGCGGTAAATCGGCTCGTCCTGCGCGGACCCCAAGGATTTAAGGGCTCCCTCGATATGACACTCGTATTTTTCCATCACCTGCCTCTTAAAAGCGGCCGGCAGCGCCTGAATGGAATATTCCTCAGGAGATTCCAACAAGTGCGGTCGCCAGCAGCCTGGATTGACGAGTCCCCCCGCCAGCCATTCTCGGTGGAAGTCGGGCAGGTGCAACGCGTTCATGAGGCAAACGGTCGCGTCGATTACGAATTCCGTCCTGGGGCAAATCTCGGCCATTCTCTTGCGATTCTTCAAGACCTGCTCCCAAACCATGCCCTTGCGCAGGTATTCGCCGCGTCGGCCCATGCCGTCGAGGCTGGCCTTGACCTCCACCGAGCTGAATTGGTCCCACATCTTCATCACGTCCTTTCCATGGTGAGTCATGATGGAAAGATTGGTGTTGTAGCGGAGTTGGACGTTGAAGAGCTTGTTCTTGGCGAGCAGATCAAGGATGAGATAATGTTCCTCGTTCATGAGCGGCTCGCCGCCGGCAAACCAGATTTCCTCCAAATCGGGGATTAAGGGTTCGATCTGCCGCCACATATCCTTGGGATCCTCGGTCGGAGTCAAAACTTTGGGTGCGGAGTATCCCCATAAAATCCCAGCCTCCTTGTGCCAACTGCTGCTGGCCATGGGATAGCATATGCGGCATCTGAAATTGCACACGTTGGAGAATCGGATATCCATGAAAGGCAGGCGCATCTCCTGCAGGCTTCCATCCGGTCCCGTCTTGTCGACCTCCGGAAAATGATGGGCAAAACGTTTGTTGGCGTACTGCCGCAGGCTGGGGAAGCCTCCTCTTTCCATGTGGCGACAGTAGCGGCACTCGGCGATTTCTGTGCCCGCCAGCATGTCTTTGCGGCGCCGCCGCATGCCTTCGGAGTTCCAGAGTTCCCGCAGACTCGCTTGACGGATGTTGCCTACGGGACGATCCCAATCCGAAACGCAGCAGGGCAGCGCGCGGCCGTCAGTCGCGACGTTCATGTGAACCCACGGCAGCATGCAAAAGGTTTTAGATTTCTCAAGGAGGCTGGCATCGGCCATCGGCCAGTCCTTATTCCCGCATCAGGCCGGCGAGCTCAGGGAATATTCCGGAGAACTTTTCGCCGCGCAGCCGGTCAAGTTTATGAGTCGTTTCGCGAAACTTCGAAAGCAAGGAGGATTGATCCCGCGCCGAGAGGAAGCGCAGGGCCAAGCGATAGTGATCCGCATCAGACAAGGCTTCGGAGGAGTAGGCCTTGGTTTTGATTCGTCCCTGGGCGTGCAAATCCATGGCTGTTTTATGAAAGCGCTCATCATTTTTGCGCCGAGGCTCCAGGGTTTTTTCGATGTGGTGCTCGTATTTCTCCGCCACTTGCCGCTTGAAGGCGGCGGGCAGAGCCTGAACGCAGTATTCTTGGGGGAACTCCAGCATGTGCAGGCGCCAGCGGCCCGGTTCGATGAGGCCTTGCTCCAGCCACTCCTTGTGAAAGTCGGGCAGATGCAGGGCGTTCATGAGGCAAACGGTCGGCTCTACGGCGAAACCGGCTCTGGGGCAAATCTCTGCCATCCTCTTGCGGTTCTTCAAGACCTGCTCCCACGCCATGCCCTTGCGCAGGTATTCGCCGCGCCGGCCCATGCCGTCAAGGCTGGCCCTGACTTCAACCGAATGGAATTGATCCCACAATTTCATCGCGTCCCATCCCCGATGCGTCATGACGAAAAAGTTGGTGTGGTAGCGTATGCGGATATCAAAGAGCTTGTTTTTGGCGAGCAACTCAAGGATGCGGTAGTGTTCGTCGTTGATGAGCGGTTCGCCGCCGGCGAAATAAATTTCCTCCAAATCGGGCAGCAAGGGTTCAATCTGCCGCCAGAGTTCCTCCGGGTCCTTCGTCGGGGTCAAAACTTTCGGGCCGGAATAGCCCCATAAGTCCTTGGCGTCTCCGTGCCAAGCGCTGCTGATTTCCGGGCTGCAGATTCGGCATCTGAAATTGCACACGTTGGAGAAGCGGACGTCCAGGTAGGGCAGACGCATCGTCTCCAAGCTTCCGTCAGGCCGAGTTGTTCTTGCAATGGGAAAATGGCGGGCGAAACGCTTGTTGGCGTACTGCCGAAGGCTTGGGAAGCCGCTTTCCTCAAGTTTGTAGCAATGACGACATTGCGATCTTTTTCGGCTTGCCAGCATGTCCAGGCGCAGCCGCCGCATGCCTTGGGAGTTCCACAACTCCTGCAAGGTCGTATCGCGTAGGCTGCCCACAGGGCGTTCCCAATCCGAAACGCAGCAGGGCAGCACGCGGCCGTCGGTCGCGACGTTCATGTGAACCCACGGCAGCATGCAGAAAGCCTTGGATTCTTCAAGTAGTTGGACGGCGTCCATCAGGCCGGCCTCATCCCTTCATCAGGCCCACAAGCTCGGGAAATGTTTCGGATAACTTCTCGCCGCGCAGGCGGTCAAGTTTCTGCGTCGTCTCGCGGAATTTGGGAAGCAGGGAGGATTGATCCCGCGCCATCATGAAGCTTAGGGTCGACCGGTACGCGTGCTCGTCCGCTCCTGTGCCCAGAGGTTTGATGATCCTATCGATGTGGTTTTCGTATCTTTCCGCAACTTGTCGCTTGAAGGCGGCCGGCAGAACTTGGACGCAATATTCCTCGGGAGAGTCAAGGATATGCGGGCGCCAGCGGCCCGGTTCGATGAGGCCTTGCTCCAGCCACTCCTTGTGAAAGTCGGGCAGATGCAGGGCGTTCATGAGGCAAATGGTGGCCTCAACGGAAAACTCCGCGCGGGGACATATTTGAGCCATTTTCTTGCGGTTCCTCAAGACCTGCTCCCAAACCATGCCCTTGCGCAGGTATTCGCCGCGCCGGCCCATGCCGTCAAGGCTGGCCCTGACGTCAACCAAGCGGAATCGGTTCCACATCTTCATCATGTCCCATCCCCGGTGCGTCGCCATGGAGAAGTTGGTGCTATAACGGATGCGGACGTCGAAGAGTTTTTTCTTGATAAGCAGATCAAGGATGCGGTAATGTTCGTCGCTGAGGAGCGGCTCGCCGCCGTCAAAGTTGATTTCCTCCAGATCGGGGATTAGCGGTTCAATCTGCCGCCAGAGTTCCTCCGGGTCCTTTGTCGGGGTCAAAACTTTCGGAGCGGAGTATCCTTTCCACAAGGCTTTGGCATCCTCATGCCAGGCGCTGCTGATGGTCGGGCTGCAGATGCGGCACTTGAAGTTGCATGTGTTAGAAAAGCGGATGTCCATGAAGGGCAGGCGCATCTTCTCCAGGCTTCCGTCAGGCCGAGTTGTTCTCACAATGGGAAAATGCCGGGCAAAGCGATTGTTGGCGTACTGCCGCAAACTTGGAAAGCCGCCTTTCTCGATTTTGTAGCAAAAGCGGCACTGGGGACTTTGGCGCTCCCCCAACATGTTTCTACGCATCTGCCGCATATCTTTGGAGTTCCACAACTCTCGCAAGGTCGCTTTACGCAGGCTGCCTAGCGGCTTCTCCCAGTCCGCGACGCAACAGGGAAGAGTCCTGCCGTCGGTCATTACGCTCATGTGGACCCATGGTAGCATGCAGAACACTCCAGAGGACGAGAGTTCTCGCGCATTTACGGCAGAAGAATCCAGAGCGCCTTGGGTCAAAAGGCGCGGAGTGGCGTAGAGCCTCGTTCCGGCGGGGGTTTTCATCGAGAAGTTTGAACTAAAATTTTACCAAATTCAACGAGCGCTAATCGGCAGGGCGGCCCTTTTGTATAATTAGCCGCCCGCCCTCTTAAAAATGGTCACTGAAAAGCCAAAAAAATATAAAGAGATTGCGCGATGCCGGATCTGCGGGAATAAAAACCTCGTTTCCATATTGCGCCTAGGGGAGCAATGTCTGAGCGGAACCTTCCCGAAGACGAAGGAACAGTATGTGACGCGCGGCCCCTTGGAATTAGTCAAGTGCGCCGATGGCAATGATTGTTGTGGGCTTGTCCAATTGCGGCAGAGCTATGATTCGCGCGAGATGTACGGAATGAATTATGGGTACCGCTCCGGCCTCAATGACTCCATGGCCGCGCATTTGCGGGCGAAAACGGAAAAAATACTAGAGTTGGTTTCCCTTCGTCCGAATGATTTGGTCGTTGACATCGGGAGCAACGACGGTACTCTTCTGCGAGCATATCCTGAGAAAAAAGCGCTGCTGGTTGGCATCGATCCGGTGGGAGTGAAGTTTAAAAATTTTTATCCGTCGCATGTGCGCCTTATCCCGGATTTCTTCTCAGCGGAAGATCTGCGCGCGAACTTCGGGGCGCGGAAAGCGAAAATAATCACCTCCATCGCTATGTTTTACGACTTGGAATCCCCCATGAGTTTCATGGAAGCCGTCCGTGATGTCTTGGATGACGACGGCGTATGGGTTTTCGAGCAAAGCTATCTCCCCGCCATGCTCAGTGCGACCGCTTACGATTCCGTTTGCCATGAGCATTTGGAGTATTACGGCCTCAAGCAAATTAAGTGGATGACAGATCGGGCGGGTTTGGAAATCATTAATGTGGAATTCAACGATGTCAACGGGGGCAGCTTTTCGGTCTCCGTCGCGAAACCTGGAGCAAAATACGCTAAAAATACGGCTGCCGTGGAAAAAATATTGACGGATGAAAGACGCCTGGGACTTGATGCCATGCGGCCGTATGACGAATTCGCTCGAAGAGCTCAGGAACGTAAAGAACAATTGCTCTCGCTGCTCCATAAAATCGCCGCGCGCGGAGAGACGGTTTTTGGATACGGCGCTTCGACCAAGGGTAATGTTCTTTTGCAAATTTGCGGCTTGACCGAAAAAGACATTCCTTTCATCGCCGAAATAAACGCCGATAAATTCGGCGCCTATACGCCGGGAACTCACATTCCGATTATCAGGGATACGGAAGCCTTGGCCAAGCGTCCGGATTACCTTTTAGTCCTGCCCTGGCATTTTAGAGAATCCATCGTAGAGCGGGAGCGGGCGTACTTGAATGCGGGCGGTAAGCTGATTTTTCCGCTGCCTTTTCCCGAGGTGTTCCCAGCCAATTAGGCGGAAGTTTCCGCTCGTCGAATTAAACACATTCCAGCAGGCCGGCGCGATGTGATTCCGGAGCAAAAAGATATAATTGCGGCATGATCGGCGTGGATGAAAGAACCGAAGCATGGCTCCTCATGCAGATCAAGCCTGATCGCGTGCCGGCGACTCAGGTTTCCTGCGCCGCGGTGGAGACGGGCGCCATCTGCAATCTGCGCTGTCCATTTTGCCGCACCGGCAACGGCACCATGGCGCTTGAGAAGAAGTTCCTCACTCAAGACGGCTTCGAGAAAATTCTCGAGCGCCTCGGTCCGCAATTGAATTTTCTGGCGCTCTTGCGCTGGGGCGAACCGCTGCTAAATCCGCAGATTTTCGGCATAGTCCAGCAAGCGTCTGCTGCGAACGTCGCAACGCTCATGCATTCGAGTCTTTCCTTGCCCTCCTTCGACTCCCGCGCTGCGGAACGGACGGTCTCTTCGGGTCTGCGCGAATTGACCGTCTCTTGCGATGGCGCCAGCCAAGGAGTCTACCAGCAGTATCGGGCTGGCGGGCGCTTTAAACTCGTGATGCGGAACCTTAAGCTGCTGCTGGAAGCCAGACGTCGGCTTGGTTCCACGACGCCGAAAATCCGCTGGCAATTCCTCGTTCATCGCGGCAACCAGCACGAAATGCGGACGGCGGCCCGCATGGCGGAACGTCTTGGCATCGGCATCGAATTTCGAAGGCTTTGGGCTCCAGATCCGTGGACTCTTGAGCCGGATGCCGTAAAGATCGCTTTTCCAAAAAAGCCGAATCCTTTATTCGAGTACCAGCCCTGTCTCCAAATTTGGGACATGCCCGGAGTTCACTCTGACGGCTCCGTCTATCCCTGTTGCGTCGTTACAGACGCCAAATACAGCTTGGGCAATATTTTCCATGAGCCGATGGATGCGATATGGAATAAGCCCTTGGCGGTGGCGATGCGGCGCTATCTGCGGTCTGGGGTGAAATCGAATATGACGATTCCTTGCTACAACTGCCCGCGCGATCCCAACCGAAAAGTCGCGGCATGATTTCGGATCTGCAAAGCCGGTGAAAATCGGACTCGCTCTTCCGGACTTGGAGACTACCAGCGGGAGAGGCGGGGGAGTCGCGGCTTATGCGCGCTATCTCGCCCAAGGCTTGGCAGCCTTAGGCCACGAAGTGCATATTTTTACGCGGCGGCGGTCAGGCGCTGCTCCAAGGTTCTCAAGGCACGTCACCATCCATCGCGTTGGAATGGATGCGCGGCGTTCTTCTCATGTGCGGGCCTTGGAGCGCCTGAGTCCTGAACTCGCATGGTCCTGTGTTTTGTCTGATTATATCGTCAGGCACGCCGGGCGTCTGCGGCTCGACGTCCTGGAAGGCTGCGATATTTCCGCGCCCCTCTTTTTTCTGCAATTGCGTAAAATCGCCGATCCGAAGTGCTTCCCCGCGCCCATTGTGATCCGACTGCACAGCCTTGCCCAGAAGTTCAGCGGTTGGGGGCCGGGCGAGCCTTATGCTCGCGGTTTTTACGCTTTGGATCACGCGGAGAATTTTTCCATCGGCGCCGCTCAGGGGCTGCTTGCCACAACCAAGTTCACGCGGGATATCATCTGCCGCAAAACGGGCATCGCGAAAGCCGAGCTTCCCGTCATCGCCTTGCCGCTAGCGGCGGGAGATGCCAAGCTGTTTCAAGCGCAAGCCAAGCGCGATCCTTGGCGCGGGATTTTCGCCGGCCGGCTGGAGCCGCGTAAGGGACCCGATCTGCTTATTCATGCGGCGTTGCCGTGGCTGCGGCGCCATCCGAGGCTGGAAATTCATTTGCTCGGGTTCGACACGCTGACGCACCGTAAGAGTTCGATGCTCGCGCATCTGCGAAGGCTTGTTCCCCTCGCTTATCGGCGGCGATTCCGCTTTACGGGCCCGCTGACTCTGCGCGAGCTTAAGGATGAATTAGGCAGTTGCGGATTTTTTGCGCTAACGTCCCGCTTCGACAATTCTCCCTACGTCGCCCTGGAGGCCGCGGCGGCCGGCTGTCCCATCATCGCCACGCGGACTTCCGGCTTGTCGGAGTTATTTCAAGACGGCCATTCCGCCCTGTTTTGTTCCGCTCGTGTCGCTCCGTTATCCAAGACTATCGGCCGGCTGTTGGCGATGTCGGATGCCGAGCGAGCTAAAATGGCCGAAGCGGCGCAAGAGCGCGCGGCAAAGCTCTGTGATCCGCGAGTGATTGCGGAGCAACAGGCCGTTCTTTATAGGAACGTCATCCGTCGTCCGCGTCGTCCGCGTCGGCCGCGACTTCCCCCTAATTTCCCATTTCGCGATCTCCATGCCGGTACGCGGCGGCCGCGTCCCATGGTCGAAACGCGCGCCAGAATGGACAATAAGCCTTCTATCGTTTCAATTGTTCGCGTCGAGCGCTTGAAAACGGCGGCGGCTAAGAACGCGGCGGCGCGCGCGACCAAGAGCGACTACCTGATCTTTTTGGATGCGGGCCAAAGTGTGAGCGGGGAATATTTGCGCCGGGCCGCGAAAGCTCTAGATTTGAATCCCGAGTTGGGATTTGCCTGGCCCTGGCCCGCTTCTTCGCAGGTAAAAAACGATATTCGACCGCCGTGGGTATTCGAGTTTCCCCTGGCTTTGACGGAAAGTCTGGCGCCATCATATTCGGTGGTGCGCCGCCGGGCGTTCGAGAATGCGGGCGGCCTGGCTCCTGCTTCCAATGCCGCGCGGCAGTTTGACAATCTCTGGATTTCCATCGGAGAAAAAGGCTGGGGCGGCCTCCCCTTGATCGGCGCGTTTAACCGCGGCATTCGCGGCGCGGATTGCTCGCTGGAGCCCGATTCAAAGCGTTCGCTCGCGGGGCACGCGGCCCTGCGGCGGCGCTTTGAACTCCAATTGTCCCGCATGCAGGCGGCGCGCCGGCGGGAAAGAAGGAATGCCTCTGTCGATTGGGACAAGGCCTGTTCGGCTTTGGCGCTTTGGAAAAGCGCTCTGCACCGAAATTACGACCGGCGGTAGAGCAGCCGTCTACCGGGCTCGGTAAACTTCGAACCCCGGCCGGCCCGTGGAATCGGGGAAGACATCGACCAAAGTCAGCGGGATGCCGAGCCTCGCCGCTTGCGAACGCAATTCGTCCAAGTTGCGGCGACCATACTGATCATTTTCGGCGACGAAGCAGGGCCTGTCCTTGCGGCGCAGCCAGCGCTCCCAGGGAATAGGGTATGACGGGTCCCACACGGGCCACCAGATCAAGCGCGCCTGATTTTGCGAGAAGTACGGCGCGGCCAGGGCGAACGCGGTGGATAATGAGATTATCGGCATTTTTGGATGGTTCTCGGCCCAGCGGCAAGCGTCAATGACCAGCGGCGAATTGAGGTAAGAGCCCGCTCTCTCCTGATCGATATTTTCGCGGCGAAAAAGATGGAAATCCCCTATAAATTGAGCGGCGCATAAAAGGATCATTGCGATAAGCGCAGTCTTGCGAGGAGAACCTGCCGGGACGGCGCTTAGCCAGAAGAATACGAGCACGCTTAAGATCGGAGCAAGGGGAACGAGGTGAAGCGCAATCTGCTCTGTGGGGCTCACGGCTGATGCCATAAGGTAGCCGGCCGTGACGATCCAAAGCATTATTGGCGCGCTCCAAAGCGTGCGCCGCCGCTTGGCATCTTGCGCGGCGTAGAG
>Ga0307374_10014550_pt1 | contig 10699 bp, 10 predicted proteins | sample OX3MG_FD_202532 | JGI IMG/M metagenome (GOLD analysis project Ga0307374, IMG submission 202532) | Soil microbial communities from Risofladan, Vaasa, Finland - OX-3 | ecosystem: Environmental > Terrestrial > Soil > Coastal area > Acid sulfate soil | place: Finland: Risofladan, Vaasa | collected... | reverse complement strand
GCGCGCTCCGGGCGCGCGCGCCGGCCACGCCGGGTCCCGCGGGCGCGGCCGCGCCGCTCTTCCTCGGCCTCAGTGGCGGCATCGAGTCGCTCGCGACCGGGCTGCGGCGTGCCTGCGAGCAGGCGGGGGTCACGGTCCGCACGTCGTGCGAGGTCACGGGCGTCGAGCTCGCCCCGACCGGTACGGGCCCCTCGTGGACCGTGCGCTTCGGCGGCGGGCAGGTCCTCGCGGACGGGCTCGTGCTCGCGGTGCCCGCCACGTCCGCGGGCCGGCTTCTCGCGGACGCCGCCCCCGAGATCGCGCTCGAGTGCGCGTCGATCTCCTACTCGGGCGTCGCGACCGTGACCCTCGCCTGGCCCGAGGCGTCGGTGCCGAGCGCGCTCGCACGCCTTCTCGACCCCGCGCCCGCCGCGCCCGGGGACCACCCGGCGCTTCCCGGGAGCGGCGTGCTCGTGCCGCGGGCGACCGGCGGGATCGTGACGGCGGCGACGTTCACCTCGACGAAGTGGCCGCGCTCGGCGCGACCGGGCGAGGTCGTCGTGCGCGTGTCCGCGGGCCGCGACGGCGACGGGCGCGCGCTCGAGCTCGACGACGGCGAGCTCGTCGACGCGGTGCGCGCCGAGCTCGCGACGCTGCTCGGGATCACCGAGGCTCCGCTCGACCGGCTCGTCTGGCGTTGGCCCGCGTCGTTCCCCCAGTACGCGAGCGGCCACCTCGCGCGCTCCGCCCGCATCGCGGCCCTCGCGGGTGCGCTTCCCGGGCTCGCGCTCGCCGGCGCCGCGTACGACGGCATCGGGATACCGGCGTGCATCGCGGGCGGCGAGCGCGCCGGCGCGTCGGTGGGCGGTCGGATCGGGCGATGAGCCGGCGCGCCACGCGCGGCGCGCCGGGCCCCGCGACCGGTGGACCCCGGCCGCGCGCCCGGGCGCCGCGCGCCGGCCGGTCGGTCGTCGCGGCGCTCGTGCCGCTCGCTGCCGGAGCGTGCGTCGCAGCCTCGGTTCCGCCGGGTCACGCGTACGTGCTCGCTCCCGTCGGCGTCGCGCTCCTCGCGCACGCGAACGCCGGTCGCCCCGCCGGGCGCCGGTTCGCGCACGGCGCGACGGCCGGGATCGCGCAGTTCGCGTTCGGCCTCCACTGGGCACTGCAGTTCACGGCGTTCGGCTACGTCGCGCTCGTCGTCGTCGAGGCCGCGTTCGTCGCGGTCGCTTGCGCGGTCGCGCCCGGTGGGCGCGGTCGCGTCGCCGGGCTCGCGGCGGCGCTCGTGCTCGGCGAGTGGGCGCGCTCGAGCTGGCCGTTCGGAGGCATGCCGATCGGCGGCGTCGCGCTCGGCCAAGCCGGCGGCCCGCTCGTCGCGCTCGCACGAGTCGGCGGTCCGGCACTCGTCGTCGCGGCCGTCGCCCTCGCCGGCACCGCGATGGAGGCGACCGGGACGGCGGTCGCCCGGGCCGCGCGTGAGCGGGACACGCGGCGCCTCGTCGCGGGCGTCGGCCCCGCGATCGCGCTCGTCGCCGTCGCGGCCTCGGCCGTGCTCGGCGCGCACGCGCCGGACGGCGGTCCGGTGCGCGGCCGGCTCGCGGTCGCCGCGGTCCAGGGCGGCGGGCGGCGGGGCCTCAGCGAGCTCGACGTGCCGGCGGCGGACGTCCTCGCGGCCCAGCTCGCAGCCACGAGCCGCCTCCGCCCGAGAGCCGCGCTCGTCGTGTGGCCCGAGGACTCGCTCTCGCTCGCCGGCCCGCTCCGGCGCTCGTCCGCGGCCACCCTCCTCGGGACCGTCGCCCGTCGCCTCGACGCGACGCTCGTCGCCGGGGTGACCGAGCCCGCCGGTCCGCGTCACTTCCGCAACGAGGTCGTCGCGTGGTCACCCTCGGGCCGGATCGTCGGCACGTTCGAGAAGGTCCACCCGGTGCCGTTCGGCGAGTACGTGCCGTTCCGCGCCGAGCTCTCCCACCTCGTGAGCCTGGCGGCGGTCCCCCGTGACGCGGTCCCGGGTCACGGCACGGGCGAGCTGTCGACGCCCGCCGCGCGCCTCGCGCTCCTCGTCTCCTACGAGACGTTCTTCACCGGGCGCGGGCGGTCGGGGGTGCGGGCCGGAGGCGAGCTCGTCGTGGTCCCGACCAACACCGCGTCGTACGCGAGCGACGCCATCCCCGCGCAGGAGCTCGCGGCGTCCCGCCTCCAGGCCGTCGCGACCGGTCGCGACCTCGTCCAGGCAGCGTCGACGGGCTACTCGGCGATCGTCGACCGGCGCGGCGCCGTCGTACGCCGGTCCGCCCTCGGGCACCCCGCGATCGTGCTCGGCACGGTCGAGCTGTTCGACGGCCTCACCTGCTACGACCGGTTCGGCGACCTGCCGGTGCTCGCGCTCGCGGCCGCCGCGCTCGTCGCGTCGCGCGCCGCCGGGCTCGCGCGGCCTCGCGTCAGGCGCCCGGCTCGACGCTCGGCTTGACGAACAGGACGTTGTTGAACAGGAGGAACTTGCCGATCCAGATGATCGCGTAGGTCCCGAAGTTCGCGCCCTCGACGGCGACGGTCTCGAGGAAGTGCGAGTGCAGGTGGAGCCGGGCCTCGCGGTCCGCGATGCCGACGGCGACGGTCGAGAGCACGAGGCTCACGCCGGCGATGACCCAGAACGGCAGGACCTCGCGCATCACGTGCGACTTCCCGGTCTTGCCCCACGCCCACGAGCGATTGAGGTAGTACGAGGGGACCGTCGCGATCGAGGCGGCCAGGACGTTGCTCTCGACCGCGGACCCGACCTTCAGGACCCTGAAGAACAGGTAGAGGCCGCCGAGGGTGAGCACGGTCGAGATGACCGACACGGTCGCGTAGCGCCACAGCTTCGCGAACCCCGGCGTCGAGCGGAAGTCGCGGACGCGCTCGACTCTCGTCCGCATGTCCAGCGCCATTGGCCTTTACACTACCGTGTGCGCGATGGGCGTACAGGTCGCTGAGCTGCTCCACCTGCTCGATCTGGAGCCGATCGAGGTGAACATCTTCCGCGGCGTGAGCCTCGACGAGGACCGTCTCCGCGTCTTCGGCGGGCAGGTCGCGGCCCAGGCGCTCGTCGCCGCGGGAAGGACCGTCGCGACGGGCCGGATCCACTCGCTCCACTCGTACTTCCTGCGGCCCGGGGACCCGAGGTCGCCGATCCTCTACGAGGTCGACCGGATCCGCGACGGGCGCTCCTTCACGACGAGACGGGTCGTCGCGATCCAGCACGGCGAGGCGATCTTCAACCTGCAGTGCTCGTTCCACGTCGACGAGGAGGGGCTCGAGCACCAGGACCACGCGCCCACGGTCCCCCGGCCCGAGGATCTCGAGCCTCCGGGCCGCCCCGGTCCCGACGACGGCGTGACGCCGTCGAGCTACCCGGAGCCCTACGGCCTCGAGGTCCGGTTCGTCACCGAGCTCCCGTGGGACCGCGACGGCGAGCCGCACGACCGCGAGCAGCTGTGGCTGCGCGCCGGCAGCAGCCTCGGCGACGACCTGCTCGTGCACGCCGCGGTCTGCACGTTCGCGTCGGACCTCACGCTCGTCGACTCGATCCTCCAGCGCCACGGGGTCTCGCCGCTCCACCCCGCGGTCGCGGGCGCGAGCCTCGACCACTGCATGTGGTTCCACCGTGCGTTCCGGGCAGACGGCTGGCTCCTCTACGACCACCGAAGCCCCGTCGCACACGGTGCGCGCGGGCTCGCGCAGGGTGCCGTGTACGACGCCGGCGGGCTCCACGTCGCGAGCGTCGTGCAGGAGGGGCTCGTCCGCCTCCGCCCCGGCGTGCCGTTCGACGCGCCCGGCACGCGGCCCGGGGAGCCGCGATGAGCCCGGCCTTCGACGCCGGCTTCGGCGTGTTCGTCGTGCTCTCGGTCGCGCTCGTCGTGTCGGTCGTCCGCTACACGCGCCGCCTCGGCCGAGAGCGACGCGAGCGCGACTGAGCGGTCGCCCGGCCCGAGGTCAGATCGCGCCGCCCCGGCGGCTCTCGAGGATGACTCCCACGACCGCCGCGAGCGCGAGGCTGAACCCGAAGATCGCCGTCCAGAAGCCGAACACGAGCGACAGGCACACGAGCAGCGCCGAGAGCCCGAGCACGAACGGCCAGATGCTCGAGCCCGGGAAGACACCGATCACGCCGGCGCCAGACTCGGGAGTCGCCTCGGGGTCGTCCTCGGCCCGAGGCGTCATCCTCCGCGACCACCAGTGGTAGTAGTAGCCGGGGAGCAGGCCGAGCAGGCACACGGCGCCGAGCATGATCGTCCCGCCGCTCGTGATCGTCGCGTAGACCGGGTTGAGCCCGACGGCCCAGAACAGCGCGCCGATCGCCGCGCCGAACAGCGAGACAACGAGGAGCAGGCGCGCTTCGCTCTTCATCGGTCGGCCGGCCCGCCGTCGGTCCCGGCGTGCGCGCCCGGCGCGTGGCGGCGGCCGCGCTTTCCCTCCGCCGCGAGCAGGTCCTCGTGCTTACGCGTCGTGTGCTCGGGGTGGTTGAAGTCCCAGAGCGGGCGCTCGGAGCGGACCGGGGGCAGCCGGTAGAAGTTGTGGTGCGGCGGGGGCGAGGACGTCGCCCACTCGAGCGTGTGCCCGTCCCACGGGTTCCCCGACGCCTGGATCGGGCGCCTCCAGGACACGTAGACGTTCACGATCATGATCGCGACCGCGATGAACAGCAGGTACGCGCCGACGGTCGAGACCCGGTTGAGCGACGTCCACCCGGTGCTCGCGGAGTACTCCGCGATGCGCCTCGGCATGCCGTGGAGGCCGAGCAGGTACTGGGGCAGGAACGTCACCCAGAAGCCGACGAACATGAACCAGAAGCTCGCCTTGCCGAGGCTCTCCCGGAGCATCCGGCCGAACATCTTCGGGTACCAGTAGTAGAGGCCCGCGAAGCCGCCGAACACGGCCGAGCCGAAGAGCACCTCGTGGAAGTGCGCGACCACGAAGTACGTGTCGTGCGTCGCGAAGTCGATCGGCGGCGACGCGAGGAACACGCCGGTCACCCCGCCGAAGAGGAAGACGACGAGGAAGCCGACCGAGAACAGCATCGGGGTGTCGAACTTGAGCGAGCCCCGCCACATCGTGCCGATCCAGTTGAAGAACTTGATGCCCGTCGGGACCGCGATCAGGTACGACATGAGGCTGAAGAACGGGAGCAGCACGACGCCGGTCGTGAACATGTGGTGTGCCCACACGCTCGTCGACAGCGCGCCGATCGTGATCGTGGCGAAGACCATGCCGCGATAGCCGAAGACCGGCTTGCGCGAGAAGACGGGGAAGATCTCCGTCACCATGCCGAAGTACGGCAGGGCGAGGATGTAGACCTCGGGATGGCCGAAGAACCAGAAGAGGTTCTGCCAGAGCACCGGCACGCCGCCGCCCGACACCGTGTATATGTGCGTCCCGAGGTGCCGGTCCGCCCAGAGCATGACCATGGCCGCGGTGAGCACCGGGAACGCGATCAGGATGAGGATGCCGGTCACCACCATGTTCCAGGTGAAGATCGGCACGCGGAACATCGTCATCCCTGGGGCGCGCAGGTAGAAGACCGTCGCGCAGATGTTCACGCCCGTGAAGATCGCGGAGAAGCCCGTGAGGATCAGCGACACGATCCACATGTCCGGGCCGGCGCCGGGCGAGTTCACCGCGTTCGACAGCGGCGCGTACGCGACCCAGCCGAAGTCCGCCGCGCCGCCGACCGTGAGGAAGCCGCCGATCATCGTGAGGCCGCCGCCGAGATACAGCCAGTAGGAGAGCGCGTTGAGGCGCGGGAAGGCCATGTCCGGCGCGCCGACCTGCAGCGGGACGATGTAGTTGGCGATGCCGCCGAACGCGAACGGGCCGGCGAACAGGTAGAGCATGAGGCTGCCGTGCATCGTGAACAGCTCGTTGTAGGTGTGCTGGCTCACGACGGTGTTGTCGGGCGAGGCGAGCTGGGTCCGCATCAGCACGGCCATCACGCCGGCGAGGACGAAGAAGACGAGCGAGGTGATGAGGTAGCTCTTGCCGATGACCTTGTGGTCGGTCGACGTGACCCACTTGAGCAGCCCCGTCGGGCCGTGGTCGTGCTCGGGGCCGCCCGGCTCCTCGACGACGCCGGGCCGTTCCACGAGTAGCGTCATGTCGTCGCTCCTGACCCCGACCGTGCCTGGCTCGCCTGCTGAGCGGCCAGCCAGTGCGTGAAGTCCGCCCGGGACACGACCTTCACGCTGAACAGCATCTCGGAATGGTAGAGGCCGCAGTACTGCGAGCACTGGCCGCGGAAGACCCCGATCGTCGTCGGCGTGAAGTCGAAGCGGTTCACGACGCCGGGCTGCGCGTACCGGCTGAAGTTGAACGCCGGCACGTAGAAGCCGTGGATGACGTCGGCCGAGGTGAGCACGACACGTGTCGTCTCGCCGACGGGGAGCACGAGCTGCGGGTACTGCGCCGAGGTCGCGGCCTGCGCGAGCGCCGTCGGCTGGGCGGCCGTCGCGATCTGGACGCCCTGGCTCCGGCCGTCGGAGGAGTCGTAGGTGAAGCTCCAGCCCCACCGGAAGCCGAGCACGTGGACGACCTCCGACGGCGTCGAGGCGACGGCGTCGATCCGGTTCTCCGTGATGACCGTGAAGTAGAAGAGCACGAGGACGATCACGAACGGCAGCGCCGTGTAGACGATCTCGAGCGGGACGTTCTCGTGGAACTGGCGCGGGATCGCGTCGGACCCGCGCCGGCGGTGACGGATGACCGTCCAGAAGATCAGGCCCCAGACGATCGCGGCGACCGCGAGGCCGGCGATTACGAAGCCGACCCACAGCTTGAACTCGTCACGGCCCTGGGTCGTCGCACCGCGGAACGCGCCGAACGTCGGTGCCTTGCAGCCGCCGAGCACGAGCGCCCCGCCGAGGAGCGCGAGCGCGACCCGGCCGCGCCGCACCCATCCCCGCCGAGGTGCCCGTCGCGGCCCGCCGTCCGCCGCCGACCGGCCGGCTGCTCGCTCTCGCCGGGCTGCGCCGTTCGTCACGCGCCAGACATTAGCGAGCACCTTCGCCGGCGGGCCAACCGAGCGCAGTCGCACGCCGGCCGGGTGCCGGGCGGGCGGTCAGGCGCGGCCGGCGCCGCGCCGCGCCGCGGCGCGCTCGCGCGCGGCGCGCTTCGTCATCCCCGCGACGACCCCGAGCCCGCGCGCGCCGACGCGCGCCGCGCGGCCCGCGACGGGCGCGAGCTGTGCCGCTGCGGCGACCGCGGTCGCCGCGGTCGCCCCCGCCGCCGCTCCGATGCGCGCCGCCGCGTCGCCCTCGGCCGCCCGCGTGGCGCCCGCCGTGCTCGCCGGTGCAGGTCCCGGCGCCGTACCGGTGGGGACGGGCCGCGGCAGCTCCCCGTACGACGTGCCGCGCTCGATGCGCAAGAGGAGGAGCGCGACCACCTCGGCGAGCACGATGCCCGCGACGTGCAGGCTGCGGTGGGCGACGACCGGGGAGAGCGCGAGCACGACGACGAGCACGAGGTCCCCGACGTGGTGCGCGCGGCGCGAGAGCAGGTGGTACGCGCCGAGCCGCCCCGACGTGAGCGCGCCGAGCAGGAGCATGGCGACGCCGACGACGACGAGCAGGAGCTCGGCGCTCCCGCTCACGTGCAGGCCGGCCGCGATGAGCGCGGCGGCGACGACGTACTCGGCGACCTCGTGGAGCACGAACGGCACCTGCCGCCGGCTCGGCCCGGCGCCGGGCGCGCCCGATGATGCGCTTCGGTCCACCATCGGTCCCTTCGTCACGGCGCCCCGGTGAGCCGGGGTCGTCGGGCGCGCCGCGCGAGCGGCGCGCCGCCGGCTAGCTGCCGCTCGACTCCTTGGTCCCACCCTTGTGGTTGTCGGCGGCCGATGCGTCCGCATCGCCCTGCTCGAGGCCCTTCTTGAACTCGTGCGACGCGCTGCCGAGACCGCGCGCGAGCTTCGGGAGCTGCGACCCCCCGAAGAGCAGGACGACGACGAGGACGGCGATCACGATCAAGCCGTCCGGTCCGAACACGTTTGCGAGCACCCCTGCGGACACAAGAACTCCTCTCTACCGCACCCGATGGAGTCTAGGTCCGTCGGCCCACCCCTGAAAGGTCCCCCCCGCGCGGCGGGACCGTCCCGGGGAGTTCGGGGTCGGTAAGGTAGTCGGATGCGTCGTCCGGGCCGGAGGATCGTCGTCGCAGCTGCCGGCGGGGCGCCCTGGTGACGGCCGGCACGGGCGCGGCGCGCGCCGGCGCGGCCGTGACCGCCCCGAACGGGTCCGGGGACGGCGGGACCGCGCTGCTCCGCGGCATCCCCCACGCCCAGCTCCTCGAGGACTTCCGCACCGCCTGCACGGCGCGCGCGGTCGACGACCGGCAGATGACCCTCCACAAGCAGGGGCGCGTCTTCTTCCAGATCGCGGGCGCGGGCCACGAGGCGCTGCTCGTCGCGCTCGCCCGGTCGCTTCGCGCGGGCCACGACTGGTTCTTCCCCTACTACCGCGACGTCGCGCTCGTCCTCGCGCTCGGGGTGCCGCCGCGCGAGGTGATCCTGCAGTCGGTGGGCTCCGCCGAGGACCCGAGCTCCGGTGGCAGGCAGATGCCGTCGCACTGGGGCCGCAAGGACCTCCACATCGTCACGCAGTCGAGCCCGACCGGCAGCCAGTGCCTGCCGGCGGTCGGCTGCGCCGAGGCGAGCCGCTACCTCGCGTCCCGGGAGATCACGGGGCTCGGCGCCGCGCCCGACGAGGTCACCTACGTCTCGCTCGGAGAGGGCGCGACCTCCGAGGGCGAGTTCTGGGAGAGCCTGAACACGGCCTGCAAGCTCGCGCTCCCGATCGTCTACCTCGTCGCGGACAACGGCTACGCGATCTCGGTCCCCGCGAGCGAGCAGGCACCCGCGCCGATCTCCGACCTCGTCTCCGGCTTCCCCGGCATCGAGGTCACGCGCTTCGACGGCCTCGACTACTTCGCGAGCCGCGAGCACGGCGCGGCCGCGGTCGCCCGGGCGCGCGCGGGCGGCGGGCCGTCGCTGCTCCACGCGACGGTCACGCGGCCGCACTCGCACTCGGCCTCGGACTCCCAGGCGAAGTACCGGGCCGCCGAGCAGATCGCCGCCGAGGCCGCGCTCGACCCGCTCGCCCGGCTCGAGCGCGAGCTCGTCTCGGGCGGCGTGCTCACCGAGGCGCGCGCCGCGGAGATCCGCGCCGAGGTCCACGAGCTCGTCGCGCAGGCCAGCGCATCCGCGCTCGCGGCGGCGCGCCCGGACCCGTCGACCGTGACGGACCACGTCACGGCCCTCCCGAGGATCGCGCCGCCCCCGCCCGGGTCGGAGCACGGCGGCGAGCCCGTGCACTTCGGCGAGGCGATCCGCCTCACCTTGCACGAGGTCATGGCCCGCGACGAGCGGGTCCGCGTCTTCGGCGAGGACGTCGCTGACGCGAGCGAGGAGCACCTCGGCGAGCTCGACGGGCTCGGGGGCGTGTTCGGCAACACCCACGGGCTCCAGCGCCGCTTCGGCACCGACCGCTGCTTCAACACGCCGCTCGCCGAGGCCAACATCGTCGGACGGGCGGTCGGCCAGGCCGTCCGCGGGCTGCGCCCGTCGCCCGAGATCCAGTTCTTCGACTACATCTGGCCCGCGATGCAGCAGATCCGCTCCGAGGCCGCGACGACCCGGTGGCGCTCCCAGGGCGTGTTCAACGTCCCGCTCGTGCTGCGCGTCGCGATCGGCGGCTACGTGCTCGGTGGCGCGATCTGGCACTCGCAGTGCGGCGAGTCGATCTTCACCCACATCCCGGGTCTCGTCGTCGTCTTCCCGTCGCGCGCCCGCGACGCCGCGGGGCTGCTGCGCGCCGCGTTCGCGTCCGAGGACCCCGTGATGTTCCTCGAGCACAAGGCCCTGTTCCGCCAGCGCCACGCGATGGACCCGTTCCCCTCGCCCGAGTACGTCGTGCCGATCGGCTCGGCGGACGTCGCCCGAGCGGGCGACGACCTCACGATCGTGACCTGGGGCGCGATGGTCCACCGGTCGATCCTCGCGGCGGACGTCCTCGCCGAGGAGGGGATCTCGGCCGAGGTCGTCGACCTGCGGTCGCTCGCGCCGTGGGACAAGGAAGCGGTCGTGAGCTCCGTGCGGCGGACCTCCCGCCTGCTCGTCGTGCACGAGGACGTGCTCACCGGGGGGTTCGGCGCCGAGGTCGCCGCATACGTCGCGGACGAGTGCTTCGCGGACCTCGACGCGCCGGTGCGGCGCGTCGGCGGGGCCGACGCGTGGGTCCCGTACGAGCCGACGCTCGAGAAGGCCGCGCTCCCCCAGGTCGCGGACGTCGTCGACGCGGCACGGTCGGTCGCGAAGTACTGACCGCCGCTTCGGGCGGCGGCGCCGGGCGGCGGGCGCGCCCGGCGGCCCGCCCCGCGCCCGGCGAGGTGCTCAGCGCGCCGGGCGCGCCTTCGCGGCCTGCGCTCTCGCCGCGCGCCGGCCGCCGCCACCGGCCGCGCGCGCCGGGCTGTGCTTCTGGGTCACGCGGACGATGAGGCGCGACGCGAGGATGAGGGCGAGCACGAGGACGACGAGCAGGACCATCGAGTCGAACGCGAGCGCCTTCACCGTGCTCGACGGGTCGTCGTAGAAGGTCCACGTCGCGTACGTGAGGTATGGGACGGCCGAGTGGAGGAGCTGCGCGGTCGGGTAGCTGTTCGAGTAGCCGGCCGTGTAGAGCAGCGGCGCGGTCTCGCC
>Ga0307374_10014548_pt1 | contig 10699 bp, 10 predicted proteins | sample OX3MG_FD_202532 | JGI IMG/M metagenome (GOLD analysis project Ga0307374, IMG submission 202532) | Soil microbial communities from Risofladan, Vaasa, Finland - OX-3 | ecosystem: Environmental > Terrestrial > Soil > Coastal area > Acid sulfate soil | place: Finland: Risofladan, Vaasa | collected... | reverse complement strand
CAATGCTTCAGCTACCACCGCGACGCACCACTAGCTGATGGTTCACCGGGCGAAGAAACACTGATGGCGCCCTCGCGGGCGCCATCAGCGGAGCGGCCCGAGCGGCGGATCTCGGTACCGCTCTCCTGGAGCAGGTGGCGGGTTCCCACTCCAGGTGCCTCACCATATCCCTGGGTCCTGAAACCCGAGCGTGCAGGTCTATGGCTTTCACACCCAATCGAGCCTCTTGACTTAGCCGGCGAACTCTACATGAACACCGTCAGGCACGGTAACTGTGCGGGACCGATCGGCCAGATTTGTTCCAACGTTGAGGAGGGCGGAGCGGACCCAAAGGTCCTGTGCATGCAGGGGTGGAGTAGGCGATACTCGTTGCATGTCCAGCACTCTCGGATTGGCCAGCGGCCCCGGCGCGGGAACCATCGCCGGAATCGTCATCGCTGTGGTGATAGTCGCGGGCCTGATCCTTGCCCGCTCGGTGTTCATCGTCGTACCCGAGTACCAGCGGGCAGTTCTCTTCCGGTTTGGGCGGGTTCTGGGCAGGCCTCGCGGCCCGGGTCTGGTCATCCGGATCCCCTTGATGGATCGCGTCGTCAAGGTGAACCTCCGTGTGGAGGTAGTGGACATTCCCTCCCAAGCGGTCATAACCCAGGACAACGTGACGATCCAGGTCGACGCCGTGGTGTACTTCCAAGTGATCGAACCGGTACGGGCGGTGATCGGCGTCGACAACTTCCGGTTCGCCAGCCAGCGGATCGCGATGACGAGCCTGCGCTCGATCATCGGCCGCTACGAGCTCGACAGCCTTCTCGCCCACCGGGAGGACGTGAACAGCGAGCTGCGCGCCACCATCGCGCGCAGCACCACCGAGTGGGGGGTGGAGGTGCGCCAGGTCGAGGTTCGGGACATCAACCTGCCGGCGGAACTCCTGCGGGCCATGGCCAAGCAGGCAGAGGCTGAGCGAGAGCGGCGCGCCAAGGTCATCGCCGCGACCGGTGAGCTTCAGGCCAGCACCGAGCTCGCCGAGGCCGCGGACAAGCTGACCGCCAGCCCGGGAGCACTTCAGCTTCGGACTCTTCAGACCCTCGCCGAGGTCGCCGCGGAGAAGAACTCCACCCTGGTCTTCCCGATTCCGGTCGAGTTGCTGTCGATGTTCCAGAGGGACGGGGCGGCCTGAAGAGGTTGGCGCCCCCAATCGCGCGAACCTCGTTAGGCACTCGGGGCGGGGTCAGCGCCGGCGCTGGAAGTTCTCGAAGTAGCGGCTCGGAGTCGGGCCGCGCTGGCCCTTGTACTTCGAGCCGACCTGGCTCGACCCGTAGGGATGCTCCGCTGGGGTGGTCATCTGCAGGAAGCTGATCTGACCGATCTTCATCCCGGGGTAGAGGGTGATCGGCAGGTTGGCCACGTTGGAAAGCTCGAGCGTGAGGTATCCATCCCAGCCGGCGTCGACGAACCCCGCTGTCGAGTGGATCAGCAGCCCCAGCCGGCCGAGGCTGCTCTTGCCCTCCAGGCGGGCCACCAAGTCATCTGGCAGCGCGACACGCTCTGCCGTCGAACCAAGAACGAACTCACCGGGATGGAGGATGAAGGCGTCGTCCTCTTCGATCTCGACCAGCTCGGTGAGCTCCTCCTGGTCCTCCCTGACATCGATCACACGCATCGTGTGATTGCGGAAGACCCGAAAGAAGCGGTCGAGCCGAAGATCTACCGACGACGGTTGGATGCAGGCAGGATCGAGGGGGTCGATCACGATCCGGCGGGACTCGAGCAACTCGCGGATGGTCCGGTCGGACAAGATCACGACGGGCACGGTAGCCGAGGTGCCGGGCGGGGTCTGGCGCGTGGGACCTCCTGGGGATGGGCTCAACCCGGTAGCTCAGGACCGGAGCAGCCCGGCCACCTTGGTGACGGTGTTCCAGTTGCGCGTGGTCACCGGAGTGCCGAGCACCTTGTCGAAGTTGACCTTGAACAGCGGCGAACGGCTGATCCCTGAAGGGCACCACATATAGAGGTGTGATCCGACCACCCGCACAAGGTCGTCTCCCACCGACAGCACCTCCGCGGCCTTGGAAGCGGCGGCCGCCGGCGCGTCCCGCAGGAACCCGACCAGGTGCCTGGCGGGATCACTAGCCAGGGCGGCGAGAGGATCGTCCGCCATCGCCCGTTCGATCTCCTCGACAGACCGGAGAACGACCACCGGCCGGAACCCGAACTTCGACTCGATCGCACCCTCGATGCGGGAAGCCAGCGAGGCCCGTTCCGCGGCCTTGCACCCGAAGACGGCGTTGCCGCTCTGCAGGTGTGTCCGTACGTCCGTGAGGCCAAGATCTTCGAGCAGGCCGCGTAGGGTCGCCATCTCGACCATCTGGTTGCCGCCGACATTGATGCCCTTCACGAAGGCTGCGACTCGGTACGTCACAGCGTCACGTTCGCACATTCCCGCCTGTCGCAGGCCGGGCGACGGCTTAGGGCGGTCGGGTAGTCTGGCCGGCGCTGCGAGCGTAGTTCAGAGGCAGAACATCAGCTTCCCAAGCTGAGAACGCGGGTTCGATTCCCGTCGCTCGCTCTCGGTAGATCGGCTGGTGGTACTGGATTTTCGGCGTCCGATCGAGCCCTGTCAGAGTGGGCTTCGGCGCCATCATCCCGCATCCATCCCGCATCACCCTGAGAGACCGCTGGCTCGTCGATGCGTCCAGGAGCCTCGTCCATGCGTTGCGCCGCCTCGATCACCGTCTGCAGAGCGTCGGCGATGACGCTGTCCCTGCGCTCCGCCGCATGTTGGTACCGCTGTGCCGCCGCGGGTGAGGCGTGACCGAGGCGTGCCATGACCTCGCGCATCGTTGCTCCCTGCTGGGCGGCCAAGGTTCCAGCGGCATGTCGGAGGTCGTGAAGGTGCAGTCCCTTCTGCTTGGTGACCTTCATCGCCTTAGCCCATTCCGTGTAGAAGGTCGCCCGGCGAAGACCTTCGGAGAGCGGACCGGTGAACACGGGCGAACGCGGATCGGGCCCCGTGTATCTGTCGAGATGAACCCCCAAGGCGTCGGCGACAGCTCTGGGGAGTGCGACTCTGCGTATCCCAGCGGCTGTCTTGGGCGGTGTCACGAGTCGGTCGCCGTTCTTGAGTTCGACGACCTGCTCCTGCACTCGGACGGTGGACTTGGCAAGGTCTATGTCGTAGCGGCGCAAGCCGAGCAGCTCGCCAAGGCGCAGTCCCCCGAAGCCTGCCAGAAGGATCAGGGCGCGATACCGCTCGTCGATCGCTGAGGCGATCTGGAGCACGATCTCCGCGTCAACGAACGGGCGCTCCGCCGACCGTTCCTGGCCGGCACCACGGATCTTGCAAGGGTTGGAGATGATCCGCTCGTCTTCAACCGCTGTGTTGAGGATGGTTCGGAGCAGCCGGTATGCCTTGGCAGCCTGGGATGGCGTGACGTTGTCGGCGGTGTCGCCGTGCCAAGCTCTGATCTCAGTCACGCGGAGCTCTCCGATGGGGCGATCTCCCAGTGTTGGGAGTATCAACCGATCAAGCATGTACCTGTACAACTCCTGGGTGCGTGGTGCGAGCGGGCTTCCGTCCATTCGGCGTCGTGACGGGAGCCAGCCGTGGGCATACTCAGCGACGGTGATCTCGGCTCGCTTGGGGTCGAACGCGACGCCGGTGAGCTCCTGACGTTCGATCTCCCGCTTGAAGGTCACCGCGTCGGCGGAGCGCCGGAAGGTCCGCTGACGGTCCTTACCGGCTACGCGCCAGCGCACGTCGTAGCGGGGCTCGCCGGAGACCGTGCTGCGCTTCGTGATGTGAGCCATGGACGCTGTCCTTTGCTCTAGGTGGTGAAGGCCGCGTTCGGCGAGGCCACGATGGTACCGGCCTCCTCCGACGGCGATCCGCGCAGCTGCTCGATGAAGGCGTGCATGGCGTCGAGGGGTATCCGTCGGCTGCCACCGAGGAGAACCGACTCGAGCTGTCCGGATGCCATCAGGGCGTAGATCTTCGACCTCCCGATCCCCAGCGCCTTGGCGGCCTCCTCCGGTTTGTACAGGAGCTTCTCAATAGGTGCGGCTGTCATATCGGGCTCCTTTCGGCCTGCAGGAGTTGGAGCGCCCAGGGCGTCGAGTGCCACGGGGTGAGCCGAAGCCAGGACGGGTAGGCGGCGCGCAGCAGCAGGGCCTGCCCGGCGCGCCCTTGGGCGATCACGTTCTCGGGAAGCAGCGGCAGCGGCCGGGTGCTCATCGTCTGCTGGGTGCCGAGCCGGCCGCGGCTGGTCGAGTACTGCGGCCGGTCGACCTTCCCGGCGAGGGTGGTGACTGTGTCGAGTGTGACCGGGTCCGCGACACCAGGCAGCATCAGAGTGGTCGCGAACAGGGTGAGGAACCCGTCTGCCCGGGAGCCCCAGCGGTGGCGGGCCTGGGAGAGGTCCTGCAGGCAGGCGAGTACGAGCAGACCCTGGGCCCCGGCGTCGGCGACGATGCCCGGCAGGTTCGGCAGCGGGGCGATGGTGGCGACTTCGTCGAGCGCCCACAGCATCGGCGGCCAACGGTTGGGCCGACCGAGGGTGTGATGGCGTATCTGGTCGAGCAGCGCGCACACCACGGGGGCGTGCTGGTGGGCCCGGGTCGCGGGCGCGACGAGATGGACTGTGTCGCCGGAGCGCACGAAGGCCTCCGGGTCGAAGTTCGGGTGGCACGCCGCGTCGAGGGTCGCGGTGGACCGGTAGGCGGCGAGGATCCCGTCCGCGGTGGACCAGATGCCAGACAACTCACGGCTGTCCGTGTTGGCGATGCCTGCGAGAAGGTCGTGCGCGACCGCCGAGGCCGAGTTGACCGACAGCAGGTCGGTCGCGTCCCACGCCTCGCGCCTGTGGACCCACTCCATCACTTGGTCGAGCTTGCGGCCATTGATCGCCGCGGCGTGCAGCAGCGGGGCGAGCAGCGCGGATGCCCGTTCGGTCCAGTGCTCGGAGTCGCCGGTCGCGTTCGGTCGCGCAGACGCGGTGAGCATCCATGCACGGTCGATCGCCGTGTCCCAGTCGGCGCACCCCTGCAGCGGCGACCAGCGCAGCCGCTCGACGCCGTCTGGCAACGGAGTGGTCCCGGTAGGATCCCAGAGCCAAACCTTCCCTGTCCTGGATCGGTGCCGTGTGGTCACCCGGAGGATGTCCGCCTTGGTGGAGGTGACCACGGCAGGCCCGGGCCACAGCGCGACGGCCGGGACGACGACGGCCGTGGTCTTGCCCGATCGTGGAGGCCCGATGACCAGAGCGGCGTGCTCGTAGCCGGAGAACACCGGGTCGCGGGCTCCGAACCCGAGGTAGATGCCGGCGAACCCGTGGGGCCACACGGGTTGGGTGGACCAGCGGTCCTTGACGTCTTCGATGAGACGGGTGATTGAGTTCACGGTTTCCTCCTTGCTTGTTTCGGTCAACGGCTGAGGCCGAGGTCTGTTTCGAGCGTTTGCTCGAGGTGCCGCTCGGTCTGGCGTACGAGCGCTTCGGCGTGCTCGTAGGCGCGGGTCTGCTCGAGTTGGGTCTCGCGGCCGAACTGGGTGGCCCCGTCGAGTCGGTTGGTTTCGGGTCGGGGGCCGAGGCAGTCCGGACCGGTGATCCCGTAGCGGTCGCGGTAGGCGTCGATGGCGGTGGCCGCCGCGGCCCACATCTCCCGTTCTCTTCCTGCGGGCGGCGGCGGGCCGAGTCGGTCGACGAGGTGCTGCCCTGGGTCGGCGAGCGCTGCGTCGCGGATCGCGGTGAGGGTTTCCCGGTCTGGGGGGAGCTGGCCGATTTGGTCTATGGCGAGCGTCTGCGCGGCGGAGCGCGACAGGCTCGCGGTCAGTTGGGCGTGAGGGTCGACCCTGGGGTGCCATCCGACCTGTGGTGGCGCGACGTGGTACAGGTCGGTCTGATCGGTGGCGCGCGAGAGGCTGGTGTAGCCGGCCTCGCGGTAGAGGCGGTCCGAGCCGAGCACGAAGGCCCGCCCGACAGTCACGCCTTGCGCCTTGTGGGCGGTGAGCGCGTAACCGTGGGTCAGATGGCCGGCGTCGATGTACTCGCCGGTGATGGTGACCTCGCGCCCGTCCGTGGTTCTGGCCGTGATGCTCCGGTTCCCGACGTCGACACCGGTCACCTGGGCACGGGTGCCGTTGGTGACACCGAGGCGCCGGTCGTTGCGGAGGGTCAGGATCTCGTCGCCTGCCGCGAAGCGTTTGGTGTTCGCCGCCTCGAGCTCTGGGCCGCGGAGCTGCCCGACAGCTTCGAGTTTCGAACGGGCACGCGCGTTGAGCTCGTCGACGTCGACCTGGTGCAGGGCGATCATCGCGGTGCGGTCGCGCTGACCGGGGTTGCGGGTCGCCCACCAGTCGTCGACGAGCCGCGTCCGTGCTTCTTCGGCGGTGGCGGCCAGTGTGATACGTCCGTGCTCGCGGTAGACCGAGACGGCTTTGCCGACATCGCCGTGGCGAAGCTGGGCGAGGGCCTCGCGTTCCCAGGTGTTCACCTGCCGGCGGTTCTCGGTTAGCTCCACGCCGCTGCGTACTGCCAGAGCGGCGAACGCGCCGCCGGCTTCTATTTCCGGTAGCTGCCTCGGGTCGCCGACGAGAACCAGCGTGCAGTGATAGCGCTCCGCGGCGACGGCGAGCGCAGCGAGCTTGCGTGTGCCCACCATGCCGGCCTCATCAACCACAAGTACGCCGTCGCGCGGCAGCGCCGCTTGGGAACCGGGGCGTCCAAGGTCGGAGAGCAGCTGGTCCACAGTCGTGGATGGGATGCCGGTGCCTGCTTGCAGTCCGGCCGCGGTTCTCGCGGCGAGAGCGGCGCCGACGACGGTGATACCGGAGGCGGTCCACGCCTGGCGGCACGCGTCGAGAGCGAACGTCTTGCCCGTCCCGGCCCGTCCGACCACGACGAGGACGCCGTCGCCGGCGGAGCAAAGGTGGCGGACCATGCGCTGCTGTTCAGCGGAGAGCGTGGGCCGAGCGGTGATGGCGCGCTCGACCTTCGCGGGCTCGCAGATGGCCCGGCTGTTTGCTTGGGCGCGTTCCGCCGCGTCGAGGAGCCTCGCCTCGAGTTCGACGACCTCGACGGTGCTGTAGATCGGACCGGCGAAGCGGTGCTCCGTGCCGAGGTTGATGATCTGCTCGGTGGTAAGGACCGCGTTAGTAGCGGTGGCGACGTCTGACGGTCTCAGCCCGGTGATCGAGTCCTGGGCAACAGCCTGGATCACCTCTCGGCGGTCGAAGTGCGAGCGGTGGGCCGTGAGCCCGTCAGGGGCGGTGAGCCTCCTGGCAAGGTCGTCCGGTTGAGCGGGGTGGAGCTGTCGAGGTGCCTGGTCGATGGCACATTCGAGGTGCTGTGGTCGCAGGCCTGCTTCGGTCGCGCGTTCCCACCAGGCGACGCGCTGGACGCTGGGGTCCAGTCCTTCCGGCTTGGCGCCTCGGGTGGCGAGCGTCGCGATCTGTGCCGAGCGTGCCGTGGCCTGGCCGCGCTCTGCGAGGGCGGCTTCGATCTCGGCTCGCCGTGTGGAGAACGCCTCGAGCGCCCTCTCGGGGACGCCGCGGATCTCTGCCATGCCGTTGACGGGCGTTTGCCATGCGACACCAAGTCGTTCCGTCAATTCGGCGCGTAGTGCTGCCTGGTAGACGTAGCCGGCTGTCTTCGCCCAGGCGAACAGGCGCCGGCCGTAGATCCCGCGCCATAGCCCGTCGGCGCCCTTCGCCCGGTTGAACACGAGGAGATGCGTGTGGAGCTGCGGATCCCCGGCTCGGCTCGTACGGTGCTCGAACGCCGCCGCGACCGCTCCCTGGGTGGCGATCTGGCGGGTGCCGCCGTGGCCGCGTCTGCCGGCGAGGACGCCTTCGTCTTCGATGAAACGCAAAGTCGCCTGGACCGCGGCAAGGTGAGCCTGCGCGAACTCGTGGCGGGTGCCCGGCTCGGCGAGCTCTGCCATCAGCGACACGCTCTTGGGGGCGGAGAACGTCAGATCGAACGCGGCGACCTTGCCGACCGTGACCCCGAGCGGGTCTTCGGTGATCGGATGTCGACCACCGGCGAGGGCGTCCACCTGCCCGGGTCGGACTTCGCCGGCGAGGCCCAGATCGGCGGCACCGGCACCGATCCAGCGCCCCGGTTCGGCACGTGCGTAGTAGTCGTCGACACCGGAACCGACGGTCTGCATGTAGTAGCCCACCCCACCGGAGGCGACGATCCCGACCGACAACATCTCAGATCACCTTCATCGCATCGAAGGCGGGCGAGTGCCTTGCCGCGCCAAAGGCACGCAGACGCCGGGCCCTCCACGTCTGAGCCGAGCAGCCGGCCTCCCGAGCCGCCTCGTTGGGAGACCACCCACACACGTCGGCCCAGATGGCGGCGGCCTCGTCGCGCCTGAGGGTCGCCGTCGAGAGTGCGACGGCGAGGCAGCTGACGATCGTCGCGAGGGGGTTTGTAGCGAGCTGCGTTGTCGCCGTTGCGTATTCGTGGAGTGCTCCGGTCCTAGCGGCGCGGGAGCGATCGGTTCGGCGCCGCCCGTGTGTGCGGTGCCATGCCGTACGCACCACGAGGTCGGCTCGCAGCGTGGGGAGCCGGCGGAGCGTGTCGAGGGTTTCGGTCAGCAGGTCGGCCTCGGCGTCGGTGACCTCCTCGGCGGGCATTCCGGCGCGACGCCAGCGAGTGGTGATCGACGACAGCCGCGGGGCGAGGCCGGCGAGCGCGGCGAGGGTGGCGACGGGGTCGGTCGGGCGGGACGCGAGAGCGGCGAGGACGGTGTCGGCCAGCGCGTGCTCGCGCACCGCGAGCACGGCCGCTGCCGGTGTGGCGAACCGGGACAGGACCCGATCGGCCGACCAGGCATGGGGGCTACCTCGCCGGGCTTCGCGCGTCTCGGGCCAGACGCACAGGATGGCGACCGGAGATGGTTGACGGGATGACATGGGGCCAACGATCAACCCCTGACCTTGACGGGAACCTTGACCGAGACCTTGACTCGGAAGAATTTCTTGGGCGGCCCCTTCCGACGCGAAATCGCAGGTCAGGGGGCAGAACGATCCACCCAGTCAAGGATTCCGTCAAGGTCGCGCTCTGGAATTTTCGCGACATGCCCACGGTCCTCAGGCTTTCGAGTGGGCTCCGCGGAGCGGCCCAACGGTACGGGTCAGCGTCCGCTCGCCGCCGAAGCGGACCCCGCGACGATGCACCGAACCGATCCGAGCGGTCCCGCCTTGGCGGGTTACGCGGAAGCTGCAAGACGGACTGTCTCGGTGAGGTCGTTACTGACGGCGCCCCTCTGCCAGGCCATGTGCCGAAGATCCCTGGTGGGGTCGGACCGGTGCTCAACCAAGACGCCGATCTACCTGTTGGATCTCTGGTGGGCTCGCGACAGCTACTGGATCGCACCCGCCTTCTTGCATCTCTACGAACTCAGCGCTTGCAGCCGGGCCGGGTAGCAAGCCTCCCCCCTCGAGGGGGGAGGCGCGCTAGTCAGGGGGGTGACCCCCGGGCTCCCACATCCGGTGTCCGCTCAAGTTCGAGTTGGACGCGCAGAGGGGGTTTCGGGCGGTGCGGCCGACCCGGATTCACCATGGTGAGAGTGTGTGACCAGGCAGGTCTAGCGTCGGCAGCCATGGGGGTGTGGGGCGCCGAGGCTGTTTGCGACTAGATCGGTCGGCCGGTTCCTGAGAACCGCGACGGCCAGCGGCTTGCGGGGCGTGACGGCCAGGACGATAGGTTGCCGGCTTTCGTGTTCGACGAGGTGAGCAAGCCGGCGGCGGACGTCATCTCTGCGCGCTCGCCCGCCGTCGATCGGGAGGGCTGACTTCGATTCTCGGATGCTAGGCACCACTGCCCGCGATTACGGACAGACTTCCTGCTCGACCTACTTGACAATCGTCAAGTTTCCTAACCGTCGATCTGGCGCTGGAACGCCACGGATCGGCGTGTCGCGTGACCGCTAACAGATGAGACGTTCTGGCGTCTCCGAGTGCCTAGGCGTACGCGTCAACGGCGGAGAGCGCCCACACGCGATCTCCTGTGATCTGAGCTACCGACGGTTGGTTCGATCTATCGGACCCCGATATCTGATAGAGCAACCCACCGTTGACATACCTCGCGGAGAAGTCGCCGCCTGGTCCCTGCTCCCAACACACTGAGCGCCCCTTGGGAGTGATGACCTCACTCGCCCTCCCGCTACATGCGCCCAGGTCCGAACCTACGATTTGACCAGGCCCGTAGACTCCGAATCCGACGGTTGGATCAGGACCGTTGCGGTAGAAGATTTTGCCTACGAACCCGTCCTTCTCGGCCTTGGGCGCCGTGAACCCGCCGTAGAACGACATGCCCGCAAGATGCGGAATCAAGACAGTGCGGCCCACTACGCGGGACATCGCCCTCTGGCAGTCACTGGCCGATGAGCATGCTACGACCCCATTCGCGGGCTTAGCGCCGCCACACGCGACAAGCACGACACCGGCCACCAGGGCGAGGGCAGACGAAAGGACTCCCCGTCGAAGGGGAGCGGTTGGAGCCGCCATAGAGGGTTCCTCGGCCCGATTAGCGCCCGGCTTGAGGCGGCACGTAGCACCCCGAATGACCCATCCCGCGTCTCGCCGCCCGCTTCTCGCCGGTCTAGCGATGCGCCGATATTCGGCGATCAGGCAACCTCCGTTGTATCTGCCCCTGGCTTTCAGGCGACGCCAGAACGCTCAGCTTCTGCCCGGGTG
>Ga0307374_10014547_pt1 | contig 10700 bp, 4 predicted proteins | sample OX3MG_FD_202532 | JGI IMG/M metagenome (GOLD analysis project Ga0307374, IMG submission 202532) | Soil microbial communities from Risofladan, Vaasa, Finland - OX-3 | ecosystem: Environmental > Terrestrial > Soil > Coastal area > Acid sulfate soil | place: Finland: Risofladan, Vaasa | collected... | reverse complement strand
GAAATCAACGGCAATGTGCAAGGCTTCGCGCGTCAGCGCGAGATAGCGGTTAGCCCGATTGCAGAGCTTCCCCTCAAGACCACGCTGCACGAAATAGCCCACGTCGTCCTCGGCCACACGACTTCTCAAAAGCTTGTTGACCTAGAACACATGGACCGGAACATCCGGGAAGTAGAAGCCGAATCCGTCGCTCTCATCTGTTGCGAGTCGCTTGGGTTGCCCGGTGCAGAAGCGGCACGCGGCTACATTCAACATTGGCTGCAAGGCGAAAAGGTAATTCCCAATCAGTCCGCAGCACGGATTTTCAGCGCCGCACAGACAATCCTGAAAGCCGGGTGTTTAAAAGGGGAGAGCCAGTAGGCTCCCCTCTTTCAATCCTTCGAGCCCGGGCGCGTCCCCGCGCGTGGGCAAATCAGAACAATTCGAAACACGAGATAACCTACTAGATGCCATCGACAAAATAAACTTCCCGTCGAAGGCTTTTACTTCAGTCTTACCGATGCAATCAATTGTGGTAGGTCCATCACAAATCGCAAACCAGATTTATAATGGACTCACCATCATCTGAGGTGAGAGCGCTTCGCATGAGCAACTCGCACAAAGAAACTGTGCGCCTCACTTCGATTAAGATCGGGATATGCAGGGACGCACTCGTCGAACTCGCATCACCAGAGAATTGATTGATCTGGTCCAAGAACGTTTCTCCGGCTGTGACGTTTGCTGTCCAGAGGATTCCTACGACTGGATCGAGGAGGTGGCTAATCCACTTCGGCTACGGAAACGCGAGCGCAAACGTCTCTTTCGCGTCTTGACCTGTCCTGTATGCGAATCGCGAGTCGAGGAAGGCACCTTGGTGCTCGGCGCGTCGCGCAGCGAACTTAGGCTCATGGCACTTTCACGTAAGTTCGACCGGCTATACAAAGCCGATCTCGAACATTTCCGCGACTTCCTCGCAAAACACCCGATGCTCGGTGCAGACCATCCTTTCGGCAAACTACTCGCACAGGCTGTACGTCGAGCAAGGAAGACAAAACTTCAGTCGAGGTCCTGGTTCAGAGCAACAAGGAACTTGAATGAGATCGCTCTCGGGCCGCGACCACGTGAACGAACGACGCGGGCATATAGATTCAATCAGATCGGCCAATTAGCTTGGTATCTCGGGACTGACTTACAGACGGCTGCAGTGGAAGTTCTGCGAGAGCCGCGGGCGAGAACGCCATTTGCGGTGGCGCGTGTCAAAATACTCGATGAGATACCGGTTCTCGACCTGCGCACTCCTATCCATTACCCCATGTCCGACAGCAATCCTACGCGAAGTTGGATTCTTCGTGAGGTAGTTGCACGTCGCTTTATTTCCGAACCAACTCACGAGCTTGATGAGTCGCGGCCCCAATACCGCATCCCACAGTACGTCGCCGACGTGGCTCGCAGGAGTGGATTCCGGGGCATTCTCTACGATTGCACTCGTCCTTCTGCGTACAACAATCCCGAGGCTCAAGGTACGAATCTTGTGTTATTCGATCCACCACCACCTCGCTTCGAGATCAACCCCGCTGAGATCAAGGAGTTCGGCGAACTCGACCTCACTTTTTTCTCCATTGAGCGCTGGCCCGTTCGTTCAACGGAACGTGAAGGCTAGTCCCATGCAGGTCGGTTATTCACTCGTTCGCATCGATGAGACTTGTCCTGGCTCATTCGTTCTCGAATCCGTAGCTCAAGAACTTCAGAGTCTGACTGTTCTCAGTCACCGTGCGAACCACGTTGTCGGGGGCGCCGTTCGGAACATCTGCCTGAATTTCCAGCGTCACTCTAACTGAAGAGCCGACCAGACCAGCAAGATGAGCGATCACTTCGTCCGCAACGCGGCCTGCATCTCTGCCAACACGTGTCGGATCCAGGTCTATGCTGCCGTGGTAGCGCCTTGGCTTAGGCACTTCGCGCGGTTCCCGCGCCACATCGGCAGTTTGTGACGGTTTCTGTTCTTGTGGAGCCGTTCCGCGACGACCGCCCTGATCTACTTGAGTTGTCGCCGAAGTGCTTGTCTCCGCTTCTTGCTGGTTCTGAGCGGGTTCCGCCTTGACCAACAGGCCGCCTGAATTGTCTGCCGAGACATTCACGATCTGTCCGCATCGCAATCCACGATAGCGCCCATGAGTTTCATCAAAGCTGTCGGCATAGGCAAAGGAATCTTGAGTCCATGTGAGCAGCCCGAGACCGTCTCTGATCGCGCGGAACAAGACTTCTGGCTGTCTCAAGCGGGGCAAATATAAGTAGCGCGCAAAATCCTCTCGAAGCTGTTGAATTGCGACGTGGTCCCCTCGCCACAGCGGCACGCGATCAAGCTCCATCTTGAGCAAAGTTCCGGCGTAAGACGTATAGAGCAACGCATCGTTCCGTAGCTTCTTGGTCGCACGTTCCGCGAGCGGTCCTTGACCGGTCAGTCGAAACGAATGCCACTCAATGGCAGCCTGGGGCGAGGCTTGAACCGGCACAATCAGCCACTGGTATGCCTCTGGAATCCGCGAATCCACGACGCCGTCAGCGGACACTTTTTGGTTTTCAGCTTGTTTGACCTGATGCGGTGAAAGGTCCAGGGTACTTTGCTCCACTAAGATTGAATCCCAAGCTAGGTACCGCCGAACAGCTTCATCGAGGTCCTGCAGGCGCGCCTGGTCCACCGCAAGAAAGACGAGACTGTTGCGAAACAGCCGCGGCGTGTTCCCTCGTGATTCGAGAATAGCTTTCGCCGCGACCTCTGCATCGCTGCCAGCTTCCCGGTTACAAGTGTGATCGACGCCCAGCACTACGAGGCGGGCGTCCATATCGTCCGGGACGTCCTGCCCGGATTCCGGCAACGCATGTATCCGTGCGAAGTCACCTATGGTGCGAAGGTCCGCGCGCAATCGCTTTTCGAGTTCCTTGACGACCGCGTCAGGATCGCGCCTGTATTGTTCCGCGCGGTCGTCTGCCAGTTTCGTCACAGTCGGTTGAGTTGAGTACCAATAACGAGCGCCGTCCTGATAAAGGAATGTTGCCGCGGCGGCAAGCCGACGCAATGCATCCCCAAAGACGGCTTGATTCTCGCCTGGCATCACGCACCCTAGTCGGATGCGCCGATCTTCGATGCCCTTGTTGGCAGCCGACGGCGTAGGCGCTGAGCCGAGGTAAACAGTGCGCGCCACGCGCCGGCAGGCGGCATACTTACCGAGATTCGGAACTTCAGCGTCAATGCGGAGCGGCAGAGCATTGGGCCCATCCACATCCCTCTCGATAACTGGTACCCAGTTGTCAGAAAGGTAGCGCGTCAACTCAAACTGCACACGCCGATCTTCGATAGGGATGTTCCCGGGTAGGATCAGAGGATTGCGGTCACCGTTTTCCCACAAGCTGTGAATCACCGCCGCCATCAAGCGCAACACACCGCGAGTCCGCTGAAACTTCACGAGAGTGGACCAATCGCTATAAAGCCGGTCGAAAATCTCGGGATGAATTGGGTAGGCAGCTTTGAGACGCTTTTCGTAATCCGCTTCGCGACACTCGGGTGGAAATTCCTGATGTTGCGTGCGGTAGAGGTCGTAGAACGCCTCCGCCACGGTGTCACGCGCCACGAACTGAGCCTTTTCAACGAGCGGCTCAAACAGCCGCCGCCGAACGATCTCGAATCCTTCCTCGGCGCTTGCTGGCCGCCAGGAAGATTCCACACGGCCAACCGCATTGCGCAACCGGTCGAGCGCCGCGCGCCCGCGCTCGCCTCCAACTTCGACATCGTCCGCGACGGCGTGTGGCGAACCCGTTGTGTCTGAAGCGGGGAGGCTGATTACCACCAGGCATTGCTTGGCAGCCTTCGCCGATTCCGTGAGAGCCTGCGCAAAAGTGAAGTGAGTCTCAAAACTGCCTGCCGGTAGATCGCTCTTGTCATGCAGCTGCCGCGCATAGGCCACCCACTCGTCGATCAGGATTAGAGATGGGCTGTATTTGTTCATCAGTTCGCGCAGCACATCACCGGGGCTCGTCGCCTTTTCGTCATCGGCTTCAATTCGTTTGTACGCCTTCTTCGCCTCTTTCGCGCCGCCTGCGGCGTACCCAAGCTGCCAAGCCAACTCGCCCCATAGCGTGCGCACGACGGTCCCATCCGCCTTCGTCACGGGATTGCCGGGGGAAATCTTATTTCCCACAAGCACAACGCGATTTACCGTTGGCAGTTTCGTTACCTTTGCGTCTTTCAGAACCGCGTCAATCCCGGACAACTCAGTGGGCACAGTTCCAGAGAACAAGTGATAGAGCGCCAGCATCGAGTGCGTTTTGCCGCCGCCGAAATTGGTCTGAAGTTGCACAACTGGATCTCCACCGTTGGTGGTTATGCGGCGAACGGCACTGGTAAGAAGACTTTTCAGGCTATCGGTGAGATATGTGCGGCGAAAGAACTCCACCGGTTTTCTGTATTCGTCTGAGCCTTCACCAATATGCACCTGCCAGAGATCGGCTGCGAACTCCGCTTGCTGGTATCGACCGCTGGCTACGTCTTTGTGAGGGGTTACAACTTCGCGCCATGGCTTTAGCGTACCCGTGGCCGGACTTTCTACAGTTACAGCGACGCTCTTACGCTTTTCTGTGCGTGCCTGCTCATCGAATCGCACGCGGAGAAGTTCATTTTTTGCTTTTTCAACTTCTTCAGCTTGCGGCGCAATAACCGCGGTGAGTAAACGACTCGCTGAGTCGAGCGCTCGGTACGCGTCGTCGCTGGAAAACGGGGTTTGATGCGCCCACTGATTACGAACGTTGCGCAATTCACTGACCAGCGTCCGCTCGGACTGTCCGAGAGTCTTGCGAAATACTTCGTTCCACTGATTCCACATCACCGCCAGAAGCGTGGCTACGTCCCATCGAGGTTGTGCTTCCGTGCCGAACAAACCCGATTGGCCCTCGCTGAGGGAAGCCTTTGCCTGCTCAAACCAAAGCTGTGCGTGCTTGGCTTTGAGTTCGCGCTCAACGAACGGCAGGAGGCCTTCTTTGAGCAGATCCAGCGCCTTGCCTACGCGCTCGTGGTTTGTAATCGCCATTAGTTACTCCTCGGAGAACATTTGGACCTGCCGTGTTTGCGGCGTTGCGCGATCGCGAGACAGGCGCATGATTTCAGGCCAACTCTGCACGAGGCCGTTGTAGGAGAGGGCTTCCTGGGCGCGCTTCTTTCGTTCGCACATTGCGTACAGCCGGTAAGCAAGCTCCCGAGCGATTTCAGCCTTGCCGCCGAGCTTCGCGACCAGTTCCGCCGCTACACCCTCGCCGTCAGCCTCCAGTGCACGGATCAGGTGGTGCACCACCTCCCAAGCCGTGATACGCGTGTCAGTGGCCGGGTCCCAATTCTTGGGCAACTCGCTGGGCTTGAGAAGGCGTACCTTGCCACCCTTGGATGCGACAACGCTCGCTTCTTTCATTCCTTCCACGCTAGTGTTCTTTGCCCGAGCCAATACTTCCGCCACGCCATATTCGCCCGCATCGAACCCTGACTGCTCGAACCATGCGAGTGCCCAACGACTATCAGCGTCGAAGTCTCCCTCTTGCTCAGCCAAAGCCTCGTCGAGAACCTGATTGATGAGTGCCAATGCATCGCGTACAGAAACTGGCTGACCAGAGGCATCCAGCACTTTGGGATAACGAGTATAAATAGCCATGCCTGGACCAATAGCCGCTTGTGCCAAATCCACCGGGGCGATATTGCCCCGTTGTAAATACTTAAGTGCCTTGGGTAGTTCTGCCTTAAGCGCAATAAGGAAGTCACGGCGCGTCGCAGTGGTCGCGTTTGTCGCGAGTGGACGGCAGACAAGCACGATGCTGGAAGCGAGGGCATTAGTCCCTGAAGCGATCATGCGGCCGGCGCCTTCCGTGCGTATCGGCCAAGTGCCCGTAATCGCGAAGCCTGCCCGAATCACCGCATCGAGGAAGGTATCCCACCCCGTGTTAGTAGTTCCGTCGGTTTCATCACTCTCCGACTGCTTGAAGGCATAGTAGATAGTCACTGGAAAGGCCGGATGAGCGTGCTCCGCGAGCCGGTGCATCGCTTGGGTCATACCGTCGAGGAAGAAAGCCTCGGCATTCTCCTTGCTGCCGTGCCTGTGCGGCGATGCCACCAATTCACCGGCTTTGGGAACAGAAAGCGTAGCGAAGAGGTCTGGGAAGACGGGCTTCAGCGCTCGGCGCAGCCAAACATAAAAGAAATCTGATAGGTCCGCGTAACTAATGTTGTCGTAGTATGGCGGGTCAGTACTGAATATAAAGGCCTTCTCGGGAAGTGCATTCTGAGCATCGCACTGAGAAGCGAACGCTTTAGCAAATGGCGTAGCAATTTCCAAGTAGTTGCTCACTGAGTTCGTACAGGTCAGCACATCACCGCTGGATTTACCAAGTGGATTGCATTCAGCAAAGTCCCAAGTCATCGCCAGCACTTGGCGCGGCATGCAATCCCGAAGCGCGTTGTCCTTCGGAAGCCATGAAGTCAAGCTAGAGCCGTAGTAGACCATCCGATCCAACACGCAGGCGAGATAAACACACAGAGCATCCGCATAGGCCGTCGCGCCAACGCCACCGGCCGCGAGGGATATGTTGTCATCTGGCATGCCGGCGGAGCAGGCGTCGGCTTTCACGCGCCCTCGCGATTCCTGAACTATGTCAGAGAAGGTTGTTAAGGTTGCGAGTTGGCGAAGCGTGAAAATATCCCCCAAATTGTACATGCCGTATCCAGGCGGCTTGAAGTCACGATGCTTCTTGGGCATCTCACAGTCAGGTTTCCACTCTGGGTGCACATTGCGCGCAATTGCTTCAGCTTCTGCTGTTGGGGGCAGATAAACCCGCCCCCGATGTCCCTCGGCGACGATAGCCATCAGTCGCTCGCCCATGCGCCCCGATTTCGCCTCGGACCGAATGTAGTCATATCCGACGGGTACTCCGGAAATGAGGCATTTAAAAGCCTGACGTTTTCCCACAGAAGTACCCATCTGCGTCACTTGGGCGTTCTTTGGCTTCCCCATTTTCACTAAGAAGTGGTATCCGGCACCTTCAACTACTGGCTCGACATATGCCTCCTTACCCGCTTTCGTCGAGAGCAAAAAAGTCGAGGCGAGGGGGATGTCTACCTTCGAAAAGGCCGGATTTGGGCTCTTTACTGTACGCGCCCAAAGCCAAGCGATCGCGGTGAGCTTCTTGCCAATGAGCGGCTTCAAGTCCGCCCGCTTCTTCGCCATCTCTGCCGTGATCTCCACTTTAGGGTAGAGATGGCCGATACGCTTTTCGGCTTCATCGTGCATCCACTGGCCGTACCGGCGCACGTCCTCGGCCAACCCCTGCCCTCCATGCCAGGCGTGAGCAAAGAGAGCGGTATCATTCCGCGAGTCTGCATTTACAGGCGGCATACCGGCAAACTTTGGCGGAATTTCTATCAACGCCTTATTAATCAATACTGCTACCGGATTCAAATCTCTTGCGTAACTCTCGAGCCCGAGCCACTGCGCTGAAAGCGGCAGGCTCCCGCTCCCTGCGAACGGGTCGCAGAATGCGGGTAGCTTCTGCCGGTCAAAAAGTTGACGCGCCTTCGGATGATCCGCGAACTCCGCACATGCCCGTCTCCAACTTTGCCAAATCTCGTCGCGCGCCGCCTTAAGCGCCGTTTCGTTATTGGTGTTATCCCACTGCACAAGGTCCTCAATGATGCGAAAGAGTCGTAGACGCTCATTCTCTTGTGCCTTTTCCGTCTTGAATAGATCCGGATTTGCCGATGGATCATCCACCATCTGTGCGAAGATCACGGCTCGCGCCGCAGCCAACGGTCGTTGCGCCCACCACTTGTGAAAAGACGTGGGCCACCCCTTCGGTGCCTTCTGCTTCCGGCGGAGCGACTCCTTGTTGATCGCTTCCAGTGGGAGCGCGACTTCAATCAGTTTTTTCTTCATGCGTTCGTGGTTCCCATGTCGCTCTCATCGTACTTCAAAGCATCAATCCAATGCTGAACAAGGCTAAGACGTTCCAAAAGACCCTCCACACCTTTACACTCCTTCACAAAATCCCCGTCGTGGGCAAGGCTGTTTCTAAAGGTCACGATTGACTCTCGATCCTTTTCGAGTTTGGTCAGCTGCTGTAGTTTGCCGACGGCAGTCAGTTTATGTCTGAAACCTGCAACCTCGATCGACGACAATAGATGAATATTTTGCTTTTTGCGCCCTTTTAGCCGACCCGCAACTTCATTTCGTTGCTCTTTGTCTAAAAACATGAGCCATGCTTCATCATCGTGAGGGTATTTTCTGCGAATGACTTCTGTTAGCACTGCTTCCAAGTGTGCTACCGACGTGAACGCCAGCAAGCGCACGGGTAACTTCGCAACATCACTTAAGGTTACGATTCCTTCGATGTTGGCGCCCTGAACAACAAGGCGGTACGGAGACTCAGCTAATGTAGGCAAGAACTTAGGGAGAGGTTGTTCCGCGGAAACCAACATTTCCCCATCCAAGCGCCGCATGCGGTGTCGAACAGTCCCTGCATGATTAAGCGACCCTCGTTCAAGCATACCCACGATTCGGGAACCTTCTTTGACTGGAATGTGGTCGAAATCCAGCAGCCCCTGATCACTAAGCACACTGTTTACGCTCACGTCGGGCGCACAGACTTCGAGATCAAAAGCGGCGATATGGGAGACCTTAAAACCCGCTTCCAACCCGGCCATGGTGACCCCGAGGATGTCGTTATGGTTCATGCAGTTTCGTCCGCGAGACGGTCTACCACTTCCAGGATTTCGGTTAGCTGACTTAGGGCGTGTTTTGTCGTGTCCTGAGGTTCGGTCTTGGTGGAACCCACCAAATTGCTAAGCACAATGGACGCTTGCCGATCCACCGCATCAGTCATTTCTTTATAGTGTCGGCTAAGGACATCAATCAGTGCTCTGACGCCGGTCAAAACTGCTTGTTCCGCGTCCCCAAACATGATCTGAGAAACGTACGACACTTCAGCGGAGAGGATATCAACCATGCGTTGCTTCATGCCGGGTCCGGACTCTTGAGCTGCCTTTTCAAAGCCTGGCTTTAAGCTATTGCGAATCTGCATCGGAATTTGGTTATAGAGAGTTCGCCGGACTTCGTCGATTTTTTCTGCGGCCACAGCTTTTGCTTGGCCGAGCAGTTCCCGTAGCAAGCGATCAGTCACTTCCACCATTTGTTTTGTATCTTGATCGAATTGAGAATCAGTGAAGTCGCCGCGCGTTATCCTCGCGAGATCGCCAAAGAACTTCTCGGCATTCGCAAGTAGACGTTCGGTCCACTTATCCAGCCCCAGGATAAGGCGATCTCCAAAGAACTCGGCCCAAGCCAGCACAATCGGGTCCAAAATTGGCTTTGCGAGGTCGGCGGGAAAATCATGAGTCCCCGAAGAGCCAACAAACCGGCCACCCGGACGCCGGACCACCGCACGCAAGGTAGCCCAATGCATTCTGGACCAGCGTGCCAGGACGTGACCTGTTTCCATGCGACCCCGTTGAATCGACGCATTCAATCTCTCCCGAAAAATTTCTTGATCCGCTTCCAGATTCTGGACGAATCGCGCGTGGAAATCGGTGAGGTTTGTGCGGAGAAACATGCGGGCTGCTTCAGCAGCCTTCTCCACCTCCTGCCTCTGGACGAGGTTGGTTTCGGCCTTGCGTTCCACGCGAACCCGCTGCGCAATGCCTGCTCTTCGGATTTCATCAACGATCATTCCCATCTGTTTCTGGAGCGACTTGCAGTGGGCCTCAATGCCATACGCAGCACAAATTCCGTCCAAATGCTTCCGCAGTGCAGGAACTTCTGTCTCATCCACATCGTTCAGGATGACAGCCTGCGTTTTCGAGAGTCCCGAGAGACGAAGATATTCTTTGGCAGACACGGTAAAAACCCCAGCATTTTGAAATGCGGTTGTTAGCTGCCCCGCCTTTGTTTGCTGTTCGCCCGCTCGATCAACCAAGTCCGACGACACTTCTTTCAATTGTCTACTGACTGCCTTTCGAACTTCGCGGTTCCGTGCAAGCACAACATCTGATTGGATTGCATCTTCTGAAAGACCAAATTGTTCGATTCCCGAGTCGAGGTCGACATCATCCGAAGCCGTGCCCACAAAGGTAAGCGATCCAACACGCCCATCCATCACAACTTGCCGAACAAAATCCTCTGAAAGCATGACATTCCACATGTCTCTCGTGAGTAGTCGCTTAATATTGAAAATCAGCCAAACAAAACGGCAAGTTTTTAGATAGTTCTTCGTAATTTGCTCTCTAGCCTCGTTCGGGTCATTTAACCCAGGCAAATCAACCAGCTTGGCGCCAGATGCAAGAGCGGGAAAGGGGCCTCGAATGCGAACGACCTTCACAATTGGCCAAAAACCGTGGTTCGAGTCGAGGTATTCAGCAATCCATCGGCGGAATTCCTTGATGTCCTCCGTTTCTGTAAATTCCTTTCCCCTCTTAAGCGCATTCGTGATTTGTGGAGGTTCTTTCATGCTTCCGAAGTCAAAATCCGACGGGTCAGCGTCCTCGTTTGGGAAATAGACTGCCGATAATTTTGCGCGCGCCTCCCGAGCAAGTCTTCCTGGGGTCTCGGCATCCGATTGGGAATCATCTAGGGGATCTCCGCCTGCTTTGGTTTCGGCGATGTCCCCAAGCAGGAGGTTACGTTCCTGATTCCATTCCT
>Ga0307374_10014545_pt1 | contig 10700 bp, 9 predicted proteins | sample OX3MG_FD_202532 | JGI IMG/M metagenome (GOLD analysis project Ga0307374, IMG submission 202532) | Soil microbial communities from Risofladan, Vaasa, Finland - OX-3 | ecosystem: Environmental > Terrestrial > Soil > Coastal area > Acid sulfate soil | place: Finland: Risofladan, Vaasa | collected... | reverse complement strand
CTGGAAGCGCGAAGCCACCGGCGGCGTTGCGGTCGATCTTCCGGTCGGCACCAGCAACGAACGCGCGGCGGCGGAAGCCATGCGCACGATCCGCTCGATACTGATGGCCAACGGCGTGCCGGCGAATGGTTTGTTGGTGCGCGGCTATCATCCGCCGGCGATCAACCTCGCCACCATCCGCATCACCTATCCGCGGCTCGCCGCGCAGGCGGGCCCGTGCGGGCTCTGGCCCGAAGATACCGGGCCGAGCCTCAATCGCAATTATTTCGAGAATCAGCCGTCATGGAACGCGGGCTGCGCGACCCAGCGCAACCTTGCGGCCATGGTCGACAATCCGGCCGATCTGGTGCAGCCGCGCGCCGAAACGCCGGCCTACGAGATGCGCCGAACAACGGTCATGAGCAAATATGTGCAGGGCCTGCCGACGCAGACCACTTACCCGGCCGCCGATACGACCAAGATCAGCAACGTCAGTTCCAACGGCCAGTGATCCTGAAGCATTATGAGTTCAACTAGCCAAGCCGAGTGGCAAGAAAGCCCGCCGACCGAAGTCGCCGGCCGCGATGAGCGCATAGCGCCGGCGCCGCGCGTGTCGGTGCAGGCATTCTGCGAAACCGTGGAGACCGCGGCCGCGATCCAGGCCGCCGGCGAAGATCGGCGGATGGCGAAGGCGCATCTGCGCATCCAGATGGGTGGACTGATCGCCGCCGTTGAAGCGTACCGGACCTCGCCGACGCCAAACGTCATTATTCTCGAATCGGAAAATCGCAGCGAGGAGATCCTGGCGGGCCTCGATCAGCTCGCCACGGTCTGCGACGGCGCCACTCGCGTGATCGTCGTCGGTGGGATGAACGACGTCGCGCTTTACCGCGAACTGGTCAGGCGTGGCATCAGCGACTATCTGATCGCGCCGGTCGGCGCGTTGCAGATCGTGCGCGCGGTCTGCGGGTTGTTCTCGGCGCCCGATGCCAAGCCGGTCGGCCGCATTATCGCGGTTGTCGGCGCCAAGGGCGGCGTCGGCGCGTCGACGATCGCCCACAACATCGCCTTCTCGATAGCGCGCGACCTGATGCTCGACTCGGTGGTGACCGATCTCGATCTCGCCTTCGGTACCGCAGGCCTCGACTTCAACCAGGACCCGCCACAGGGCATCGCCGAAGCGGTGTTTTCGCCGGACCGCATCGACAACGCTTTTGTCGACCGGTTGCTGTCGAAATGTACCGATCATCTGAGCCTGTTGGCCGCGCCGGCGACGCTCGATCATGTTTACGACTTCGGTGCCGACGCATTCGAGGCGATCTTCGATTCGCTGCGCGCCACGGTGCCTTGCGTCGTGCTCGACGTGCCGCACCAATGGACCGGCTGGACCAAGCAGACGCTGGTCGGAGCCGACGACATTTTGATTGTGGCCGCGCCCGACCTCGCAAACCTGCGCAACACCAAGAATCTGTACGATTTCCTCAAGGCGGCGCGTCCCAACGATCACCGCCCGCTCTACTGTCTCAACCAGATCGGGGTACCGAAGCGCCCCGAGATCAAGGCCGCCGACTTCGCCAAGGCGCTCGATGACGATCCGATCGCGGCTATTCCGTTCGATCCGCAGATGTTCGGTTCGGCGGCGAATAATGGACAGATGATCGCGGAAATTGCGGCCAATCATCGGACCACCGAAATGATCCGCCAATTGGCGCAAAAGCTCACCGGGCGCGCCGAGGTCAAGAAACAACGTTCAGGTCTGCTATCGCCGCTCATTGAAAAACTACTGCAACGGTAATCGTAACCGCTAACGCTTTTTTGGAGTTGCGTTCGTGTTTGGCAAACGTCCAGTTCCCGGTGGTTCCGGCCCAGATCCCGCAGATCGGGCGCCAGCGGCGCCGCATCCGGCCGCGCCGCGTCCGGCCGCTCCGGCCCCTGCCACTCCCGCCCCGTCGCCGAACGGTCGTTCGCCGATGCCGTCGGCTGGGCTCGGCGCGCCCATTCTCGCCGCGCCGTCGGCCAAGTCCGGAGTCTCGAGCAATCCCCAGCAGCAAATCCCGTCGGCGATCGATACCCGCCGCTCGGAATCCTATTACGAGACCAAAGGAACGATTTTCGGCGCGCTGATCGAGGCGATCGATCTCGGTCAGCTTGCCAAGCTCGACGCCGATTCGGCGCGCGAGGAAATCCGCGATATCGTCAACGAGATCATCGCGATCAAAAACGTCGTGATGTCGATTTCCGAGCAGGAAGATTTGCTCGACGACATCTGCAACGACGTGCTCGGTTACGGCCCGCTCGAGCCGCTATTGGTGCGCGACGAGATCGCCGACATCATGGTGAACGGCTCGGGCACGGTTTACATTGAAGTCGACGGCAAGATTCAGAAGACCGGTATCCGCTTCCGCGACAACCAGCAGCTGCTGAACATCTGCCAGCGTATCGTCAGCCAGGTCGGTCGCCGGGTCGACGAGTCTTCACCGATCTGCGACGCGCGTCTGCCGGACGGCTCGCGTGTCAACGTGATCGTGCCGCCGCTGGCGATCGACGGGCCGGCATTGACGATCCGCAAATTCCGCAAGGAAAAACTCACGCTCGAACAGTTGGTCAAATACGGCTCAATCTCGCCGGAGGGCGCTGATATCCTCAAGGTGATCGGGCGCTGTCGTGTCAACACGCTGGTGTCCGGTTCGACGGGCTCAGGTAAAACGACGTTGCTCAACTGCTTGACCCGCTACATCGACCACGACGAGCGCATCGTCACTTGCGAAGACGCCGCCGAGTTGCAGCTCCAGCAGCCGCACGTGGTTCGCCTGGAGACAAGGCCGCCCAATCTCGAAGGCGAAGGTCAGGTCACCATGCGCGAGCTGGTACGCAATTGCCTGCGTATGCGGCCGGAGCGGATCATCGTCGGCGAAGTTCGTGGCCAAGAGGCATTCGATCTGCTCCAGGCGATGAACACCGGCCACGACGGCTCGATGGGCACCGTGCATGCCAATAGCCCGCGCGAGGCGCTTTCGCGCCTCGAATCCATGATCATGATGGGCGGGTACTCACTTCCATCCCGCACCATTCGGGAGATGATTTGCGGTTCAATCGACGTCGTCGTCCACGGCTCGCGACTGCGTGACGGTACTCGCCGCATCACTCACATCACCGAAATCCTCGGAATGGAAGGTGACGTGATCGTTACCCAGGATTTGTTCCTGTACGAGATCCTCGGCGAGGATGCGAACGGCAATGTCATTGGCCAACATAAGTCGACCGGTATCGGCCGCCCAAGATTCTGGGATCGCGCGCGCTACTACGGTGAGGATCAACGGCTCGCCGCCGCGCTTGATGCCGGGGAACTGACGGATACCAAGGAGCGGATCCGGGTTTAGTGCGTGACGACGCGGATGTGCGGTTACGGGTCTTCGGCATGGTCACGTCGCGGCGAATGACCGGGAAGCGGCGATGAACACTTACGTGCTTTTCCTTTTGGTGACGGCCGCGATCGGCGGCGTGGCATGGGTATTCGTCTATCCGATCCTGTCCGGCGAACGTAACGCCGAGCGGCGCATGGCGAGCGTCGCCAAGGCGGAGCCGATGGCATCGCGGCGGCCGGCGCGCGCGGTGCAAAAATCGCGGCGCGAGCAGGTCGAGGGCACGCTCAAGGACATTGAGGAACGACGCAGGAAAGCCACCAGAGCCCCATTGAGCGTGCGGATTACGCAAGCCGGCCTGAATTGGTCGAAGCAGCGCTTCGTCACCATCGCCTGCGTGCTTGGCTTCGCAAGTTTCGCGCTGGTTTTACTGCTTAGCCGCAACCTGCTGGCGGCGCTGGCGGCCGGCTTTGCCGGCGGCTTCGGCCTGCCGCTATGGGGTTTGTCGTTTCTCAAAAAACGGCGGGAAGCAAAATTCCTCAACCACTTTCCCGATGCCGTGGACGTCATCGTGCGCGGCATCAAGGCCGGACTGCCGCTAGTCGACAGCCTAAAAATGATCGCTAACGACGCCGATGAGCCGATCCGCAGCGAATTTCGCTCGATTGTTGAGACCCAGACGATCGGCATGCCGATCGGCGAAGCGTGCCTCAAGCTGTTCGAGCGGATGCCGGTGCCGGAAGCGAACTTTTTCGGCATTGTCATTTCCATCCAGCAGCGCGCCGGCGGCAACCTCTCCGAAGTGCTTGGCAATCTCTCACGCGTGTTGCGCGATCGCAAGAAGATGAAAGCCAAAATTCAGGCCATGTCGATGGAGGCCAAGGCCTCGGGCGCGATCATCGGCGCGTTGCCGATCGCGGTGGCGATTCTCGTCTGGATCACCAGCCCGCATTACATCGAGCTCCTTTGGACCGAGCCGCTCGGGCGCCTGATGCTCGCCGGCTGCGCGGTCTGGATGTCCTGCGGCGTTTTCGTGATGAAAAAAATGATCAACTTCGACTTCTGATCGCAGCATGGTTCAGCAGCTCACCCAGTATATCGATCCGCATTTTCTCGCGATGGTGTTCGCCGCGATCGCCGCCGGTGCGACGGTGCTGACGTTGGCGATGCCGTATCTGGCAAGCGATTCGCTCGGCAAGCGCATGAAGGCGGTGGCGCTCGAACGCGAGAAAATCCGTCAGCGGGAACGCGAGCGCCTGGCGGCCAACGCCAGCAAGGTGTCGTTGCGGCAATCGCCTCGCGCGTTCATGAAGACGGTGGTCGAGAATTTCAATCTCAACAAATGGCTCGGCCAGGAGCAGGCGCGGCAGATGTTGATGCAGGCCGGCTATCGCGGCCATGCCCCTTACATCACGTACCTGTTCTTCCGGATGATCATGCCGGTGGCGATGTTCTGCGCGGCATTGTTCTATGTTTTTCTTGTGCTCAAGCTCGATCAGCCGGCGACGATCAAGATCGCATTATCGATCGGAGCCGCCTATTTCGGCGTGCTGAGTCCGAACTTGTTCCTCAAGAACCGGGTTCAGCGGCGGCAAACGTCTATCAAGCGCGCGTTTCCCGACGCGCTCGATCTGCTGCTGATCTGCGTCGAATCCGGCATGTCGGTCGAGGCGGCTTTCCGCAAGGTCAGCGAGGAGATCGGATCGCAATCGATTGCGCTGGCCGAAGAACTGACGCTGACGACCGCCGAATTGTCCTATCTGCCGGATCGGCGCCAAGCTTACGAGAATCTATCGCAGCGTATCGGACTTGAAGGCGTGAAGTCGGTATGTATTGCTCTGCAACAGGCGGAACGCTACGGCACGCCGCTTGGCACCACGATGCGCGTGCTGTCGCAGGAAAATCGCGACATGCGGATGTCGGAAGCCGAGAAAAAGGCGGCCGCGCTGCCGCCGAAACTGACCGTGCCGATGATCCTGTTTTTTCTGCCGGTGCTTTTTATCGTCATTCTCGGCCCGGCAGCCATCCGCGTGATGGCGCTGCACTAGACCCTGATCCGATCAAGTTGAATCGGATCAGGGTCTAGATTGTTCGTTGGAGCATGATCTTTTCGGAAAACCGGCATCCACTTTTCCGGATCATGCTCTGTCGCGAGCTTAGCTCGTGCCGCCGGCGGTGCGGTTGAGGTCGTGCAAGTCCTTGCGGTGCGCCAGCATCTGACGCAAATAAGCGACGTTGGCGGCGGCCTCATCGGGCGGCAGGTCGGCGCGCGCGATCGACTGGGCCTCGGCGAAGCGGCCTTGCAGGCCGACGACCAGTGCAAGGTTTTGTCGCACGCGCGGATCGACCGGCTTCTGCGCTGCGGCGCGGCGTAACGTCTTCTCGGCATTCTTCAAGTTCTTCGACAGCGCGTAGGAAAGTCCGAGGTTCGAGAGAATCGACGGTTCGTCGGGCGCGATCTTCAGTGCGGTGAGATAGTGGCGCTGGGCGTCGGCGTGGCGTCCCATCTGATCGAGCACGGCGCCCTGCGCCGACAGGATATGCCAGTCCGGCTGGTCGGGGCTGTGCGCGCGGTCGAGTACCTCCAGTGCCTGTTCGTAATTTCCCGCTTCCGCCAGAGCACGGCCATAAGCGCCGAGCACGGCTTTATCGTGCGGGTGTTCGATCGAAAGCTTTTCGAGGACGGCCACCGCCTGCGCCCGCTGTCCCTTGGCGCGCAGGACCTGTGCGTAACGGAGCGCGACGTCGATTTTCGTAGGATTGGTCCGATATTGCTGCCCGAGGATCTCCTCGTCGCGTTGGGGTCCGCCGTTCGGCGCGTCAACCGCGACCGCCGGCAAGGCGCCGGTCGTCTCGGTTGTCTGCGTCGTCTGGCATCCGCAAGCGGTCACTGCGAGCAGGGCAAGGCATGCGGCCGAGGCCAGCAGCCGGGCAGGGCGGGTCTTGATCGTACCGGTCGGGCGCATTTCGATCGCTGCCAAAACAGGCATCCTGGCGCCGGGCGCGCCGTCGCCTGAGCCACCGGTCAGCAATAGAATGTTAACCCTAACGAGACGTTAACGGCGTGAGGCCCGCGAAAGGCCTGAAGATCCGCCCCGGCTGACGGCGAGCTACGTCAGCACACGCACCGGCGCGCCATCGAGGAAGGCCCGGATGGCCTCGACCATTCCGCCATAAAAGGCCCGGTAGTTCTGCGCGGTCACATAGCCGAGATGCGGCGTGAGCACGACATTGTCGAGCTTGCGCAGCGGGTGATCGACGGGGAGCGGCTCGACGTCGAAAACATCGAGACCGGCGCCGGCGATACGCTTGTCGCGCAAGGCCGACAGCATCGCCGCTTCCTCGACGATCGGCCCGCGCGAGGTGTTGATCAAATAGGCGGTCTTCTTCATCAGCCCGAACTCATGCGCTCCGACCAGGCCACGCGTGCGATCCGACAGTTGAAGGTGAACCGAAACAAAATCGGCACGGCGAAACAGCTCGTCGCGGCTCACATGCGCAACGCCGGCCGCGGCACACTTCTCCGGCGTCAGATTCTGGCTCCAGGCAATGACGGCCATCTTGAAGGCGTGGCCGATCTCGGCCATGCGCGTGCCGAGCTTGCCGAGGCCAAGCAGCGCAAGCGTCATCCCTTCGAGATCGAGCCCCACCGTGCTCTGCCACGGTAAGCCTGCTTTGAGGCGTGCATTTTCGTAGCCGATGCGGCGTGCGAGTTCGAGCATCAACCCGGTGGCGATGGCGGCAGTCCCGTTGCCGAACGACGGCGTACCGCAAACGACGACGCCGCGCGCCTTTGCGGCGGCGAAGTCGATCGAGGCATTCCGCATGCCGCTCGTGATCAGGAGCTTGAGCGACGGCAGCGCTTCGATCACCGGGCGCGGGAAGACTGTGCGCTCGCGCATGGCGCAGATGATGGCAAAGTCCTTGAGCGCGGCCACGACCTGTTCGGTGCTGCCCAGATGCGTGTTGAAGACCTTGATCTCGACGTCGCCGCCGACTTTCGACCAGTCCGCGGAGGAAAGCGCGACGTTGTGATAGTCGTCGAGGATCGCGCAGCGAAGAACCATAAAGTCCGCCAAAAGTGTGAGCCGCCTAGGCGTTGGCGATCTGGCCGAGCGCGGTGACGTTACTCTGGGCCGTTTGCGGGACGCCGGCCGGCAAGCCGGCGCGCTTGGCCGCGCATTTCGGGCCAGGCCCGCGCATATAGTGAAGTTCCGGCCGGTAGGGATCGAGCGGACGAGAAAAGGCCCGCATCAGTTTGCGAACGGCCTTGTTCAGTATGTCGCCCATGACGGACGCCTCCAGAGGCGCTCTTGCTTGACGCATCCAGCCCGGCGCCGGGCTGGCGCAGGGTCATTGGTGCGAGTTTTGCCGCCAAATTTCGGCGAAAAACATTAAAAATCGGTGCGAAAACGTGGGTCGCGCGGCCAGGAGCCGCGGCCAAAGTGTCGTCGAATGCGGACAGGCTTTACGATCGGTTGCTACCGGCGCCGGCAGGGGCTAACGGGCGTCTATCCGCGAGGTGCTTGCCCTCGCGCGGCCTGATCGCTACATCAGCGCCAGTTCCCATCATGCGCTTCTCGCGCCGCGCCTTGAACAACGCGCGCACGCCCGGACCAAAAATGGCCCGCCAATTTATTTATCACATGAAGGGTTTGTCCAAGTCCTATCCGGGCAACCGGAAGGTTCTGGAGAATATCAACCTGTCGTTCAATCCCGACGCCAAAATCGGCGTGCTCGGTATCAATGGTTCGGGCAAATCGACGCTGTTGCGCATCATGGCCGGGCTCGACAGCGAATTCACCGGCGAGGCATGGGCTGCCGAGGGTGCGCGCGTCGGGTATCTGCCGCAGGAGCCGCAACTCGAGGCGGCAAAATCGGTACGTGAGAACGTCATGCTGGGGGTGGCGCCGCAGAAGGCGGTTCTCGACCGCTACAATGAGCTGGCGGTGAATTATTCCGATGAAACCGCCGACGAAATGACCAAGCTGCAGGATGAGATCGAAGCCAAGGGGCTTTGGGATCTCGATTCCAAAGTCGATCAGGCGATGGAAGCGCTACGCTGCCCGCCCGACGAAGCGGGCGTCGACAAATTGTCGGGCGGCGAACGGCGCCGTGTCGCGCTTTGCCGGCTGCTGCTCGAGCAGCCGGATTTGCTGTTACTGGACGAGCCGACCAATCATCTCGACGCCGAGTCGGTGATGTGGCTCGAAGGCCATTTGCGCAATTACCCCGGCGCCATCCTGATCGTTACCCATGACCGTTATTTTCTCGACAACGTCACCGGCTGGATTCTTGAAATCGACCGTAGCCGCGGCATTCCCTACCAGGGCAATTACTCGGCGTGGCTCACACAGAAGCAGAAGCGGCTCCAACAGGAAGGCCGCGAGGACGAAGCGCGCCAGCGCACGCTCGCGCGCGAGCAGGAATGGATCGGGGCGTCGCCGCGCGCCCGGCAGGCCAAATCCAAGGCCCGCTATGAACGTTACGAGGAGTTGCTGAAACAGGCTGGCGAGAAACAGACGCAGACGGCGCAGATCGTTATTCCGGTCGCCGAGCGGCTCGGGCAGGTGGTGGTGGATATCGAGCACCTGCGTAAGGGCTATGGCAACCATCTGCTGGTCGACGATCTAACCTTCAAGCTGCCGCCTGGCGGTATCGTCGGCATCATCGGGCCGAACGGCGCCGGCAAGACGACGCTATTGCGAATGATCACCGGTCAGGAACAGCCCGACAGTGGCACCGTCAAGGTCGGCGAGTCGGTGCAGCTCGGCTATGTCGATCAGTCGCGAGATTCGCTCGACGGCAAAAAGACCGTCTGGGAGGAGATCTCCGGCGGACTCGATCAACTGCAATTGGGCAAGCGCGAGGTCAATTCGCGGGCCTATTGCGCCGCGTTCAATTTCAAGGGCGCCGACCAGCAAAAGAAAGTCGGCACGCTCTCCGGCGGCGAGCGAAACCGCGTGCACCTCGCCAAGATGCTCAAGTCCGGCGCTAACGTGCTGCTGCTCGACGAGCCGACCAACGACCTCGACGTCGATACCTTACGTGCGCTCGAGGAAGCTTTGGAGAATTTCGCCGGCTGCGCGGTGATCACCAGCCACGATCGCTGGCTCCTCGACCGCATCGCGACCCACATCCTCGCCTTCGAGGGCGACAGCCGAGTCGAATGGTTCGAAGGCAATTTCCAGGACTACGAGCAGGACAAAATGCGGCGACTGGGAACGGATTCGATTCTGCCGCAACGAATCAAATACAAGAAATTCTCGCGCTGATCGTGCCGGGATAGGTATAATTACCTCATCTACTTAAATACATCTGACGGCTGTGAATTATCGCGGTCCGCAGGTTCCCATTTACTAGGTAATAATCTTCGAAATACGACCGAGTTGCAGTTGCTCTACTGTCACCGGCAGCAACCACCGGATCGGGCGGTGTTTGGCACCGCTTACATTCGGCCTCCTCGATACATATATACATTTCAAGTACTTACGGATGCGCGAAAAGCCCCCGTTTCATCGAAAATAACGCGCGCGATCGAGCTTCGGCCGTCGCGCTCGGGAAGGAGCTGCCATTGTCTACCAGAGCCAGTGAAGCCCGATCGACCGAGGCTCGCACACGGGCGGAAGCAAGCTTCAAAAAAGAGCAGCGCGCCAAAGAAGGTGCGCAAGCGATGCAGGAGTATCTGGCCAGCGGCCGGGCCGTTCGCGAAAGGACCGAGCGGCTGAAAGCGTTGCGGCTCGCCAAGGAGGCCACCACCACCACCAAAGATGCCGAACCGATCGCGGCTGCGAGCGTCCGGTCGATGCCGAAGACGGCAACTGCCTTGAAACGAACAAGCCCGAGGCGTATGAAGAATCAGCAGCCGCATTAGGCTTGCGCGAGCCGCGCGTACGGACACCGCCAATCGGCTTCCTCCTCGCTCGCTTTTTCTAAATCCATTGACAGCCCAGATCGCGCGGGATGTCGCTTTTGCCCGCAAAAGCGGGCCGGTCGTTTCGGCGACCGGCGCGCGGCTGCGTATCCTAACAACAACGAAAGCAATTGAATTGACCAATTTGACCGCCTTTGACGACTTTAAACTTAACGACTCGATCACTCGCGCCCTTGCGGAAGAAAAGTACCTCACACCGACTCCGATCCAGGCGCAGACAATTCCGCTGGTGATGGCTGGTCGCGATGTGATCGGCATCGCTCAGACCGGGACCGGCAAAACCGCCGCGTTTGCGCTGCCGATCCTGCATTATCTCGCCGCCAATCCGCGACCGCTGGTTCGGAAAAGCTGCCGCATCCTGGTGCTCAGTCCGACACGTGAATTGTCCGGCCAGATTCTGGACAGCTTCCGCGCTTATGGCCGTC